>ERZ795053.681-NODE-681-length-43188-cov-9.684557_pt1 | contig 43188 bp, 28 predicted proteins | sample MGYA00375137_ERZ795053 | MGnify/ENA primary metagenome ERZ795053 (study PRJEB30182, sample SAMN05720284) | activated sludge metagenome | isolation source: Anaerobic digester | place: Hong Kong | collected 2014-12-17 ... | reverse complement strand
CGCCTTCAGCGCGGGGTCCCGCACCGTGAGCCGTTTGCGCCCACCCCCCGGCCGGCGGACCCGGCCGCCCGGTATCCCCCGGCCGGGTTGACCCAGTTCCCGGCGACCCGCTGCGACCACCCCACGCGACAGGCCCGTTGCCCGGGAGACGTGGCCGATGCCACCCCACCCCAACACCTCTGCTTCGGCGCCCGCCCACAGCCGTCGCTGGTGTTCATTCAAGTGGCCGGCCATCAACTCGTAGCGTTGTCTAATCGGATCGGTCATCATGACAGCGTCCCTCTTGAGTCATCGCCTATATCCCATTAGACAAAAAATGATTTTGTTATTTCCGGACAATCCCTAAGAGGCGAATTGACGATAGCGCTGCGCATGGGAACGACGCTGCCGTGCTCCGGGCAGTGAGCGGTATGTTGCTCGCGAAGGGCCACCACTGGGCGCTTGCAGTGGGGGCAGACGGTGTGGATGTGGCGTGAATTCGTCATGGCTAAAGCTCCTCGGCTAATGAGTTCTCTCCTGAATTAGTGCTATTCATACCGCGTTTGTTCCCGCAGTGCAACAAAAAATTGTTGCTTAGCAACATCGTAGCATCGAAGATACGAGTTTAGCTGCAACGGTCAAGATTGGAGGGGGTTGATTCGGTGCCGTGCTTGGCGGTTTGATGTAGCTGCCGATTTGCGCCGGGTCACGGATTGCGTTGAATCTTGAGTTTGAAGGGGATGCATGAACTCCGGGCGGCCGCGCGCGCCGTTCGCTCGATAATCCAGCGTCAACGCTTCCCGTGCCGCTGGCTCGGCGACACCTAGCGATTCGATCAACCCCCGATACAGCAGGTCAAACAGCCGTTCTAAGGCAAACCGATAAGTTTGCTCGGTGCCGGCGAATAGCCAGTCGCTCAATATCATGAATCGCCCGAATGGATCGTTTCCCAGCAACAGAGGGCGGGCGTGGCGGAACCGCCCCGAATTACCGATCAAGTCCCAATAACGGGCAAAGCGCTCCAACCGCCGCATCGTCGCGAAATCCACCGATCCCGAGCACAGCAGGTTATAGGGTGGATGCGGGTTGTAGCGGCAGTCGAATTCGACGGTATGGCGACTGATCGGCGCCCCGCGCAGCCGTTTGAGGATGCCGACTTGAATTTCGTGGGGATCGAGAGCCACCAATCGGTCGAACCCGGCGGCGAAGCTGCTCAGATTCTCGCCCGGCAGGCCCACAATCAAATCGGCATGCAGGTGCGCGTGGGTGTGCTGGCGCAGCCACGTTAAATTTTCCTCGGTCTTGCGGTTGTCCTGCTTGCGGTCGATGAGCGCCTGCACGGCGGGGTTGAAAGTCTGGACCCCGATCTCGAATTGCAGCGTTCCGGGTGGAAAGCGAACGATCCGTTCTTTGAGCGGCTCCGGCAGATGGTCGGGAATCAGCTCCAAGTGCAAGAACAGCCGCTCATCCAGCCGTTCTAAAAAGAAGTCCAGAATCCGCGCACCAACTTTGGCGTTGAGATTAAAAGTGCGATCCACGAACTTGAAGTGACGCACGCCCCGGTCGTAGAGCTGTTGTATTTCGGCCAGAAATAGCTCCAGCGGAAACGGCCAAGCGGTTTTGTCCAGCGCGGACAGACAGAATTCGCATCGGAACGGGCAGCCGCGCGAGGCTTCGACGTAGATCAGTCGGTGAGCGATGTCTTCGTCGGTATAAAGCCGATACGGCAGCGCGAGTTGATCCAGTGGCGGATATTCGGCAGCGATAACTTTTTCGACCGGCGGATCGTTGGCTAGCACGCGGCGGCATAACCGAGCAAAGGCGAGGTCAGCCGGACCGGTGACGAGATAATTCGCCAGCCCGATGATGGGTTGTTCCGCCCACTCATGACTGACTTCCGGGCCGCCCAGCACGATGATGAGATCCGGCCGCACTCGCTTGAGCAACGCGACGACCTGGGTGGTTTCCGCCACGTTCCAGATATAAACGCCAAAGCCGACGATACGCGGCTGTTCGGCCAGCAACGCTTCGGCGATGTCCAGCGGGCGTTGGGTGATGATGAACTCCCGGATCGCAGCGTCGGCCTGCAACTCGCCTAGATTGGCCAGTAGATAACGCAATCCCAGGGAAGAATGAAAATAACGGGCGTTTAGGGTCGAAAGTAGAATTGCGGCCATTAGGTCGGGCGTGTATTTCCAAGAGGAATAAGAGGTGTTCTCCTTGATTCTACCGCCGAACTACAGCCGCCATCGATTGGATATCCAGCCACTCGGCTGCCAAAAGCAGCACGTTGGCTGGTTGCGTACTCTCGTCACGCCATCGCAACGGCCAAATCCGCTTTGGCGTCGGTTCCCGTCAGCTGCAACTTGAAGCGATCTTGCAGGATCGCAAAGACTTTTGGCGTGATAAACGCTGGCGGTTTCGGCCCAATGGTGATGCCTTGCACGTTCAAGGCCAGCAGGCTCAACAATACCGCCACCGCTTTTTGCTCGAACCAACTCACGACCAAGGTCAGTGGTAGATCGTTGACTCCACAATCGAAGGCTTGCGCCAGGGCCAGCGCCACTTGAATCGCGCCGTAGGCATCATTGCACTGTCCCATGTCCAGCAGACGCGGAAAACCGAGCAGATCGCCATAAGCTTGGTGGTTGATGCGGTACTTGCCACAGCCCAGGGTCAGGATGAACGAATCGGCCGGGGTGGCCGATGCATAATCCGAGAAATAGTTGCGCCCTGGTTCCGCGCCGTCGCAACCGCCGATCACGAAGAATCGACTGATCTGGCCCACCTTGACCGCTTGCACCAAGGTCGCAGCAGCGTCTAGCAACACCGTGCGATGAAAACCGACAGTCAGGCTTCCCTGAGTGGAGTCACTCAATGGTGGACACTGCCGAGCTTTGTCCAGTACCAGGGTGAAGTCATCGTCGGCCAAGCGGGTTCCGCCAGGTACGGCGGTATGGCGGGTGGTAAAGACCCGATCGGCGTAATCCGGCCGAGGGATGAGGATGCAATTGGTAGTCGCTACCACCGGGCCGGGAAAATTCGGAAATTCGACCTTTTGCTGTTGCCATGCGCCGCCATAATGTCCTGCCAGATTCGGATGATTACGCAGTTTGGGATACATGTGCGCGGGCAGCATTTCCCCGTGGGTATAAACTTTGATGTCGGTGCCGGCGACTTGATCCAGCAACGTCTGAAGATCGACCAGATCATGGCCAGTCATCAAGATCCCAGGGCCGGCTTGCGTTCCGCAACGCACCGTGGTCGGTTCCGGCTTGCCGAAATTCTCGACGTGGCCGGCGTCCAGTAGTTCCATGACCCGGAGATTATGACGACCCACGTCGAGCGCGATTTCCAGGAGACTGTCCAGATCGAAATTGACGTTGGTCATCGTGGCAAACAACGCTTCTTCGAGGAATGCGCTGACCGCTTCGTCGGTTTTGCCGAGCCGACGTGCATGGTTGGCATAAGCCGCCATCCCTTTCAGACCATACAGGATCAGCTCTTGCACGGATTGCACGTCCGCGTTTTTGCCGCAGATACCGATACTGGACACGCAACCCACGCCTTGAGCGGTTTGCTCGCATTGATTACAAAACATGAGACAGCCCTCGAAGATAGAACATGTCGCGGCAATCGCGACCACAATCTGCTCAGCTCACGCCAAACCCGTGTTGCTGACGGCGACCATTGTCAGCAAGCGGTGGTCGAGGCATCCTTGATCTATGTCAAAGCGGATGGGAGACGTTTTCGGTAAAGCCCTCTATCAAAGGCCACGACTCTATGATGCAAGCCGAAGCCATTTTGCGCGCCTGCGGGCTGTTTTCCCGGGTGACGGAGCCGAGCCGATCGACGTTGCTCAACATGTCGATGATTCGGCATTTCTCCAGCGGTCAAGTGATCTTTCGCCAAGGCGAACCGTGTCCTGGCATCTTTCTGGTCGGGACGGGGTTGGTTCGCATCTTTGTGCTCGCGCCGACCGGCAAACAGCAAACACTGCATCAGGTCGCCGACGGGGGTACGTTCGCCGAAGTGGCCACGATCGGGCAATTCGACTGCCCGGCCTTCGCCGAGGCGGTGCTCGATACGGAGTGTTTACTGCTGCCCAACCAACGCTTTCAACGCGCTTTGCAAGAAGATCATGCGCTTTGTTTGCAATTGTTGGGCGGACTGGCGGGGCGCGTGCATCATTTTTTGGAGCTGCTGGAAGACATCACTTTGCGCGATGCGGCAGGCCGAATCGCGCGTTTTATGCTCAAGATGGCCGATGCGGGTCATGATCGGGTGTTGTTGCCCGGCTTGAAAAAAGACCTCGCCAATCAGCTCAATCTGACCAGCGAAACCTTTTCGAGAACGCTACGCCGGTTGATCGACGCCGGGATTGTGACTCCCGGGCAAGGCCAGGAGCTGCAGATCGCTTCGCGCGAGCATCTACAACAGATCAGCGATGGATTGTCTCCACTTTTTTGAAGATTGCCGGTCTACCCATCAGGGAAAGGCGGCGACAAGGGATTGACGAGACGTGAGTTACAGTCACGGATGTAGTCCCGCCGGCATTCGCCGCCGTAAATCGAAACCGCCCGGACTGGACAAGGAAAGTGACCGAGAGGGGTACGCGGAGTAGGCATGTACTCCCGGTCGGGCATTCCAGTCCGGACGGCTAAAACGGTTGCCGAATTATACCTCCACCGCTTCGATTTCGCGTACCCAATGCTCGCCGCCCAATTGTCCGGCAGCAAACCGCGCCAGCACCTCGAACACTGCGTCCGAGAAGCCGCCCACGTTTAGCACGTCCTCGCGGGTTTGCGCCTGCACCGTGTCATACGGTTGGAGGTCGATACAGACCAGCCGCGCCCGCGGATTGCGCTGGTGGAAGATTTCCCACTGCCGCATCGTCTCGGTGCCACGCCCGCGCTGCGGGTCGGCCCACGACTCGTTGTCGGAGACGTAGATCACCAGATCGCCTGTTGCCTTGCGCTGGTTCAACATGGCCAGCGGTAAGCCGCAATCGGTTCCGCCACCGCCGAATTGCGCCAGCGTTTGCGCGTTGGTCAGCACGCTGTCGCGCCGGTTCAAGCGGTGCGCGTGAACTTGGGTATCAAACGGCAGAATTTCCGTCGCCGGGTTTTTCGCCGAAATCGCCGCCGCGACCAACGCCGCTACGTCCACGCAGCGCACCTTGGAGGTCGCGCCCTTGCGGTGGCCGGTCACCGGCGAACCCATCGACCCGGACACGTCCAGCAGCACGTAGATTTGTCCTGGCAATTCCGGCACGTTTTCCAACGCCACCTCTAGCGCATCCTGCAAGGCGTCGCGGACGACTTCCGGCACGCCTTCGCTGGTCATGAAGTAGGCGCTGAGCAACTGGTACGGAAACACCTGCGCCCGCCGGATCGCAGCCGGATCGCGCAGTCGCTCGGCGATGCGCTGGGCCATGCCGCCGACCTTGAACACTTCGTGACGAGCGAACGTGTTGAGATTCATCCGGGTCATCTGCCACGGCGCCTGGCAGGCGATGGCGACCCAATGTTGTGGCCGCAAGGGCAGGGCGGTCAACAGCTGAAACGGCACGTCCGGCACCGGCGCTGCCACGTCATCCCGGAACTGTTCCAGAGCCTTGATCGCTTCCGGCAACAGGGCTGCGTCGTGCGGTTTGCCGATCAGCCAGGCGTAAAACGCGGCTCGTTCCGGCGTCGCCGGTTTCGGGTGAACCATTTTCAGCACGTCGGCCAGCGATGGGTCGTTGCCGACCGAAGCGCTCAACAATTGCCCGTCGCTGCGTCCGTTCAACCAGTCCTGGACCAACCGCTTGGGCCGGCTGCCCAGCGATTTGCGCCCGACCACGCCCGACCGGAGGATTTGCACGAAATTGCGCAGCATCCGGCCATTGTCGATGACCTTGGCGAAAACCGGCTCCAGCCGGTCTGGACCGTGTTGCGCCAGCCACGCCGTCAGCAGCGCCGGCATGTCTTTCATCTGGCCGCGCTGGCGGGCGTAAACCGCCGCTTGAGCGACGAAGGCCGGCTCCCCCTGGGCGCACAACTCCAACACGGTGTCCAGTTGCGTGGCTGCGTCGGCGTAAAAGGTGGTGTTTAGGCAACCGGTGGCGACGTATTGGGCGAGCGCGGCCTTGGGCGCGAGCGCGTAGGCTTTGCCCCCGGCTTCATTGCGGGCGTTAGCCTCTGGCACTAGTCGGCCCGGTTGCGATTTAAAGAGCTGCTTGTTAGCCATTTCGATGGCTCCTTATCCAAGGAAATTAACGACATCGAAATTGAAATGCGGTTCCGTGTTCGTCGAAAATGCCTCCCGAACCTTCTTGCTCGATCAGCTACATCGTCGTGTGCGTATGGGCGAATCGTGCGCTTGCGTGACTGGCCCATCGGGTTCGCCGGTCGCTGAAGGGTCGCTGCTGCTATCCTTGTCCTGGGAACAGTTGTATAGGGAGACTTACCACGATGAAACAGCTCGGCCCTAACGACCGCCGTTTTCTCGTTCAACTTCTGCGCGACTTGCCGGATTTCAGGACCGTCCGGGGGCGGCAAGCGCTGATCGAGAACGCCGTCAGCGGTTATCCCAAGAGCCGCGTCCTGCTCGGCAACGTCGAGTGGGATGGTACCGCGATGGTGTTCGCCAGCGATATCATGCGCGGGTTCGAGAATTTCGAGGTGGCGGACGGCGTGGGCGCGCTGCCGCTGCTGGTCAACGCCATCGAACCGCTGATCTCCGCCGCGCAGCGGGAACCGTTGCAGGCATTGCAGCGCCGCCAGGGCTGGGGCGCGGAGCCGCCAGCGCCGCCACCGGAAGTCTGGCGGGACGACCGCTCGTCCGCCGATCTCAACCGCGAGCGCATCATCGGCGAAAACACCCTACGCCACGTCAACATGCTGCACAAGGCGCTGCGGGCCGCGAGCGCCGTGGTGCGGATCACCATTCCAAAGCAGGGTTACGGCACCGGCTTCATGGTTGGCCCCGACCTGCTCATGACTAATTATCATGTGATCGAGAACGCGAGTCAGGCGGCGGGGGCCGAGTTCGCCTTTTTCTACGAACTCGACATCGCGGGCCACAAACGGGACGAGGTGATCGTGGGCGCGGCGGTCGATGGCTTCCTCCATACCGACTCGAAGCTCGATTTCAGCCTGATCCGCCTCCAGTCGCCGCCGGATTTCGGACCGCCACTGGCGCTCAAACCGGTTCGGGTCGAACAGAATCAGCGGGTTGCGATCATCCAGCACCCCGGCGGCTTCTTCAAGAAAATTTCCCTGCAAAACAACTTCGTGGCCCATGCCGACGACCGTCTCATTCAGTATTACACCAGTACGGAAGCGGGCTCCTCGGGTTCCCCGGTCTTCAACGACGACTTCGAGGTGGTGGGCCTGCACCACAGTTGGATCGAACTGGCGGAACCCGACCCCGGCCAGCGCCATTTCCGCAATCAGGGCAGCGGCATGATCGCGGTTTTGGACGCGCTGAAAGCCGCCAAGCCGGCGTTGTGGTCCGAGCTGACGATTGCGCCTTGAGTCATGGACGCCGAAATTCGCCACGACTTCAAGGCGCTGCTGCTCGCCCAACCGTTCTGGGACGAGACCCGCGACCGCCGCGCCTTCCTGCGCGACCTGTTCGCGGGCCACCCCCTTTACGACGGACTCATCCTGGAGGGCAAGCCGGCGACGGTCGCGTCCGATCTGGTGGATCTGTGCGATCGGCACGCGGCTTATCCGATGGGCGGCCGAACGCCCTGCCGTGCCTTGTTGCACGCGATCCGGCAAGCGGGCGCCACCGCCGGTGAACTGGGGAATGCCCTCGACCGCCTCGAACAGGCCCTCCGCCCAACCCACGATGAAGCCCCCAAGCCCAAGTGGTACGGCGAACCCTATCCGGGCCTCGATTATTTCGATCACACCCAGGCTCCCATCTTTTTTGGCCGCGAGACCGAGACACAGCAACTCATCGAGCGGCTGCAAACCCAACGGGGACAGCGCTTGCTGATCGTGACCGGCGCCTCGGGCTCCGGGAAATCGTCGCTGGTGCGGGCTGGACTGTGGGCGCGGCTGGAACAAGGGCAGTGTCCGGAAATCCCCGGTAGTCGCGAGTGGTTGATCACCGCCATGATGCCCACCGAGTGGGGTGACGATCCGTTGTGTTCCCTGGTCGGCAGCTTGAAGAAAGAAGCTTTTCCCGACCTGCATTGGCTGAAGCCCGGTCCCGAGTACCAGCAGATCAAGGCGAATCCCGACACCTTTCCGGCGCTGGTCGAGCGCGTGCTGGCGCGTCGTCCGCCCGTCGCCGAGTGGCTGTTGATTCTCGACCAGATGGAGGAATTGTTCACCCCGGCGGTGGGAGATCGGGGCGACGCCTTTCTGGATTTTCTGCTGGAAGCGGTCAAGCAGCCGCGCTTCCGGGTGGTAGCGACGGTCCGCGCCGATTTTCTCGACCGCTGCGTGGCGCATTCCGGTCTTCGAGGCGTGTTGAACCGGCAGGGGCAGTACAGTGTGGCCGCGCCAAACCGTTTGACTTTGGAGCGCATGGTCGAAGCGCCGGTCACGGACGTGGAACTGTGGGAACGGCTGGCGACCGGTGAGGAACGCCGCATCGACCTGAGCATCGACGGCGCGCTGGTGCGCCAAGTCGCCGCCGACGCCTCGGGCGAGCCGGGTGGCTTGGCGCTGCTGGCCTTCGCGCTCCAGGAATTGTATCTCCGCTGCCGGGAGCGGGGGCGGCTCGATCTGGCCACTTATGAAAAGGCCGGTGGACTGGCGGGCGCCATCGCCCGACGCGCTGACGCGGCCTTGCGGGAAGCCGGGCCGGAAGCGGAAGCCTCGCTGCCCCGCGTGTTCTCGCCGCTCGTCTACGTCCGCGAGGAAGACGGCGCGGCCACGCGCCGCCGGGCGCGGGAAACCACTTGGCAAGCCGATGTCGTGGCCCTGCGTATTATCGAGGCGTTCACCCAGGCGCGCTTGCTGGTGCGCGGCCGAACCGAGCAAAGCGAGCGCCAGGTGGAGGTTGCCCACGAAGCGTTGCTGCGCGAGTGGCCGCTGCTGCGGGACTGGATCGCGGACCGGCGCGAGGCACTGCGGCTGCGAGATCGGATCGTGACCGAAGCGAACGCCTGGGTGGAACAGGGCCAACCGGCCTTTCTGCTATGGAAGCACGAGCGCCTGGCGCCCGCCCGGGCGTTGCTCGAAGAGGCGGATTTGCTCGGGCACCTGGAACAGGACAGCCAGGTGGCCGACTTCCTCAAACCCGAAGTAGACTGGCTGCTGGCCGCATTGGCGGACGGCGGGGCCGATCACACTCGCCGGGAGGACATCGGCCGCCGCCTTGCGGAGATCGGCGACCCTCGGCCGGGAGTCGGCGTCAAAAATGGTCTACCCGACCTGCTGTGGCGCCTGATTCCGGCGGGTAAAGTGAAAATCGGGATGCATGGCCATTTCAAGGTGGCGCCCTTCCACATGGCGGCCTATCCGGTGACTTACGCTCAATACCAAATCTTCCTGGAAGCCGAAGACGGCTACGCATCAGCCGCCTGGTGGGATGGCCTCCAACACGAACCGGAACCGGGTTCGCAGTTACGCCGCTACGCCAACTATCCCGCCGATAACATCTCCTGGTACGACGCCAACGCCTTCTGCCGCTGGCTGAGTGTGCGGCTTGGCTTCGAAATCCGCTTGCCAGATGAATGGGAATGGCGATGGGCGGCGCAAAGCGCGCGCGCTGACTTTGCCTATCCTTGGGGACTGGAGTGGCGGGAAGGCGTCGCCAATACCGTCCAAGCCGGTATCGGCCGCACCACGGCGGTCGGCATGTACCCGGAGGGGCGCAGCCTCCAAGGCGTTTACGACCTGGTCGGTAATATCTGGGAGTGGTGCCGCAATAGCGACGACTATCTGTATCAGAAAACACCTATGCAAAATGATCGTCGTGTAGTGCGCGGTGGCTCCTGGTCCTTCAATCGGGCCTACGCGCGCGTCGACGGCCGCTTCGTCGACCCCCCGCGTGATCGCAGCAATGGCTTCGGTTTTCGCGTGGTTTGCGCGGCCCCCATCCTTCGCTGATCACTGAATCGCTGATCACTGGACACTGTCGCGCTGTGCTCTGGGACCGCTGCGTCAGTGCGGGCTTGATTGTTCGCCAATCATCGAACGCCCGGCGAGCCGCCGCGTGCCATGGACGACCTTGCAGCTTTTGATTCGACGGTGGGTCGGGTAGATCAGTGCTCAGTGAACAGAGGGGATGGGGATCGCGCAAACCACACGAAAACCGTGGTCGTTGCGAAAGCCGGGGTCGTTGAAAAGCCCTTTTCTGCGGGGGAAATCTCGATAATCGAAACAGCCGCCACCGCGCACCATGCGAGCCGCATCACCTTCTCGCTGGGTTCGTTCTGGGCGCTCATACTCATTTAGACACCACTGCCAGACATTGCCAGCCATATCCATCACACCATAAGGCGACCGCCCTTGGGGAAAAATACCCACGACCCCGGCAGAAGCGTGACAACTGAGATCGCTTGTCGTACCTTCCTGCCACTCATTCCCCCACGGAAAAACCCATCCATCCGTGCCCCGTGCGGCTTTCTCCCACTGGACTTCCGTGGGCAGCGTAACCGCATAGCCGAGCCGATCGCTGAGCCAGGCGCAGAACGCCATCGCCTCGTACCAATTCACCATCTCTGTTGATCGATTGGCTACCCTCCATTGGGGTGCTTCCGATGCGGGAACACGCTCTTCCAGACCATGCCACCATCGCTCATCTTCGTAGCCACGATCTTGAATGAAAGCATCGAACTGGGCGTTAGTGACCGGGTAACGACCGATCCAGAAGGTTTCGAGGTAACGCCGCTCGCCGTCCTGATACACAAAATCGCCGGCGGGCACCTCGACCCAGTCGATGTCGGGGATCCCACGAGTATCCAGCCCAACCCCCTTGCGATTGTCCAGATTTAGGCGGCCCAGCGCGTTGCCGACAGTCCAGCGGGCTTCCGGCATGGGTTCGCGCCCGGTGTCGGTGAGTCTCGGCAACCACTTGGCGCGCAGCTCGGCGAACAGGGCGTTCCGGTCGGCGATCTCCGCGCCGCTCTTCAAGACGCATTCAACCGCCACCTCGAGTTGGGCGCTGGCCAGCCAACGGATAACAGGGGCGCAATCTTCCGGAAACAGCCCCGCCAGCAGGACCGCCGCTTCCTCCCAACCGCTGCGTCTCCACCAGTGCTCCGGTGGCCATAATTGTGCCGGGGATAGCGCACCTTGCTCGAACCGCCGCTTCAGGCCCAGAGCCGTGAAATACTCTTGCAACAGTTGATGACGGAACCGGATTTCAGCCTGGCCTTCCAGAACGGTCACGTCCTCGGCTTTTTTAACAAGGTTTTCCCCATCGAGCACGCTGACGGCATCCTGACGCGGCACTACCGTTAGAACCCCGGTATCGCTCCACCAACGGCCGGCCGCGATCCGCCGCGTCTGCATGGACCAGGCGAGATCGGCCAGACCAGCCAGCAATTGTTCGCCTTCAAGTGCGTAATGACAGCACCCCGTCGTCTCGTCCCAGGTGGCTAGACGCTCCCGTTCCAGCAGGGCATCGACAAAGCGGGCGAACAGCTCGCCCCGGTTTCGGGGCAGGGTTTCATCCCGGTCCAGCCACACCCAGAACAGCATGGTCAGCATGAACGGATTAGCCGCCAGCCGGATCAGGCTGCGCGGGTTGCTGTGGATGTGTTGCCACCACAGGTTTTCTTCATAGTCGGTGGCTATTTTGTAGATGGTCGGGAGGTGGTGTGGACTAGTTTCCCCAGCCCAGAATAGATCTTCGCCCGCCCCGGCCGCCCGCCACTTTTCCAGCAACCCGGCCAGCGCCGGATCGCCCACAAGCTGCCAGAACAGGCGCTCGGCGCGCTCCGGCCCGCCATCGCCAAATTGCATGCAAAGCCAGTGATGGAGGACGGCGCGAACCTGGGGCGGCGACAGCGGTTGTAGTGTCAGGGTGTCGAGATCAAGGTCCAGCTCGCCCACATAGTCGTCCGCCCGGCAGGAGACATAGATCGGTGTGCCTTTCTCCAGCTTGCTGATCAGGGCATGTACCTGTTGGGCCTTCGCCTGACGCTGGTGGGTGGGGATTTCGTTGAGACCGTCCAGCAGCAGCGCCGCCCGCTTCGCGCCGCTCAGGGCGCTCAGCGCCCAGCCGATCTCCGGCAGGCGATCAGCCAGAAAGTCCGGCAGTGGCTCCTCGCCGGTCCAGTCGCCCAGGCTGACCAGGAGCGGGAGCGGCGCGGTGGCATCGCTTTTCGCCCGTTGCGCCAGATCGGCGGCCAGCTTGTTCAGCGTGGTGGTCTTGCCCGCGCCCGGTCGGCCCAGCAGCGCCGCGCGCTTCACCTGGCCAAACGCGGTCAGGATGTCACCGAAGTCCCGCGATTCCGCCAGTTGCTGAGTTGAGGATTGCCTACGGAGGTGGCGCAACGGCGCGAGGTCATCCCAGGCGTCGCGCAGGGGACCGCCGTCGGTCCTCGCTTTGATCCGCGCGAGTCCACGCAACGGCGCATAGAGATCGGCCTTGCGTTGAATGTCCGCCAGCAACCGGTCGAGGTAGGCGTGTTCGTTCTCCCGGCTGGGCCGCGCGCAAAGGGGATTGAGCAGACGCGGCAGATCGGTGTAATCGGGATGGGGGTTCGCGCCGAGAAAATCCTCCCGGATGACCTCCAACAGGCGAGCCAGACCGTGCCGGCCCTGATCGGTGCCGCCGTAGACCAGCAGTTGGGTCACGCATTGCTCGGCAAAGACCGCCGCTGATTCGCCCGCCTGGATGAGAGGGCGGGGATCGTGCCGCAAACCTTTGAAAGCGGCATCCAATACGGTCTGCTGAAGCTTGGGCTGATCGGTGAAAAACGCTAGCAGCAACCGGCTCGCCCGCCGGGCGACGTCTGCTTCGTCGATGGGTGGCGTTCCTTCGACCATCGGCAGCTCAACCGCCCGGTGTCATACCCGGCGCGAACGTCAGGGTGATGGCGCCCTTGCCGCCCGCCTTGGCGCTGCCGATCAGGTTGAAGCCCCCTTCGGCGGAGATTTCCAGGCCCACCTGCACCTGCTGGAGTTCGAAGCCTCCAACCCGGCGAATATCGCCGAACAGCTTGCCGAGTTCGCCGGTCAGCTCCCGCAATGAAGCGGCCAGTTCTTCCGTATTGAGGGGGATCAAATCCGTAACCCCTCTTCCGCCTCGGCCAGCTACCTCCCTCGCTCCGCCCCGCACACCCGGCGCCGGCGCGGTGGTTTCCATGCTCTCCGCCTCAACTCGAACTCGAATGGTGCCCATGCTTTTACTCCTGGTTGCTTGTCCGCTACAGCGCCTAAAACATTATAGTGAACTTAAAGAGGAACTTATTGCCATCGAAGTGGTTTTCGGCGCTGGTCTCGTAGTGCCAACTGCCGACGAAACCCTTGTAGTCGTACTTCACTGCCGGTCCGAGGGCGAACACCTGCCCGCGATTGCCGTCCGGCGCCACTTTTCAGTATCGTCGTTTTTGGTTTTGATGTTGTACATCAATTTGGCCGAAACCTCGAAACCGCCCTGGTTCAAATACTCGAATAGTTTTGGATGGTGGTGTGGGTCGAAGCTGGGATTGCACGGTCGATGAGGCCAGCTACCGGTGTGGAGCGGTATAATAATAACCCTACTATAAGTACAGCCGCAGGAGTCCAGCCGTCATGAGCCAATCCCTCGCCGAATTGCGTCACGAGTATGCCTTGGGCGCCTTGCGCAAGGCCGATATTGACCCCGATCCCATTGAGCAATTCAAGCGATGGCTGAAACAAGCGGTCGATGCGCAATTGCCGGAACCGAACGCCATGACATTGGCCACCGCCGACCGCACCGGGCGTCCCTATGCGCGTGTAGTACTGCTGAAGGACTGCGATGCCGACGGTTTCGTGTTCTTCACCAATTACCAAAGCGACAAAGGCCGGCAACTGATCGAAAGTCCTCATGCCGCTTTGGTGTTTCTCTGGCTGGAGTTGGAACGGCAGGTGCGGATTGAAGGAACGGTGGCAAAAATTCCCAGCGCCGAATCGGAGGCTTATTTCCGTACCCGACCACGCGAAAGCCGGCTCGGGGCGCTGGCGTCCCGACAGAGTCAAGTGGTAGTCAACCGTGAGATTCTCGACAATCGCTTCCAGCAACTCACCGGGAAATATCTGGACGACAACATTCCGATGCCAAACCACTGGGGCGGTTATCGAGTGCGACCCGAGATGTTGGAATTCTGGCAGGGTCGCCACGGCCGAATGCACGACCGGTTGCGCTATCGCTTGCAAAGGGGTGGCGACTGGCTGCTGGAACGGTTGGAACCTTGAGCGTCAGTACCGCGCTGCGTTGCGCCCTCGGCGGCCTGCTGCTCGGGTTGCTGCTGGCTGGATTGCCGGCGTTGAGCCATTCCGCGCCAGCGGTCTCAGCGGTTCCAGCGGAATGGTGGACAACCGAAACCGCTCGCGGCGAGCGGCAGCTTCATCTCTATTTCTTTTGGACGCGAACGTGCCCGCATTGTCGCGCCGCGCGTCCTTTCGTCGAAGCGTTGCCGGCTGACTATCCTTGGTTGAGACTGCACAGCCACGATATCACCCAGGACATGGCCGGCGCACTACAGTACACCCGGATGGCCGAGACGCTGGGCGAATCGGCCCGCTCGGTGCCGGCGTTTCTGTTTTGCGGTCGGATGCTGACCGGTTTCGACAGCGCCGAAACCACGGGTCATTATCTGCGCCAGCAGTTGGATGCGTGTTACCGCCATCAAATCCAGCCCGCGACGCTTTCGGAACCCGCCCCGCCCGTCGAAGAGCCGCTCCTGGAATTGCCGCTGATCGGCAAACTGGACCCGGCTGCGCTGTCGTTGCCGGTGCTCACCGTGGTGCTGGCCGGGCTGGACGCTTTCAATCCCTGCGCTTTTTTCGTGCTGCTGTTCTTACTCAGCTTGTTGGTACACGCTCGAAACCGAACGCGAATGTTGCTGGTCGGCGGGGTATTCGTCTTTTTTTCGGGAGCGATCTATTTCGTGTTCATGGCCGCTTGGCTGAACATGTTTTTGTTGTTGGGCGAACTGCGATTGATCACCCTCCTGGCGGGTTTCCTGGCGGTGGTCATGGGCGGGCTGAACGTCAAGGATTACTGGGTGTTCCAGCAAGGCCCATCGCTCAGCATTGCGGACGAGGCCAAGCCGAAGCTGTTCAAGCGGATGCGGGGGCTGGTGGGTGGTCAGCGACTATCGTCGTTGCTGGTGGGCACGGTCGCACTGGCCATCGTCGCCAACAGCTATGAATTACTCTGCACCGCCGGTTTTCCGATGGTGTACACCCGCGCTCTGACCCTGCGCCAACTGTCCACCGGTGCCTACTATTTCTATCTGGCGCTTTACAATCTGATTTATGTGATCCCGCTTCTGATCATCGTGTTGGCATTCACTTGGACCCTGGGATCGCGCAAGCTGGGCGAGCGAGAAGGGCGGCTGTTGAAACTGCTGTCGGGCGTGATGATGGTGGGACTGGGGTTGCTGCTACTGTTTTATCCCGAGGGCTTGAGCGATGCCGGCAGCGCGTTATTGGTCATCGCCATCGCGCTGGGGCTGACCGGCTTGGCGGTGGTAGTGGAGCGCTACCGTTACCGGAGCGGTTCGCCCATGTAGCGTCGCAGTAACGGGTGTGCGTCCAGCTCCGCGTTCAGTTCGGCGAGAAGGACGAATACGCCGCCCAGCTTGCGGTGCAGAAACAGGAATTCCTTGGGCGGTACTCGAAACGAGATCGACAAGCTGGCCTGGGACGCAGCCTGCGCGACGCGCTTCGGCAAATCCGACGCGCCCCACCGATATTCACCTCTTTCATTGCGCCAGTCCGAGTTTCGGCCCTCGGTGCCGGGCGCCTCGAACGGTTCGACGATCAAGTAACACATTTCCGCTAAGTGATCCGCTGCCGAAGCCGAAGCCGAGGCTGGTAGGAAATTCAGATCCACCGCTGCTCGTCGCAATCGTTCTCGATCTTTCCAAAACGCGCCGCGTACCATTTCGTAGTAGGCTTGGAGAAAGGCGTCGGAAAAATGACGCACTGCACCAAAATCCAGCAAAACAAGCCGATCCTTGCACGTTATCGGGTCAAGTTGGACCCGGTAATTACCGAAGTGAGGATCAGTTTGGACTAAGCCCCATTCAAAGAATTCCCGCAGGAAAAGATCGAGCGCAGCCTCGCCCAACCGATTGCGTCGCGAAAGATCGAGCGCTTGGATTTCCATGCTCTCTACTGGTAAGCCGGGCTCGTAGGACAGTGTCAACACGCGCTGTGTCGAATATTCCGGAAACGGTTCGGGTATCCGATAACGGTCGTCACCGGCCAGCAGCTCGCGAAATCGTTGCACGGAGGCTAATTCTTGCCGGTAATCCACTTCTTGGCGCAGCATCCCTCGTACCTCGGCCAGCAGTTCTTGCAGGTTGAAGCCCGCCGGCAACATCCGTGAGAACATTAACATCGTGCCAACCGTGTTGAGATCGCTGTCCACCGCCTCGGCGATGCCAGGATATTGAATTTTGATGCACAGTTCTCGCCCGTCGCGCTTGCGTCGCGCTCGGTGAACTTGCCCCAGCGAAGCAGCGGCCAGCGATTCCGGCATGATCTCCAGTTCGGCCAGCCGCTCCTCTCCCAATTCCGTCCGCAGCACCGGCTCCAAAGCTGACCAGGCGAGGGGCGGGCTGTCGCTCTGCAAGGTGCGCAGCACTTCGACCACTTCCGGGGGCAGCAGGAAATAATCGCCATACAGGGCTAGCAATTGCCCGATTTTCATCACGCTGCCTTTCAGGCGACCCAGTTCGTCCACCAACAACCGTGCTTGCTCGGTGAGCATCCGGCGCCGACGTTCTTGGCGTTGAGCGCCGAAGGTGAACAGGCTTTCCAGGGAGTAGGAACCCAGGCAGGCGCTCATCCGCATCCCGGTGGTGACCAAACCCAATCCGCGTGACAACGCTCCAGATTGGACGTGCTGAAGGGCGGATTCTTTACTTATTTGTGACATGATGACAATTTGACCACGAAAAGGTTGCGGGATGGAACTTTATCAGTATAATTCGCTCGGCGATGCAGGACAGGTCTAAATCCTAAGACCAAAGAGCGACCTGACTCAGCGCATAGCCTCTCATCGAGGCAATACGGTTTTAGAATCCACAAGATTCATAGAGAACCAAAAAAGAGCCGGACGAATTGCCCGGCCAAAAACCACCAAAGGAGGAGGGTTGCGCGAGGGGTGAGATCAGCGATACCCCGCGTGTGATACCATTAGAATTCGAGATTAGAGAAAATATCCTAATCCTGCTGTTTTCCTAGACCGTACCGAAAAGGGACGGTCTTTTTGTTTGGGGCACAATCAGCGAGCTTCTGGATAGTTCAGCCTCTCGGAACTGCATGAACGTCCGAGTAGTTTGAGCCGAGATTGATGGATCGCCAAAGCGCGATCCCATGGCACGCGAGCAGTTGTGCCCCGCGCTAGACCCGTGGGGAAAAGGCGCAACGGGGCAACCGTTGCGTTCGAAGGGTTGTTGAGAAGCACGGGCAGTTACGCCGTAGCGGACAAGCGTTCGGCCAGATAATGCTCGCAACCCTTCAGGGTGGAGAGTTTTGGATAATCAAAATCGAAGATGGTGACATCCAACTCCTTCTCCAGGCTCATCATGAGCCGCAGAAAATCGATTGAATCCAGTTCGAGTTGATCATGAAAGCTGATGTCGGGGCTGATCGCCTGTGTGTTGGCGTTCGGGACGACATCGCTGAGAACGCGAAGGATCGTTTCGCGAATCAGGTCTTGGTTCGTGGTACTCATGGATCGTATCCTTATGCTGATAACTTTACGGAATAGCTCAATAACCTAGTTTTCGTTTTATCGGCATGTTGCGCCGCAACACGAGTCTCGCACCCTTCGGCACGAAAATCAAGCGATACTTGATGGGTTCATGCAGTGAGGTCATGCAAATTGAAGCAATAATCTTGCCATTAATCCGGCTTGGGCTCCGAATCTCCGCCTTCCAGAACCGAAAGATCGCCCGTCGGCAGGCCCAGCTCCCGAGCGCGCAATAGCCGGCGCATGATTTTTCCGCTCCGGGTTTTCGGCAAATCGGCCACGAACTCCAGTTCACGCGGCGCCACCGCCGGTCCCAGCCGGGTTCGGGCGAAGCCGAGCAGTTCCTTGCGCAATGCGTCGCTGGGCTCGTGGCCGGGTTTGAGCGCGACGAACGCCTTGACGATTTCCCCAGCGAACGGATCCGGTTTGCCGATCATGCCGGCCTCGGCCACCGCCGGATGTGCCAGTAGCGCGCTTTCTACCTCGAACGGCCCGATCAGATGCCCCGAGGTCTTGATTACGTCATCGGCTCGGCCCACGAACCAAAAATAGCCGTCCGGGTCTTGGCGGGCCAGATCCCCGCTCAGGTACCAACCGTCCGCAAAACAGTGCTGATATAAATCCTCATCGTTCAGATAGCCCCGGAACATAGAGGGCCAGCCGGCGCGTAACGCCAGCTCACCTTCCTCGCCCGGAGCGAGCCGGTCCACGCCCCCGTCGGAGCGTCGCCGGACGATGGCCGCTTCGATGCCCGGCAACGGTCGGCCCATGGAGCCAGGCCGAATCTCTTGGCCGCGATAATTGGCGATCATGATCGCGCCGGTTTCCGTTTGCCACCAAGTATCGTGAAACGGCTGGTCTAAGACGTGTTGGCCCCAGAGCACGCCTTCGGGATTCAGCGGTTCGCCGACACTGGCTGCAAACCGCAAGGCGCTCAGATCATGTCCTCGCGCGGCTTCGGTGCCCGCTTTCATCAGCATGCGAATGGCGGTCGGCGCGGTGTACCAGATGTTGACTCGCTCTTTTTCGAGAATGGCGTACCAACGGCGCACGTCGAATTCCGCTTCGTCCACCACCAGCGTCACGCCATTTGCCAGCGGGGCGATGATGCCGTAAGACACGCCAGTGACCCAGCCGGGGTCGGCAGTGCACCAGTAGATGTCGCCGGGGCGCAGGTCAAGAACCCACCGACCGGTCAGACGATGAGCGGCAACCGCGTCGTGAACGTGGATTGCCCCCTTGGGCGTGCCGGTAGTGCCACTAGTGAAATGCAGCAACGCCATGTCCCCGGGTTGGGTGCGGGGCGGAGGGCGATGATCCGACTCGGCCATTAGGTGGGCGTGGAACGAGCCGACGTCCGGCTCGTCTCCGTCACCGTCCACCAGCAAAACTTGCTGTAAGTCTGGCAGGTCGGCCCGCGTCGTCCGCACCTTGCGCTCGTATAGCGACGCAGTGGTGACGAGGATCCGCGCCCGGCTTTTAGCGAGCCGAATCCGAACCGGCTCCGGGCCAAATGCGGAAAACAGCGGACAAAATACCGCGCCAGCTTTCAAGGTTCCCAGCACGCTGACGTACAGCTCTGGGACCCGACCTATCAAGGCGCAGACTCGGTCACCCTTGCCGATACCCGACCGTTCCAGCAGATTGGCGAATCGATTGCTCAGGCGGGCCAGTTCGGCGTAGGAAAATTCCTGCCGCTCGCCGTTCTTGCCCAGCCAGATCAGTGCGGCCGTATCGCCTCGTCCCGCTTGGACCTGTCGGTCCACTGCCTCCCAGGCGATGTTCAAACCGCCATCGGGTAATCCCCCCAACTCAGCTCGTGCCGTCTCCCAGAAATTGGTTTGTGTTGCCGCGTAATCCACCCAGTTGGGCGTCGGTTCTTCCGGTTTCAGTGTCTTACGTATCGTTGTGCCGGTCATGCCGATTCCTCAGCGTTCGGGTGAGAGATCCAGTGGTCGGGAAGGGGCACTGGCAAAAGCCGGGCCATGGTCGGATTTTCCGTTCGAAATCGCGATACCATAACCCTGTCCTCATCCTGCCCCAGCCGATCCTGGAATACACAGTGCACGAGATGCCACTATGACCATCCGTAATCTCGAATATATGTTCAAGCCCCGCTCCATCGCGGTCGTCGGTTGCGGCAAGCAGGCCAGCAGCACCGATACCGTCGTGGAATTTAACCTGATCGAAGGCGGTTTCAAAGGGCCGGTCATGCCGGTGAATCCGGATCGCCAATCGGTATCCGGCGTGCTGGCTTACAAGGACATTGCCAGTTTGCCGGTTGTTCCGGAGCTGGCGATTTTGACCACATCGCTCGACAAGGCGTCCGATCTGATCGGCGAATTGGGAGCGCGCGGGACCAGGGCGGTTTTACTGCTGAGCCGGGAAGTGCTGCAAGACCATCGCGGCGATCAACCGGCGCTGCTGAGCCAGGAGATCACGCGGAAATACCAGGATCAAGGGGAGTCCTTGAAGCAAAAGATTCTGGAGAGCGCCAAACCGTATCTATTGCGGGTCATGGGACCCGATCACTTCGGCTATGCGGTGCCGTCGGCTAATGTCAACGCTAGCTTGAATGTCACCCGGCCGTTGTCGGGCAACATCGCGCTGCTTTGCCAGTCAGCGGCGATCACGCGGAGCGTGATCGACTGGGCCACCGGCCGCAACATCGGCTTTTCGCACGTCATCTCGGTCGGGATGCGCTGGGACGTGGATTTGGGCGATCTACTGGATTACTTGCTGCGGGATGGCAGCACACGCGCCATTCTGATGTACATGGAGACCACCCGCAACCGCCGCAAGTTCGTATCCGCCGCCCGCGCCGCTGCCCGGGTCAAACCCGTGATCGTACTCAAGCCGCGCGATTTCCGGGTCGGCCCGCTGGAGGACGCCGTGTACGATGCCGTGTTCCAGCGTGCTGGCATTCTACGGGTGAACAACATTGAGCAACTGTTCGGCGCTGCCGAAACCCTGGCCACCGCCAAGCCGGTCTACAGCAATCGGCTGACCATCATCAGTAATAGCTACAGCCTGGCGTTGCTGACCAGCGATGCCTTGTTGCGGCACGGCGGCCATCTGGCCGAGATCAGCGAAGCGGTCCGGGCGCGGCTGGAACGGGAGTGCCGACCCGGCTATCCGATTGAGAATCCGGTCGATCTGGGCGATATGGCAGGCCCCGAGCATTACGCCAAGGCGCTGGATCTGCTGTTGCAGGAGTCGGGAACCGATGGAGTACTGATTGTCCACGCGCCTGCTTCCGAGGATCGTGCGGTGGAAAGCGCCAAGGTGGTGCTCGAACGCGCCAAGGGCCGCCGGTTGATCATGACCTGCTGGGTTGGCGAGTCGTCGGTGGAAGCGGCCCGCGATCTGTTCAAGAACGCACACATCCCCACTTATCAGGCGCCTGGCGAGGCAGTGGAGGCGTTCATGCGCCTGGCTCAGCATCGGCGTAACCAGGAACTGTTGATGGAGACGCCGCCCTCGATTCCCGAGGAGTTCACTCCCGATACGGAGACCGCCCGCCGAATCATCCAGATCGCGCTGACCGCCGGCCGCCAGCGCCTGAACGCCTACGAAGCCGCGCAGATCCTGAGCGCCTATGAGATTCCGGTGGCGCCCCTGCGTTTTGCCGCGACGCCGGAAGCGGCGACCGACGTGGCTCTGGAAATGGACGGGCAAGTCGCGCTCAAGATTCTCTCGCCTGATATCGTGAACAAATCCGATGTTGGCGGTGTCGCCTTCAACCTGAAAAATCCCCTCGAAGTTCTGGTGGCGGCCACGGAGATGCTGAAACGGGTGCGCGATCTGGCACCCGAGGCGGTGATCGACGGCTTCGGGGTGCAGCCGATGCAGTTCCGGCACAGTGCCTATGAGCTGATGATCGGGGTGCGTACCGGCCGTCGGTTCGGGCCAGTGATCTTCTTCGGCCACGGCGGCACCGAATCCGAAGTGATCCAGGACATTGCCTATGCCCTGCCACCGTTGAACATGCAGCTCGCGCGGGATCTGATGTCCCGAACCCGGTTGTACCGCCGCCTGCTGACCAATCGTGGTCGCCCCGTCAATCTGGATGCGATGGCCCTGACACTGATCAAGGTTTCTCAGATGTTGGTCGATCTGGCGGAAGTGGTCGAGATGGATATCAATCCGATCTGGGTCGATGCCGGCGGCCCGCTGGCGCTGGACGTTAACATTCTGATCGAATCATCTGCGTTGCCAGCGGCGCAACGGCTGGCGATTTCACCCTATCCCAAGCAATTGGAACGGATTTGCAATTTGCCCGACAGCCGGTCGTTTCTGATTCGACCGATTTTGCCGGAAGACGAACCCGAGCTGAAGGATTTGGTCAGGCGCATGCCTGCCGAGGATGTCCGAATGCGATTTTTTCAGCCGATCCACGAGTTGCCGCACGAAATGGCGGCACGCCTGACCCAGCTCGATTACGAGCGGGAAATGGCCTTCGTCGTCACGGAGCCCAACAGCCTGCCGGGCAAGGGTAAAATCTGGGGAGCGGTGCGCTGCAACGCCGATCCGAACCTGGAAAAGGCGGAGTATGCCATTCTGATCGATCGGGCGATGACCGGGATGGGAATGGGGCCAATGTTGATGCGCTACATCATCGAATACGCCAGAAAGCTTGGCATCAAGGAGCTGTACGGCGAGGTTTTACGCGAGAACGAGTCGATGTTGAAACTCAACCGCGCGCTCAATTTTCAGATTCGCTCTTCGCCGGACGATCCCGGTGTGTTTCATGTCTCCTTGCCACTGAGTTGAGCGAAATATTCCGGCAACAGGGAACCTTTTCGGCCCGGATGTTGTACAGATCTACAATGGTTCTACGATTAGCAGGAATGGGGCAGGTAATCAGGGGGCGTCCGTGAAATGAAGGCTCAAGCCAGCCGTGCCAGCGCGGGGTCGTGATGGCGCTTGACGAGAGCGCCATCACCCTCGATTCGGTCGGCCCGCTGACCGGCGTCGTCCTTGCTGGCGGTCGCGCCGAGCGGATGGGAGGGCGTGACAAGGGTTTGTTGTCCTTGGCTGGCGAGCCGCTGGTTGCCCACGTTATCCGTCGATTGCAGCCGCAAGTGGTGGAAGTGCTGATCGGCGCCAATCGCAATCTGGACGCGTATCGACGGTTTGGTTGCCGGGTGATCCAGGACGGCGAACGCGAGCGGTTCCGGGGGCCGTTGGCGGGTGTTTTGGCGGCGATGCTCGCTGCTGGGACCCGGTATCTATTGACGGCGCCCTGTGATTCACCTTGGTTGCCGCCCGATTACGCGCAACGAATGCGGCAAGCACTGGAGCGCCAGCGCGCTGACTTGGCCGTGGCCTTTTTCAAGGGGTTTTGGCAGCCGATGTTCGCGCTGGTCCCAGTGGCGTTGTGGGACGATCTGGCGTCCTATCTGGCCGGAGGCGAGGGCAGTGCCACCCGCTGGTTGCAACGTCATCGACCCGCTCCAGTGGAATTTCCCGATGAGTCGGCGCTATTCCACAACGTCAATACCCCGGCGGACTTGAGCCGACTGGAGTCAGCTTGGGCTATTGCAAGTTGCTCGTCGCCAGAAGGAAGGCTCTAGATCGTGGCTGATTCCGACGATGCCCGCGCATCCGCCCGACGGCACACCGCGCAACTTCTCAAAATGCTGCGGGGCCATGGCCCGACCGCTGATGCCGCATCGACGATTCAGCCCGTCGCGGGAACGCCGGACCCGCCGGCTGTCGCAGTGGCCGATACCCCAGTCGCCTACTCCCGTCGATCCGAGCCGGGTCCAACCCCTCGGGCCGTGCCGGACCCGGTTACTGCCGGTACCCGAGCCACGATACCACCGGACCAGCCTGCTAAACGAGGTTCGATTCCCGCGATTGGCGAGGTGTTGTATCGCCAGCGGGGAGTGTTGGGGGAGCTGGTGACGCAAGCGGAAAAACGCGTTCGCTTGAGTCGGATTTTTCATGCCTATCTGCCCCCGCATCTACGCGATCACGCCGAGCTGATCCGGCTGGACGAGGAAAAATGGACGGTGCATACCGATTCATCCAGTTGGGCGACCCGGTTGCGCTATGCGCTGCACAACATCCGGGACACACTGGGCCAGCAATTGGGTTTTCCGCTACCCAAGCCCCATATCCGGGTGGTGCCGCCCACGCTGCCGTTGCCCGTTGCCCGTCCCCCGCTGCGGCTCACCCCTAAGAGCGCGAAGCTATTGGAAATCGCGGCGCGCAATCTGTCGGACGAGCGACTCAGCGCGGCCTTGCGACGCTTGGCGGCCCATGCCGATCCAGCTCGATGAGCTGCTCGGCGGGAGGAACGAGTAGCCGCGCCTGCCGGAGTCGTGAGCGACGGCATTGAGCGGTTTGCGGACGACCGCTCGCGACGCGGGTTTCGCCCAGGAAATGGACCATGTTTTACACCCATCGTAGCAACCACCTCGAAGTCCTGGCCGACCGCTTGGCCGAGCTGTTGCGGCGACCGCCGCGCGCCCCGCTGGCACGGGAAGTCGTCGTGGTCCAGAGCAATGGCATGGCTCGCTGGTTGGCGCTGCGCCTGGCCGACCGGCTGGGTGTTTGCGCCAACGTGAGTTGGCGATTCCCGGCCACTTTTTTATGGGAAATGAGCCGCGCCGTGCTGCGCCAGTTGCCACCGGCCTCGACGTTCGACAAAGCCGTTCTGGTTTGGCGGACGATGGCATTGTTGCGCACTCTGGAAAAAGCGCCTCGGTTCGACCCTCTGTTGGCCTATCTCGGTGACGGTCAGGACGATTTTCGCCGCCACGAGCTGGCCTACCGCATCGCCGACTGTTTCGATCAATATCTCATCTACCGGCCCGACTGGATCGGAAAATGGGAAGCGGGAGAGGAGGATCATTGGCAGGCGGAGCTGTGGCGGCGGCTGGCGCAAGGCGGCGAAACGCATCGGGTGCGGGTACAGGAGCGGTTCAGCGTGGCCCTGGCCGGCGGCGATTTCGACCGCTGCCGCTTGCCGGAGCGGGTTGCCATCGTCGGTGTCGCGGCGATGCCGCCCCTGTATCTGGATTTATTGGCGAGATTGGCGCGGTACATGGATGTGCACTGGTTTCTGCTCGACCCCTGCCGGGAATACTGGGGCGATATTCGGGCCGAGCGCGATATTGCCCGATTGGGCGAGGAAATCGACCCGGACGAGGCGTATCTGGCGGTCGGCAATCCGTTGCTGGCCTCGTTGGGCAAGCAGGGGCGGGATTTCCTTGACCTGCTGCTGGCCTATCCGCGCGTGGAGTGGGACGGTTTCGTCGAGCCGGCCGGTGATACGGTGCTACACGTTTTGCAGGCCGACATCCTGCACTTGCGCGAGCGGGGTGGCGACGACTGTCCACCATTGCCGCTGCGGCCGGACGATCGCTCCGTGCGGATCCATGTCTGTCATGGCCCGATGCGTGAAGTCGAGGTGTTACACGATCAATTATTGGCCCTGTTCGAAACGTGGCGGGATCTACGGCCCTCGGACGTGTTGGTGATGACGCCGGACATCGCGACCTACGGTCCACTGATCGAGGCAGTGTTCGATGGTGTGCCGCGTGAGCGGCGAATTCCGTTTAGCGTGGCCGATCAGGGGGTTCGCGCCGAAAACCCCCTGGTGGAGACATTTTTCGAGTTGCTGGATTTGGGCGGTGGCCGGTTCGACGCCGCGCAGGTACTCGGCTTGTTGGACATGCCGGCGATGCGTCGGCGATTTGGGCTGGCGGAAGACGATCTGGAATGTGTTCGCCGCTGGGTGCGGGACGTGGAGATCCGCTGGGGCATCGACGCCGGTACCAAAAGTGCTTGGGGGTTGCCGGCCACCGCCGAACATACTTGGCGAGCCGGGCTGGATCGTTTGCTGCTGGGCTACGCGCTGCCGGGAGGTGGCCGGGATTTGTATGGCGATATCCTGCCCTACGACGAAGTGGAAGGCGGCGAGGCGCAGGCGCTGGGACACTTGCAGAGTTTCGCCGAAGCGTTGTTCGGATTGGATGCCCGTTTGCGAGAGCACCGGTCGTTGGCGGAGTGGGCGACCGAGCTGGGTTCGGTGCTGGATCGGTTTTTCGATCCCCGCGAGCGCGAGGAAAATGAACTGCAACTGATTCGTTCCACCCTGGAAACGCTGAAAAGCAACGCCGAGCTGGCGAAATTTGACGAACGAGTGACGTTGGCGGTGGTCAAGGCTGCGTTGCGTAGCCAACTGAACACCGTCGAAAGTCAATCGGGGCGGTTTCTGAGTGGCGGTGTCACCTGCTGCGCGATGGTGCCGATGCGCAGCATTCCATTTGCCGTGGTGTGTTTGCTGGGTATGAACGACGACGCCTATCCGCGCCCGCGTCGGCCGGTCGATTTCGATCTGATGGCTGGCCGTTTTCGGCGCGGCGACCGCTCCCGCCGGCACGATGACCGCTATCTCTTTCTGGAAACGCTGTTGTCGGCTCGCCGTTGCCTGTATCTCAGCTATGTCGGACAGAGCATTCGCGACAACTCGCCGCTGCCGTCATCGGTGCTGGTCGGCGAGCTGCTGGACACGGTGGATCGGAGCTTCGAACGCGCTGGCGGGGGACGGGCCAGCGAGCAACTCATCACGCACCATCCCTTGCAGTCGTTTAGCCGACGCTATTTCAACGGGAACGGTGAGCTCTTCAGCTACGCGCGGGAATGGGTCGAGGCCAGCCGCCAGGCGGGGCGGGGCGAGCGGGAAGCAGCGCCGTTGCTGGATGTCGAGCTGCCGGAACCGGAACCTGCGTTGCGGACGGTGACGCTGGAAGGGTTGGCGCGGTTTTTCAAGAATCCCGCCCGCTGGTTGTTACGAGAGCGGCTGGGCATCCGGCCAGAGCGGGGTGCGGAAGCGTTGGAGACTCGCGAACCGTTCGTGCTGGACGGACTGGAGAACTATCGGCTGGTCGGCCAGATGCTGGAGTTGCACCGGGATCGGCGGCCAGCAGCTGAAATCGAGAAAATCATGCGGGCCAGTGGGGCATTGCCGCACGGACAGGTGGGGGAATGTGTGTTTGCCCAGGCCCAGGGGCGGGTGATGCGGTTTGCCGGCCGTTTGGGGCGAGTGCTGGCGGGTCAGGGCGCCGAGTGGGTGAACATCGATGTGGTCCTGGGCGAGTTTCGGTTGACCGACCGCTTGACCGGGCTAACGCCGACCGGGTGGGTGGGTTATCGGCTGGCCGGGATGAAAGCTGCCGATTATCTGAATCTGTGGCTGCATCATCTGGTCTTGAACGTGGTGGCACCGACCGGGGTGGCACGGCAAAGCCATTGGGTGGCGGAAGATCGCGACGTGATTTTGAACCCGGTCGCTGAACCGGAGCGGCCACTCCGAGCGTTGTTCGAGCTGTATTGGCGCGGCTCGCAGCGGTTGGTGCATTTTTTTCCAAAAAGTGCACTCGCCTATATCGAGCGATTCCGCAAGGAACAGGATGCGGACAAAGCATTGTGGTCCGCGCGCAAGACATGGGAAGGCGACGGGTATCGAGAAGGTTCGGCGGAAGGGGACGATGCCTATTACCGCTTGGCGTTTCGGGATACCGATCCGTTGGATACGGAGTTCGTGGAACTGGCGGAAGCAGTTTTTGACCCGCTGTTCGCGTGCGTTCGGGAAGAGGCGGAAGGTTGAATCCCGTTGGCGCTCAATATTCGACTGACTGCACCCAGGCCAGCGCCTCGAAGTGTTTGGCGTTGACATCTGTGATCTCAATGCCGCAGCTGGCGGCGGCCGCTTCGATACGATCCTGATCGGAAGACTCGCAGGCCATGGCCAGATCGAGGAACGGCGCGTAAGGCCCTTCGCCGCGCAGGAGCGCCGCCTCGACCCACTCCGCTAAGTGCAGAGGCTTGATCGCCTCGGGCAGCGGCATCCGCAATACCCGATCGAGCATGGAAAACAGCCCGGTGATGAACAGGCTGTCGCGCTCGGCCTTGGCGAACGCCCGTTCGCCGATCAATTCCATAAAGCGGCCGCGTGCCAGCGCGGTTTCTTGTAATGCCGCGGCGTAAGGCGAATTTTGAGCCGAGCCGAATAACAGCAGGGTTAGCCAGCGATACATGTTTTGCCGCCCGATCAGAACCAACGCGTGTTCGATCGAGGTGACGGTCTGGCGCAGGCCCATGGCGGCGGAATTGATGTACCGCAGCAGGCGATAGGAGAGCATCGCGTCCTGTTTAAGGAGTTCGACCAGTTGGGTGGTTTCCGCGTCGCGCCGCAGATGGTTAAGCAAATCGCAAATGTGCAGCGTTTGCGGTCCTGCCCGGTTGTCGGTCCAGTCTTCGCGGCTAGTGACGAACGGTCCCTGAAACAGCGCGAAATTCAGCGTGCGGCATAGCTCGAAATCATCGAAGCTTTCCAGATCGCGAGCGATCAGATGGGCATCGCGATAACGCTGACTGATCTGGTCGGCGATCTTTTGGGTCTCGGCGGGATTACGCTGCGCGGTTCGGAAAATGAAGTGGCTTGCATGGGGGGCCAGCATCTCGAAGTGCCTGCCCTCGAAGCATTCTTCCAAGGCGAATTGGAAACCTTGCTGTTTCAATGCCAGCACCCGCTCGCCAAGCGCGTCGGGGGTATCGCCGGCGGCATCCAATGGCATGACGGTCAGCACTATACCCGGACCTGGTAATTGGTCGATGAGAGGATTGGCGAGAAAGGAATCGAGTACGGTGATGAAAGCCTGCCGATGCCCCAGTAACTTGTTGATCGAAAAATGCAGCAGGTTTCGGATGACGACTTCGTTGTAAATGTGGTGGATGCGCCGGCTCGGAATGTGCAGGCGGTCGCGCATGCCCTTGCGCAGTATGAACTCGTAACCTGCCACCCGCTGCTCGCGGTTGAGTACGGCTTCCCGGCAGATGACCGAACGCTCTTCGCCGAGACCGGTATGGTTACCGGGCTGTTCGGACGGTGGGGCGGGTGGCGGGACGGTACCCTTGACGGGAGCCAGTTCTTCGAGCGCCTGGAAATCGCGTTGCTCGGCCGCAGCGCGCGCGCTAGCCCGGCGGTTGGTAAAGAAGGTGAACAGTCGATTCAGCATGGCGGAAACCCGGAATGCCTTCGGGTAGTGAGGAGAAACAGGCGCGGCGGGTAACGACGATGAGTTAGGGTAACCGTTTGCGCTTGTCGCCAGCCAGTGCGAGAGTGATCGTGAGGAGAGGACCGAGGCATCGAACCGATCTCGAAGGTTGCAACCGTGGCTTGGAAAGCCGGAAGATCCCGTCGCCCGGAATTATAGTCGCACCAAGCTTAGCGCCCTTCTGATTTTTTCGACAGCCGAGAAATGTAAAACCAATCGCCAGAAATCCATATGGAACGTCTCGACCCGCTTTACACGCCCCTGAGTGGTTTCAATCTGATCGAAGCCAGCGCCGGTACGGGCAAGACCTACACCCTCACCGCCTTGTACCTGCGTTTGGTGGTAGAGGCCGCGATTCCCGTAAACCGCATTCTGGTGGTCACCTATACCAACGCTGCCACCAAGGAATTGCAGGATCGCATCCGCGAGCGGTTGGCGCAAATCCGCTCGGCTTTCCTGCGAGGTCGCGCCGACGAGGACGACGTGCTCGCCACCCGCCTGCTGGATTTAGTGGCGGATCGGGAGATCGCCATTCGCCGGTTGACCAATGCGGTGCGCGGTTTCGATGAGGCCGCCATCTTCACCATTCACGGCTTTTGCAAACGGGTACTCGGTGATAACGCTTTTGAGAGCGGTTTATCGTTCGAGACCGAGTTGCTGGCCAATACCGGCGATTTGTTGCGGGAAATCACCGAGGACTTCTGGCGGCGGGAATTTTATGCCGCCTCGCCGCTGGTCGTGCGGTATTTCTTGGACCAGCGTTATAGCCCGGATCGGTTGCTCGCCGAAATCGAGCGGTATCTGGGCAAGCCGTATCTGCAAATAGTCATGCCGGATCGGGCAGCGGATGGCGCGGCGCTCGAAGCAGCGTTCGTCACCGCGTTCCAGCAGGCTCGTGGCCTCTGGGTGCGGGATCGCGCCAGGATCGAAGACTTGCTGCTGAAATCGCCCGCCCTCAATCGGCAGAAATACAGCTTGAAATCCGTCCCCGGCTGGCTGGAAGCCATGGACGGCTATCTGACGGCGGACGTTCCGAGACTGGCGCTGTTTGAAAAGTTTGAGCAATTCACCGCCACTGTACTGGAAAACTCACGTAAAAAAGGCCAGGTCGCACCCCGGCATCCTTTTTTCGACGCCTGCGAGACGCTGAAAACCGCCTGTGAAGCGTTGGCCGATCATTGCCGACAGCAAATCCCAGTCAAGCTGCTGGCTTGGTGCGATGCTGAACTGGTCTCGCGCAAGCGCCGACATCAGGTGCAATCCTACGACGATCTACTGCTCGATCTACACGGTGCCTTGCGTCATCCTCGGCAGGGTGCGGCGCTGGGCCAGACTTTGCGCGACCGCTATTTCGCTGCCCTGATCGACGAGTTTCAGGACACCGATCCGGTTCAGTACGATATCTTCCGGCGCATCTACGCTAATACCCGCAAGCCGGTGTTTCTGGTCGGCGACCCCAAGCAGGCCATCTACAGCTTCCGGGGCGCGGACATCTTCGCCTATCTGACCGCCCGTCGCGATACGCCGCGCCACTACACCCTGGATGTGAACTGGCGATCCGATCCGCGCCTGTTGACGGCGTTCAACGCGGTGTTTGGCGCGACCGGGCGGCCCTTCCTGTTCGAGGGCATCCCCTTCCACCGTGCGCTGCCCGCTGAACGGAAGCGGCAGGACCGGCTATGGGTGGACGGGCGACTGGAAGCACCGCTTCAGGTTTGGCTGGTGGAGCCGGAAAGCGACAAAGCGGTGGGCAAGGGCGTGGCCGGCGAGCGGGCGGCGCGAGCCACCGCTGCCGAAATCGCCCGCTTGCTGAATCGGGGCGCGCGGGGTCAGGCGCGTATCGGCGAACGGCCGCCAGTGGAAGGGAGCCGGCCACTGACCGGTGGCGATGTCGCCGTGCTGGTGCGCAGCCATCGGCAGGGACGGTCAATGCGCGACCAATTGTTGCGGCTGGGCGTGCCCAGTGTCCAGCACGCCGATGACAGCGTGTTCCTGTCCGACGAGGCGCAACAATTGGAATGGCTGTTGGCGGCGGTAGTGGAGCCGGGCAGCGAAGGCCGGGTGCGGACAGCATTGGCCTCGGATCTGTTCGGACTGAGCGGCGCGGATCTGTATCGATTGCGAGAGGACGAGCAGATCTGGGCGCGCTGGCTGGAAAAATTGCAAGATTATCGGCAGTTGTGGCTCGAACACGGGTTCATGCGCTTTTTCCGCGCCTGGCTGATCGGCGAGGACGCGCCACGTCGATTGCTGGCGTTTCGCGACGGCGAGCGGCGCTTGACCAACCTACTGCATTTGGCCGAGCTGACGCATGTCGCCAGCCGCGCCCATCCCGGCTTGACGGGGTTGCTCAAGTGGCTCGGCGAACGACGACAGGTGCCGGGCGACAAAGACGAGGCACAGCAATTGCGGCTGGAAAGCGACGAAAATCTGGTGCGCATCGTCACGGTTCACAAGAGCAAGGGGTTGGAATATCCGGTGGTGTTCTGCCCGTTTCTTTGGGACGGCCAGTTGCATACCGAGGACAAGAGCAACGAAATCCTGCTGTATCACGATCCTGGCGATCCGAGTCGCACCTTCCTGGCCTTCGGCGTCGCCGAGGACGATCCGGCGCGCCTGCTCGCCCGTCGCGAGGAGATGGCCGAAAGCCTGCGACTGTTCTACGTCGCCCTGACCCGTGCCAAACAACGCTGCTACCTGGTCTGGGGTCGAATCAGGGAAGCGGAAACCGCTCCACCCGCTTGGTTGCTGCACCCGCCGCCGGTGGTGGGCCCATCGCAGGATGCGCTGGAGGTGGCCAAGCAACGGTTCAAGGGGCTGGCTCCCCCGGCATTTCTCGGCGATCTACGCACCACGTTCGCCGCGGCTGGCGATGCGGTCGCCCTCACGGCACTGCCCGACGAGCCGGGGCCGCGATATCAGTCACCCGCAGCGGTGGAACCCGAGCTGAAGGCCCGTCTGTTTGCCGGTTCCCTGTCCGAGTCCTGGCGGGTCGGCAGCTTCACCGCGCTGGCCGCCGGCCTGTCGGGTGAGCTGCCGGATTACGACATGACCGCCGTCCTGCCGGAAGCGGTCGAATCGCCGCAAACGCCGGCCGCGATTCCCGGCCACGGCATTTTCGAGTTTCCGCGCGGTGCGCGGGCGGGAACCTGCCTGCACATGATTTTCGAGTGGCTGGATTTTACCCAGCAGGATCGTAGCCAGTTGGAGGGGTTGGTTGAGCGGGTGCTGAAATTGCACGGACTGGATGTGACAGCGTGGACCGGCGTGGTTGCGGACATGGTGGAACGGGTACTGGCCACTCCGCTGGACGACAGCGGAACGCGGCTGGCCGCCGTCACGCCCGAGCAGCGGATCAACGAGCTGGAGTTCTATTATCCGCTTGCCGATCTGCGCGCCGATGCCTTGCGGCGGGTGCTAGAGCGGCATGGCCGGGCCGCCGACCCGTTCCAGGAAATGGTCGAGCGGCTGGAATTCGCGCCCTTGCGTGGCTACATGAAAGGCTATATCGATCTGGTGTTCGAGGTGGATGGGCGGTTTTATCTGGTCGATTACAAATCCAACTGGCTCGGGGCAGAGCCGGGCGCGTATCGGCGCGCGCGGCTGGACGAGGCGATGGCCCGCGAGTCCTACGGGCTGCAATACTTGATTTATGTCGTGGCCCTGCATCGCTATTTGCGGTCGCGCTTGGTGGATTACGATTACGAGCGGCATTTCGGGGGCGTGTTTTATCTTTTCCTGCGCGGCATGGGGCCAGAATGGGGCACGGATTATGGCGTATTCCATGACCGACCCGTGCCAGCGCTGATCGAGGCATTGGACATCTTGATGGCCACCGGGGCGTGAGGCTCGGGATTGGGGGCGGGAAATCGTCCGATCGCACCGCGCTTTCGCCAGTCTGAATGGGCGTTCGGCTGCTAGGAGATGAACGCCTCCCGGATCGATACCCAGCCGATCAGCCGGCGTTGTTTGTCTCCCTGAATGGTGAACTGCGATCCTTCAAGACGCCACGGATATTCATTGTCGGGATCTTTCTTGAACGTCCGCTCATTGCGGATCGTCCACCAGCCGTTATTGTGTCCGGCTTTCTGACCGCCATCGATAGTGTTCCATTTCATTTCGGTCAGCCCGAAACTGATGCGCTTCGGTTGTTCGGTGATCCCCACATGGCCGGAATCGGTCACTTTGCCGAAGGGCGTCAGGCTGATGAAAAACAGATTTTAGCCGTCGCCGAGCGTAAGGCCGACAGATCGGCCCGATTCACAAGATCGGTCAACATGGATTTTCCTTTGAGATCGGTCGCAATTTTTGCGGTTACGATGGGGCATTATTTGTGTCATTGAATAGCATAAATTTGTATCGATTGGTATATATTTGTATTGGATCGTGCCATCGGGCGATCAATGCCGCGATGCATTCCGCAGGGTCTCGCTAACGGTGAGCCATCGTGGCTTGGCGCGGTCTAATTTGCCCCCTCGGTATCGTTGCTGTTGGCCGATACCGCAAGCGTCTGGAGCGATGTGATGCTGATGGAAGATACCCGCTCGAACGATACCTTGCCGGTTTTGTATGAACAGGGTCTGTTGACCGATCTGGACCTGCATTTCGCCCGCTTTATGAGTCGGCTGGCCAGTGGTGGATCGGGCGAAAGCGGCCCTCGTCCGACCGAGTCGGGGGCGGAGACACGGGAATGGCTGGAACTGGCGGCGGCATTGACCAGCCATGCTACCGGCCAAGGCGATATTTGCGTCAACCTGCGGCAGTGGGCGCGGCGCTGGAACGCGGGGATGGCCGAGGCCGTTGGGTTCGCCTCGCCTCCTATCGGCGATTGGCTGGAAATCTTGCGGGCCAGTCCTGTGATCGGCCAGCCCGGCCAGCGTCAACCGTTGGTGTTGGATCGGCGGGGCCGCTTGTACCTGTACCGCTATTGGGGATACGAACGACAGTTAGCGGAGGATTTGCTCCAGCGGGCCCGCATCGATCTGACGGTGACGGACGAGCAGCGCTTGCAAGCCGATCTCGACCGGCTGTTTCCCCGTCATCCTGAGCTGGTCGGGCCGGATTGGCAGAAAGTGGCGGCGGCGGTGGCGGCGCTCAAAGGGATCTGCGTCATCTCCGGTGGTCCGGGCACCGGCAAGACCAGTACCGTGCTGCGGATTTTGGCGCTACTGACCGGCCAATCGGATCGGCCGCTGCGGGTGGCGTTGGCCGCGCCCACCGGCAAGGCGGCGGCGCGCTTGCAAGAGTCGATTCGTGCCGCCAAACCGGGATTAGGCTTGGAACCCGCCCAGGCAGCGCAAATCCCCGAAGAGGCGTCCACCTTGCATCGGTTGCTCGGTGGTCGGCCGGATTCGGTGTATTTCCGCCACGACTGCGACAACCCGCTGCCGCTGGATGTGCTGGTAGTGGACGAAGTATCGATGGTCGGGTTGGCACTGATGGCCAAGACTGTCGATGCGCTCCCACCGGAAGCGCGGCTGATTCTGCTGGGCGACAAGGATCAGCTCGCTTCGGTGGAGGCCGGTTCGGTGCTGGGCGAAATGTGTGCGCGGGCAGGCCGGTTTTCGCCGAAGTTCCAGGCGCGGCTGACGAAGTTGACGAACGAGGCGTTGCCGCCCGGTCGCGAGGCGGATTCGCCGCTGGTCGATGTCATCGTACTGCTGCGGCACAGTTTCCGGTTCGGGGCGGCCAGCGGTATCGGTGCGCTGGCGCGAGCGGTCAACAAGGGCCGATCGGCCGAGGCGACGCTGTTGCTGGAAAAGGCTGAATACCAGGATATCGACTGGCGACGGCTGGCCGATCCTGCCGATTTGGCGGGGCGATTGGCGGAGCCGGTGGCCACTGGATTCGCGCCCTATTTGCAGGCGGTCCGAGAGAATGCCGGGCCGATCGTGACGTTCGAGCGATTCGGCTGGTTTCGGGTGCTGTGCGCGTTGCGCGGTGGGCCGTTCGGCGTAGAGGCGTTGAACCGGTTATGCGAAGCGGTGCTGCACGATCGGGGGCTGATCGATAACCGGCCGACCTGGTATGTGGGCCGGCCGGTGATGATTGTCCACAACGATTACAACCTGCGTTTGTTCAACGGCGACATCGGGATCACGCTGCCGGACCCGGACGAGCCGGAACGGATGAGGGTGTTTTTCCTAGGGAGCGATGGAACGCTGCGGGGTTTCGCGCCAGCCCGACTGCCCGAGCACGAGACCGTTTATGCGATGACGGTCCACAAGAGTCAGGGTTCGGAATTCGACCGGGTGTTGGTGGTGACACCGAATGAGCCGTCGCCGGTATTGAGTCGTGAGTTGGTGTACACGGCGCTCACCCGAGCGAAGCGGCAAGCGAGTTTTTACGGAGTGTCGGAGGTGTTCGCAGCAGCAATCGAGCGGCGGTTGCGGCGCTCGTCTGGCTTGCGGGATCGGCTGTGGGTGGAGCCACGGGCTGGAGATCGTCGATAAAGCGTTTGCGCGCAAGGGAGAGCGCGATGTGGATTGGACGAAGGTGTGGCGTTGCTCAACTATGGCGCTTTCTCGGCACAGCTCCGGTAATTTTCATCCAGTGCCGGGCGCAGCAGGATCAGCGCCGCGATTCGGCGGGCCATCCAGGTAAATTCCAGGGCTTCGTCGGCGGAGAGCGGCCGGTTCAGCAATTCGTATTCCCGATATGACAGCCATTTTTTCAGGACTTGATAGCCGCCAAGCGTGTATTCCCACACCGGGCGCGGCAGGTTTTTCCAGCGGCAATCGGCGTTGAGATACACATCCAGCGTTTCGTCGCCCAGCGCAGGTTGTTCCTGCGCCGTGAACGGGCGGCTTTCCGTGCGGCCCTTGCCGGGCATGGTGACGTCGCCCTTGCCGGCATGACCCCAGCCGGCGGTGAGTTTGAGGTGTTCCGGTGTGAGTGGAGCGGAGCCCATCACGGTCAGCAGGGCGATGTTCGTCAACTCCGGGCGCGGCTTGCCTTGGGTGACACCGGACAGCGGAGTTTCGGTGTCGAGCAGGGCGGCGATTTGCCGGCCCAGTTCGGCGGAAGCCAGCAGCTGATCTCGCGTTGCCGGCAACGGAATACGCGGCCAGTCCTGTTTCAACGCCCCAGCGTTGTCGGTGCGATAAGCGGGAGCGTGCAGAATAGCGACGATGTGATGGAATAGGGCTGGTGCGTCGGTGTCGAGGCGGGCGAGATAGTCGGTTGCGGCGCTGCTGAGGTTGGGTTGGTATTCGTCGCGATGATGAAAGGGTTTGATGTAAACGGGAAAGAGGTTGGCGCCTCTTTCGATCAAATGCAGCGAACCGAGCGACTTGGTTATCACGGGTGGATCAAAATCACGTCGCTGTTTTTGAGCAGCGGCAATCCAAATATTTTCTTGAGTGATTTGTGGGAAATATTCGCTGCGTTTCTCATCAAGCAACTTGGTTGCCGATTCCCAGTAAAGCCAACGAATATCAAAAGGCCGATAAGCATAACGGACGATATTTTCGGATCGGAATCCACGCTTTTGCAGGATTGCGCGCGTTTGCTTGGGATCGAACCGTGCGGTGATTTTCATCAAACTCGGCGCGATTCGGCGGATTTCCTCATCGCTGACATTCGGATCAAAATACCGCCGCATTCGCTGTTCCAGTGCAGCACGGTCGATGTCCACCAAGGCGTCGTCGCGGCTGGTTTTCACGCCGGGAAAAGAGGCCGGAAGCAAATCCGGCAAGAGCAGCCAAGCGAGATAGTGGGCTTGGACTCGCATCGGCATGAACGGTAAGCCCAATTCCAGCGGCGGTTGCAGCGATTGATAAGGTGGCGCTGGCGATTGATCGAGGCTTTTCAGCAATTCCTCGCGTTTGAGTTTTCCCCACCAATGGCGAAACTGGATTAGAGGATTGTCGTGTTGGGTTTTTCTGACCAGCAACGCAATCGCGGTTCCGACTTGAATTCCCTCCGAGTTGAAATCCGTGGAAAACACGCTGGGATCGGGCAAGCCTTCGGGCGTGAGCTTGCCGGTTTTGTACTTGTCGCCGTTCAGGCAATCGATCCAAATTCGGTCGAATTTCTCCAAATACCGTTCCCGCATTCCGGTAAACGACAGCCCATCCAACCACGAATAATTCGAGATGAAGCAAATCACCCCGCGCCCGCTGTGTTCGACGATGTGCCGTTCCGCCATCCGATAAAATCGCACGTACAAATCGTTCAAGCCCTGACCTTGCGGCGGCGGTGCGCGGCGCGTCTGACGGTAGGCACGAGTCAATTCCTGCTCCTCGTCCATCGCCACCCCGGCGAAACCGTTGTACGGTGGATTGCCCAGAATCACCAGAATCCGCCGCTCTTGCTTTACCCGCCGCGCCGCATCGTTCTCGGCCATTAACTCCGGAAAATTGAGCGCCAGTTGCGCCATGCGCTTCTTGCCGTCCTCGTCGGGCGGCTGCCAGCCGGTCAGCGCGTTGGTCAGGTACACCCCCAGCCGCTCCGTCTGGCCGGTGGCCGCATCCGGTTGCAATGTCGCGCCCCATTGATGCAGCAGCAAACCCAATTGCAGGTGCGCTACCACATACGGCGCCGGCAGCAACTCGAAGCCGAACACCCGCTCCAGCGCCGCTTGTTTCAGCTTGGCGCCGGCCAGACCACCCAAACCCTGCTCGTCCAAGTGCGCCTTGATGTGGCGCAACACTTCGGTCAAATACGCGCCGGTGCCGCAACAGGGATCGAGAATGAACACTTGCGGATCGGCCAGCCCGTCGGCGATGTCGAGCTCCTCGCGCAACACCGCATCCACCCGCGCCACCATGTAGCGGACGATTTCCGGCGGCGTGTACCACACCCCCAGTTGCTTGCGTAGTTCGGGATCGAAGGCTTGCAGGAATGGCTCATAAAAATATTGCACCGCGCCGGCAGCGGCGAACTGGCCGAAGAATGCTGTCCGATCCACCCGGTTCAACACGCCGTTGACCCAGTCCAGCACCTCGGCCAAACCCAGCGGCAACAACCGCGACGGTTGCGACAATTGCTCGAACAGGGCGCGGATCATCGGCACCCGCAGCGTCCAGCTCGCCAGCTTCCAGTCGAAGCGGTCCCGCCGTTCGGGGTTCTCGCGGTGCCACAGCACCCAAGCCGAAAACACCCCGTAGAACAAGGTCTGAATCAGCGTGGAGCGGAAGAAATGCTCGCCGTCCTCGGCCTCGAACCGCAGGCCCAGCGCGTTTTCCAGCGCCCCGCGCAGCGCCGCCAGCGCCGGCAAATTCGGCTTTTCTTCCAGCCGCGCTCGCGCATCGCGGGCATACGAGGCCAGAAACCAAGCCACATCGCGGGGGTTGTTCAGCGGCGCGGCACATAGCAACACCCGCTTGAGATACTCCACCAAGCGCTCGCCGCGCGCCTGGGCGAACGAACGCGGTTGCGCCAGCTTGGCCCAGAAATCCTCCGCCGAATCCGCCAGCCGTAACGCCTCCAGCACCGTCGGCTGACCGCTACGATCATCGCCGACCAGCAGAAAATCCCGGTAATTGGTCACCAGTACCAGCCGGTATTTTTCCCAATACTGGCTAACTTGCGCGCTATTGGCCGTCAGCCAGCCGTCCTCGGCCACGCTCTTGATTTCGACCGCGCCGCGTTCCGGCAACTGACCCGGCAGCGGGTCGGACGCGCCCTTGGAAAACTGACTGGCGGCGTACAAACCGGCGTCCGGGCTGCCGGCCCCGGTATTTTTCAACTGCGACACCGCCAGCACGCGCGGTTTCAGCGTCTCGCCAACCGCGTTCAGCAGATTGATCAGCGCGGGGTAGTACGAGGTTTCCTTGACGCCGCCGCCCGTGGCGCGAACGTCGGCCAGGGTGGCGAAATAGGTTTCGGCGGGGGACTTCATTGCTCTTCGAGCAGCGGCAGGGATTGCGCCTCGTCGATTTGTTCATCGCCGGTCAGGCGCTCGATCTGGCGGTCGTGGAGGCCAGAAAAAAGCAGTAATGCGGTGCTGCCGCCGATCAATGCCAGAAACATATCGGATTGCGTGTCCCAGGGATCGCCTTGGGTGCCCAGGAACTCATCGGCCCCCTGACCGAGAATCAGCGCGGCGGCCCATTCGATCAGTTCGTACAACGCGCTGATCGCCAAGATGATCGACAGGACCACGAACGCCAACATCTTCCGGCCCCGCACGAACCGGCCGCGAACTAGGATTTCCCGCGCCACCAGCGCCGGCACGAGACCCTGGAAGAAATGGCCGATCTTGTCGTAAGGATTGCGGCTCAAATCCAGCCAGTCGGCCAGATAAAAACCGAGCGGCACACGGGCGTAGCTGTAAGCGCCGCCGAGCATGAGCACCAAGGCATGAAGGAAGATGAAAAAATACAATAAATTGGTCAGCGGAAAGCGGTGATAGGTCGCCCAGAGCACCGGCAGGGCGATCACCACGGGAAACACTTCCAGCATCCAGGTAGTGCGGTCGAACGGTCGCAGGCCCGACAGTACTAGCAAGATCACCAGAACGAAAACGGCGAAAACAAGCGTTTGGGATCGTCGTATGTGCATCATGGTAAAATTACCCACAGGTTCTGCGAGGAAATCACTTCAGGAGATCACCATGATCGTAACATTTCACAGCGACGCATATGCCGATATCATGATGTTTGGCGACATAGCCATCCAATTGCTCAAGCTGATGGGCCACAGCGGGACCGTGCCGAGCGCTCTGTTGGCCGAGGATGTTCCCGAGGCGCTGGCCAACTTGAAGCAAGCTATCGCCGACGACAAGGCCAGAGCTGCCGTGAGGTCGAAGCCGGAAAAGACCAAGAAAAACGATGATCAAGACAATGACGACCAAGAACCTCCGGTTGAATTGGCGCATCGTGCCTTGCCGTTGATCGAACTACTCGCGGCTTCGACGGCGGCGAAGTGCAACGTGATGTGGGATTGATAGCCGGTTTCGGTCGAGGCGCCCGAATCTGGCCGATTGACACCAATATTGTTGGCATGATCGATCCGGTTGCAGGGTGGTGTCGGGCGCAAGATCGCGATAAACCCAAGCCACCCGAGCGTTTCAGTTTTGGCCGGCAAAGCGGAAAGCGGATCATTAGTTCACTTATCGTGTCGGTCGAACTTGACATAAGTAGTTTGCCTGCCTATAGTTCCGCTTCTTTGCAGACCCGGATGTTCGACTAGCGCAGGCCCGCTGCCGGGTTTCACCGAATTTCAAAGCTCGATTGGAGTAGTGGGGCATGGCCACAATCAATCAGTTGGTACGCAAGCCGCGCACCAGCAAGAAAGCCAAGAGCAACGTACCGGCGCTCGAAAGTTGTCCGCAGAAGCGCGGCGTGTGTACCCGCGTCTACACCACGACGCCGAAGAAACCTAATTCCGCCCTGCGCAAGGTGGCGCGTGTTCGCCTGACCAACGGTCAGGAAGTCACTAGCTACATCGGTGGCGAAGGCCACAACTTGCAGGAGCACTCCGTGGTGCTGATTCGCGGCGGTCGTGTCAAGGACTTGCCTGGCGTGCGTTACCACATCGTGCGTGGCAGCCTGGACACCTCCGGTATCGCCAAGCGGCGCCAAGGGCGTTCCAAGTACGGCGCCAAGCGGCCCAAGTCCTGAGTTTCGCTTTCAGAAGATCGAGGTCGAGGCAGTTATGCCGAGAAGAAGAGAGGTTCCCAAGCGCGTCCCCCTGCCTGATCCCAAGCACGGGAGCGAGATGCTGGCCAAATTCGTCAATATGGTCATGGAGCGCGGTAAGAAGTCCGTGGCCGAGAAAATCGTCTACGGCGCGCTTGACACCATCGCCGAGAAAGGCAAGAGCGACCCGATGGGCACGCTGGAACAAGCCTTGGACAATGTTCGGCCAATGGTCGAGGTCAAATCCCGTCGGGTCGGTGGCGCCACCTACCAGGTGCCTGTCGAGGTGCGCTCCGTCCGTCGCAATACCCTGGCGATGCGCTGGCTGATCGATGCTTCCCGCAAGCGCGGTGAAAAGTCGATGGCTCGCCGCTTGGCCGGCGAGTTGTTGGATGCTGCCGAGAGTCGAGGCTCCGCGGTCAAGAAACGCGAGGATGTCCATCGCATGGCCGAGGCCAACAAGGCTTTCGCCCATTACCGCTGGTAAGTCCTGAGGAATTTAAGTCGTGGCCCGTAAAACCCCCATCGAGCGCTACCGCAATCTCGGCATCATGGCCCATATCGATGCCGGCAAGACCACGGTGACCGAGCGTATCCTGTTCTACACGGGCGTCTCCCACAGGCTGGGCGAGGTGCATGATGGTGCGGCCACCATGGACTGGATGGTGCAGGAGCAGGAGCGCGGCATTACCATCACTTCCGCTGCGACCACCTGCTTTTGGGATGGCATGGCCGGCCAGTTCGAAGGCCATCGGGTCAACATCATCGACACCCCCGGCCACGTCGATTTCACCATTGAGGTCGAGCGCTCGTTGCGAGTGTTGGACGGTGCCTGCGCGGTGTTTTGCGCGGTAGGCGGCGTCGAACCACAGTCGGAAACCGTTTGGCGACAGGCCAACAAATACGGTGTGCCCCGTCTGGCGTTCGTCAACAAGATGGATCGCGCCGGTGCCGATTTCTTGCGCGTGGTGGGTCAGATTCAAAGCCGCTTGGGCGCCAGCCCGGTACCGGTCCAGCTGCCCATCGGCGCCGAGGACAAGTTCAAAGGCATCGTCGATCTCGTCAAGATGCAAGCGATCAACTGGGACGAAGACAGTCTCGGCATGAAGTTCGAGTACGCCGAGATCCCCGCCGATTTGCAGGCCGACTGCGAGGTATGGCGTGAGAAGATGGTGGAAGCCGCCGCCGAGGCGTCCGACGAGCTGATGGAAAAGTATCTGGAAGGCCATACCCTCAGCGAGGAAGAGATCTACGCTGGCTTGCGTGCCCGCACCCTCAAGGGTGAGATCGTCCCAGCGCTATGCGGTTCTGCCTTCAAGAACAAAGGGGTGCAGGCGATGCTAGACGCGGTGGTGCGTTACCTGCCATCGCCGGTGGACAAACCCCCGGTCAAGGGGGTGCTGGATGATGCCGCCGAAAGCGAGGGAGATCGGCCGGCCGATGACAGCGCGCCGTTCGCTGCGCTGGCATTCAAGATCGCGACCGACCCCTTTGTCGGCACCCTGACGTTCGTTCGCTGCTATTCCGGTGTGGTCAATTCCGGTGACTCGGTCTATAACCCGGTCAAGGGCCGGCGTGAGCGCATCGGCCGATTGGTGCAGATGCACGCCAACAGCCGCGAGGAAATCAAGGAAGTGCTCGCCGGCGATATCGCCGCTTGTGTCGGTCTGAAGGATGTGACTACCGGTGACACCCTCTGCGATGCCAATCACATCATCACCTTGGAGCGGATGGAATTCCCCGAGCCGGTGATTTCCATCGCGGTCGAACCCAAGACCAAAGCCGACCAGGAAAGAATGGGGATCGCGCTCGGCAAGCTGGCGCACGAAGATCCGTCCTTCCGGGTTAATACCGACCAAGAATCGGGCCAGACCATCATCTCTGGCATGGGCGAGTTGCACCTGGAAATCATCGTCGACCGCCTCAAGCGCGAATTTAAGGTGGAGGCCAACATCGGCAAGCCACGCGTTGCCTATCGCGAAACCATCCGCAAGACGGTGGAGCAGGAAGGCAAGTTTGTGCGTCAGTCTGGCGGTCGTGGCCAATATGGTCATGTCTGGTTGCGGTTGGAACCACGGGAGCCGGGTTCCGGCTATGAATTCGTTAACGCCATTGTCGGTGGCGTGGTGCCCAGGGAATACGTCCCAGCGGTGGACAAGGGCGTGCAGGAGCAGATGGAGAAAGGCGTACTGGCCGGCTATCCGGTGGTAGACGTCAAAGTTACCATCTTCGACGGTTCCTATCACGAAGTGGATTCCAGCGAAATGGCGTTCAAGATCGCCGGCTCGATGGGCTTCAAGGAAGGTGCCGTCAAGGCGGGTGCGATCCTGCTGGAACCGATCATGAAAGTCGAAGTAGTCACCCCCGAGGATTACATGGGTGACGTCATGGGCGATCTCAACCGGCGACGTGGCATTCTTCAGGGCATGGACGATTCGCCGTCGGGCAAGGTGATCCGCGCCGAGGTGCCGCTGGCCGAAATGTTCGGCTATGCCACTGACTTGCGCTCGGCCACCCAGGGCCGCGCAACCTATTCCATGGAATTTGCTAAGTACAACGAAGCCCCCGCTAACATCGCAGAGGCGGTTGTCAAGAAAGCATCCTGAACCATTGTGCTGAATTTTTGTATCGGTTGGAGTAAGTACGGTGTCCAAAGAAAAGTTTGAGCGGAGCAAGCCGCACGTCAATGTGGGGACGATCGG
>ERZ795053.679-NODE-679-length-43282-cov-9.771856_pt1 | contig 43282 bp, 39 predicted proteins | sample MGYA00375137_ERZ795053 | MGnify/ENA primary metagenome ERZ795053 (study PRJEB30182, sample SAMN05720284) | activated sludge metagenome | isolation source: Anaerobic digester | place: Hong Kong | collected 2014-12-17 ... | reverse complement strand
ACGCATTAAATCGGGATCCAATCGATATTGAGCATAACGGGTGCGATAGTCATTCAACCGAACAATCTCATGAGGAGGAACATTTTTCCGGTTTAATGATTTGTTTCCATATACCCCGGTTGCGTATTCGTAGATGTAATCCCCCAAATGAACTACGGCAGCGAGGTCATCCATCTCTGCAATAAGTCCATACGCATTAAATAAGCCCGCTTCGTAATTGGCACAACTGACTACGGCCATGTTTAATTCCGGTACCAATTCTTGAGGCATTGTCTTCGTCCGGCCGATGATAGACTGAGCGCCCAAACTCGAGAATCTGTAATAGTAATATTGGTCCGGATCAAGGTTGTTCACCGGCACATGGACCGTATAATCTTTGTCCGGGTCCGTCCTGACTGTTCCGTATTGGATCACTTGTTCACATTGCCGGTCGGTAGCAATTACCCAATCCACGTCAATGTGCTTCATAAAGTAGTCAGGGCTTATCCGGGTCCAAAGAATCACTCCATGCTGGGAAGGATCCCCGGAGGCTACCCCATGATAAAATGGTTTTAGCGCAGGGTTAAGGTATCGCTCAGTACCAGCATGTATTGGTATGGTGACGGGACCATCTGGCTTGGGAGCGCAGCCAATAACCATTAGGAGAAAAATTGTCGAAAAGGCGCAGATTGATTTTTTTTTCAATGTTGCCGTAGGATGCCACATATTATTTCTGTTGGTTCCCTAAATTAAAGGCTTAAAACTAAAGGATGAGAACGATTAAAGCTCAAAACATTATTAAGACAGTAAATTTATTGTTAACCTCTCTGCTGGTCCTGATGGCCTATGCGGATCTGTTTGGTCAACAGCGCAAACCTGAGGAGACTGAGGTTTGGGAACCGGTTCCGCCGGTGGTGACACCGGGGGTGGGTAATCAACCACCATCTGACGCCATTGTACTCTTTGATGGGAAGAATCTGGACGCTTGGGAAAGCGTGAATGGTGGCGGGCCTGCACCATGGATGGTTATGGATGGCTATGTCATGGTAAAGCCGGGATCCGGCGCAATCCAAACCAAAGCTTCCTTTGGTAGCTGCCAATTACACCTCGAGTGGAAAACACCGATTGATACTGCCGGTAAACACAGCCAGGAAAGAGGGAATAGCGGGGTGTTTCTACAGTCCAGGTATGAGGTCCAGGTTCTGGATAACTTCCGCAATCGCACATACAGCAATGGGCAGGCTGCCTCAATCTATAAACAAGCTATTCCTCAAGTCAATGCCTGCTTACCTCCGGGAGACTGGCAGACGTTTGATATTTTCTATAATGCGCCTCAATTTGATTCCGCCGGCAAACTTATCAAACCAGCCTATGTGACTGTTGTTCAAAATGGCATCCTGGTGGAAAATCATTTTGAAATCAAAGGGAATACCATGTATATCGGCAATCCGGAATATAAAGCTCATGGAGACCTTCCCTTGCAGCTGCAGGACCATGGAAACTTTATGGCTTTCCGGAATATCTGGGTTCGAAATATACAGGACTGATAACCCGGAAGATCTGTTTTAGCTCCGGCCAATCAAATTTCTTGCTAAATTTCAATACGGAGCCATATCACTCCAAAGCCATTTATGATTCGTACTCCAGATCAGCGGGTTCGGGTTTTCGTAAGTTCTACCTTGCAAGAGCTTGCTGTTGAACGACTGGCAGTAAAGCAAGCTATTGAAAAATTGCGATTGATTCCCGTCCTGTTTGAACTAAGCGCAAGACATCATCCACCCCAGGATCTCTACCGGGACTATCTCAATCAGAGTGACGTATTTATAGGCATCTATTGGCAAAAATACGGCTGGGTGGCACCGGACATGACCATTTCAGGCCTGGAAGACGAATACCGTATCGCACGGCAAAAGCCGAAACTAATTTATGTAAAACAAGCGCAAGATAGGGAGCCCCGCCTCAAGGAGTTACTGGGGGATATTCAGTCGAGCAATGCACTTTGCTACCGACCATTTTCCAGTGCGGAGGAATTGCTTGAGCTTGTCGAGAATGACCTTGCGATCATGTTGTCGGAACATTTTCAGTCACCGAATACGGATAATTCTCCGGTCTCTTATTACAAATTTGAAATTCCAACGATAGCCGACAAGGTAATTGGCCGGGATAAGGATATCGAGCAGCTAAGGAGTATGTTGGCTTCAGACCAATACCGCTTAATAACCATCTGTGGAGCAGGAGGCACCGGCAAAACCAGGCTGGCTATTGAGACCGCACAACAATTAAAGAATCATTATTCCAATGGAATAATCTTCATAGGCTTGGAAGCTATCACAGATCCGGATCTGGTCCCAGCCGCCATCATTCACTTGCTTCCCATCATGGATAGTGGTAAGCAGGCGGTCAGCGAAACGTTATTGTCCTGGCTCAGTGATAAGCAGATGCTTTTAGTTCTGGACAATATGGAGCAAGTCACCGCCAGCTCCCATTTTATCGGCGAACTAATCCAACGATGCCCAGCATGCGATGTCCTGGTAACGAGCCGAACACCCTTACATTTACGGTACGAGCAAATCTATCCATTAGAACCTTTGCCCACTCCCGCAGATTTATCTACGGAAATGTTACCCACAAATCCTGCCTTTCAGCTTTTCATTCAACGGGTTAAAGAGGTAAATCCCTATACGGTGTTTGGTGTTGAAGATCAATTGGCTATCCAGAAGATATGCACCCAATTGGATGGTCTTCCACTGGCTATTGAATTGGCTGCTTTAAGAACCAGATACATCAATCCGTCGATGATGATCAAGATGATTCATTCGTCACTTGATCTTGCGGGTCAGGGCCCGGTAAACCTTCCCAACCGGCAAAAAACCTTGAGGAATACCATTGAATGGAGTGTTCAATTGATGTCTGAGGACGAGCGCAGTTTTTTTTATTCCCTGGCCATATACCATGGAGGGTGGACACTTGACGCAGTATCCATTTTACAAGCGGATTTTCTTGATCGGATCAACCCGATGGACGTTTTGGAAAGAATGATCGACCTCGGCCTCATTTACCGTAAATTCTCATCGGTACAGCTCCGGTATGACTGGTTGAAAACCATTCGGGAGTATGCAACGGAAGGGGTTAATAATGCCGGGGATCCATCAGAAAAATTAAGATCGTATTACCAATACTATGCGGACCTGACACAAGAATACGATCCTCTACTCCGAGGCCTGAGCGATTCTTCCTATGTCCAGGTCATCAATGAAGAATTTGAAAACATCCGGGCCGCCTTCAATTTGGCTATTCAATTTGAAGACTGGCGAACCGCCTGGAAGTTTCCCGGAGCACTCTCTATGTACTGGCTGTCGGTAGGCAAGATAAGTGAAGCGCTGGAATGGATGGACCGTGCAAACATCCGGATCGATTACCCCATTAACCATTTACCACCCGGCGATCAGGCGCTCTTTGGACGCGCCATCCAAATTAAAGGACTTATTCGCTATCTGTCCGGGCGCTTTGATCAGGCTATTAAGGAGCTTCAGATCAGTATTGAGGCATTTATTGCATTGCAAGATTTACGCGGGCAAGCCATTGGGTACGCCTATGCGGGGTTATCCGGATTAAGCATCAATCATCCGGATACGGAAAAATGGTTTCTGCGGGCCAATGAACTGGGCCAAACGAGCAGTGAACGGTTTAGTCAGATCCTTGCGAAAACATTTCTGGCCGAACATCGTCTTTCAATGAATGACCCAACCGAAGCTTTCCAATTGCTGGATGAGGCGGAAGCATTGTGCAGACAGGGTTACGAAATGTATCTATCATTAACCTTTGTGGTGAAAGCTGCAACTTTACTGGCACTCGGCCAACCGGAAAAAGCTTTGCCTTACTATGAAGAGAGCCTGCTTCGATACAATCAATCCAGTTTCAAAGCAGCTAACGGGTGGGCTCTGGTTGGTGCCGCATTTTGTAACCTGTGGATGAATGACCAATCTAGAGCCATAGACTATTTCAGGGAAGCCATCGAAAACGGTCGAAACTCAGGTGATGTGGTTATGATCCTGGTGCCGGCAATGGGCCTGGGCATCATCCAGGCACAACAAGGGGAAACCCAAAAAGGAATTGCCCTCTATCTGGAAGCATACAAGACGTTTCAGGCTGCAGAATACAAGCCATGGCGGGTAATTCAAACGACCATTCAGAAACTGAATGAACTCCTCAAGGGATATTCTGTGGACAAAACGGATGATCCTCCATCGGCTCCCGGAATTGATCAATTATTCCAATTGGCGATGCAAATACATGCTTAAGGGAAAATTGCTCGCCGGTTAATTACAACCCATATCCGCTTTTGATTGGAGATCATTGTTAGGAAAACAGTAACCTGAAGGTAGTGTTTGAGGAACATACCGTTTCAGGTTACTGTCGAAGAGGCCATTACGAATAAATGACGCTAAGGCCTGCACCTCTTTGGGCGTTAAACCTAAAGGTTGAAATTCTTTTGCCAGTTGGGAAGCCGGAACATTTTGATTGGTCGGTTGTGCAACATTTTTGTATTCAATGATCTCCTCAAGGCTCTTAAAGGTACCACCGTGACCAAAAAAATTAACGTCAGCCAGGTTGTAAAGCTGGGGAACCTTGAACTTAAACATATCTTCTTCTTTGCCGGTAAATCCCCCTCTCCCGAAATTGGTCTTGTCTTCCTCAAAATTGCCATAAACACCACTTCCTTCAAGGTCGTCAATACCAAGCGCGTAAAAAGCCATGCTGTTCAGAGCGGGTCCGGTATGACAGGTCACGCAATTCGCTTTGCCAAAAAACAAGGTTGCTCCCTCTTTTTCTTCGGTTGAAAGTGCAGACACATCCCCTTGCAACCATTTTTGAAATGGTGCCTGATCCGCTAACAGCGTCCGTTCATAAGCGGCAATGGCCAAACCGGCAGTGATGCGATGATAGCGGGAATTCTCCAGTTGATCTGGAAATGCTGCATCGAACAATTCTTTATAAATAGACATGGACTCTATCCAGGACCGACTCACTACCATCCGGTGAACATTTAGTCCGGCAATTGCCTGCGTTTCCAATCCTTCGTATCCCAGCAAATTAGTTTCTTTGGGCGTTTTAGCGGTCCATGAGGCTTCCGTTCCAAGGTTCATTCCTGTGCCTCCAAATTGACCGTTCCATAAGGTTACTTCTTGGAAAGCGCTATTCAGATTTGATGGTGTTCGGATCGGTTGCACATCCATGGAATCCAAAGGGTAATCCGGATTAGGGATTCGGCCTTCACCTTTATACCCGAACCCTATGCCTCCATCGGATATAGCCTGACGAATCCCTGCTTGAAATCCGGCCTCCGGATGATGGCAAGTCGCGCATGAATAAGTATGGAATCCGGAAACATATTTTGCCCCTTCAGCCAAATGAGTCTCATGGAATAAAAATCTCCCCAACTGGACCTTTGCATCATTTAAAGGATTACTCGGATCTTGAGGTATGGATGCATAATCGGAGCTGGATGGCAATACAAAAAAGCTAAGGGAACCATTGGGAGACGCGTCCTTAATCAATTGGGTCAGCGTTTCATCCAAATCGTTTTTGGTGACGACGTTGTCTTTTTTACACTGAGCGAACGTTAGGATAGCAATAAAGATAAAAAGCTGTAAATGAGGTCTCATACCAATAATCCTAGTGCTTGATATTACGATAGGTCGGTCTGATTGTGCACCTCAAATAATCGTCGAAACTTGAACACAAATCGTTTTGCCTGGATCAAAATTCATGCCATGATCGATCAGATTAATAATCGTGTTGAAGCCCGAAATGCTCTTTCGATTTGACTTATTGATGACATCCCGACTTAAGATGTTCATAATGTGGGATACTATATATTAGAACTTTTTAGCCATTAAAACCAATCTTGCGATGACTCCCATCACAAAATGGTTTATTGCCTGAAGCACCACATCGACAAAAAGAAGCCCTTGGGGTTTTTTGCTGCAAGGTACCATCCATAAAATGAACCGAAATGTCGCCGGTAATCCGTAGCGGTCCATTCTCGATAACCTCAATCTGAACGTTTGGCAACTTCTCGGAAGGTTCTGTCATATTACGCCGGGACGGATCATTGTAGTGGTAGGAAAGAGCCCCTGACGGGCATTTATCCACTTGCTGGATGATGTCCTCAGTTGGTGCTCCTCTCATATCGACCCACGGTTTATTTCGCGGATCAAAAACTTCAATTAAGCCGTGCCAGCAGATGGTGGAATGGATACAAGTCTCTGGCTTCCACACCACGGTGATTTCACCGTTAGTGTACTCTTTCTGAATTTCTTTTTCTGTGCTCATAGCTTAATGGATTAAAAGTCTTCGATCAAGATACCCATTTTACCCAACTGGTAGTCACGCATAGCTTGTAATACTTCGGTCTGATTCGTAACGACATAAGGTCCGTACTGGACGACTGGCTCTTCAATAGACTTACCCCCAATCAATATGGCCCGTCCTTCTTCCAAAACTTCCAGCGCTATCCCGGTAGCTTCCGGGGTAAGTAAGGCGACCTGGGTAGGACCTATGACCTTTCCATTAAGCTTATACAAACCGTCCAATGCATAAAAAAATAATTGCTGCCCCTCCTCGACCTCAAATTCGAACCGATCTTTTGCCAGGGCATATACCTGCATAGCCGTTACCGGTGACAAAATTTTGGCTGGACCATTACTGCCCAGCAGATGTCCAGCGACCAGTTTGATTTCAATGCCGCCCTGAGGGGATTTTATCACGGGGACTGTTTCCTGGGATATATTCTGATAACTGGGCTGAATCATTTTGTAGCGTTGAGGCACATTAACCCAAAATTGCACCAGTTCCAACATTCCACCAGACTCGGCAAGCTCCCGGGGTGGGCGTTCACTATGCATAATGCCCATCCCAGCATGCATCCATTGAGCACCTCCAGGACCTACGACGCCACGATTCCCACGACTATCACGGTGTTCCATGGAACCTTGAAACACCAATGTAACCGGTGAGAATCCACGATGTGGATGAGGCCCAACACCTAATTCTCTAACCCGGCTTTCTGCAGGTATTTCTGTCTTCCAGTGATGAATTAATAAAATCGGGTCTCCCCTTTCCATTTCATGTATTGGCAATGCCTGCAGGATCAGATTACCATCCATCTTAACCATCTCCGCAGTACTGATCAGCTTTATCTTCTTAAGTTCCATCAAACAATAACCATTGAATTCGTCTTAAGAAACACTTATCGCTGCGGTTGGTTCGAGCTGAATGATGGGAGCCGGCATTTGTCAGAGTTATGTCAAAAAAGCTAACGGGTATAAAATGTATTTGAAGATCCCCGTTCCTTTGTAGACATGGATGCACTTGTACGTCAATTCAGATGGTTTGTTCAAAGTATAACTTTTATCCTATTGAGTTATAACACCCTCCTCCATGGGCAGGCAGATACCATCGGAATGTACATCGATGAACCTGAAATAATCATCTCAGCAACCAAAATGGCTCGTACCCAGGATCAGTTACCGATTCCGGTTCAGGTCATCGGCAAGAAAGAAATCCAGCAAACCGGAGCGATGCGTCTGCAGGATATCCTCCAACAACAAAGCGGCATCAATACGGTCTCCCTCCTCGGCACCGGCGTTCAGATGCAAGGCCTTGACCCTGACTACACACAAATCCTCATTGACGGAGAACCCCTTACCGGCCGTAGCGGAGGCACTCTGGACCTTTCCCGCATCGTGCTTGGCAATGTCAGACAAATCGAGATTTTGAAGGGACCGGCATCCAGTCTTTACGGAAGTAATGCACTGGCCGGTGTAATTAATATCATCACTGACCAGCCGGAAGGAAAATCGTTAACAATCAGGTCGTTAGTAAGCCCTCTCCAACTTCCGGATATCCAAAGCTCCCTGCAATGGAGTGGCAAAAAAATTAAAACTTCCCTTTTCGCTGATTATTTGAAGTCTCCGGGATACGACCTGGACCAGGATACCTATGGCAAGACTGTTGAACCTTACCATCAGTTGACCTTGCACGGTAAATTCTCAGCCCAGCTGGGAACCTACACAAAATGGAATGCCTCGGTCCGGAATGTAAGCCAAACCCAATGGAATGCCTATGAAGTTACCGCTCCGGCAGACATTGTAACCGGCAACACGTATCAAAAGGAGTGGTTAGCCGCAACTAATTTGACCCACTTCTGGAATGAACACCTCAAACACACCTATCGGCTTAGTTATACCACCTTTAATCAGGACCTTTTATTGCTACGCCAGGAATCAGGAAACGTAGAAGAGAACTTTCAGTTTTACCAGCAATTCCTGAAGCCTGAATGGCAACAAGAATTGATCTATCGAAATCTGACCTGGCATTTGGGGGCCGGGGGAGAATGGGAAGAGGTTCAATCAGACCGTTATGAGGTAACCCGGCGCAGAGCCCACCCATACGGATTTACCCAACTGGAATGGAATCATGGTGCATGGCAGGTGCTTACTTCCGCGCGCTATGACAATTATGTAGATATAGCCTCCAGTCTCAGTCCAAAATTATCCTTAAAATACCAGCTGAATAAGGCCTTATTCTTCGGGGGTGGTTGGGGCCAAGGATTTAAGGTTCCCGACTTCCGACAGTTGTATCTGAACTTTGCAAATTCCGTAGCCGGGTATCAGGTTTTAGGAGCTGTTGAATTGCCCACTGTACTCGCAGCGTTGGAAGGACAGAGCCTGATAGATCAATATCTGGTGAACACCAGCCAGTTTGGAAACATTCAACCTGAGCGGTCCAATTCTGGACAATTTTTCATCAATTATGAGGGCACCAACGGAAACCGGATGCAAATTCAGGTTTTCCGAAACGATATCAGACAATTGATTGAAACACTGCCGGTAGCACGAAGAACGAATGGCCAGTTAATCTATTCCTATCTGAATTTGGATCAGGTGTACACCCAGGGAATCGAGTGGTCAGGATCCTTGCGGCTTTCTGCAAATTGGCAATTAAAATCATCGTATCAATTCCTGGATGCCAAAGACAAGCAAGTCCTCGAAGCCATTGACCAGGGCAGTGTATACCGGCGTAATCCGGAGACTTTAAAAACCGAACGCCTGACCCGTAAGGATTATGGCGGCCTGTTTAACCGCTCAGCCCATCAAGCCCAAATCCAGGTCCTTTTTGACTCCCGCACCGGATGGCAAGCACAGGCTCGCTATACCTATCGGAGCCGCTTTGGATTTGCCGATTTGAATGGAAATTCTGTTTTGGATGCCGCAAATGAGTATGTTCCAGGATACGGCGTGGGCTACATCTCGCTCCAGCGATATTGGCAAGCCTGGATATTTAAAGCCGGCGTAGACAATCTGTTGAACTACCACAATGCGACCTATCTGCCCCAAATAGCAGGAATCACCCCCTATCTGGGTTTCGAATATCAAATCGATTTTCACAATCACAATCATAAATGATAGAGATGACTAAGAACACATTTTGGGTATTAACCCTTGTCGCATTGGGATTCGCAGCATGCAAAAAAGAAGAGACGGTGACTCCCAGTGAGCCACTTACCGTTGAAACAATCAATAATCTGTTTGCACCAAATGATGAGATTAATCGTGAAACCGGAGAAATCATCAAAGAAAATAACTTCGTAAAGTTCAGTTTCAGTGCCAAGGATACGGTTTCGGATGATTCATGGGACCTGGCATTTAAAGGCACCAAAATATTGGTGAATGGAGGAACCGGTTCTGAAAATATAACGCGCACCGGTCATGCAGGTGCCATCATCAAAGATGGGATTTTCGAAGAGATGTTAACCGCACCGGAAGATAGTGAATACCGCCAGGATAGCGGAACTGACCTGGCCATACCGACCGGCAGCAACAATGGATGGTATGTCTACAACGATGCTGCCTACCTGATCACCCCTATCGCCGGTAAAGTAATTTTTGTGCGGACGCATGACGATAAATATGCTAAAGTTGAGATCCTGAGTTATTACAAAGATGCGCCGGCAAATCCGGATGCTTTTACGGACCAGGCTGCAACATTTACATTCCGGTACATCTATCAGGAAGACGGCAGCAAAAATTTACAATAGATAGTATTATTGATCTTTCATCCTTTCCAAGGCTGACCTGATTCCTCGGGTTAGCCTTTTTTGTTTACCGTCCGAATTGGTAGCTTTAAAGCATGTCGAAAAGACCAATCTCCGTTATTCTCCTGGCAGCAGGAACCGGCTCCCGCATGCGGGGTGACAAGCCATTATCTCTACTCCATGGCCAGCCGCTAATCCGGCATGCGCTGAGACTGATCGAAGAACTGCCTGTCCAGGAACGTATCGTGGTGGTTGGCCACCAGGCGGAAAAATTGTTTCCCTTGCTCGCAGGACTCCCGGTATGGAGCATCTACAACCCGGATTTCCTCCAAGGAATAGGCCATTCAATTGCAGCAGGTATTCGTATTGCCTCCCAACAGGTTGAGGCATATATGGTCTTATTGGCTGATATGCCTCTACTGCGATCTGAACCAATCATTGCCATGATGGATGCATTTTTGCAATCCGATGAGTCAGTTTGGTTCATGCGTCCAGTATTCCAGGGACAACCCGGGCATCCGGTTTTGTTCAAAGCCCGCTTACACCTCACATTAAGCAGCCTAAGCGGAATACACGGAGCTAAAGAAATCATCGGATCCAATCCGGACAAGGTTCGCCTATTTGCCTGGCCGGATGCCACCTGCCTGCAGGATGTAGATACCCCGGAAGACCTGGAAAAGATAACCAGGCTCCTGTGAGTCCGGTTCGGAGACTAATTCGCCTTTACGTACTTATGTTTTGTATTTTTGTCTTATGAAAACGCAGTCACCTGATACCCTTTCCGTGCGAATTCTGGCATTTGGAATCGCCAAGGATATTCTTGAAGATAACGTAATATGGATGGATCTGGAGCCTGGCTCTAAGGTATCCGATCTCAAGAGCGCATTAATGGAAGCATTTCCGGCATTTGAAAAATTGCAATACGTCCGGTTTGCAATCAATGAGTCTTATGTTACCGACGATGAGATCATTCTGCCGGATGACGAAATTGCCATTATTCCTCCCGTAAGCGGAGGTTGAGCATTATGGAATCACAAATTCATCTAACCGATCTTCCACTTGATCCATCCGGCATCCATCAGTACCTCTCGACACCGGCCAGCGGCGGTATTGTCGTTTTTACCGGAACTGTTCGGGACCACAACCAGGACCTTCGGGTAATCCGGTTGGAGTTTGAAGCCTATGAACCAATGGCCATTAAAGAGATGGAGCGGCTTGCCCAGGTTTGTAGCGAACAATGGCCCTGTCACCGGATAGCGATTCACCACCGGCTAGGAATTCTCGGAGTTGGTGAAATTCCGGTAGTGATTGGCGTGTCCACCGCACATCGGCAAGAAGCATTTGCTGCTTGTCAATTCTTGATTGATGCGCTCAAGGTTCACGTACCCATCTGGAAAAAGGAGGTCTTTACCGATGGCTCACAGTGGGTTTCAGCTCATCCGTAATTAAACGGTGACTTTAGATTCAAGATCGTACATGCACATGGCAGCCAATACCGCACCAAGAATGGATCCGATCAGTGAGCCCACTACAGGAACGAACATAAGCGTATTTGCCACTAACCCCACTCCAAAGGAAATGCCGAGATAAGACTTGGCACGCTTTTCACTTTCTTTGATGTTGAGTTCATAAACTTCATGGTAGTTATCAATCAGGGTAAACCCAATAAAGTAACATCCAATTAGCCAAGCGATCACAGGCTTAAGAAAGGTCATACCGATCATTCCCAAAGGAATTCCAATCAGAAATACTATAAGCATTTCGAAGGCATAATTTCGAATCGCTATCTGGATCATCCGCTTTTGAGCCGCCACAAAATCTTTCCAGGATGCATGGGTTTGGATCCCGGTAAGTAACTCAATCGCCCGACGGGAAAAATGAAATATAAATATTTCAAAAACGATCAGCAAGATGTATTTAAAACTCCCATTGAACATAAACCCAAAGCTGTCGGAAAAAGCATGTCCGGTAGATGCAAAAGCTTGGTAGATGGCATTATGGTGTTCCTCATTGACCCCATGCTGATACCATTTAAAGAATGAGGCCATGAACTTTAAGGAGATCAGCGAGCCGACCACCAATAATATCCGGGACAACCAGCTATAACCCATCATGCCTTTCCACAATTGATTGTCGCGAATGAAATAAACGGCTTCCTTCACCCTACTGAGTGTGTAGATCAGGTCATAAACAAACAAAGAGAGTAAATGACTTTCCATTCAATAATCCGGTTTAGTTGATTCGGAAGTTACTATGCAAACCTGGGGATATCAATTTTTTTCAGCGTAGGTGCCCTACTTTTCGATCAAGCCGGCTTTTGTTCCGACTTAACGATTCAAATCCGAAAGTGCAAATTAAAAGTGAATCCCGATGCGGAGACCAATTTCCTCACGACGAAAATCCGCTGAATTTACCTTTTTAAAAGGTGATAATCCCTGGTGAAAATAACCTTCAGCTATCCAGCGCTGATATTGGTAACGTATAAGCACATGACCCGACCAGACCTGATTGTAGAGTTTGGTGTTATTACTGTTCGAGACGGTAGAGCCCGGGTTAGCTGTAAAGTCCGGCGTAGCATTCGGGTCCATCTTATCCAACGACTCCAAAGCCACGTTTACCTGGCCGCTTACCAGCTGCTCAAAACGGCCTTCGACACCAAGTTGCCAGTGACGGGCAATCCGATACCTTGCTCCAAAAGGAACCACCAAATAGGATGGTTTTAATTCGGAAATTTCCGACACATAGGACCGGTTGGCATCATTTACACCACTGCCGGCAGCGCTCTGCAAATATTGGGTTATAACCGGGTCAAAAGACCATTTTGCTATCCCTATCCCTCCGGCCAATGACCAGCGTGGATGGAGCATCCAAGCAAGCTGGCTCTCAGCCGACATACCAAAGCCCTGGGATGGTCTGAGTCCGGCAGCTACGCCGAGCGTAAACTCCGGGATAAAAATCCGTTTAGTCCGGTCAGGATTCGGGATGCCTACCCTGACAGCGGGCACTGAGGAAGACGGATGCCAAACTGCATTTAGATTTGAGGTGAGCCTGGGCAAAGGCAATAGGACGGCTTGCTCTGCAGATATGGAATGCTCTGGCTGTTGCATATCACTGGATTCCGTCACGACATAGCTTAGACTATCCACATCTTCGAATAAAGGTTGAAGCGCATGGTCGACTCCAGATTGATTTACCTGATGCCTGGAGAAAACTGCGTGATTAATGGGAACCACGTTCAAGGCCACTGTGGACTGATTGGATGGTGAAGATTGAGCGATCGATTTTTCATTGGCACTGGTCTTTTCTTCCGAATTCAGAGCTGAAGCCGGTAATTCCTTTTTCGACAATGCCGGAGCGGATTCGGCAGATGTGGATTGCATTCCAGTCCGGAGAGTTTCAAGGGCTAGCTCTGAAGGTTTATTCCTTTCCGTAGCGATGAAAAACCAGCCTACCAGGGCTAATGCAGCAGCGCCAGAAAGCCACCACCAAAGGATGGCCTTCTTCCTCCGTTTTTCCGGCATCTCAAGATCCAGTCTCCGGTGCATATCCTTCCAGGCATTATCCAGCGCTGACGGATCGCTCCACCAATTTTTATCTTGCGAATTGCTCATTGTTCTGCATTTTTTGAATACGGGCTTTAAGGATTTTGCGGGCATTGGACAGATGCCACTTACTGGTGCCTTCCTGAATTCCCAATTTGGTTGCGATTTCATCGTGAGAATGCCCCTCAATGGCAAACAGGATAAATACCTGCTTACTCATAAAAGGCAAATCTTCAATCATGCTCATCAGGTCTTCATAATACAGGGAATGGATAGCCTCTTCCCGGATGGAATCATCCTTTTCGTCCAGAATTAAAAACTTCAGATAGCGGTTCTCCTTCTTGAAATAATCTGAAATCGCGTGAAAGATTAGCCGGCGGAGCCAGCCCTCAAAAGATCCTTTGTGTTCGTATAGGTGTATTTTTTGAAATGCCCTCAGGAAGCCGTTATTGACAATGTCAATAATGCGGTCCTGATCGTGCGTAAAACGGTGGCACATTTGGGCCATAGCAGGAAAATAAAGGCGATACAACTGCTCCTGACAACGACGGTCATTCGCCTTGCAGCCTTCAATAATCGATCGGATATCCTGCGGTTTTGACATTGGCTATTTAAAATAACAAACCGGTACTAAGGGTTAATCGCCTGAATTCGATTCGCTTTTCCAAGGTACGACGATCCCACTGACTTATATTGTAATTAAAGGTAGCCCGCTGGAATTGATAGCCAAGTCCGATGGTGGCTACCGTATTCCGGAAAGCTCCCAATCGCAAGCCGATTTGTGGGGACCAATAAAATCCGCCGGAAGCATCGAGTAAATTCCCGCTCCGAACATAACTCCAGCCATACCCGGCTGCCACTGCATAATAAGGGCTGACTTGTCGCTCAAGCAGGTAACCCCGGATCTCCGCATAGCCTGCCAGGATCTTCTCTACGGATTGTAAGTTAAACTGACTGTAGCGGGCCCCTCCACTTATTCCATAAAGCCGGTGCAGCCGATAACCCCATTGCATATTCAACCCGAATCCAGGAATTAGTGGATTGCTCATATCCTGTCCATCCATGAATTCCAATTGGACGAGACCAAACCAGCCCTTTTCCCTAAAATTGTAACTTTTGAAAAGCTGCGGCCCTCCCTGGGCCTTTTGGTACATGCGTTTGACCGTACGACTATGGATGTACAGCGTCGCACCTGTCACCAGCTTAAATGCATAAACACTGTCTCCTTCCAGTCCGGTAATCGTACCGGTGAGTCTGCTGCCATTTTTCAAATCCAGTACATCCAGATAGTTCACCGGGGCGTTTTGGGACCAGAGAACCAGGACATTCAAACTAAAGACCGTACCAATCAGTAGTCGATAAATCGGATAATGCTTCATGGTTATTGAGCTTGAACCGGTATAACACTTAGTTGGCGGAATTTCTTGGGATCGCTGATATCGTACTGATAGAATCCATCTTTGCCTATAATCATCGCGTTTTCTCCTGAAAGTGTGATGATATCGTAAGCATTAAAGCCTTTTGCGTGAGCTTGCAACCGGTCCCCGATTTTATTTCGATCGCTGGCATCAAAAACTTTAACTCCTCCATCTCCTTCACAGATATACAAATGGTCATTTGCCAGGGACAATCCATGAGGATTGTCCATCGGGTAGGTTGCGACGAGATAAGGTGCATAAATGTTACTGATATCGATGACATCAAGCTCGTTGGTAAAATTATCACAGGTAGTACCATCCCGAAGGGTCACGTAGGCCGTATTACCTTCCACAAATACCGGGTCACAGGCAGTCATGTGTTGATAGCTGCTTACATAGGTAGGATTATCCGCATCACTGCGACTGAAAATATGCATTCCGGATTGGGATCCAACAAAGAGGTATTGATCATAGGGAAAGATGGTCTCAATATCCCATCCGATTGCCTGGCTGCTGGTTTGGACAGGTTGACCTGGATCGGTGACATCAAAGGTATACAGTTGTGCATGATCTACGGAATACAGCCGGTTTTCAGCCAGCGTAAACCGTGCCATTGATCCGCCTATTCCGGCCGCATTGAGTACCTTATCGGTGCTGGATGAAAAGCCTGCCGTTGCGTCGAAAAGGGCAACATCAATAAACAGTTGATTATTTTCCCTCAACCAGGGTTGCCCAGCGCCGGCATTGTCGCACGTGGTAAATTCCTTGATTTCTCTTGGTTCATAATTTACCAGGTAGGCTCCATCCGGTCCCTGACCATAAAGTTTAAACACATCTTCCGTACGCGAAATAAACTCGGGCTGGTTGACATTACCAATGTTAATGGATAATAGGTCGACGTAGGAATCAGCTAACAGGACATCATCTTTGATGGCCATGTCAACATTGCCAGGAATCGGCAAATAGGCCACCTGAATGGGGTTTTCCGGATTGGAATTGTCATAAAAATGAATGCCCTCGCGAATCTCATTGATCAGGACATAATTTTTATAGAAGTAGATCTTACCGGGATTCACCAATGGTTGTGCGGGTATGGCTTGAACCTTGTTGTTTCTGAATTGAGAAGCTGTTTGGTACACAGGCTCCATCGTAACATAACGAATTGTAGCGTCGCAGTTATCCTTGAGGCAACCGGTTGACAGACTGAGAAACAATCCCAGTGACATCAGGAGGTAAATTTTTTGCATGACGGTGTCGATTTGTTGTTCTCTCCATTAGACACCTGAATGATCGAAAAGGGTTGGGTTAGTCATTCCCGATCATTTATTTTTTACCGTCTGAGCCAATCAATAATGGTATGAATAACATGCTCATCGCGCAAAATCCGGTAATGGCCTAAGCCGTTGGTTAGCACGATTTCCGGTCCCATCGGATGCTCTTTTGCCTTACCAGCCTGAGATGCCGGCACATCGTGGTCATCCTCATCGTGAATGATCAGCCAGTCCGGGTGTGCAGGCCAGGGATGCGGAAACATCGGAGCAACGGAATCAAAATCCAACGAGAATTTATCCCGGACAAAGGTCCGTATACGCTGAGCCAGTGAAGGTGTTCCTCCGATTTTACCAATGAAATCCATGAGGATAAAATCACTTTCCATGGGAGAACTGATAGTAACCAATTTAGAAAAAAGGATGGCATTGCGGATGGAATAATGTAAAGCCACACCACCAAAACTATGGCCTATCGCCGCCTCAATAGGATAATGACGGCCAAGATAATCGACAACCTGAGCTACCTCAAGAATATTGGTCGTTTTACCCCCGGACTGCCCATGGGCCGGAGCATCCACTGAGATCACCTGGTAACCTGCTTCCAGTAACGGGCCGAGATACCCGGCTACTTGCGTTCCTCGTCCGGACCAACCGTGCAAAAATAAAACAACGGGATCGGCCGGATGCCCCCAACGGTATATACAAACCGGGAGTCCACCAATCTTCAAGGTAGATTTATGCGCCGTCTGATGGGCAAAACTTTCCCGTTCCGGCATCTTATACCGTATGGGGGTACTGAAAAGTCTAAACGCAATGAAGGTGGCAATCTTAGGGGCAACTTGTTCCAACGTTTTGATGGTAGACTGGATAATCCGTATGGAAATGGGCGCCTTGTGGTGATTTTGCTTCACTTTTTTGGTGTTCTCTTTCAAACCAATCGGTCTGTTCATGTTCAAAAAAATTAGGGTTTTTGGCAATTTTGCACTAAATATTCCTTGACGTGATTCACGGCCCAATGGAGCCGTTCGGCGTCATTCAGCGTTCTGGCCACGATGTTCGCGCCCTCCAGGCTCCCCACCATGGTGGAGGCAATTTCCTCATACGATCGGGAGCAGGAAAATTCTCCCTGAAGCTCTCCCTCTTCCAGTTTGATTTCAATGTAACGGGTCAGCATCTGCATCCCTTGTCTGGCTTTTAGGGCCAAAGCCGGATCCAGTCTGGGAGCTTCCACAGAAATGTTGAAAATAGGACAACCTCCGGTGATTACCGGCTCGAAAGCCATGGAAGCCAATACATCAATGATGATATGGAGTTTTTCCCAACTGGTCTCTGCAAGGTTCAATTTTGACCGGAAACGCTGCAAGACCAGTTGAAAAGAATAATCAAAAGCTGCCAGAGCGATTTCTTCCTTATTCCGGAAATAATTGTAAATACCTCCCTTTTTTAGCTGGGTAGCTTCCATGATATCGCTTAAGCTGCAGGCATAATAGCCCTTGGTATTGAACAGGGTTGCTGCTTGTTGGATGATCCATTCTTTTGTCGGTAAAGCTGCTGGTTTCATTCAGACCAATTGGTCTGTAATTTAGGTATTATTTTGGAACCCCGCAAGCCCCATTTCACGAAATGGCCCATTGCCTTTTATGAGCTAAGGAGAAACATACCAAGACATGGTCAGGAATCCGATGCGAATCTTTAAATCTATGATCTGTTCAGCTGCCTGCAAATGAGCTGACCTGTTGACCCACCTGTTCGGATCACTCCGGTTTTATTCCCTCTGCCCAGCAGATCTGGTACCAAATGGTCGCATGCGGATGCATCTGCCAGTTTTGGAGGGCTTTCAAGCCCTGGTCCAGTAAAGCTTCTTCAAGTAGTTCGTGCGATAGAATAACTGGCCGAGCCTGTTCGATGATCGCACATAAATTTTGCACATAAAAGTGAAATTCCGGCTCCCGGGCATTTGATCCGAAAAACACAAAATCATTATGGATCTTACCACAGCCCGCATCGGCCAGCAAACCGACCAGTTTTCGCCCAACATATGGATCGTTGCCCAGAACTTCATAACTACCCAGATAAGCCGACCAAATGGAATCAAATGCTGGGAGTTCCGGATATAAAGTAAATCGAAGATGATCGTCATCCAAAAGCAAGATGCGTCCTCCCGGTTTGGTAGCGCGAAATAGTTCCCGGACAACCTGGAGCGGAGTACGAACATGTTCAAGCAAAAACCGGGTATGGGTAACATCATAAAATCCGACCTCTTTTCTTTCGAGGGGCAATGAATAAGCATCTCCCTGACGAAATTGGAGATGATCTATGCCGCTCGACCATTGCGAAGCCTGGGTAAGTTGTTCTTCACTTTTTTCAATGCCTACAACCATTCCGGACGGCCCTACTGCATCGGCCATCATGCGTGAAAACATCCCTAACCCGGAGCCAACATCCAATACTTTTTGGCCCTTCTCCAAGCGCATTTTAGTAAGGCAGCGGTGATTGAGCAGGTCATTAAGCTGGGCGAGGCGCTTTTGTTCCTCCGCTTCATATCCATGAATGTACTGATCCATCAAACTTTGTTATTGCTTGGTAAATGAGGCAATTGCCCGCTCCAGTTCCGGAAAAGCTTCGATGTATGGGAAATGTCCACAATCGGGCAACTTGACCAGTTTCCAGCTTGGGTTGATCTCCTGAAATGTTTGAATAGTCCTGTCAACCCCTGGTTCATGATCTCCGTAAATGACCAAAACAGGTGCCTTGAGCATTTTTAGTTGACCGGTATAGTCGTAATTAATCAGATCCGGCATCATGGCATTAAAGGTTTGGCTTGTTGTTTCAAAATCCGGCTGCAGGGTCATAGTCAATGAATCGATCCGTTCAGGATCCGCAAACTGGAGTTTGTACATGACCCGAAATAATTCCTCATAACCTTTGGCTTCGCCCAGCATGTAGGCATCCGATTGCTGAACAGTAGTTATTTCCTGTCGTTGTGCCGGAGTAATCCGGTTAAACAATGCATCATTGTTTTGTTGCCATAAGGTGTAGGTTGGTGGCATGCTGTTCATCAGGATCAGATGACTGACACGATCCGGATATTTAGCAGCATAAGCCATGGCCAGAAATCCGCCAAATGAGTGCCCCAGGACGGCCATTCTTTCCAATCCCAAATGCATTCTGATCGCTTCCATGTCATTCAAAAATGTATCCAGCCGCATCATACTAGAATCCACAATATGACCGGAAAGACCACAAGCCCGCTGATCGTAAAATATAAGTCTGGCGTCTTTCGCTAACCGACCCATCTGTGGCATGAGATAGGTATGATCCAATCCTGGGCCGCCATGACAAACCAGTACCGGGACACCGGATCCAACTTGCCGGATAAAGAAGGTAAACCCGTTCAGAGTGGCATATTCAGCGCTATCCAATACAGCCTGCTCCGGTCCGGAAGACTTACAACCCAATAATAACAATAGGGGGATCAGAATGCGGTACATCCTTTTTTTAAGTAAGATAAGGGTAGAATACCAAAAAGAAAAAGCTGCCCAAAAATGACTTTTGGACAGCAAGCCCTAACCAAAATTAAACAATAAATAAAAAAGCCTTTCCTTATATCTTATCCAGTAATTGCCTTACTGGCTTCACTTACCGTTTTAACTATCCGGGCAGCAACTTTGTAGGGGTCAGCTGCCGAATTAGGACGACGATCTTCCAGCCACCCTTTCCATCCACGATCAACCGTAGCAATCGGAATACGGATCGAGGCGCCGCGATCGGAAATACCATAGCTGAATTTATCGATGGATTGTGTTTCATGCAATCCGGTCAAACGCATATGGTTATCTGCTCCGTAGACTTCAATGTGTTCTTTGATTACACCTCCAAATGCTTCGCAGATCTTTTCGTAGGTCGCTTTGTCTCCTGCAGTACGCAACAAGGTATTGGAGAAGTTAGCGTGCATTCCGGATCCATTCCAGTCACCTTTGATCGGCTTACAATGCCAGTTAACGGCCACTCCATATTTTTCGGCCGTACGCTCCATCAGGTAACGTGCTACCCAGGTGTGATCTCCGGCATGTTTTGCACCTTTGGCAAAGGTTTGGAATTCCCACTGACCAGCGGCAACCTCTGCATTAATTCCTTCAACATCCACACCAGCATCCAGACAGAGATCCAGATGTTCTTCGATGATGGAACGACCGAACGCATTCTTTGCTCCCACCGAGCAATAGTATTGACCCTGAGGTGCCGGGAAACCGCCTGCCGGGAAACCTAATGGTTTTTCCGTTTCGGTATCCCACAAGAAATATTCCTGCTCAAATCCAAACCAGAAGTCATTGTCATCATCCTCAATGGTCGCGCGGCCATTCGTAGGGTGTGGTGTCCCGTCGGCATTCAAAACTTCAGTCATAACGAGATAACCATTCTTACGGTCCGGATCCAGGAAAATGGCAACAGGCTTCAATAAGCAGTCTGATGAGCCCCCTGGCGCCTGGTTGGTAGAACTACCGTCAAAAGACCACATAGGGCAGTCTTCCAACTTACCACTAAAATTTTCGACGATCTTCGTTTTACTCCTTAATCCCTGGGTTGGTGTTGATCCATCCAACCAAATGTATTCCAATTTTGATTTTGACATGACTCCCGAAATTTATTTTGTGATGCAATTTTTAATTGATACTTCAAAAATAGATTGCCTACCCGAAGCACCCATGTTAAATATCAAAATGCATTGTGATACCCAAATGTTACCGGCCCAGCCTTACAACCTGACTATCAATCAGATGTAATATTTGCATTTGTTAGTTTCAAAAGAACTTTTTTCGACTCCCGCACAAGCTTACTGACTGAGAGTCAGAGATTCTGACTACTTTTAGGACTCAAACCAACAACAAACCAGCAACTGCTTATGCCGATCTCTCATGGAGACCAATTATTTAACCTGATCCGGAGTTTATCAAAGGCAGAAAAGCGAACGTTCAAACTATACACCAAGCGTCTCAATAAAGATTCGGATCCTAAATTCATTCAGCTATTCGACATTCTTGACAAGCAAAAGACGTATCAGGAGGACTTGATTTACAAGCGTTTCCACCAATTAAGCAAGGTTCAGCTATCCAACCTAAAAAGACATTTGTATACCCAAATCCTGATCAGCCTCAGGCTCATCCACATCAATAAGAACATCGATATACAAATCCGGGAGCAAATCGATTTTGCCCGAATTTTGTACGGCAAGGGGCTTTACCTGCAAAGCCTGAAACTGCTTGACCGCATCAAAACCATCGCCGAAACCAGTCATCAGGATTTTTTGCTGATTGAGATATTTGAGTTTCAGAAACTTATCGAATCCCGTCACATCACGCGTAGCCGGAAGATTAAAAACAAAATGGAAACGCTGATTGATGAATCGGAGTTACGTGCTGAGGTGGCACTTAACACGGCAAGGCTTACCAACCTGAAGCTTAAAATACACGGACTTTATATCCAACGGGGACACATCCGGGATGAAAAGGACCGCGCAGAACTGGAAAACTATTTTAAAAATGAATTGAAAGCCATTCACACCGATAAACTTACTTTTTTTGAAAAGATCTATTACTACCAAACCCATGTCTGGTACTATTACATTCTCCTTGATTTCGTCAAATGTTATGTCAATGCCGCTAAATGGGTCGAGCAATTTGATCTGGATCAGGACATGAAGACCAAGGATCCGGACCTGTATATGCGCGGATTGCATTATGAGCTCACGACCCTATTCAATTTACAATGCTATGCTGATTTCAAACTGACGCTGGAAACTTTTGAGCAATTTGAAGCCCGGCATGGACAGGATTTCAATACCACCTCAGAGGTAATTTGCTTCCTCTACCTGTATACGGCGAAATTGAATGACCACTTTATCCGCGGGACATTTGCGGAAGGCATTAAGGAGGTAAAGAAAATCATGGAAAAGCTGGAGCTTTACGACCCCCATCTTGACCAGCATCAGATCCTTGTATTTTACTACAAGATTGCATGGCTTTATTTCGGCAACGGTGACTACTCGAAATCACTGGATTATCTGAACCGGATCATTTATCTCGATGTCGGTCATTTACGCGAGGACATCCAGATCTATTCCAGACTCTTGTCCCTGATCGTGCATTACGAGTTAAAAAATTACCAGTTCCTCGAATACCAGATTCCGGCTGTACTGCGCTTTATGTCAAAGCTGGAAGATCAAAATGTATTGCAAAAGGAAACATTAAGTCTACTCAACCGGCTATTGTACAAACCCAATGAAGAGGTATTGACGGAGATCCGTAAGTTCTATCAAAAGGTGGATAAATTATCCCACACCGTGGAGGATCAAAAATCTTTTGTTTACCTGGATATCATCACCTGGCTGGAATCCAAGATGCAGGAAAAGAGCTTACAAGAGGTAATCCGTCAAAAATTCAATAGCCGCCAGGCTCAAAGAATCCAGGCATTAATTGCCTCATTATAAATTCATTATAGGGCTAGCTGGGATCCATTGAATGAAATTCATTGAATCACGGGAACTATTTGAAGTCTTTTAAAATTATTGGGCATTATTGGAAAATGTTTGAATCGTTACTAAATTTGTATTTGCGAAGATGAAAAAGCAATACATCTATATTCCAACTTTCAGCCCGCGATGTTTACCTCGTCGCCCCGGTGGGGCGTGTATATGATTATCAGACCGGCAATGCCGGCGTACAACCACCTGAGGTTTCGTTTTCATCACCAATCATTTCGCACAACTTAAAGATGTCCATTCAACTAACTATTGCCAATGCAACCCATCTTCCCTATGTGGAGGAGCTGGTTGAAATGTATCGTCTTTCCGCTGAAGAGCGCAAAACCGGAATTGCCTTGCGCAAACCGGAATATTTGCAAAAGAAAATGCTTAATGGCGACGCGATCATTGCCCTGGACGGGACTTTGCTGATCGGTTTCTGCTACATCGAGACCTGGTCACACCATAAATATGTAGCCAATTCCGGATTGATCGTTAAGAATTCCTATCGCAAGCAGGGACTGGCTAAAATGATTAAAGTGCGTGCCTTTCAGCTGGCACGTGACAAATACCCCAGCGCTAAGGTCTTCGGTATCACGACCAGCCTGGCCGTGATGAAAATCAATTCGGAGCTCGGGTATAAACCAGTAACTTTTTCAGAATTGACCCAGGACACTGAATTCTGGGATGCCTGCAAAAGTTGCCCTAATTATGATATTCTGGAGCGAAATGAACGACGCATGTGCCTGTGTACAGGCATGCTAGCTCCTTCCAAAGAAGAAGCACCTCATCTGGACTTATCCCATTTGATCCTTCAACCAAATCCTGTAGACTAATGACCAAAGAACATGTGGTATTGGCGTATAGCGGCGGCCTGGATACTTCATTCTGCGTAAAATACCTCAAAGAAGAAAAAGGACTTGACGTCCATGCCGTATTGGTTCAGACCGGCGGATATTCCCCTGAGCAACTTGAAGTCGTCAGACAGAAAGCCATCCAATTAGGGGCCATACATTTCGAGGTAATCGATGCCACGAAAGATTATTACGATCAATGCCTGAAGTACCTGATATTTGGCAATGTACTGAGGAATCAGACCTATCCGCTGTCGGTAAGCGCCGAAAGAATGTTTCAGGCTCTGGCTATCGTTCGATATGCCAACGCCAGTGGAGCGAAGTACGTTGCTCATGGAAGTACCGGAGCAGGTAATGACCAGGTGCGATTTGATCTGGCGTTTGAAGTATTAGGCAACAACCTGGAAATCATTACGCCCATCCGCGATTTAAAATTAAGCCGGCAGGAAGAAATTGCCTACCTAGAAAAACATGGAGTAACCTGGAGCTGGGAAAAAGCAAAATATTCCATCAACCAGGGCATTTGGGGCACTAGTGTAGGAGGCGCTGAAACCCTGACATCCGATCAGGGATTACCGGAAGAAGCCTGGCCAAAGCCTGTTGAAGCAGAAGCCCCCCTGGAAATCGTGATTGGCTTTTCAGAAGGCGAGCCTTCCTCCCTGAACGGAGAAAAGTTCGACCACCCTGTTCAACTCATCGAAGCCCTCGAAACGCTGGCAACCCCTTTCGGCGTTGGCCGGGACATGCATGTTGGTGACACAATTATTGGCATCAAGGGTCGGGTCGGGTTCGCGGCGGCTGCAGCATTAGTCCTAATCCGGTCACACCATTTGCTGGAGAAACACACCCTGGGCAAATGGCAACAATACTGGAAAGAGCAATTGAGCAATTGGTATGGAATGTTCTTGCATGAAGCCCAATTCCTGGATCCGGTCATGCGCAATATTGAAACTTTTCTTAGTGATACCCAGAAATACGTCACAGGTGATGTGCGGGTCCTATTGCATCCTTATCGATTTGAATGCCTCGGAGTACGTACGCCTTATGACCTGATGCAAACCAAATTCGGTCAATATGGCGAGATGAATAATGCCTGGAGCGGAGAAGACGTCAAGGGTTTTACCACTATTCTCGGCAATGCATCCAAATTATACTTCTCCCTGCATGAGGAAGAAAAAATAAAGACATGATCCGGGTCGGCATCATCGGTGCCGCCGGTTATACCGGAGGTGAGTTGATCCGGCTGCTCCTGGGTCATCAGGAAGCGACACTCGTCTGGGCGGTAAGCGAAAGTCAGGCCGGCAAGCCAATTTCAAGCACGCATACCGATTTGATTGGGGACCTCCACTTGAATTTCGTCCAGGAGCCGGATGCGGATGCAGATGTCGTATTCCTATGTATGGGTCACGGCCGTTCCAAAGAATACCTGGACCAGCACACTTTTTCTTCCGAGACCAGGATCATCGATCTGAGTCACGACTTTCGATTGGGAAGGCAAGGTAAACACGGCTTTGTGTATGGACTGCCGGAAGCTTACCGGGATCAGATCAAAAAAGCACAGAAAATTGCCAATCCAGGATGCTTTGCCACCGCTATTCAGCTTGGTTTATTGCCAATGGCTCACGAAAATCATTTGCCGCAAGAAATACCCATCCAGGCGATCACTGGTTCTACAGGAGCAGGACAAAGTTTATCCGAAACGACTCACTTTACCTGGCGCGACAATAATATTTCCATATACAAACCCTTCAGACACCAACACGAAGCGGAAGTTCTGGAGACGCTAAGCTGGGTGGGAAATGAAAAAGGGACAAAACTGCGGTTTATCCCGGTTCGGGGTAATTTTACGCGGGGAATCTTCGCGACCATGTATGTTCCCTATGAGGGGTCTACAAAGGAAGCCAAGCAGCTGTACGAGGATTATTACCGGGATCATCCTTTTGTTCATACCGCTAATGTAAATATTGATCTGAAGCAAGTCGTCAACACCAATAAGTGCTTAATCGGCCTTGAAGTAATTGATGACTATTTGCTCATTATCAGCATGATAGACAATCTGATTAAAGGAGCATCCGGACAAGCCATTCAAAATATGAATTTGCAGTTCGGCATTCCGGAAACAACCGGGTTGCTTTTAAAGTCTACCGCATTTTAATACAATAAGAGTTATGAAATTATTTGATGTATATCCGCTTTATGATATTGAACCGGTTAAGGGATTCGGAACATATGTTTACGATGCCTCCGGCAACAGGTATCTCGATCTTTACGGTGGCCACGCAGTTATTTCCATCGGCCACGCCCACCCTACATACGTTGAAGCGATTTCCCGACAAGTCTCCCAATTAGGTTTTTATTCCAATTCCGTAAAAAACCGCTTGCAGCAGGAATTGGCCGATCGCCTGGGTGATCTTTCCGGCTTAAACGACTATCAATTATTTTTAATCAACTCCGGTGCGGAAGCCAATGAAAATGCGCTCAAGTTAGCCTCATTCCACAACAACCGTACTGCCGTTTTGGCACTGCATAAAGGATTTCACGGGCGGACAAGTGCTGCCGTAAGGGCGACGGACAATTTAAAAATCCAGGCACCCATCAACCGTGGTGTTGAGGTCACTTACGCAGACCTGGACGATCTGGATGCGATCAGAGCATTACTCCATACTCATAAATACACCGCCTTCATTGCGGAGGCTATCCAGGGCATTGGCGGGATCCATATTGCCGACGGCAAGGCATTGCTTCAGGTACGCCAATGGTGCCGCGAAACGGACACTGTTTTTATCAGCGATGAAATTCAGTGTGGATATGGTCGTAGTGGAAGGTTTTTTGCCTTTCAGGAAATCCCCGATCTTGAACCGGATATCGTTACGGTTGCAAAAGGGATGGGCAATGGGTTCCCTATTGGCGGAGTGCTCATCCATCCCCGGTTCAAAGCCTGGCACGGCATGCTGGGCACTACTTTTGGCGGGAGTCACCTGGCCTGTGCTGCCGGCATTGCTGTTCTGCAGGTCATGGAAAAAGAGAAGCTGATCGATAAAGCCGGACAGCTGGGGACCTATTTGATGGATGCATTAAAAGATATCCCCGGACTGGTCGATGTCCGTGGACGAGGCTTGATGATTGGTATTGAACTGGATTCTCCGGTTGCAGCGCTCAGGAAAACGTTACTCTTCGAGAAACATATCTTCACCGGCAGTTCGTCCGATCCCAATGTCATCCGGATCCTGCCGCCACTAACGATCCAAAAAGTACAGCTTAATGAGTTCGTTCAAGTATTTACCGAACTATTGAGTACAACTCCAGCATTATGAAACAATACCTGACGGTTGCCGATGCACCTAACTGGAGTTATTTGCTTGACCGGGCGGACTTTTATCGTAGAAACCCGCATGCGGATGCTGCATTGGGCAAGCACAAAACGCTCCTTCAATTGTTTTATAATCCCAGTTTACGTACGCGACTAAGCACCCAGATCGCCGGTCAACGACTTGGAATGGATGTGATCACCATGGATCTTACACAGGGTTGGTCGCTTGAGTTCGAAGACGGAGCTATCATGGATGGGAACAAAGCAGAGCACATCCGCGAAGCTGCAGGAGTAATGAGCCGTTTTGCAGACATCATTGGTCTTCGTTCATTCGCGAGCTTACAAGACAGAGAAGCCGATTATTCCGATTTTGTAATCAATCAGTTTGCCCGGCATACCCAGGTCCCTGTACTAAATCTGGAGTCCGCCACCGGGCATCCGCTTCAAGCATTGGCAGATGCTTTAACCATTCGTCAGCATCAACCCGATCACCGGCCCAAAGTTGTTTTATCCTGGGCTCCCCATCCCCGTGCATTACCGCAGGCGGTAGCCAACTCTTTTATCCAGGGCATGCAACGCATGGATGTCGATCTGGTGGTAACGCACCCTGAAGGTTTCGATTTGAATCCGGATATCGTGGGGAATGTGGAGGTTGAATACGATCAAAATCGTGCGCTTGAACAGGCTGATTTTGTTTATGTCAAAAACTGGAGCAGTTATCAGGATTATGGAGCAACCGCTCCTCAGCTTAAATCCTGGACGCTGACCCAGGAAAAGATGGAACAAACAAATCAGGGACGATTTATGCATTGTCTGCCTGTACGCCGTAATGTAGTTGTTGCGGACGAGGTGATTGATAGTGCGAACTCAATAGTGCTCGATCAGGCAGAAAATCGTATCTATGCAGCTCAAGCGGTCCTAGCCGAATTACTGATGTGAACAGCCATGAAAGATAACCCAGCACTTCATGTTGTTAAGATTGGAGGAGCATTAATTGACGACCAGGAAAAACTGGAACAACTGCTGACCGGTTTCAGCTCATTACCGGGTAATAAAATACTTATTCACGGAGGAGGTAAACAAGCTAGCGAACTCAGCCAGAAATTGGGTATTGAACCCCAAATGATCGAAGGCAGGAGGGTGACGGATGAAGCAACACTTGACATTGCAGTGATGGTTTATGCCGGGCTACTGAATAAGCGTATTTCCGCCTGGCTTAATGGTCATAAAATAAGGTCGCTAGGTCTTTCAGGTGCTGATCTAAATCTGATCGTTTCCAAAAAAAGAGCTCCCCAGCCCATCGATTTTGGTTTTGTCGGTGATATAGACCAAATCCAGACCGACCGCGTTATCCAGATTATCCAGCTTGGGTGGGTACCCGTATTTTGTGCAATAACCTACGATGGTAAAGATCAATTGCTGAACACAAATGCGGATAGCATCGCTACACAACTTGGCCTGGCATTACTCAATGATTATAGCATCCACCTGCAATACATATCAGACACCCCCGGCGTCCTGAAAAACATTGATGATCCATCTTCAACACTGCCATTTTTGGAGCATGCTTCCTACCTGAAATACAAAAAGGAAGGGACGATCAAAGGAGGTATGATCCCAAAACTTGATAACGCCTTTCTGGCCATCGAAAAAGGCATCCGTTCCATCTGGATCTCAAACTCTATCCGCACACCCGATCAACAAGCCAAGGGAACCTTGATACGCTAGCTATGGGGGGTTACACCGCTGGACATAGCATCCGTTTGCTTGAAAAGCTTGTCAGAATTCCGTCCTACAGCAAAGAGGAGCAAGCAGTCGCTGATGTACTTGAACAGTACCTTATCGAGGCCGGCGGATTGCCGCAAAGGATTGAAAACAATCTGATACTGCGCAGCAAAGTCTGGAAGGAAGGGCGAAAAACGTTATTACTTAACTCCCATATGGATACCGTCAAGCCTCAGGGTGCCTGGGAATCCAATCCCCACGAAGCAATAATTCTGAAGGACCGGCTCATCGGGCTAGGCAGTAATGATGCCGGCGGCTGCCTGGTTAGTTTGATCCACGCATTTCTGAATCTCCAGAACACTGATACTGGCTATAACCTTGTATTAGCCTGTACCGCAGAAGAAGAAATCAGCGGTAAAGGCGGGATTGAATCCGTATGGGGTATGCTGGGAAAAATTGATGCCGGAATCGTAGGGGAACCCACCAGTATGCAGCTTGCCGTGGCAGAAAAAGGGTTGCTTGTTATCGATGCCTACACTGAGGGTAAATCGGGACATGCAGCCCGCAACGAAGGAATAAATGCCCTCTATCTTGCCGTTGATGATATCAATCGCATCCGCAATTGGAATTTTTCAAAAGAATCTCCCTGGTTAGGCCCTGTCAAAATGACCGTAACCATGATTCAGTCTGGGACTCAGCACAATGTAGTCCCCGCTGAATGTCAATATGTTATCGATATCCGCGTGAATGATCTCTACACCTTTGAAGAAATCATGGAAGAGCTTTCATCAGAACTGAGCGCCCGCCTTATCCCGCGTTCCCTGCGGTTAAGACCTTCGCATCTTCCCGAAGATCACCCGCTCTTTCTCACCGGCAAAGCCTTGGGTTGGAATGCGTATGGCTCACCTACGCTTTCGGATCAGGCGCTTATACCTGCCCCTACCGTAAAATTAGGTCCTGGTGAAAGCGCTCGCTCCCATACGCCGAATGAATACATCTTATTCTCCGAATTGGAAGCAGGACTGGCCGGATATCAGACTTTTCTGCAAAAACTTAAATCGTATTGGTCATGAAGCTTTGGCAAAAGGATACGCCTCTTGATGCAAGAATTGAAGATTTTACCGTTGGTGATGACCCAATATACGATCTCGAACTAGCCGAATACGATGTGTTTGTGAACCTGGCCCATGCCCAGATGTTGGCACAGACCGGTTTATTGACCCATCAGGAATATGCATCGCTGAAAGAGGGCTTGATATCAATCCATCGCAGCCTACTCTATGGAACTTTTAAGATTGAACCGGGGATCGAAGACGTCCATTCCCAAATTGAAAAACTATTGACCGAACAAACCGGCGATGCAGGGAAAAAGATCCATACGGCGCGGTCACGTAACGATCAGGTATTGACCGATCTTAAATTGTACTTCCGGGAGCAACTGGCGAACACGGGGGATCAAATAAAAGCCTTATTTGAACAGAGCATTGGTCAGGCTGAGCGCTATCAGGATGTATTTATGCCGGGCTATACCCATCTGCAGGTAGCCATGCCCAGCAGTTTTGGCCAATGGTTTGGCAGCTATGCAGAAAACCTGATCGACGACCTCCAATTGGTCCAGCAAGTATTCCGGATCATCAATCAAAATCCCCTGGGCAGCGCAGCCGGCTATGGTTCTTCGTTTCCGATTGACCGCGAATTGACCACCCGGTTACTGGGGTTTGACCGGCTTGACATCAACAGCATTCATGCCCAGATCCAACGGGGAAAGAGTGAACTCTTGTGTGGAATGGCACTGGCAAGCCTGGCGCACACCCTGAATAAATGGGCCTATGATATCTGCCTGTATAATGGGCAGAATTTTGGATTTTTCACCTTACCCGTCTCAATGACCACGGGTTCCAGCATCATGCCCCACAAGAAAAACCCGGACGTCTTTGAATTAATCCGGGCTAAGACCAATAAACTCGTGACCATACCGCAACAGGTCTTACAGTTAATTCAAAATCTTCCGGCAGGCTATCACCGGGATTTTCAACTTCTGAAAGAAATTATTTTTCCCGCCTTTCAAACCATGAACAAAATATTGGATCTGATGATTTTCGCCGTCGGCTCGATTGAAGTTAAGGAAGGCCTCGACGAGGATGAAAGATATCTGCTGGCCTACAGCGTGGATGCCGTGAATCAACTGGTTACTCAGGGCGTGTCGTTTCGGGATGCCTACCATCAGGTTGGCCAACAAGTCCGGAGCGGCCAATTTCGCAAACCAGCTAATTTAAAAACCACCCATTTGGGAAGTATTCATCGGCCAGCTTTCGGGAAGATTCAAGAGAAAATGAAACAGGTTGCCGAGGAGGTTGATATGCACAAACCAAGGGAAATCCTGCAACAATTATTGGATTGAGCACTCCCATTAGTAAATACCGTACTATTTATTTCCTACCTTTCCCAAAGCAGCCAAAGCAATCATGGAAAGCGCTCCGGAATTAAGTGTGGTCCTTCCTGTCTTCAATGAAAAAGATAATATCCTGCCTTTGTGCGAGAGGCTTCTTGCCGTACTTGAAGATCAAAACTTAAGTTACGAGGTACTCTTTGTCGATGATGGCAGCCAGGATGGCAGTCTGGCCATGATGGACATGATCCATCACCGCCATCGAACCGTTGGGTATTTGGCGCTTTCGCGGAATTTCGGACATCAAACAGCTCTGATGGCAGGGCTTCAACATGCGCGTGGCACTTTGGTTATCACCATGGATGGCGACATGCAGCATCCTCCTGAGGTAATTCCCGCATTGATAACCAAATGCAGGGAAGGATACGACATTGTCAATACCAAAAGAATCGACACAGCAGGGACCAGTTGGCCGAAAAAATTCAGTTCAAGATTGTATTACCGGCTGCTCCGATGGCTTAGCGATATGCCTATTCCACCTGCCGGTGCGGATTTCCGGTTGATGACCCGCCGTACGGTTGATGCGTTCATTTCCATCGAAGAACGAGACCGGTTTAATCGGGGTTTGATCACCTGGATGGGGTTCCGGCAAGCCTTAGTGCCTTATCAGGCTGAGGACCGGCACGCCGGAAAAAGCAAATACAGTTGGCAGAAAATGATCGGCTTGGGGTTGAGAGGTCTTACTTCTTTCTCCGCCCGCCCCTTAAGCATAGCTTTCTATAGTGGGGTTATTATTTCAATCTTAGGCTTTGCATACGGTATCTATGCGCTGACGCAGTATTTCCGGGGAGAAACCATTCCGGGCTGGACATCAACCCAGCTTACCCTCCTGATTATTGGAGGTGTTATCCTGTTAAACCTGGGCATCATGGGAGAATACCTTTCGAGGGTATTTCTCGAAGTCAAGCGGAGGCCTTTTTATTTCATCCGGGATGAAATGCTTCCCGATTGGACACCAAACCAAACATCGAATGACGAAAGGAAAACCAAAGAAGAAAAGTAAAGGGTCACCATCCAAAAGCACTTCATCATCCACCCTATTCACCAAGTCAAATCTCATTTTTCTGGTGGTTATTGCGATTGCCGGCATAATTGCCTTTTTACCCGTTATTCATGGTGAATTTCTGAATTACGACGATGAACTGTACATCACCCAAAACCAAGCCTTGACAGGATTTGATCTTCCCGCTCTGTTTTCCGGATACATCGGTAACCAGTATTCTCCGGTAGCCATGTCCATCATGGCTTTTGAAATAAAGCTATTGGGACTCCAGCCCGGCGGACTTAAGCTAATCAGTATCATGCTGCACTTACTGAATGGCCTTCTCGCCTTTGTTTTTGTAAAAAAATTAATCCGCAGGGATGCTATTGCACTACTTGTCAGTGCGTTATTTACAGTCCACACGTTACAGGTAGAATCCGTAGCCTGGTTGACCGCTTCCATGAAGATCGGGACATACAGCTTGTTTTCTCTGGCTTCATTAATCAGCTATTTGAATTTCCGGCAAGGAAACCAGCGGGTTCAATATATCCTCTCCCTGATGTATTTTTTATTGGCCGGACTGTGCAAGGAACAAGCCGTCGTTCTTCCTTTGCTATTAATGCTCATTGATTATTTCCAAGGTAGGAAATGGTTTTCCAGACCAGCACTACTGGAGAAGGTCCCATTTTTCATCATCGCGCTGGGGATTGGATTGGCAACCATGCGAGTGGCAGGAGACATGCGAGGCACCGGCACTGCACTCCCCTATTCCATGCTTGAGCGACTTTTGTTTGCCTGCATGGCATTTGCCAATTATGCCTGGAAGGAGCTACTTCCCGTCCATCTCTCGACGTATTACATCTATCCTCCGCAGGGTGAGATACCTGGTTATTATTATGCGACGCCATTCTTCGTCCTGGCCGTGCTATGGCTGCTTTATTACACCTGGCGCAAAGGATGGAAATTATATTTCTTTGGGATAGCTTTTTTCGTTGTCAATATCGTCCTTACTTTATTCTCTCAGATCTTCTCGGTCCGTGATGTTATCATGGCCGACCGCTATGTGTATTTATCCAGCATCGGATTTTTCCTTTGCCTTGTCCAGTTGATTTCCAATATAGCCGACACCAAAAACTGGAATAAAAAGTCCGTATACCTAGCCATGGGAGTCTATGCGCTGTTATTAACCGGACTTACCTGGCAGCGCTCCAGGGTATGGCATGATACCATAACCATGTTTAGTGACGCCATTGATTACCGGAATGCCAAAGGATATAAAGGGGCAACACCGACGATAGCGCTTCCCTACTCCAATCGTGGGCTGGCTAAAAAAAGAGCCGGGGACCTGGAAGGTGCCATGGCGGATTATAATGCAGCCATTCAAGCCAATCCAGGATACCCGACCGGATTTTTGAACCGGGGTAATCTGTACTTCCTGCAGAAAAAACCAGATCTCGCCATCAAAGATCAGAACCGCGCCATCGAGCTGGACCCTAACAATTACCTGGCATACGCGAACCGCGGTGCGGCATTAGCCAGTGCGGGGCAATACGACCAGGCATTAACTGATTTCAATAAATCCTTATCCTTACAACCCAATTTTCAAGATGGATTGTCTAACCGTGCACTCACCTATTATACGATGGGAAATAACCAGGCCGCATTAAATGACGTAGAGCAATATCTGCGGATCAACCCTGGCGATGCCAATATGCAGGCTTTCCGTCAGGAGATTATGGCTAAAATGCAATGAGCAAAAACTGCATTGACGACAAGTCACAGGAAGCGGAAAAATATTCAGTTAATTTTCTTGACCTGGATGATCCTTACCGGGCAAGCTTTGGCGGCAGCTTCATTGGCTTCGAATGCATCGTCATCCAGTCGAACACTGTACATATCGCGTTTTTCGACGGCATTCAATAATACACTCTTACCATCCTTTCTGGACATCCGCCAGTAATTGTGCGCAAGTTCTACACAATAGTTACACCCAATGCATTTCTTGCGGTTCTGGGTCACCACAATCATCAGGCATCCATAATTTTGTACAGCTTATCAGACGGCCTTACCTTATCCGGTACCTTTAGGGAGAAAGAGACGCCTTGCTCAATGGTGTCAACCGGTTGATCATCTACCCGAATCTCGTCAGCAGTAAACTCCAGGACACCCGTGACCGGCCCGGTAATCAACAATTTGTCCCCTTTATTAAGCTTGTGGCTCTCCATCTTGAATTCACCCACATGAACCCGGGGGAAATAATGAAGACTTTTACCCAGGTAGACTTTTTTCGTCGTGGCTTTTGATCCATAGGTATCCGACCACTCGCCCAACTTTTTGCCCAGGTAATAGCCGCCCCAGAATCCACGGTTGTATACCTTCTCCACTTCACTCATCCATCCATCAACTTTTGCCGGGGTAAAGGTGCCTTCCAGGACCGAATCAATTCCCTGACGGTAGGCCTGGGTAACCGCTTTAACGTATTCCGGAGCACGCCCTCTCCCTTCAACTTTGAGAACATCGATCCCGGTATCCAGCAGCTGATCGAGGAAAGGCAGGGTATTCAAATCCTTCGGGGACATGATGTATTCATTCTCAATATGGAATTCATGGCCTTCATCACGATCCTTGACTTCGTATTGGCGGCGGCAATTCTGGATACAAACTCCCCGGTTAGCCGATGAGTTGTGCGTATGCAAACTCAGGTAACATTTGCCGGATATAGCCATACAAAGTGCTCCATGTGCAAATACTTCGATGCGAACGAGTTCACCAGAAGGTCCGGTAATCTTTTCACGCTCAATGGTCTGGGTGATTTCCCGCATCTGGATCATAGAGAGTTCCCGAGCCAAAACCATCACATCGGCGAAAAGTGCATAAAACTTGATGGTCTCAATGTTGGAAATATTTACCTGGGTGGAAATATGAACCGGCATCCCTTTAGACCGGGCATAACCTATTGCGGCCTGATCGGAGGCAATAATCGCAGAGATGCCCTGACTGGCTGCTTCGTCGACAATCCGCCGCATCAGGCTCAGGTCATGATCGTAGAGTATGGTATTCAGGGTAATATAGGATTTCACCCCGTGTTGATTACATATCCTGGCAATTTCTCCCAGGTCTTCCAGGGTAAAGTTCATGGTAGCGCGGGCACGCATGTTTAATTGTTCGATTCCGAAATAAACAGAATCAGCACCTCCCTGGATGGCCGCCATCATGGATTCAAAATTTCCAGCGGGAGCCATAAGCTCGATCCTTTCTTTTACCAATTGCAGCGATTTAATAATTCATCGCAAAGGTACATTTTGCCAGCATAGGGGACAAGATACTTCTGCATATCGATGACTCTGTGTGCTGATATAACCCTAAAAGCCTATATTCAGGCTCAAACTTTTACATACCATGTTGCGTGTTATTCGTGTACTTGCCTTTTTCTCCATAGTTTCCTTTTTGGCTTCTTGTTCACCGCTAAAAAAGTATGCTGATACGGCGGCACCCTGGGAGAAAGAAATTGAAGGCTTGGAAGCACTGGATCAAAACGAACATTATTCAGACCAGGCCATTCTTTTTGTGGGCAGTTCTTCCATCCGTCTGTGGAAAAACATCCATGAAGACATGGCCCCCTATGAAGCGATCCGAAGAGGATATGGCGGAGCGCATTTCACGGATCTCATCCATTTTACCAGCCGGCTGGTAGCACCTCATCAAGTTCGGGGTGTTGTCTGTTTTGTCGCAAATGACATCAGTGGCTCCGAACAGGATCTGAAGCCTCAAGAAGTACTTAAATTATTCAAATATTTTGTGAAACAAGTTCGGGAACTTAAACCACATGTCCCCATATTCCTGATCGAGATTACTCCAACAAACTCCCGCTGGATGGTATGGGATAAGATCCGGGAAGCTAATCGGTTGATGAAGGAATATTGTGAAAAAAATCCGGACCTGCACTTTATTGCCACCAGTGCTGAATACCTGGGCCAGGATGGAAAACCCCGGGCTGAACTATTTATTTCAGATCAATTGCATATGCAGCAAGCTGGATATGACATCTGGAAAAGACGCATCAAGGATGCGCTTGATCAGGTATTCCATTAAGCCAGTACTATTCCAACACAATCCGGCGCCGCACTTTATCTGTGCTTTAGGATCAGTCAGTGCAGATTTTGGTGTTTGATCCTGGGTTGATTCGCTCCCCTAAACTGAATGATGCTCCACCAACCGCAAGCAAGTCTTCAAATCCATTTGTTCAAAATCATCAATCACCAGATGTGCATGAGTCATTTCTTCGCGAGAATGCGTGGTGGTAAGGCCAATGACCGCACATCCTGCAGTTAAACCTGCGTCAATTCCTGACAGTGAGTCCTCAAATACCAGGCACTTTACCGGATTTAATTGGATGCTGGCAGCTGCTTTCAGATAAACCTCCGGATGTGGCTTGCCAAACGTTACGTGATTTGAATGAATCATTCCTGCGAAATACGATCGGATATGAAGACCATCGAGGACAAAATCTGCATTTTCAGGGGGCGCTGAAGTTGCAAGGGCAACCGGGATTTCATGATGATGCAGCAAATCCAAAAACGGAATCAAGCCAGACACGGGTTTCATCTCGCTGGCATAAACCCGCCTGAACAGCAATTCCTTTTCTTCTGCCAGGCGATCAATTTCTTCAATGCTCAGGTTTCTTCCGAAAAGTGCGGGAATCCATTCCCGGTTAATTTTCCCATAGACATGCTGTTCCAGATACTGGTCATCCGGATCCAAACCATGCAGATGCGCGAATTCAAGAATGGTCTGTTTGTGGAATGGATTGGTATCTACCAATACGCCATCCATATCAAACAAGACACCGAAAGCAGGTTCCATTATTGTTTAAGGATTTCATCAATTGCTGTCAGCTCGTCCTGACTAAAAGCAATATTTTCCAATGCCGATAAATTGGCATTCAATTGATCCACGCTGCTTGCCCCGATCAGCACACTGGTCATTTGAGGTAACCGGAGGATCCAGGCGATGGCCATTTGAGCCAACGATTGACCGCGCTGGTTGGCAAGATCGTTCAGTGCTCTGGCTTTCTGCACCGCTTCATCAGACACCTGGTCTTTTTTCAGGAATCCCTCAGGTCTGGCGGCTCGTGAGCCAGCAGGAATACCCTGCAAATAACGGTCGGTAAGCAATCCCTGGGCCAGGGGAGAGAAAGCAATTCCTCCAATACCCTCTTCTTGCAAGACCTCGGTCAATCCCTCTTCCGGAGTCCTGACAAACATGCTGTATTTCGGCTGATGGATGAGACAAGGAGTACCTAAATCCCGAAGAATTGCCGATGCCTTCCGGGTGTCCTCCGGATTGTAATTGGATAAGCCTGCGTAGATGGCTTTTCCACTGCGCACCGCTTGAGCCAGAGCACCCATTGTTTCTTCCAGTGGCGTGTTGGGATCGCGCCGGTGACTGTAAAAAATGTCCACATAATCCAATCCCATCCGCTTTAAACTTTGGTCCAGGCTGGATAACAGATACTTTCGGGATCCCCATTCGCCATAGGGGCCGGGCCACATTCGGTACCCTGCTTTTGTTGAAATAACCAGCTCATCCCGGTAAAGTCCCAGATCCTGGGCCAGCATTTTCCCAAAGTTCTCCTCGGCTGAACCCGGTGGAGGGCCGTAATTATTTGCGAGATCAAAGTGCGTAATACCCCGGTCAAATGCATGATGAATCATTGCTCTTCCATTTTCAAAGAGGTCTACCCCTCCGAAATTATGCCACAGCCCCAATGAGATTGCCGGCAACAGTAATCCACTGGTTCCACATCTGCGATAATTCATGGTATCATAGCGGTCAGCAGCAGGGAGATAAGTCATCTTTTCGATTTTTCGAAAGATAAAAATAATAAACAGCAATGCCGGTGACTCACTGCTCACAATACCCAGGACAGGCTGATGTTTTTGGTGTACTTAAGTCAAGCAAGTATGGTTTTTAGTCTATCTTGGGGAGTGCAGGATAAATTAAGAAGGCCATGAAGTTAACCCTATTGGATATTGCGATCATATTGCTCTATCTATTGGCGACGATTGTGATCGGGATAGTACTCAAAAAACAAGCAGAGCGTAGTAAGAATGATTACTTATTAGGTGGAAATCGATTGCCCTGGTACTTGTTGGGCTTATCCAATGCTTCGGGAATGTTTGACATCTCCGGTACGATGTGGCTGGTCACCCTGCTATTCGTTTATGGACTAAAAAGTGCCTGGATCCCCTGGTTATGGCCGGTATTTAACCAAATATTTTTAATGGTATTCTTGTCTATTTGGTTAAGACGTTCCGGTGTAACAACCGGGGCGGAATGGATTGCCACCCGCTTTGGTCACCGGAACGGAGCCAGGCTGTCGCATGGCATCGTTGTTATTTTCGCCATTATTATGGGGTTGGGTTACCTGGCCTACGGTTTCATCGGTATTGGCAAATTCATTGAGATATTCATTCCCTGGGAAGTGGTATCCCCCTACATTCCATTTGATATCAGTCTGGAATACGTACCGCATTTCTATGGTATCATTTTTACCTGTTTTGCCGTTTTTTATTCCCTTCTGGGTGGTATGATGAGTATTGTGTGGGCAGATGTTATCCAATACTCCCTTATGGCCATATCGAGTATCGTAATCGGTGTTATCGCCATGAATGCAGTAGCGACTCATCCCCTCTCGGTTCCTGATGGCTGGTTGACGCCATTTTTTGGCATGCACCTAGATATGGATTGGAGTGGCATCCTATCGGAGGTTAATGCCAAGATAGCCAGTGACGGCTACAGCCTATTCGGTATTTTTTTCATGATGATGGTATTTAAAGGTGTGTTGGTTTCACTCGCCGGACCTGCTCCGAACTATGATATGCAGAAGATCCTTTCCACGCGTTCTCCTCGGGAAGCGGCTTTGATGAGTGGTTCCGTCAGCCTGATCCTAATGCCAATCCGTTACTTCATGATAGCCGGATTTGGTGTCCTGGCCATCATCTATTACGATAGGTTGGACCTGCTTATCGGTGGAAGCATCGATTTTGAGCAGATCTTGCCGTCAGCCATTAATGAGTTTGTCCCTGTTGGATTTCTCGGATTGTTGCTGGCCGGATTGCTAGCTGCTTTCATGTCAACTTTTGCCGGAACTTTGAATGCAACCCAGGCTTATATCGTGAATGACATTTACTTAAAATTCATTAATCCGGATGCACCCAACAGCCGGATCAAATTCATCAATTATTTTGCCGGGTTGATCATGGTTGCTGTGAGCATTTTACTCGGATTTTATGCCAAGGATGTCAACGATATTTTACAATGGATTGTATCCGGTCTCTACGGCAGTTATGTTGCTGCAAATGTCCTCAAATGGTATTGGTGGCGGTTTAATGGTCACGGGTTTTTCTACGGAATGTTAGGTGGTTTGGTGCCGGCACTGTCTTTTCGGTTTATCTTTTCAGGGGTACTTGATCTGTATACTTTCCCGCTCATGTTGTTGGTTGCCACGGCAGGCTGTATTATAGGGACGTATTTGGCGCCACCGGTCCAGGAGGATACGCTTAAGCAGTTTTATAAAACCGTGCGCCCCTGGGGATTCTGGAAGCCTATTCGGGAAAAAGTCATGGCTGAGGATCCCACATTTACGCCTAATCGCGAATTTAAACGGGACAGCTTCAATGTCTTCATAGGAACCATCTGGCAAACAGCTCTGGTCATTTTTCCAATATATCTCGTATTGCTCCAGACTGTCCCAACCATTATTACAGCAGTGGTTGCGATTATTTGCACCATCATATTGAAAAAAACCTGGTTTGACAAGCTGCCTGATGCCGCTTGATACGGACCGGAACCAATTAAAATCCAACGGTATGATCCATTTCCCCGCTGACTTTATCTGGGGCTCGGCTACCTCTTCCTATCAAATTGAAGGTGGTGCGGACCTGGACGGCAAAGGGCCTTCGATCTGGGACGCTTTCTGTTCGATCCCGGGCAAAGTGTTTCAGAATCAAAACGGGAGCGTTGCTTGTGACCATTACCACCGTTTTGAGGAAGATGTAAAATTGATGCAGGAAATGGGAATTAAGGCATACCGCTTTTCCATTTCATGGCCCAGGATCATGCCCACCGGCCGGGACACCGTCAACCAGGCGGGTGTTGCATTTTATTCACGGCTGATAGACAAGTTGTTGGAGGCGGGCATTGAACCCTGGGTTACATTATACCATTGGGATCTTCCCCTGGCATTGCAATTGGAAGAAAATGGTTGGCTGGGCCCGGAACTTCCCCGGCTTTTTGCTGAGTACGCCGACATTTGCTTCCGGCATTTCGGGGATCGGGTAAAAAACTGGATCACTCTCAATGAACCCTGGGTGGTGGCGATGTTGGGGTACGGGCAGGGTGTATTCGCACCCGGCAGGACCTCGAATGTTGACCCCTACCTGGCCGGGCATCAACTGCTCCTTGCCCACGCATCCGCCGTCGAACGATACCGGGCAAAATACCAAACCGGGCAAAAGGGCAGAATAGGCATCACCAACAATTGCGATTGGAGGGAACCGTTAACTGATAACGTTCAGGATCAAAAAGCGGCCCAAAGGGCCCTCGAGTTCTTTCTGGGCTGGTTCGCAGATCCGGTCTATTTCGGGGACTATCCATCCTCAATGCGGGAACGAGTTGGCGTCCGGCTACCTGAGTTCAAACCGGAAGAGAAAGCACTCCTGATCGGATCATCTGATTTTTTTGGTCTCAATCACTATACCACAATGTATGCCGCTGAAGCCACCGCAGTACAAGGACAAGCTTCCGTTTATGGAAACGGCGGATTGAGTGAAGACCAGGATGTCACCCTTTCCACAGATCCTGCCTGGCCAATCACCGATATGGGATGGGCAGTGGTTCCATGGGGCTGCAGAAAATTACTCCAATGGATAGACGATCGCTACAGCCACCCTGAGGTTGTCATTACGGAAAATGGCTGTGCCTATCCGGATGAAATATCAAATGGCCGTGTGCACGATCAAAATCGCATAGCTTTTATGGAGGGTTATTTGTCGGAGATCCGTGCAGCCATAGGTCAAGGGGTTCATGTAAGCGGGTATTTCGCATGGTCACTCATGGACAATTTTGAATGGGCTTCGGGATACAGCAAGCGATTTGGCTTGCATCACGTGAATTTCGAGACGCTGGTGCGAACACCGAAAGATTCAGCCTTATGGTATTCAAAGGTGATCCAAAAAAATGGTTTCTAACGGTCTATTAATTTTTCAAAGACAGGCAGCAATTCTTCCGCCATCCGGGCATGGTCTTTATCGTCCGGATGCCCTCCACAACCACCAGGATTGGGCATGCCTTCAAAATAAAAGGTGGTCACCGGTTGACGATCCGGATAAGCCCGATCCAATTCTCGCTTGATACTGGACAGACAATTCTCCAAAATAACCGCATTAGCTCCGGATTCCATAGGACTGGACAACAGGACAAACCTGGCTTCCGGATAGTGGCGATACAGTCGATGAGCAAAATCCAAATAGGCTGTGATGAAGGTGGTCGAATCAAAGTCTTTGCGCGGGTGCACTCCATCCCCTGGCGAAAGGTCGTTGGTGCCCAGGGCAATGCTGATGATTTGAGGATCAACGCGATGATCGTCCCATGATTCTGGAGAAATCGTATCAAAGTACAAATGATCATAGACATCGGGCATGGCTGGTCCTTCGACATCCCACTGACGATAAATGCCTATCCCTGAAACAGAATGCAGGACATAATCTGCCTGCAGTTTACGCCCTATTCTTGGCCCATAGGCAAAATATGCATCGTGTTGATCATACCACTTTCCACGGCCACACGGCACACCACTCGTATCAGCACCCATACCACATGTAATGGAATTACCAATGAACAGGATCTGCGGGTGTTTTGACAAAGGTGCCGGTGTGATTTTTTCTGCGGCGGCTCCACAAAAGATGACCAGTCCATTTAATGCCTCCGTGGCCTTATAACATTCCAGGACATGTCCGTCTTCTGAGCTCAGTTTAAATCCCAATGCAACAACCTCATTTCCCTTAATCGGATAGCGTCCCTGGACCTGATGGTCAATGACGACGGTTACGTAATTATAGTCACCTGGCGTAGCATCGTTTTTCAAGAAAAGACTTAGACTATCTCCGGTGAAGGCGCACGAGACGGATGCCGCCGAACTGATCAGCTCCATATTGTTTTCCGAATCCATATGGACCCTGCCTGAATATTGCATTACCGGGTCTTCTGGCCTAACGTTTACCCAAGGTTTGGCCTCCCTGCATTGCAAACAAAGCGCAGCGATGCATGAGATTGCGAACATCATTTGGTAGATCCATTTTCTCATAATGACTAAATTAAAAGGTAGGCAACAAATGTTAAAATGAATTGCACTATCTCAGAGATGCACGGCCAACAATAATTTGCTGCAAAACGCATCTCACCACCGAATGTTTTATTTTATTTCAACCATTTCAACGAATAGATACAAATGTTTTAAAAATTCGGCGGATTATTATGAATGGTTAAAAATACGCCATAACCATTGTATCTTTGTTATTGCCTTTCTTATTTTAAGTCCAATCAAAATTTAGTATCGGTTAGGTTACCGAATAGTAAGTGGTATTAAAGTTATAGACATGAAGGACCTCTCTGACCAGAGGGGGCTTTATGTGCCTGAAATGGAAAAAGACTCGTGCGGCACAGGCTTAATCGCACAGTTAAATGGCACAAAGTCCCATCAACTCATTGAAGACGCCCTTTTGATGCTCAGCAATATGGAGCACAGGGGGGCTTGTGGCTGTGAACCCAATACGGGAGACGGTGCAGGTATTTTGATCCAACTTCCGGATCTTTTCTTTCGCAATTGGTGGAATGAAAGAGGCATATCGCTGCCAGATTTTGGCAATTATGCGGTGGGATTCCTTTTTTTACCAAAAGATCCGGTTGCCCAGGAAGCAAGTAAGGGCGTTTTCGAATCCTGTATTTCGGAGATGAATATGGAGGTTATCGGCTACCGGCCGGTACCTACCAATCCGAATGGCCTCGGAAAAAGTGCACTGGCTGTAGAACCCTATATGGAACAGATATTTCTGCGATCCAAAGAAAACCTGG
>ERZ795053.677-NODE-677-length-43456-cov-9.503721_pt1 | contig 43456 bp, 41 predicted proteins | sample MGYA00375137_ERZ795053 | MGnify/ENA primary metagenome ERZ795053 (study PRJEB30182, sample SAMN05720284) | activated sludge metagenome | isolation source: Anaerobic digester | place: Hong Kong | collected 2014-12-17 ... | reverse complement strand
TGGTAGATAGAGCGACCACCGAGATAGGCGATCTCGGCGACCTCGGCGGCCGCGACGTTCTCTCCAGGATGTTCCGCCACGCACGCATCACCGGCGGCGCGACGATGCACGCGCACGCACTCGGGGCGCAGCGACAGCCAGGCTTCGCCGCCCGATGGCGGCGAGGCGCCCGCGCCCGCCGCGAAGACGATCGGCTGCGGAAAATCACTGCTTGCCAGGCGATCGCCCTCGATACGGCCGTGGAAGAGATTGGTCTCGCCGATGAAGCCCGCACTGAAACGGCAGTTGGGGCGCTCGTAGATCTCGCCAGGGGTTCCCACCTGCACCAGCCCGCCCTCGGACAGGATGCCGATGCGGTCGGCCATGGTCATCGCCTCCTCCTGGTCGTGGGTGACGAGGATGCAGGTGACGCCCACTCGCCGGATGAGGCCGACGAGCTCGAACTGGGTCTGCTGGCGGATGCGCTTGTCGAGCGCGGCGAGGGGCTCGTCGAGCAGCAGCAGGCGTGGCTCGCGCGCCAGGCTGCGTGCCAGCGCCACACGCTGCTGCTGCCCGCCGGAGAGCTCCTGCGGCCGCCGTCGGGCGAAGGCGCGCATCTGCACCAGCTCGAGCATCTCGTCCACGCGGGCCGCGATCGCCGCGCGCGCCATGCGCGGGCGCAGCTGGCGCAGGCCGAAGGCGACGTTGTCCGCCACCGTCATGTGGGGAAACAGCGCGTAGGACTGAAACATCATGTTGGTCGGGCGGCGGTGCGCCGGCACCGCGGCGGGGTCCTCGCCGTCGAGCAGGATGCGCCCGCTACTCGGCGTCTCCAGGCCGGCGATCATGCGCAGCAGGGTGGACTTGCCGCAGCCCGAGCTGCCGAGCAGCGCGAAGATCTCGCGCTCGCCGATGTCGAGCGAGACCTCGCGCACCGCCCAGGCGTCGCCGAAGCGCTTCCCCAGGCGCTCGATGCGCAGGTGGACGGGCGCGCCGGCCAAGCCTTCGGATGCCCCCTGCGGCACACGCTCGCTCATCGCCCCGCCCGCCTCGCGCGCGCCGCCCTTCAGCGTGCCGCCTTGAAGCGATTCAGCGCCTGGGTCAGCTCGCGCTGCACGTCCTTGCCCAGCACCGGCTTGGCGCGCAGCGTGCGCTTGACCGCCTCCGGCACGTTGATCACCGGGTCGTCGCGCAGCGTGGCGTCGGTGAGCGCGAGCGCCGCGGTGTTGGCGCTGATGTAGAAGGTCTCGTTGGAGATGCGCGCCACCGTGGCCGGATCCATCATCGCGTCGATCCAGCGGTGGGCGTTGTGCGGATGCGGCGCGTCGCGCGGGATCGCCATCACATCCACCGACATCATCGCGCCCACGGACGGGATCAGGTACTGCAGCCTGATCTCGGCGCCGGCGAGCTGCGCGCGCCGCGCAGCGGTGCGGGCATCGCCGGAGAACATCATCGCCACGCACAGGCTGCCCTTGGCCATCTGCTCGATCGGCGCGGTGTTGAAGCTGCGGATGTGCTTGCGCACCGGACGGATGTGCTCGACCGCAGCGCGGATGTCGGCGGGGTCCATCCTCACCGGGTCGAGGCCGGCGTCGAGCATGGCCGCCGGGATCACGTCGCTGGCCTCGTCCATCAGCGCGATGCCGCAGCCCTTCAGGCGCGCGGTGAGCGCGGGATCGAAGAGCAGGTCCCAGGCGTTCTCGGGCAGCCTGCCGTCGAGCGCCTTCATGACCTTGTCGACGTTGATCGCGACCCCGGTGGTGAACCACATGTAGGGCACGAGGTGGCGATTGCCCGGGTCGGCGACCGCCACCGCCTCGAGGATCAGCGGGTCGATATGGACGAGATTGGGCAGGCGCGACTTGTCGAGCGGCTGGAAGATGCCGGCCTGGATCTGCTTGCCGGCGTACTCCACGCTCGGATACACCACGTCGTAGCCGCTGCCGCCGGTCAGCAGCTTGCCCTGCAGGGTGGCGTTGCTGTCGTAGAGGTCGTAGCGCACATCGATCCCGCTCGCCTTCTCGAAGGCAGGGACGGTGTCGGCGGCGATGTAGTCGTTCCAGTTGTAGACGTTGAGGATGGGCTCCTCCGCCGCCACCGCCACCCCGGCGGCCAGGGCCAGCGCCGCCATCCAGCCGAACTTCAGCTTCATGCCCGCCTCCCCGCGATCGACAAGGGAACACCGCCAGCCCGCCCCGGCCGAGAGACCCGGGCGGGGTACGCTCAAACCTTCAGCCGCATCTCCGCCGAGCGCGCGTGCGCCTGCAGGCCCTCACCGTGCGCCAGGATGGACGCCACCTTGCCCAGGTGCTGCGCGCCGGCCTGCGAGATGTTCACGATGCTGGTGCGCTTCTGGAAATCGTAGGTGCCGAGCGGCGACGAGAAACGCGCGCTGCGCATGGTCGGCAGCACGTGGTTGGGGCCGGCGCAGTAGTCGCCGAGCGCCTCCACCGCCCAGTGGCCGACGAAGATCGCGCCGGCGTGGCGGATGTGGGCGATCCAGGCCTCGGCATCGTCCAGCGACAGCTCCAGGTGCTCGGGCGCGATGCGGTTGGCGAGCGCGCAGGCCTGCTCCAGGCTGTCGACGTGGATCAGCGCGCCGCGGTTGGCGAGCGACCTGGCGATCGTGTCGCGGCGCGGCATGGTAGGCAGCAGGCGGTCGATCGCCTCGTGCACCGCGTCGATGAAGGCCGTGTCGGTGCACAACAGGATGGACTGCGCGAGCTCGTCGTGCTCGGCCTGGGCGAAGAGGTCCATCGCCACCCAGTCGGCGTGGCCGGAGCCGTCGGAGATGATCAGCACCTCGGAGGGCCCGGCGACCATGTCGATGCCGACGGTGCCGAACACGCGGCGCTTGGCCTCGGCCACATAGGCGTTGCCCGGACCGACGATCTTGTCCACCTGCGGGATGGTCTGCGTGCCGTAGGCGAGCGCCGCCACCGCCTGCGCGCCGCCGATGGTGAACACGCGGTCCACGCCGGTGATCGCCGCGGCGGCCAGCACGAGCGGGTTCTTCTCGCCGCGCGGCGTGGGCACCACCATGATGAGCTCGCCGACGCCGGCAACCTTGGCCGGGATCGCGTTCATCAGCACCGAGCTCGGGTAGGACGCGCGCCCGCCCGGCACGTAGAGGCCGACGCGGTCGAGCGGCGTGACCTTCTGCCCCAGGCGGGTGCCGTCGGCCTCGGTGAACTCCCAGGACTCGCCCTTCTGGCGCTCGTGATACACGCGCACGCGGTCGGCGGCGATGGTCAGCGCCTCGCGCTGCTCGGGGCGCAGGCTGTCGAGCGCAAGCTGCAGCTCGCTCTTCGGCAGCTCGAGCGCCACCATGGATTGAACGTCGAGCCCGTCGAAGCGGCGGGTGTATTCGACCACCGCGGCGTCGCCCGTGGTGCGAACCGCCTGCAGGATCTCGGTCACCGCGGCGTCGATGCGGCCGTCGGACTCGGCCTCGAAGGCGAGCAGGGCGTCGAGCGTGGACAGGAATTCGGGTTCGCGCGCGTCGAGGCGGCGGATCGGCGTCTGGCTCATGAACGGGTCCTTAGGGTTGGATCGCGCCGGCGAACGCGTCGAGCACCGGCTGCAGCAGTTCGCGCTTGAGCTTGAGCGAGGCCTGGTTGACGATCAGGCGCGAGCTGATCGGCATGATGTCCTCGACCTCTTCCAGGTTGTTGGCGCGCAGGGTGCCGCCGGTGGACACCAGGTCGACGATCGCGTCTGCCAGCCCGACCAGGGGGGCGAGTTCCATCGAGCCGTAGAGCTTGATGAGGTCCACATGCATGCCCTTGCCGGCGAAGTGCGCCTTGGCCGCGTTCATGTACTTGGTGGCGACGCGGATGCGCCCGCCCGGGCGCGTGGCAGCGGCGTAGTCGAAGCCCTTCTGCACCGCGACACACAGGCGGCACTTGGCGATGTTCAGGTCGAGCGGCTGGTAGAGGCCCGCGCCGCCGTGCTCGACCAGCACGTCCTTGCCGGCGATGCCGAGGTCGGCGGCGCCATACTGCACATAGGTGGGCGTATCGGTGGCGCGCACGATCACCAGGCGCACATCCGGGCGGTTGGTGCCGATGATCAGCTTGCGCGACGACTCGGGGTTGTCGGTGGGCACGATGCCCGCGGCGGCGAGCAGCGGCAGGGTCTCTTCGAAGATGCGGCCCTTGGACAGGGCGAGCGTGATGCTGGACACGTGAAAAGCCTTGATCGGGGGGACCGCGCATTGTAACCCGGCGCCGCTTCTGTTAACCTTCGTCGCGACTGGCTGAACCGCCCGCGGTGGTTCGGCCTTTTCTTTTGTTCCGCCGCGCCACGGGCGCGTGCACCGCGCAGGACTTTCCCAGCATGAAACCGTCGATCATCGTCTCCAGCAGCGACCTCGAGCGCCTCGAGGGTCTGCTCACCCTCCCCGCCTTCCGCAGCCGCAGCGATCTCGACGGCCTGCGCGAGGAGCTCGAGCGCGCCGACGTGCGCGAGCCACAGGACATGCCGGCCGACGTGATCACGATGAACAGCCGCGCGCGCTTCGTCGAGGAAGGCACCGGGCGCGAGTACGAGCTGACCCTGGCCTACCCGAAGGACGCCAACGCCGAGGCGCATCGCGTGTCGATCTTCTCGCCCGCGGGCAGCGCGCTGCTTGGCCTCTCGGCCGGCCAGTCGATCGACTGGAAATCGTCCGACGGCAAGGAGATCCGCCTGAGGGTGCTGGAAGTCACCTGGCAGCCCGAAGCCAACGGCCAGTTCGAGCTGTAGGAGCACCGGCAGGCGAGAGCACGGCGACCGGACATGACCGGCGCGCCGGGGGGCCGGACGGCTGCATTCGCGGCTGCCGCCGCTCCTACATGGGCGCCGTGCCGGCTCCCGGAGCAGGAGGGGTGGCAGCCGCGAACACGGCGACACGGGCGCCGCGCGGGCTCACCGTGCAGGAGCGGCGGCAGCCGCGAACACGGCGCGCCGACGGTCGCTGTCGCGCGGCCGCGGAAGGACGCACCGGGCCCCCGACCCGGAACGTCCCGCCTCCCTGCCCCGCCTCAGGCGAGGCGCCGCACCTTCGCGCCGAGCGCGGCCAGTTTCTCTTCCAGGCGCTCGTAGCCGCGGTCGAGGTGGTAGATGCGCTCGATCGTGGTCTCCCCCTCGGCCACCAGCCCCGCCACAACCAACGATGCCGAGGCGCGCAGGTCGGTCGCCATCACGATCGCGCCCTGCAGTGTGTCCACCCCCTGCACCACCGCGGTGTTGCCGTCGATGCGGATGTCGGCACCGAGGCGCTGCAGCTCGACCGCGTGCATGAAGCGGTTCTCGAAGATGGTCTCGCGGATCATCGCCACGCCCTTGGCGACCGCGTTGATCGCCATGAACTGCGCCTGCATGTCGGTCGGGAAGGCCGGATAGGGCGCGGTGCGCAGGCTCACGGCGTTCAGGCGCGCCGGCGCGCTCAGGCGGATCGCATCGCGCTCGGACACCACCTCGCAGCCGGCGTCCATCAGCTTGTCGATGACCGCGTCGAGATAACACGAGGAAGTGCCGGTGAGCCGCACCGAACCACCGGTGACCGCCGCCGCGCACAGGTAGGTGCCGGTCTCGATGCGGTCGGGCATGATGCGATGGGTGGCGCCGTGCAGGCGCTCGACGCCGCGGATGCGGATCACGTCGCTGCCCGCGCCGGAGATCTGCGCGCCCATCGCCACCAGGCAGTTGGCCAGGTCGACCACCTCGGGCTCGCGCGCGGCGTTCTCGATCACCGTCTCGCCGTCGGCCAGCGCCGCCGCCATCATCAGGTTCTCGGTGCCGGTAACGGTCACCATGTCGGTGAACAGCCGAGCCCCCTTCAGGCGCGGCACGGTCGCATGCACGTAGCCGTGTTCGACGCGCACCTCCGCACCCATGGCCTGCAGGCCCTTGATGTGCTGATCCACCGGCCGCGCACCGATCGCGCAGCCGCCGGGCAGGGACACCCGCGCCTCGCCGCAGCGCGCCACCAGCGGGCCGAGCACGAGGATGGAGGCGCGCATGGTCTTGACCATCTCGTAGGGCGCGACCGGGTTGTCGAGCGCGGAGGCGTCGAGCGTCACCACGTCGGCCTCGCGCTTGACGCGCACCCCCATCTGGCCGAGCAGCGCCAGCAGGGTGTCGATGTCGTTGAGGCAAGGGACGTTGGTGAAGGTGACCGGCTCGGCGCTCAACAGCGCGGCGCAGAGGATGGGGAGGGCGGCGTTCTTCGCGCCTGAGATGGCGATCTCGCCGGACAGGCGGGCACCGCCTTCGATCAGAAGCTTGTCCATGCGCAACTCACATCCCGAGTTCGCCGCGACCTTCTTCCCACTGTGCGGGGGTGAAGGTCTGCAGCTGCAGGGCGTGGATCTCGTTGCCCATGAGGCGGCCCAGGGTGGCGTACACCGCCTGGTGCTGGCGCACCTTCATCTTGCCCTCGAAGGCGGCACTGACCACAATGCCGCGGAAATGCACGCCATCCTCGCCCTCGATGACCACCAGCTCGCAGGGCAGGCCCTGCTCGATCAGGCGCTTGACTTCGCTTGCTTCAAACATTTGGAATCCTTTACGAACGCAACTTGTAACCGCGCGCGAGCATCGCCAGGGTGAGCGCCGCGAGCAGGACGAAACACAGGCCCACGACGCCGAGCGACAGCCACGGCGAGGTGTCCGATTGACCGAAGAAACCGTAGCGGAACCCGTCGATCATGAAAAAGAACGGGTTGAAATGCGACACGTCCTGCCAGAACTGCGGCAGCGAGTGGATGGAGTAGAACACGCCCGACAGCATCGTCAGCGGCATGATGAGGAAGTTCTGGAAGGCGGCGAGCTGGTCGAACTTGTCCGCCCAGATCCCGGCGATCACCCCGAGCGAGCCGAGGATCGCGCCGCCGAGCACGGCGAAGCCCAGCACCCACAGCGGGTGCGCCATCGGCACCTCGACGAAGGCGGCCGACACCGCGAGCACGCCCGCGCCCACCATCAGCCCGCGCAGGGTCGAGGCGATGACGTAGGCCGCATAGAACTCGCGGTAGGACAGCGGCGGCAGCAGCACGAAGATGATGTTGCCGGTGATCTTGCTCTGGATGAGCGAGGACGAGCTGTTGGCGAAGGCGTTCTGCAGCACCGACATCATCACCAGCCCGGGCACCAGGAAGCTGGTGTAGGCGACCTCGCCGTAGACCGTGACGTGGCGGTCGAGCACGTGCGAGAAGATGAGCAGGAACAGCAGCGCGTTGAGCACCGGCGCGCCAACGGTCTGGAAGCTGACCTTCCAGAAGCGCAGCACCTCCTTGTACAGCAGCGTGCGGAAGCCGGCGAGCGGCGACTCGGCCGCCATCGGCTCGATGCGCGGGACGGCGCGGGAGAAGGATTCAGGCACGGTTCATCACCTCGACGAAGACGCGTTCGAGATCGGGCTCGCCGAGCCGCATCTCGACGAGGCCCGCGCCAGCCTCGCGCAGGCGGGCGAGCAGGGCCTCGACCTCGGTGTAGCTGTCGAAGGCGAAGTCCACCCAGCCACCCTCGCCGGCGCTGCCGCCGAGCTCGACGCCGCGCCCGGGATGCTCGAGGCGCACGGCCAGGCTGTGGGTGGCGAAGCGGCGCAGTAGGTTGGCGGTGGTGTCGAGCGCGACGATGCGCCCGGCCTTGAGCATCGCGATGCGTCCGCACAAGGCCTCGGCCTCTTCCAGGTAGTGCGTGGTGAGCACGATGGTGTGGCCGTCGCGGTTGAGCTTGCGGATGAACTGCCACAGGCCCTGGCGCAGTTCCACGTCCACGCCCGCGGTGGGCTCGTCGAGCACGATCACCGGCGGCCGGTGCACCAGCGCCTGCGCCACCAGCACGCGCCGCTTCATGCCGCCGGAGAGCATGCGCATGTTGGCGTTGGCCTTGTGCGCGAGGTCGAGGCTGGCGAGGATCTCGTCGATCCAGTCGTCGTTGCTGCGGATGCCGAAGTAGCCGGACTGGATGCGCAGCAGCTCGCGCACCGAGAAGAATGGATCGAAGACGAGCTCCTGCGGCACCACGCCGAGGTTGCGCCGCGCATTGCGGTAGTCGGCGACGACGTCGTGGCCCATGATCGCCAGCGTGCCGCCGTCGGGACGCACCAGGCCGGAGAGCGCCGAGATCAGCGTGGTCTTGCCTGCGCCGTTGGGGCCGAGCAGGCCGAAGAACTCGCCCTGGCCGACCTCGAGGTCGACACCGCCGAGCGCCTTCAGGCTGCCGTAGTGCTTGCTTACACCCTGGATGCGGATCGCCGGCGTGCTCATGCAGCGCGCTCCAGCGGCAGCAGGCCGTCGATGTCGTAGAGCGCGGCGAGGCTGGCCAGCCCGGCGGGCGGGTTGCGCAGCACCAGCGCGTGGCCGGCCGCGCGCGCGCAGCGCATCCAGTCGAGAATCAACGCGAGCGCGGCGGAATCGGCGGCGGACACCGCGGCGAGATCGACCACCAGGTCGCCCGCGCGCGCGCGCCGCTGGCCCTCGGCGAGCAGCGCCGGCGCGCGCTGCATGGTCAGCGCGCCCTCGGGCGCGAACACGGCGGGATCACTCACGCGCCGCGCCCCGCGCCAGCCTGGCTCATGCCCTGCTGCTCGGCGAGCGCGCGGTTGCGCTCCTCGAGCGAGCGGATCAGGCCGTCGATGCCGCCGCGCGCGATCTCCTGGCCGAAGCTGCTGCGATAGTTGGTGACCAGGCTGACGCCGGCGACGATCACGTCGAACACCTTCCAGCCCTGCTCGCTCTTCTCGAGCATGTAGTCGATGCCGATCGGCTGCGCACCGGCCTGAACCACCTCGGTGCGGATCTGCACGCGGGTGTCGGCGGGCGCGAAGCGCGAGGGGCGGAACTCGATGCGCTGGTCGCGGTACTGGGTCAGCGCGTTGGAGTAGGTGCGCACCAGCAGGGTACGGAAGGCGTCGGTCAGCCTGCCCTGCTGCTCGGCGCTGGCCTGGCGCCAGTCGCGCCCGACCGCGAGCATGGTCATGCGGCGGAAGTCGAAGTGCGGCAGCACCTTGGCGTCGACCAGCTCGATCACGCGGCGGGTGTCGCCGGCCTGGATCGCCGTGTCGGCGCGCACGATCTCGAGCACTTCGTTGGTCACGTCGCGCACCAGCAGGTCGGGCGCCTTGTCGGCGCTGGCAGCTGCGGGCAGCGCGGCACCGAACAACGCACAGAGGAGGAAGACGCGGAGAAAATCGAGGATCTTGTTCATGGCTCTCGTTTACTGGATGGTTTGGCGGGTGACGCGGCGCCCGGTCGTGGCCGGGGTCGCGCCGATGCCCGCGAGCTCGAGGTTCTCGACCGCGGTGGCGGCGGCCGCATCGACCTCGCCCCCGAGCGGCGCGGCCGACTGTTCGTCGAAATCTTCATACACGCGTTCCTGGCGGCCATCGCTGACCTTGTAACGGCGTTGTTCGAGGTAGAAGTCGCGCACGAAGGCGTAGCGGTCGAGCGCCGCCTCCTCGAGGGTACGGTCGGCGCCGAGCAGCACCGAACGGCCGTGCACGACCCGCGTGCCCAGCACCGTGTTGCGCGTCGGCACGTGATCGATGCTGAAAGGCTCGTTACCCATCATGTCGGCGGGCAGGGCCACCGCGTCGCGCACCGTGCGCGGACCGAAGAAGGGCAGCACGATGTAGGCGCCCTCGCCCACGCCCCAGCGCCCCAGCGTCTGCCCGAGGTCCTCGTCGTGCTTGGGCAGGCCGGCCTCGCTGGCGATGTCGAGCAGGCCGAGCAGGCCCCAGGTGGAGTTGAGCGCGAAGCGCATGAGGTCGCTCATGCCCTCGGCGACCTTGCCCTGCAACACGTTGTTGAGCGCGATCCAGGGGTCACCGAGGTTGCCGAGCACGTTGCCGACACCGGTGCGTAACGGGCTCGGCAGCACGGCCTCGTACACCTGCGCGGCCGGCTTGATGGCGACCTTGTCGAGCTGCTCGTTGAAGCTGAACATGGCCCGGTTGTAACCCTCGAGCGGGTCGTCGGGGTTGCCGGTGGTGGCACAGCCGCCGAGCAGCGCGGCCGAGATCGCGGCTGCGGCGAGGCTGGCGCGGGAGGAGCGGAAGACGTTTCGCATTGTTTTTTCTCCGGGGATCCTGGCCGACTTACTGGGCGGGCGCGTCGGCGGCGCGGTCGAACATGAACTGGCCGATCAGCTTCTCGAGCACCACCGCGGACTGCGTGATCAGCACGCGGTCGCCGTTCTTCAGCATCTCGCCGTCGGCGCCGGCCTCCAGCCCCACGTACTGCTCGCCGAGCAGGCCGGAGGTGAGGATGGAGGCGGTGGTATCGGCGGGGAAGGCATAGCGCTTGTCGATCTCGAGTTCGACCACGGCACGGTAGATCGCGGGATCGAAGCGGATCACCGCGACCCGGCCCACGAGCACGCCGGAGCTCTTGACCGGCGCGCGCACCTTGAGCCCGCCGATGTTGTCGAAGGGCGCCTCGACGCGATAGGTCTCGCTGCCATCCAGACCCGAGAAATTGCCGACCTTCATCGCCAGGAACACCAGCGCGGCGAAACCGATCGCAACAAAAATGCCGACCCACAGGTCGAGCGCGGTACGACTCATCATCAACCCCTGAACATGAAGGAGGTAAGCACGAAATCCAGCGCCAGGATCGCCAGCGCGGAGGTCACGACGGTGCGGGTGATCGCGCGCGACACGCCTTCGGCGGTCGGCTGGCAATCGTAGCCCTCGAACACCGCGATCAGCGACACCACGGTGCCGAACACCGCGGACTTGATCACGCCGTTGACGACGTCGTAGCGGAATTCCACCGCGGCCTGCATCTGCGACCAGAACGCGCCGTCATCGACGCCGATCACAACCACGGTGATCAGCCAGCCGCCGAAGATGCCCATCGCCGAGAACAGCGCGGCCAGCAGCGGCATCGACAGCACGCCGCCCCAGAAGCGCGGCGCGACCACGCGCGCGATCGGGTTGACCGCCATCATGTCCATCGCCTTCAACTGCTCGGTGGTCTTCATCAGGCCGATCTCGGCGGTGATCGCGGAGCCTGCTCGGCTGGCGAACAGCAGCGCCGCGATCACCGGGCCGAGCTCGCGCAGCAGCGACAGCGCCACCATCACCCCCACCGCGTCGGCCGAACCGTAGCGCTGCAGGATGTCGTAGCCCTGCAGGCCGAGCACGAGACCGACGAAGAGCCCCGAGACCATGATGATCAGCAGCGACAGCACGCCGCTGAAATAGAGCTCGCGGATGGTGAGATGGATGCGGCGCAGCGACTGCCCGGAGTTCAGCAGCACCGCAAGCAGGAAGCGGGTGGCGAAGCCGAGCCGCCACACGCCGTCGATGGTCAGCGCGCCGATGCGGCGCAGCGCGGAGGCGATGGCGTTCATGCGCTCTCCCCGCCGAGCAGGCGGTCGATCGGCTCGGCCGGATAGTGGAAGGGCACCGGCCCGTCGGCCTCGGCGTGGACGAACTGATGCACGAAGGGATCCCTGGAGGCGCGGATCTCGTCCGGCGTGCCCTGTGCAACGATGCGGCCGTCGGAGACGAAGTAGATGTAGTCGACGATCGCCAGCGACTCGTGCACGTCGTGGGTCACCATCACCGAGCTCGCGCCGAGCGCATCGTTGAGCTTGCGGATGAGCTGGCCGATGATGCCGAGCGAGATCGGATCGAGGCCGGCGAAGGGCTCGTCGTAGAGGATCAGCATGGGGTCGAGCGCCACCGCGCGCGCCAGCGCCACCCGCCGCGCCATGCCGCCGGAGAGCTCGTTCGGATGCAGCTTCGCCGCACCGCGCAGCCCCACCGCCTGCAGCTTCATCAGCACCAGGTCGCGCACCATGCCCACGGGCAGCTCGGTGTGCTCGCGCAGCGGGAAGGCCACGTTGTCGAACACGCTCATGTCGGTGAACAGCGCGCCGAACTGGAACAGCATGCCCATGCGTCGGCGCAGCGCATAGAGCTCGGCGCCCGAAAGCCGCGCCACGTCGCGCCCCTCGACCTCCACCGTGCCGGCGGTCGCGCGCAGCTGCCCGCCGATCAGGCGCAGCAAGGTGGTCTTCCCGCAACCGCTGCCGCCCATGATGGCGACCACCTGGCCACGATGCACGCTCAGGTCGATGCCGCGCAGCACCTCGCGCTCGCCATAGGCGAAGCGCACGTCGCGCAGCGAAACCAGCGGGGAGGGATGTGGGGCGGACACGCTCACGTCGATCGGCCGAATGTGAAAACTCTTGAATATATCAGAGATTTGCACCTGCAGCCCGGAAAATGCTGCAGCGCAACAACCTGATTCGGGCGATCGCCTGCTCCACGCGCTCCCGTCCCTCGCTGCGGGGGCCACCCAACAGAAAAATGGATTCGATTATTCACATTTCGATTTTATCGTAATAGCATTGTTACATGACATTCCAATTGCACGGACTGCACAGGCTGATCACGGCCGCGACGCTTCTGGCGACCGCGGGATGCGTGCCGCTGACCCGTCCGCCCGCACTCGAAGGCCATCTCGACCAACGCACCGCCATCGACCGACCGGAGCACACCCGCAGCACGGCACGGCCCCACGCACCGACATCCACGGCGGCCTCTCCGGCTGGCCCGAGCGCTGCACCGCAAGACCGGACGATCCAGCCGCCCCCCACCCGGCAGCACGGCCGCCCGGAGCGCGGGTATTCGGTCGACGTCTACGACATTCCCGCCGAGCAGTTGCTGCTCGCCATCGGCCGCGACGCCGGGCTGGAGCTCGACCTTCACGCGGGGATCACCGGCAAGGTCAGCCTGCAGGCCCATGACCGCCCGCTCGGAGAGCTCCTCGAACGCATCGCCCGCCAGGTCGACCTGCGCTACGAGCTGCGCGGCCGCCACCTGCGCGTGCGCCCCGACACCCCCTTCATCCGCAGTTACGCGGTGGACTACGTCAACTTGAGCCGGGACATGCGCGGCACGGTCGCCACCAGCACGCAGATCGCCACCTCCGGCAGCGGCGGAGCTGGCCAGCGCACGTCGTCGGCAGGCGGCGCCGGCAACGCCTCGATCACCCAGATCGAGACGCGCGCGGCCAACGACTTCTGGAACACGCTCGAGCACAACCTCGCCTCCATCCTCGCCGGGCCGGGGCGTGCGCCCGATTGCGGCGGCGAGCGTGCGAGCGAGCGCGCCGGAGGCTGCCGCAACGCCGACCTGATGCTCAACCGCGAGAGCGGCATCGTCATGGCGCGCGCCACAGCACGCCAGCACGAGCAGCTCGAGGCCTTCCTCGCCGGCGTGCAGCGCGCGGCGCGCCGCCAGGTGATGATCGAGGCCACGATCGTCGAGGTCACCCTGGCCGACGGCTACCGCCAGGGCATCGACTGGACCCGACTCGGCGTGCCGGGCTGGAGCGTGCGTCCGCGCGGCAGCGGCGACGCCACACCCGGCCAGCCCACGCTGAGCTACCTGTCGGCCAACTCCGACATCCGCCTTGAGCTGCTGGAGACCTTCGGCACCGTCAAGGTGCTCTCCAGCCCTCGCCTTTCGGTGCTCAACAACCAGACCGCGATGCTCAAGGTGGTCGAGGAGGTCGTGTATTTCCTCGTCGACAGCACCACCACCGAATACGACGACCGCAAGCAGGCGCGCATCTCCGCGACCACGACGCCACAGTCGGTCTCGGTCGGCATGGTGATGTCGGTCACCCCGCAGATCTCGGCCGATGGCGACATCACCCTCAACGTGCGGCCGACCATCTCGGGCATCTCCGGCTTCAAGGACGACCCCAACCCCTCGCTCGGCGACATCCCCAACCGCGTGCCGCAGATCCGCACGCGCGAGATCGAGTCCATGCTGCGCCTGCGCAGCGGCGAGGTCGCCGTGCTCGGCGGGCTGATGGAGGACCGCCTCGACCACGACACCGGCCGCATCCCGCTGCTCGGCGACCTGCCGGTGGTCGGCGAGCTGTTCACCCGGCGCGACAACAACGTACGCCGCACCGAGCTGCTGATCTTCCTGCGCCCGCTGCTGATCGACGAGCCGGGCATGCGCGGCGGCTATGCCGAATACGCCGGCCGCCTGCCCGACGACGACTTCCTCCTCGACTCGCCCTCGCCCGGCCAGCGCAATTTTCCCCACCTGCCGCTGCGTCCCCTGCTCGCCCCGGCAGGGACCGCTCCGGTCGCCGACGGGCTCTCCGACGCAGCCTATCCCGACGCTGCCGTCCTCCACTCCTCCGATCCCCGCCCTTCCCACCCATCCTCCCCGTCCGCCCGCTCCGCCCGGGCGGCTGCCGCCACGAGCCCGCCATGAACGCTCCTCTCCCCATCGGCCAGACCCTGATCGCCGCCGGCCTGATCGGCGAGGACCAGCTCCGCATCGCCCTGCACGAGCAGCGCGGGCGGTCCCAGCCGCTTGGCCGGGTGCTGGTGGAACTCGGTTTCGTCAGCGAGGCCGCGCTGCGCGAGGCGCTCGCCGCGCGCAGCGGCCTGCCCTGCGTGGACCTCGCCACGGCCCTCGCCGACCCCGATGCGATCGCGCGCGTGCCGCAGGCGCTCGCCCGCCGCCACCGCCTGCTGCCGCTGCAGTACGACGCCGCCCGCCATCGTCTCATCGTCGCGATGGCCGACGCCCACGACATCGTCGCCCTCGACCGCCTGCGCGCCGAGCTCGGCCCGGATGTACACGTCGAGCTGCGCCTGGCCGGCGACAGCGAGCTCGGCCGCGCGATCGAGCAGCACTACGGCCAGGCGAGCTCGATCGAGGACATGGTGCGCGAGCTCGAACGCCGCGCCGGCCAGCCCGTCACCGGTGCGCGCGACCCGCAGCTGGTCGTGCGCCTGGTGGACGCACTGCTCGCCGAGGCCGCCGCGCGCGCTGCCTCCGACCTGCACCTGGAGCCCGAGGCGGGCTTCCTGCGCGTGCGCCACCGCATCGACGGCACGCTGCGCCAGGTGCGCGCAATGCACAAGTCGTGCTGGCCGGAGCTCGCGGTGCGCATCAAGGTGCTCGCCGGCATGGACATCGCCGAATCGCGCAGCCCGCAGGACGGACGCATCGGGCTCGCGGTCGGCGGGCGACCCATCGACTTTCGCGTCGCCACCCAGCCCACCCTGCACGGCGAGAACATCGTGCTGCGCATCCTCGACCGCGACAAGGGCATCGTCCCGCTCGACGCGCTCGGCCTCGACCCCGCGCAGAGCTCCGCGCTCCACCGCATCCTCGCCCGCCCGGAGGGCCTGATCCTGGTGGTCGGCCCCACCGGCAGCGGCAAGACCACCACGCTGTACTCGATGCTCGGCCACCTCAACACCGAGGCGGTCAACATCATGACCCTGGAGGATCCGGTCGAGTATCCGCTCGCGCTGATCCGCCAGACCCAGGTCGGCGAGGCCTCCCGGCTCGACTTCGCCGACGGCGTGCGCGCGCTGCTGCGCCAGGACCCCGACGTGATCCTGATCGGCGAGATCCGCGACGCCGACACCGCCACGATGGCCTTGCGCGCGGCGCTCACCGGCCACCAGGTGTTCGCCACCCTGCACGCCAACTCCATCTTCGGCGCGCTGCCGCGGCTGCACGAGATCGGCATCGGCCCCGAGCTGCTCGCCGGCAACCTGTGCGGCATCCTCGCCCAGCGCCTGGTGCGCCGGCTGTGCGCCGCCTGCCGCGAGCCGGTCCCGGACGACGCCCCCGAGCGCCGCCTGCCCGGCCTCGCCGACGCTGCACCGCCACCGCCGAGCTGGCGCGCGCGCGGCTGCCCCGAGTGCGACTTCCGCGGCTACCGCGGCCGCCTCGCGATCATGGAGATCCTGCCCTTCGACGCCGCCCTCGACGAGCTCGTCGCGCGCCGCGCCAGCCCGGGCGAGCTGCGCGCCGCAGCACGCGCCTGCGGCCACCGCAGCCTGGCCGAGGACGGCCTGCGCCGCGTGCTCGACGGCAGCACCAGCCTCGCCGAACTCGCCCGCGTGGTCGACCTGTCCGCGCTCGCAGCGATGCCCGCAGCCGACGTCGCGCAAGGGGGCATCGCATGAGCAGCTGGCGCTACCGCGCGCTCGCCGCCGATGGCCGCCGCGTGCGCGGCGAGCTCGATGCGGCCGACCTCCGCGAACTCGAGCGCATGCTCGAGGCACGCGCCCTGCTGCTGCTCGACGCCCGCCCGCGCGGCACGCTCAGCCTGCTGCAGCGCAGGCGCATCCCGCGCAGCGAGCTGATCCCCTTCTGCTACCACCTCGAGCAACTGCTCGCCGCCGGCGTGCCGCCCTTCGAGAGCCTCGCCGCGCTGCGCGATGCCGGCGCCGAGCCGCGGCTGCAGCAGGTGATCGATGCGCTCATCACCGACGTCGAGCGCGGACTGCCGCTGTCGGGCGCCGCCGCGCGCCAGCCCGAGGCCTTCTCCGCCGTCGCCGTCAGCCTGCTGCGCGCGGGCGAGCAGGCCGGCCGCCTCCCCGAGGCGATCCGCGACATCGGCGCCGCGCTCGCGCAGGAGGAAGAGCTCGCCGGCCACGCGCGCCGCATCGCGATCTATCCGTCCATCGTCGCCACGGTGCTGCTGGCCGCGGTCGTGGTCGCCCTCGTCCACGTGGTGCCCGAGCTCGAGCGCCTGCTGCGCGGCACGGGCCAGCGCCTGCCCTTGCAGACGCGCATCCTGATGGGGCTGTCCGGGGCGGTGCGCGACTGGGGCTGGGCGATGCTGCTCTGCACGCTCGGCGGCACGGCGCTCGGCGCGCACGCGCTCGCCCGCTCCGAACCCCTGCGCACCCGCCTGCACGCCCTGCAGCTGCGCCTGCCGCTGGTCGGCGGGATCCTGCGCAAGCTCGCCCTGGCGCGCTTCGCCGCGCTCTTCGCCACCCTGTACGGCGCCGGAATCAATGTCATCGAGGCGCTGCACACCAGCACCGGCGCCACCGCCAACCTGGCCCTGCGCGCCGGCCTGCGCGAGGCCACCGGCGCGATCGAGCAGGGCCGCCCGATCTCGGTCGCCTTCGAGGCGACGCAGGTCTTCCCGCCGCTCGTCATCCGCATGCTGCGCCTGGGCGAACACACCGGCGCGCTCGACGACGCGCTCACCAAGGTCGCCAGCCTCTACCGCCGCGACGTCGCCGAGGGCATCGCCCGCCTGCAGGCCGCAGCCGAACCGGTGCTCACCATCCTCATGGGCGGCCTGCTGCTGTGGATCGCGAGTGCGATCCTGGGGCCGATCTACGAGCTCATCACCCGCCTGCCGGTCTGACCATGCGCCGCGAACCCCTGCTCCTCGCCGTGGCCTCGTCCGGCCTGCTCGCATGCAGCGGGCATGAAGAAGGTATCCGGCTCCTTGCCGCCTTCATGCCTGGGGACGAGGCCGCCTTCGCGAGCTGGCTCGCGCGTCGTGCGCCGGACGAGCCATGCCGCGTGTTGGTCGACCTGCCCGACGAGGCCTACGAGATCGAGGACCTGCCCCGGGTGCGCGGCGGCGACCGCCGCGCCCTGTTCGCGCGCCGCCTCGCGCACTGGTTCCCCGAGCCGCGCTTCGCACGCGCATGGTCGCTCGGCGCGCCTTCCGAAGGACGCAAGGGCTTCGAGCGCGTGCTGTTCTCCGGGCTCGAGCGCAGCGCCGAGCTGATGCCCTGGCTCGAGCGCCTGGAAGCCGACGGCCGCCGGCCCGAGCTCCTCGCCCCCGCCGCCGCCCTGCTGCCGCGCCTGCCGCTGCCAGGCGCACGCCAGCGTCGCCGCAGCAAGGGGCCCTCGCGACCGCGCCTGGTCGCCGCCAGCGGACGCGCAGGCCTGCGCATCGCGCTGCTGGACCGCGAACACACCCTGTTCTCCCGGCTGTTGCGCGCCCACGCCGAAACCCTGTCCGATCCGCAAGCGCTGGCGAGCGAGTTCGAGCGCACCCGCGACTACCTCGTCGCCCAGCACAGGATCGCGAGCGATACGCCGCTCGATCGCATCGCGGTGGACCTTCCCGCCCACCCCGGGGCGGAGCAGGCCACATTGGCTCCGGTCGGCATCGTCGCCGCCGACACGCTCGCGGTCGGTACGCCGCCGAGCGGCTACGACGCTCACCTGCTTCTCGCCCTGCGCCGCGCGCCCGCGACGATCGGCTGGCCGCTCGCCACCCTCGCGCGGCGCTGGCCCGGACTGGCCGGGAGACGGGTGTTCGCCGCGCTCGGAATCGCCGTCGCGATGCTCCTGGGCGGCTTCGTCTGGATGGACCGCCTGGCGCAGGCCGAGGCCGAAGCCCTCGCCGCGGCCGAGCGCGCCCGCGCCGCGCGTACCGCCGCGCTCGCGGCCGAGGAGGCCGAGCGCACCGCACGCGAGGCCGAACGTGCAGCGCTCGCCGCACTCGACGTCGCTCCGCCTGCCCCGCTCCCGCCGACAGTGGCCGCACCCGAGCCCGAACCACCCGCCATCCCCGTGCCGACGCCCGCCACCTGCCCACCTGCATCCAGCCCGCCACCCCTGCCCATCCCACGGCGCATCGACGGCATCCTGCGCCGCCCGGACGGCGAGGTCCTGCTCTGGGTCGAGGGCAGCTGGCAATCCGCACGCTCGCTCGGCCTGCGCCCGACGGCCGGCGACGCTGCCGCAGTGTCGCCGGCGGGACGGCGCACGCGACTGCGCAGCGGGGATTCGCTGCCCGTCGAGCTTTCGACACGGGCGATCGGGGCGGTGCAGCCTCATCCCGAGCAGGACCAGCCCGCGCCCACCGCCCGCGAGGGGAGTTCCAGCACCCACCCTGCGGAGCACGGCTCTGGCGCTGCAGGGTCCGCGCTCGCCGCACCGGAATCCTCCCTATTGACCGCGAAGCCCGCCCTCGCCGCCAGTGGAGCGCAACCATGACCGTCCCGGGCGGACTGCGAGCGCCGCAGCGACACGACCGCCTTCCGCAGGCGATCGCAAAGGCCTTCGCGCCGACCGGCGCCCGGCGAGACGTGGCCGCGGCCCATGGCCAGGCCCTGATCGCCGCCCTCCTGCTGCTCACCCTGCTCGCCGCGGGAGGGCTGCTCGCCGGCGGCGAACTGCGCGCCCGCGCCCACGCGCTCGCCCACGCGCGCAGCGTCGAGGCGCTCGCCATCGCCCGCGCCGCCCTGATCGGCTACGCCATCAGCTACGCCGAGACCCACCCGGGCGAGGGCTACGGCTTCCTGCCCTGCCCCGACGCGGGGAACACCGGCTCCACGCCGGTCGGCGCCTGCGGCGCGCGCGGCATCGCCGCGGTGGGGCGCCTGCCCTGGCGCACCCTGGGCCTGCCCGAGCTGCGCGACGGCTGGGGCGAATGCCTGTGGTACGCCGTCGCCGGCAGCGTCAAGCACAACCCTAAGCCGCAGGCGCTCAACTGGGACAGCCCCGGCCAGTTCCGCCTGCTCGACCCCGCGGGCCGCGCGCTCGAGGTGGCGGCCGCCGACGGCATGGCGGTCGCGGTCGTGTTCAGCCCCGGCCCACCGCGCTCCGGACAGACCCGCCCGGCAAGCCTGGGAACGCACTGCACTGGCAGCGACTCGGCTGCAGCCGATCTGGCCCACTACCTCGACCCTGGCCACGCACGCGCAGGCAGCGGACCGATCGAGCTCACCCTCCACCCGGCCACGCTCGACGACGCGGCGCCCAACGACCTCGCCGCCTGGATCGGCATCGACGACCTGTTCGACGCACTGCGTCGGCGCCGTGACCACGCCGGCCATGTCGACGCGATCCTCACGCGCAGCGCCAACGCGCTCGCCGGTCGTCTCGCGAGCAACCGCGAGGCCTGGCTCTCGCGCCACGCCCGCAGCGTCGGCGCACTCGCGACCGGCGTGCTGCCCGCAGCGGAGACGCTCGGCATCGCGGCCGCCCAGCGTCCGCTCATCGACGACTGGCGCGAGCAGATCCGCTTCGCTGCCTGCACCGACGGCAGCGCCTGCATCGGCGTGGTCCGGCCCGCGGCGCCGGGCGAGCGCTGCCGCGCAGTGCTCGCCTTCGGCGGCGAGCGCACTCGCGGCGACCCGGGACGCCAGATGCGAACCACGCCTGCCGAGCGCGCCGACCCGTCAGCCTGGTTCGAGGGCCGCAACGTCGCCGCACTGCACCTCGGCGTGCCGGAGTTCGAGGGTGGCGAGCACTTCCGCGTCACCGACCCCGACCGCCCCGCCACGGAGGACGTCGTCCGATGCCTGCCCTGACCCCGGCCACCGATCCGATGCACCTGCTCGCGCCAGCAGGCCGCCGCCCTCTGCTGCAGCGGCCCGGCGAGCCGGCACGCCACGCCCCCGGGCACAGTCGGTCCGCGCCGGGCCGCGGGATCGCGCGCGGCTTCACCCTGGTCGAGCTCGCCATGGTGCTGGTGATCCTCGCCCTGCTCGGCGGCAGCCTGCTCGTCCCGGTGGCGAGCCGGCTCGAGGCGCGCGACCGCAACGCCACCCTGGAGCGCCTGCGCGACATCCAGCATGCGCTCACCGGCTTCGCCATCATCCACGGCCGCCTGCCCTGCCCGAGCACCGAGACCGACCCCGCCAACCCGGCCTACGGCCTCGAGGACGGCCCACCGTGCAACCTCGCGCGCGAGGGCGTGCTGCCCTGGCGCAGCCTGGCCATGCCTGCGACCGACGCCTGGGGCCGCGACCGCCACACGGCTGCCGACGACTGGGCGGGGCACTGGCGCTACCGCGTCGATCCCGCCTTCAGCGTGGCGCCGATCGGCGCGGCGACCGCCCCCAGCGCCCGCCTGCAGATCCGCGACCACGACGGCCGCCGCATCACCACGACCGACTCGCAGGCGGTCGCGATCGTGTGGTCGACCGGCGCCAACCTGCGCGCCGACGGCGACAACAGCAGCCATGCCAGCGCCACCCCGAGCTACCAGGCTGGCGAGCCGGGCGCCGACTTCGACGACCTGCTCGCCTGGATCGGCCGCCCGCTGCTGATCGCACGCCTCGCCCAGGCCGGACGGCTCTGAACCCGGCCGTCAACGCCCGCGCCAGCAAAGCCCTTTCACCACCGCACCACCAACCAGGAGAACGACCATGACCAGAAAGCCGCAAACCGGATTCACCCTCGTCGAGATCGCGATCGTGCTGCTCGTGGTCGGCCTGCTGCTGGGCGGCGTCATGAAGGGCCAGGCGCTGATCGACAGCGCACGCGTCAAGAACCTCGCCCAGGACCTGCGCAGCGTGCCGGCGATGATCCATGCCTATCAGGACCGCTTCCGCGCCCTGCCCGGCGACGACCCTGCCGCCGTCCGCCATCTATGCTCCGGCGGCGGTGCCTGCACCGTCGCAGGCAACGGCAATGGCGTGATCAACGGTGACTGGGATGCGGGCGCCGACACCGAATCGGTCCGCCTGTGGCAGCACCTGCGCCTTGCCGGCCTCGCCACCGGCAGCACGGACACCGCCGACGCCGGCTTCCTGCCGCGCAACGCGCTCGGCGGCCGGGTCGGTGTGCAGCGTGGCGGCAGCGTGCTCGGCCTGCCGGGCAGCTTGGTGGTGTGTTCGGACAACGTACCGGGCAAGCTGGTGACGCAGCTCGACATCGCGCTCGACGACGGCGACCCCGCCGCCGGTTCGCTGCGCGCCGGCTCGCCCGGCGACAGCGGGCTGGTAGCGATCTCTGCCGCCAACCCACTGCTCGAGGCGAACGCGCACACGGTGTGTTCGAATCTGTGACGCGTGAGGGGTGAGGCGTCCGGGGCGGATCAACCGCCGAGCAGGCGCTCCTCGGCGGCTTCCAGGCTGCCGGGGACGCCGAGCAGCACGATCACGTCGCCGCTCTCGATGCGCGTCTCGGCCGCGGGCGAGAGCGCGCGGATGCCGCGCCGGCGCACCGCCGACACCGCCACGCCGAACTCCTCCAGGCCGAGCTCGCCGATGCTGCGCCCGACCCCCGCCGCCCCCTCCGGGACGATCACCGAGCGCAGGCGCGCCTCCGCACCGTCGCCCCCGTCGCCCGCGTCGCTGCTGCCCTGGAAGAAGCCGCGCATCAGCGCGTAGCGCTGGCTGCGGATCTCGCGGATGCGGCGCACCACGCGGCTGAGCGGCACCCCGGTGAGGGCGAGCGCGTGCGAGGCGAGCATGATGCTGGCCTCGAAGGCCTCGGGCACCACCTCGGCTGCCCCCGCCTGGGCGAGCTTCTCCAGGTCGGCCTCGTCGCCGGCGCGCACCACCACCGGCAGGCCGGGGCGCAGCGCGTGGGCGTGGTGGATCACGCGCAGCGCCGCCTCCAGGGCGTCGAAGGACACGACCAGCGCGCTCGCGCGCTGGATGCCGGCCGCGATCAGGGTCTCGCGCCGCGCTGCGTCGCCATACACCACGGTGTCGCCGGCCGCGCCGGCCTCGCGCACACGCTCGGGGTCGAGGTCGAGCGCGACGTAGGCCACGTTCTCCTGCTCGAGGAAGCGCGCCAGGTACTGGCCACTGCGCCCGTAGCCGCACACGATGATGTGGCGCTCGGTGTTGAGCGACTGCGCCGCCACGCGGGTGAGCTCCATCGAGCGCAGCAGCCACTCCGAGGCGACGAAGCGCATCACCAGGCGGTCGCTCACCTGCACGATCAGCGGTGCGACCAGCATCGACAGCACCAGCGCGGCCACCGTCGCCTGCGCGAGGCCGTAGGGCATCAGGCCGAGCTCGAGGATCTGCGACAGCAGCACGAAGCCGAACTCGCCGCCCGCGCACAGCCACAGCCCGGAGCGCATCGCCGTGCCCGCCGGCGAACCGAAGAGGCGCGAGGCCGCGAAGACCACGCCGAACTTCAGCACGAGCAGTGCGGCGAGCAGGCCGAGCACCGCCGGCAGGTTGCGCACGATCTCGGCGACGTCGAGCAGCATGCCGACGGTGACGAAGAAGAGTCCCAGCAGCACGTCGCGGAAGGGCTTGATGTCCTCTTCCACCTGGTAGCGGTATTCGGTCTCGGAGATCAGCATGCCGGCGAGGAAGGCCCCGAGCGCGAGCGACAGGCCCACCAGCTCGGACAGCCAGGCCAGACCGAGCGTGATCAGCAGCACGTTGAGCATGAAGAGCTCGCCCGAGCGCCGCCGCGCCATCACCGTGAACCACCAGCGCATCAGGCGCTGGCCGAAGACCAGCACCAGCGAGAGCAGGAAGACCACCTTGAAGGCCGCCAGGCCGAGGGTGAACATCATCTCCTCCGCCGGACGCGACAATGCGGGCAGCAGGATCAGCAGGGGCACCACCGCGATGTCCTGGAACAGCAGCACGCCGATGACTTCGCGGCCATGGCGGCTGTCGAGTTCCATGCGGTCGGCGAGCAGCTTGGAGAGGATCGCGGTCGACGACATCGCCAGCGTGCCGCCGAGCGCGAAGGCGGTGATCCAGCCCAGACCGCCGAGCCGCCCGAGCAGGGTGACGAGCGCGATCGTCGCCAGCACCTGGGCGAGCCCGAGCCCGAACACGATGCGCTTCATCGCCATCAGGCGCCCGAGCGAAAACTCCAGGCCGATCGAGAACATCAGGAACACCACGCCGAACTCGGCGAGGTGGCGCGCGCCCGCAGACTCCTGCATCAGGTCGAGCGCGTGCGGCCCCCCGAGCGCGCCGACGAGCAGGTAGGCGAGCACCGGCGGCAGGTTCATGCTGCGGAAGAAGGCCACCATCACCACGGCGGCGGCCAGCAGCAGGACCACGAATTCGAGGGTATTCAGCATGGGAGCCCGGCAGCGTGTGGCGCCCGCGCTGCCGGGCGGCGGCGCGGGTGTTTGGTATACAATCCGCTCGATCGGGAGCTTGCCGGCAGCGGCGCGCCGTCATCCCGCCGAGCCACCGGTTTCCCTTCCGCGCCAGTTTAAAGCATCGAATCCATGGACCCAATTTCCGCTTCGGGCGAAAGCCGAGCCGTCGCCCTCGCCCGCCGCGTGCTGCGCATCGAGGCCGACGCCGTGGCCGCGCTCGGCGCGCGCGTCGGCGAGGAGTTCGAGCGCGCGGTCGAGATCATTCTCGCCCGCCATGGCCGGGTGATCGTCACCGGCGTGGGCAAGTCGGGCCACATCGGCCGCAAGCTCGCCGCCACGCTGGCCAGCACCGGCACGCCGGCCTACTTCGTGCATGCCGCCGAGGCCGCGCACGGCGACCTCGGCATGATCACCCCGGAGGACGTCGTGATCGCGCTGTCGAACTCCGGCTCGAGCGAGGAACTGCTCACCATCGTGCCGCTGGTCAAGCGCCAGGGCGCCCGTCTGATCGCGATGACCGGCAAGCCGGATTCGCCGCTCGCGCGCGAGGCCGACGCCCACCTGGACGCCGGTGTGGGCGAGGAGGCCTGCCCGCTCAACCTCGCGCCCACCGCGAGCACCACCGCGGCGCTCGCGCTCGGCGACGCGCTCGCGGTCGCGCTGCTCGACGCGCGCGGCTTCGCCGCCGAGGACTTCGCCCGCTCCCACCCCGGCGGCGCGCTCGGCCGCCGCCTGCTGACCCATGTCGGCGACGTGATGCGCCCGGCCGCGGCGGTTCCACGCGTCGGCAGCGATGCCCCGCTCACCCAGGCCCTGCTGGCGATGACCGCCGGGGGCATGGGCATGACCGCGGTGGTCGACGCCGACGACGTGCCGGTGGGCATCTTCACCGACGGCGATCTGCGGCGCGCACTGGAAAAAGGCCGCGACGTCCGCAGTGCCCGGGTCAGCGAAGTCATGACGCGCAATCCGCGCAGCATCGCGCCCGGCGCGCTCGCCGCCGAGGCCGCCGCGACGATGGAGAACCTGCGCATCAGCCAGCTGCTGGTGCTCGATCAGGCAGGCCGGCTGGCCGGCGCGCTCACCACCCACGACCTGATGCTCGCCAAGGTCATCTGAATGCGGGTCGACACCTGGCGCCTGTATCCGGTCTTCGCGCTCGCGGTGCTCGCGGGCGGATCGGTGTGGCTCGAGCGCATCACCCGGATCGACGACCCGGTGACGAGTGCGGAGCAGACCGGGCCGGACTTCATCGCCCACGACACCCGCGTCGTCGGATTCAGCGCGCTGGGCGCACGGCGCTATGAACTGGTCGCCGAGCGCCTCGAACACTTCCCCGCCAGCGACATCACGCGACTGCACCAACCTCGCCTGCAGCTGCACGGCGAGGAGGGCACGACCACGATCACCGCGCGCGCGGCGGACGTCTCGCCGGGCGGGGAGCAGGTCGACCTTGCCGGCGAGGTCCGCGTGCGCCGCCCGGGCCAGGCGGGGGCACTGCCGCTCGCGCTCGACTCCGAGACGCTCACGGTCTGGCCGGACGCCCAGCGCGCGCGCACCGACTCGCCGGTGCTGATGACGCGCGGCACAGCTCGCGCCTCGGCACGGGGCATGCGCGCGGACAACCTGTTCGGCACGCTCGAACTCATCGGCGAGGTCAGCACGACGATGCCACCCCGCCGCCAAGGATCCCCCTCATGAAGCAACTCCTCATCGCCACCGCGGCTGCGCTGCTGGTCGCCGCCTCGCCCGCGCTCGCCGAGAAGGCCGATCGCGACCAGCCGGTCAACATCGAAGCCGACCGCCTGACCGTGGACGACCGCAACAAGGTGCACATCTTCGAGGGCAACGTGATCCTCACCCAGGGCACGCTGACCATCCGCGGCGACAAGCTGGTCGTCACCCAGGACGCCGCCGGCTTCCAGAACGGCGTCGCGACCGCGGCCGGCAAGGGCCTGGCGACCTTCCGCCAGCGCCGCGACGGCAGCGCCGAATACGTCGAGGGCGAGGCCGAACGCATCGAGTACGACAGCCGGACCGAGAAGGCCAGGCTGTTCAACCGCGCCAAGGTCACCAGCGGCGGCGACCAGGTCGCGGGCCACTACATCGAGTACGACGCGATCACCGAGAACTATCTCGCCACCAACGCCCCCGGCAGCCGCCAGGGTGCGCCGGCCGGCAGGGTGCGCGCGGTGATCCAGCCCAAGTCCGACGGCCAGCCCGCCGGCACGCAATGACCCCCCACCACGAGCACGACCACAGGAAGGAGACAGCATGAGCTTCGAGATGATCATCGCCGAGAAACGCGGCCGTGTCGGCCTCATCACCCTCAACCGCCCGAAGGCGCTCAACGCGCTCAACGACCAGGTGGTGAACGAGATCACCGCCGCACTGAACGACTTCGAGTCCGACGACGGCATCGGTGCCATGGTCATCACCGGCTCGGAGAAGGCATTCGCCGCCGGCGCCGATATCGGCGCGATGGCGAGCTTCTCCTACATGGACGCGTACAAGAGCGAGTACATCACCCGCAACTGGGAGCGCGTGAAGACCTGTCGCAAGCCGGTGATCGCCGCAGTGGCGGGCTTCGCGCTCGGCGGCGGCAGCGAGCTGGCGATGATGTGCGACATCATCATCGCCGCCGACACCGCGAAGTTCGGCCAGCCGGAAGTCAAGCTCGGCACCCTGCCCGGCGCGGGCGGCACGCAGCGCCTGCCGCGCGCGGTGGGCAAGGCGAAGGCGATGGAGCTGTGCCTGACCGGCCGCATGATGGACGCCACCGAAGCCGAGCGCGCCGGCCTGGTCGCGCGCGTGGTGCCGGCCGACAAGCTGCTCGAGGACGCGCTCGCCACCGCGGAAACCATCGCCGGCTACTCGCTGCCGGTGGTCATGATGATCAAGGAGTCGATCAACCGCGCCTACGAGAGCAGCCTCAACGAGGGCCTGCTGTTCGAGCGCCGCGTCTTCCACGCCTCGTTCGCGCTCAACGACCAGAAGGAGGGCATGGCGGCCTTCGTCGAGAAGCGCAAGGCGAACTTCCGCCACGACTGAGCGTTCGATCGCCAGACACACCGCGGCCGGCGTCCAGCCGGCCGCTTGCGTTTACCCGCCGGCATGCGTCATGCGGCTGAAACCCGGCCCCGGCACACTTGCGCCGCGTCCGCGCCTGCCCTGCAGCGCAACACCCCGGGTGGCTAGTCAAAGAAAATGGCGCCCGGGCGCAAGTGATTGATTCCTTCAATCAATCCCGGATGTTGCGATGCACAAAAATATGCTTGACAGCCCGAATCGGGTCCGTATAATCCGAACCATGCTGCAACGCAACATCGCAGCTACCGAAGCGATGTTGATGCACCCACACTTTTCAAGGAGATCCACATGAGCAACTTCGTCACCCCCGAGCAGTTCGCCGCCGCCAACAAGACCAACATCGAGACCCTGCTGACCCTGGCCAACACCGCCTTCGCCAGCGCCGAGCGCCTCGCCGCCCTGAACCTGAACACCGCCCGTTCGCTGCTGGAAGACGGCGTGGCCAACACCAAGGCCCTGCTGGCTGCCAAGGACGTGCAGGAGCTGGTGAACCTGCAGGTCTCGCTGGCCCAGCCGATCGTCGAGAAGGCCGTCGCCTACGCCCGCAGCGTCTACGAGATCTCGTCGCAGAGCCAGGAAGAAATGTCGAAGGTCTTCGAAGGCCAGGTCGCCGAGATGAACAAGGGCGTCGCCACCGCGCTCGACAAGGCTGCCAAGTCGGCTCCCGCCGGTTCGGACGTTGCCGTCGCCGCCGTCAAGTCGGCCATCGCCGCCGCCAACAGCGCCTACGACAGCATGAGCAAGGCTGCCAAGCAGGTCGCCGAGATCGCCGAAGCCAACGTGGCCGCCGCGACCAACGCCACCGTCAAGGCCGTCAGCACCACCGCCAAGACCGCTGCCAAGAAGGCTGCCTAAGCTTCTTCGGTACCGTCTGACGAAAAGGCCCCGCGATGCGGGGCCTTTTTGCGTCTACCCGCCGCGTCGCGCGACCGCTGCCTGCCGGGGCACGGCTGCAAGCCCGGCTCAATCGTAGCGGATGTAGCGGAAGCGCTCGTCCGCGTTCGGCGTACCCTCCAGCGCCCCGCCCTCGCTTGCGGGCTGCCATTGCACCACCTCTTCGATCTTGCGCGCGAGGGCAAGATCGCGTGCGGTGATGCCGCGTGGCGAATGCGTGGACAGGCGCACCCGCACACGGTCCCAGCTCAGCTCCATCTCGGGGTGATGCCAGGCCGCCTCGGCCAGGTGCCCGACCACGCCGGCCACCATCAGCGTCGCCTTCCAGCCGCCGCTGCGGTAGTCGCGCACCAGACAGCCCGCCTCCAGTCGCCAGTGCGCCAGCCCCGCAAGGCCGGCGAGGATCTCCTCCTCGTCGAGCGCACGGATCTCTTCACTCATCGTCCTTCTCCCCTTGTCCCGAGCCGCCCCTGCGGCCTGTGCGGGAGACCGGGCGCGAACGCGCTCAGTTCCCGCCGGCTTCGGCCGCCGCCTCGTCGGCGAGCGGCGGAGCGCCGGCCTCGTCTTGGTAGTGATGCGGGAACAGCCGGCGCATCTCGCCTTCGATCCAGGCCTCCGCCTGCTCGCTCACGTCGTTGGCCTTGACGCCCTTGACCTCGATCACCGGGCCGATGCTGACGACGATCTCGCCGGCACGCTTGATGAAGGCGTTGCGCCGCCAGAACTCGCCCGCGTTGTGCGCCACCGGCACCACCGGCACGCCGGCGCGCTTGGCGAGGATGGCCCCGCCCGGCTTGTAGCGCCGCGTCGCGCCCGGCGCCACGCGCGTGCCCTCGGGGAAGACCACCACCCACAGGCCCTCCTTGAGGCGCTCGCGGCCCTGCTCCACCACCTGGGTGAGCGCATCCTTGCCGGCGGAGCGGTCGATCGCGATGCCGGGGATCATGCCCAGCGCCCAGCCGAAGAAGGGGACGCGCAGCAGCTCGCGCTTGAGCACGTAGCACAGCGGCGGAAAGATCACCTGCAGCGCGATCGTCTCCCACGCCGACTGGTGCTTGGAGAGCACCACCGCCGGGCCGGCCGGGATGTTCTCGGCGCCGATCACGCGGTAGCGGATGCCGAGCACGTGGCGGATCACCCACATCATGATCGGCACCCAGCTCGTGATCAGCCGGTGCCGCGTCATCGGCGGCAGCCAGAAGATGAAGGTGGCGAGGAACGCGTAGGGCACCGTGATCACGGTGAGCAGGATCGCGAACAGGATGGAGCGGATCAGATGCACGATTCTCTTCCGGTGAAGAAGGCGTGAGGGGTGGGGAAGCGGCTGCGCACCGCGCCGCTCAGGCGGTCAGTGCGGCGGCGACGGCGTCGAGGTCGGGATAGACCTGCGTGCCGGGCGGCAGCTCGCCGCTCGCCTGCGTGGCCTCGCCCTTGCCGGTGAGCACCAGATACGGCTTGGCGCCGGCCGCAGCGGCGGCCTGGAGGTCGCGCAGGCCGTCGCCGACGCAGGGCACATCGGCGAGTTCGACGTTGAAGCGCTCGGCGATCTGCAGGAGCATGCCCGGCTTGGGCTTGCGGCAGTCGCAGGTCGAATCGGCCGCGTGCGGACAGAAGAAGATGCCGTCGAGCCGCCCGCCCGCCTGGGCCAGGCTCTTGACCATGCGGTCGTTGATGGCATTGAGCGTGTCCATGCCGAACAGCCCGCGGCCGATGCCCGACTGGTTGGTGGCCACCACCACCCGCCAGCCCCACTGGTTGAGCCGCGCGATCGCCTCGAGCGCACCAGGGACCGGCTTCCACTCCTCGGGCGACTTGATGTACTGCCCCGAATCGACGTTGATCACGCCGTCGCGGTCGAGAATGATGAGCTTCATCACGGGCTCCTTGCGGGGGCGAAGCCCGCGGCGACGCACGCCGCGGGGACGACGACGATCAGGCCGACAGGCGCGAGATGTCCGCCACCTGATTCATCAGGCCGGCGAGCTGCGCCAGCAGCGCGATCCGGTTGGCACGGGTCAGCGGCTCCTCGGCCATCACCATGACGTCCTCGAAGAACCGGTCCACCGCCGCGCGCAGGCCGGCGAGCGCGCACAGCGCGTCGGTGTAGTCCTCGTTGGCAACGTGCGAGCGCACCAGCGGCGCGACCTCGACCACCTGGTGGAAGAGTGCCTTCTCGGCGGCTTCCTGCAGCAGCGCGAGGTCGGGCTCGCCCGGCGCGGCCTCGACCTTCCTGAGGATGTTGACGATGCGCTTGTTGGCGGCGGCCAGGGCCTCGGCCTCGGGCAGCGCACGGAAGGCCTCGACCGCGGCGAGCTTGGCCGGCACCAGGTCGATGCGCGCGGGCTTCAGCGCCAGCACGGCATCGATCACGGCGCCGTCGCGGCCGCTCTCCCGGAGCAGGTTCTTCAGGCGCTCGAACATGAAGTCCTGGAGCTGCGCGGCGAAGCCCTCGGCAGTCAGCAGGCCGGGCTTGAAGCCGGCCGCGGCGGTGTCGACGAGCCAGGGCAGCTCGAGCGGCAGCGGCGCCTCCATGAGGATGCGCAGCACGCCGAGCGCGGCGCGGCGCAGCGCGAACGGATCCTTGTCGCCTGTGGGCACCATGCCGATGCCGAAGAAGCCGACCAGGGCATCGAGCTTGTCGGCCAGCGCCACCGCGGCGGCGACGTTGCCGGCGGGCAGCGCGTCGCCGGCAAAGCGCGGCTGGTAGTGGGCCTGGATGGCGTCGGCGACGACCTGCCCTTCGCCGTCGGCGAGCGCGTAGTAGCGGCCCATGATGCCCTGCAGCTCGGGGAACTCACCCACCATGTCGGTGACGAGGTCGGCCTTGGCCAGGCGCGCAGCGCGCTCCGCCGCGGCGACGTCGCCGTGCAGCTGCGCCGCGATCGCGCCGGCCAGCGCCTCGAGGCGCTCGACGCGCTCGAGCTGGCTGCCGAGCTTGTTGTGATAGACCACCGGCGCCAGGCGCGGCAGGCGGGCCGCGAGCGGCTGCTTCTTGTCCTGCTCGAAGAAGAAGCGCGCGTCCGACAGGCGCGGGCGCACCACGCGGGCGTTGCCGGCGACGATGTTGCTCGGGTCGGCCACCTGCATGTTGGAGACGATGAGGAAGCGGTTTAGCAGCTTGCCGGCGCCGTCGAAGAGCGGGAAGTACTTCTGGTTGGCGCGCATCGTGAGGATCAGGCACTCCTGCGGCACGGCAAGGAACTCGGCCTCGAACTCGCCCACATACACCGTCGGGTGCTCGACCAGCGCGGCGACCTCGTCGAGCAGGTCGGCGTATTCATTCAACAAAGCGCCCTGCCTGGCGGCCTCGGCGAGCAGCTGGCGCTCGATGTCGGCGCGGCGCTCGGCGAAGCTGGGGATGACCTTGCCCTCGGCGAGCAGCGTGGGCTCGTAGGCGTCGGCGGTGGCGATGTCGATCTCGCCGCGGCTCATGAAGCGGTGGCCGCGCGTGGTGCGGCCGGAATCGAGGTCGAGCACGCGGCCCGGCACCACGTCGGCGCCGTGCAGCAGGGTGAGCTTGTGCACCGGGCGCACGAAGGTGGCGTCGCCGTCGCCCCAGCGCATGACCTTGGGGATGGGCAGCGCCTTGATCGCGTCCTGCACGATGCCCGCCAGCACGTCGGCGAGCCTGGCGCCCGCCACGGTCGCGGTGTGGAACAGCGCCTCGGCCTTGCCGTCCATGCGACGCTCGAAGCTGCCAACCGCATCCGCGGGGATGCCCTTGGCCTCCATCTTTTTGAGCAGCGCCGGAGTCGGCTTGCCCTCGGCGTCGAGCGCGACGGACACCGGCATCAGCTTCTCGGTGACCTCCTTGGCTGCGGCCTCGGAGGCCACCTGCGCCACCGTCACCGCCAGCCGGCGCGGGCTGGCGAAGGTGCGGAAAGGCGCGTCGGCAGGCGCCAGGCCCCGGGCCTTGAGGCCCTCGGCGATCTTGGTGGCGAAGGTCTCGCCCAGGCGCGGCAGGGCCTTCGGCGGCAGTTCTTCGGTGAGCAGTTCGACGAGCAGGGTCGCGGCGGTCATCACGCGGCCTCCTTGGTGACGTTCAGCATCGGGAAGCCGAGGGCTTCGCGGGATTCGAAATAGGCCTGGGCGACGGCGCGCGACAGGTTGCGGATGCGGCCGATGTAGGCTGCGCGCTCGGTCACCGAGATGGCGCCGCGGGCGTCGAGCAGGTTGAAGGTGTGCGCGGCCTTCAGCACCATCTCGTAGGCCGGCAGCGGCAGGCCGACCTCCATCACGCGCTTGGCCTCGGATTCGTAGTTGGCGAACAGCGAGAACAGGAAGTCGACGTTGCTGTGCTCGAAGTTGAAGGTCGACTGCTCGACCTCGTTCTGGTGATAGACGTCACCATAGGTGACCGCGCGGCCGTCGGGGCCGACCGACCACACCAGGTCATAGACGTTCTCCACGCCCTGCAGGTACATCGCCAGGCGCTCGATGCCGTAGGTGATCTCGCCCAGCACCGGCTTGCAGTCGAGGCCGCCGACCTGCTGGAAGTAGGTGAACTGGGTGACCTCCATGCCGTCCAGCCACACCTCCCAGCCCAGGCCCCAGGCGCCGAGCGTGGGGTTCTCCCAGTCGTCCTCGACGAAGCGGATGTCGTGCACGGTCGGGTCGATGCCGAGCGCGCGCAGGCTGTCGAGGTAGAGTTCCTGGATGTTCAGCGGCGAGGGCTTCAGCACCACCTGGAACTGGTAGTAATGCTGCAGACGGTTGGGGTTCTCGCCGTAGCGGCCGTCCTTGGGGCGCCGCGAGGGCTGCACGTAGGCGGCGTTCCAGGGCTCGGGGCCGATCGCGCGCAGGAAGGTGGCGGTGTGGCTGGTACCGGCGCCCACCTCGAGGTCGTAGGGCTGCAGCAGCACGCAGCCGCGCTCTCCCCAGAAGTGCTGGAGGGTGAGGATGACTTGCTGGAAGGTCGGTTTCACGAGTCGGGATTCGGTGGTCATGGTCTCGGGCAGCCTCCGGGCTGCGCAGCGCACGCAAAAGCTGTGATTTTACCGGGCTTCGGCCCCGCGCGGGCGTGCCGCGGCGGCGAGGGCCGCGAGCAGGATCGGGATCACCGCGGCGAGGAGCGCGAGGCGGTCGCCCCAGCGCGCGTAGGGGGTCGTTCCCTGGTGGCCGCGTACCTCGGCATGCAGCACGCCGCGCTCGAACGCGGGCAGCACGGCGGCGACGCTGCCGTCGGGCTGCACCACCGCGGTCATGCCGGTGTTGGTCGAGCGCAGCATCGGGCGCCCGGTCTCGAGCGCACGCACGCGCGCGATCTGCAGGTGCTGCGGCTGGGCGAGCGAGTCGCCGTACCAGGCCAGGTTGGAGAGGTTGAGCATCAGCGTGGCCGCGGGCAGCGCGCGGATGAGTTCGGCGCCGAAGAGGTCCTCGTAGCAGATGTTGAGCGCGACCTGCTGGTCGCCGAAGCGCATCGGCTGCTGGTCGGGCGCGCCTCGGGTCTGGTCGGACATCGGGATCTGCGCCAGCTCGTAGAACCAGCCGAAAAGCGGCGGCGAGTATTCGCCGAAGGGCACCAGATGCTGCTTGGCGTAGCGCTGGACGGGCGCGCTGCCGAGGCTGATCGCGGCGTTGTAGATGCGCTCCTCGGCGTCGCGGCGGAAGGCGCCCATCACCAGGTCGCCCCCGGCCTGGCTGGCGAGGCCGGCGAAGACTTCGAGATAGCCTTCGGGGAGGCGGTCGAGCAGGGTCGGCAAGGTGGTCTCGGGCAGCACCACCAGCGCAGGCGTCTGCGGCTGCGCGAAGGCCTCGCGCGCGAGCTCGAGGTTGACCCGCAGCACCTCCTCGAAGCGCGCCGGATCCCACTTCAGGCTCTGCGCGAAGTCGGTCTGCACCAGCGCCACCTTCAGCGGCGCACCGGCCGGCTGGGTCCAGGCCTGGCCGAGCAGCGCGAAGCCGGCGGCGAAGGGCACGACCAGCGCCAGCGCCGGGCGCCACGCGAGCAGCGCACGCACGCCGCCCGCCCGCAGCGCGAAGGCGCACAGCGCAGCGACGAAGGCGCTCAGTCCGCCGACGCCGTACACGCCCAGCACCGGCAGCAGACCGGCGAGCGGGCTGGGCGGAGTCTGTGCATAGCCGACGGCGAGCCAGGGGAAGCCGGTGAACACCACGCCGCGCAGCCATTCGGACAGCAGCCAGAGCGCCCCGAAGAGCGCCGCCGCGCGCACCGGCGCACGCGCGATGCCGCCGCGGCGCAGCGCGACGAAGGCCGCGCCGGCGAGCGCCGGATAGAGCGCGAGGTAGGCGCAGAACAGCCCGATCGCCAGCGCGGCGACCGGCGCGGGCACGCCGCCGTAGCGTTCGAGCGCGACGTAGAGCCAGGACACCCCGGCGGCGAAGGCGCCGAAGCCCCAGGCGAAGCCGAGCGCGAAGCCCGCGCGCGCGCGCGCCGCGTCGGCGAGCAGCCAGGCGAGCACGCCGAGGCCAAGGAAGGCGAGCGCAAACAGCCCGAAGGGCGCAAACGCGAACACCGTCGCGCCCCCCGCAAGCAGCGCGACCAGCCAGGCGCTTCGCATCACGCCTGTTCGGGCAGCGGCTGCGGCAGGCGCTCGACGATCAGGGTGTAGACCCGCCGGCTGTCGGCACGCAGCACCTGGATCCTCAGCCCCTCCAGCTCCACCGCCTCGCCGCGCTTGGGCAGGCGACCGAAGTGGCGGATCACCAGACCACCGACGGTGTCGTATTCCTCGTCGCTGAAGTGGGTGGCGAAGGCCTCGTTGAAGTCCTCGATCTCGGTCGTGGCCTTCACGCGGTAGCGGCCGCTGTGGTCGAGGCGGATGTTGTCACCGACCTCGTCGAAGTCGTATTCGTCCTCGATGTCGCCGACGATCTGCTCGAGCACGTCCTCGATGGTGACCAGGCCGGCCACGCCGCCGTACTCGTCGACCACGATCGCCATGTGGTTGCGCGACACGCGGAATTCGCGCAGCAGCACGTTGAGGCGCTTGGATTCGGGCACGAACACCGCGGGGCGCAGCATGTCGCGCAGGTCGAACTCGCGCCCGGCGAAGTAGCGCAGCAGGTCCTTGGCAAGCAGGATGCCGACGACGTCGTCCTTGCCGTCGCCGATCGCCGGAAAGCGCGAGTGGGCGGTGTCGATCGCGAAGTTGGCGATCGTGTCGATCGGGTCGTCCAGATGAATGCAGTCCATCTGCGCGCGCGGGATCATCACGTCGCGCACCTGCATGTCGGACATCTGCAGGGCGCCCTCGATGATGGTGAGGGCGTCGGCGTCGATCAGGTTGCGATCGAAGGCCGAATGCAGCAGCGCGAGGAGTTCATCGCGATCTTCCGGTTCGCGCGAGAGAAGGGCCGAAAGTCGCTCGAGTAAGGAAGGTTTGGGGGAACTGTCCATTTTGGGGGTCGGTGTCTCCGCTTCAGGCGCTCAAGGCGTAGGGGTCGGCGTAGCCGAGCTCGCGCAGGATGGCGGTCTCCAGCGCTTCCATCTCGGCCGCCTCGGTCTCGTTCTCGTGATCGTAGCCCTGCAGGTGCAGCATGCCATGGACGACGAGGTGGGCGAAGTGCGCCTCCAGGGTCTTGCCCTGGGCGGCGGCCTCGCGCACCACCACCGGTACGCACAGCACCAGGTCGCCGGCGAGCGGTACGTCGCCGCCCGCCTCGGGCAGGCCGGGCAGCGCCTCGCCCTCGGCGTAGGCGAAGGTCAGCACGTTGGTGGCGTAGTCCTTGCCGCGGTAGTCGCGGTTGAGCGCGCGCCCCTCGGCCTCGCCCACCAGGCGCACGGTGACCTGGGCGCTGGCGCGCAGCGCCGCGGTGGCCCAGCGCCGGATGTGGTTCTTCTTCGGGCAGTTGGCCTTGTCCTCGCCCTCGACCGCCTTCTGCACCTGCAGCTTCAGCACCGGCGAGTGCTCGCCCGCAGGCAGCGCGAGCGGCTCGACGAAGCTCAGGTCGTGGTGCACATCCACGCGCAGCGTCATCAGGTTGCAGGCGCCGGGCTGCAGCGACAGCATCGGCACCGCGCTGTCGTCGTCGGCCTCGGCCTCGATCTCGAGGTCGCCCCAGGCCTTCTCGGGGAAGGCGAGCAGCAGCTTGCGGCCGTCGCCGAGCTCGATCTCCAGGCGCTCGGCGCGGACGCGCGCGGCCTTGCCTTCGGCATCGATGGCGACGATCCTGGGGTAGGTGCCGGCCGACCTGTCCGCGACCGTCTTGTTCGTCTTGTCGGTCTTGTTCGTCTTGTTGGTCTTATTCGCCATCTTCGGCTTCCTGCTCCTGCGGCTCCGGCTGCTGGCGTGCTGCGCGGGCCGCGGCCTTCTCACGCTCGAGGCGCGCCGCCTCGAGGTCGTAAGCTTCGACGATGCGTGCGACAAGCGGATGACGCACCACATCCTCCTTGCTGAATTCGGTGAACGCGATGCCGCGCACCCCCGCCAGCACCGCGCGTGCCTCCTTGAGGCCGCTGCGCTGGCCGCGCGCCAGGTCGACCTGGGTGAGGTCGCCGGTGACCACCGCCTTGGCGCCGAAGCCGATGCGGGTGAGGAACATCTTCATCTGCTCGGGCGTGGTGTTCTGCGCCTCGTCGAGGATGATGAAGGCGTTGTTGAGCGTGCGCCCGCGCATGAAGGCGAGCGGCGCGATCTCGATGCTGCCGCGCTCGAAGAGCTTGCCGACGCGGTCGAAGCCCATGAGGTCGTAGAGCGCGTCGTAGAGCGGGCGCAGGTAGGGGTCGACCTTCTGCGCCAGGTCGCCGGGCAGGAAGCCCAGGCGCTCGCCGGCCTCGACCGCCGGGCGGGTGAGGATGATGCGCTCGACGAGGTCGCGCTCGAAGGCGTCGACCGCGCTTGCCACCGCCAGATAGGTCTTGCCGGTGCCCGCCGGGCCGATGCCGAAGGTGATGTCGAAGTCCTGGATGTTGCGCAGGTAGTCGACCTGGCGCGGCGTGCGGCCGTGCAGCTCGGTGCGGCGGGTGAGCAGCACCGGCGCGGGCTGCGCCGCCTCGCCCTTGCTGGCGATCTCGATGAGGCCGAGCTGGACCTCGTCGCGCGACAGGTCCTTGTCGGCGAGCGCGTAGAAGTGCTTGAGCGCCATCTCGCCGCGCAGCACCTGCGCCGGATGCCCGGCCAGGGTGAAGTGCTCGCCGCGCCGGCTCACGGTGATGTCGAAGGCGTTCTCGATCTGGCGCAGGTTCTCGTCGAGCACGCCGCACAGCTTGGCCAGGCGGGCGTTATCCACCGGCTCGAAGAAGACTTCCAGGGTTTTCGCCATTCAGGATTCCCGGGTGAGGATTTCGCCGCGCAGGCTGTGCGGCAGGGCTGCGGTGATGCGCACCTCCACGAACTGGCCGACGAGGCGGTCGCGGTGGGGCGAATCGGAGGGGAAGTTGACCACGCGGTTGTTGTCGCTGCGACCCATCATCTCGACCTCGGGGTGCTTCTTCGCCGCGCCCTCGACCAGGATGCGCTGCACCGTACCGACCATGGCCTCGCTGTTGGCCTGGTACTGCGCGTCGATGCGCTTCTGCAGGCGGGCGAGCCAGGCGAGCTTGGTCTCCTGCGGCACCGGGTCTTCGAGGTCGGCCGCCGGCGTGCCGGGCCGCGAGCTGTATACGAAGCTGAAGGAGCCGTCGAAGCCGATGTCCTCGATCAGCTTCATGGTCTTCTCGAAGTCGTCCTCGGTCTCGCCCGGGAAGCCGACGATGAAGTCCGAGGTCAGCGAAAGATCCGGCCGCGCCGCGCGCAGCTTGCGCACCACCGACTTGAATTCCAGCACCGAGTAGCCCCGCTTCATCGCCGCCAGCACGCGGTCCGAGCCCGACTGCACCGGCAGGTGGAGCTGCGACACCAGCTTCGGGATCCTGGCGTAGCAGTCGATCAGGCGCTGCGTCATCTCGCGCGGATGCGAGGTGGTGTAGCGGATGCGCTCGATGCCGGGGATCTCGGCGACGCACTCGAGCAGGAAGGCAAAGTCGCCCTGCTCGCCGTCCTCGCGCACCAGCTCGCCGCGCCAGGCGTTCACGTTCTGGCCGAGCAGCGTCACTTCCTTCACGCCCTGCGCCGCCAGCCCGGCGATCTCGGCGAGCACGTCCTCGAGCGGACGCGACACCTCGTCGCCGCGGGTGTAGGGCACGACGCAGAAGGTGCAGTACTTCGAGCAGCCCTCCATGATCGACACGAAGGCGCTCGCGCCCTCGACGCGCGCCGGCGGCATGGCGTCGAACTTCTCGATCTCGGGGAAGGAGATGTCCACCTGCGAGCGCCCGCTCTGCTTGCGCGCCTCGATCAGGCTGGGCAGGCGGTGCAGGGTCTGCGGGCCGAACACCACATCCACATAGGGCGCACGCTTGACGATGGCCTCGCCCTCCTGGCTGGCCACGCAGCCGCCCACGCCGATGATCAGCCCGGGCTTCTGCTGCTTGAGCAGGCGCACCCGGCCGAGGTCGTGGAACACCCGCTCCTGCGCCTTCTCGCGCACCGAGCAGGTGTTGAAGAGGATCACGTCGGCCTCTTCCGGGTTGTCGGTCTTGACCAGTTCTTCGTGGGCACCGAGCACGTCCGCCATCTTGTCGGAGTCGTACTCGTTCATCTGGCACCCGAAGGTGCGGATGTAGAGTTTCTTCATCTATTCGGGAAAGTCAGGCAAAGCCTTGCGGCAGGTCGGGCGGGCATCGCGGCATCCATCAAGGCCTGGACCGGGCCTTGGGCATCGGCGCCGCCGCCTCTTCCGGGGTGAGGATCCACACCCGATGCACCTGGCCGTTACGGTCCATCAGCATGCGCACCACGTACTCCCCCGCCACATGCGAGGGCAGCACGATGCGGTTGTGGGTATCGCGAATCTGCGCACCGGGACTGAGGCGCAGCGTGGCATCCTTGACCTGCACCACGCCGGGCGAGGGGAACGCCATCTTCACCCTCGCCGCGTCGTCGGGAATCGGCCGCGGCAGCGCGGCGAAGACCAGGGTCGAAGCGAGGCCGGAAAGACCGGCCACCAGGACGGAGAGAAAGTGCGGGCGCAAGGAGGGGCCGGAGAGATCCGGGACGTTGGGGAACAGGCCGGGGATGATCGTCCATCGCCCCGGCGATGTCAATGCAAAAGCCTTATAAATCAAGCGTTCCACCGACTGCAAAAGCCCGCCCCGGGAAGCACTTGCCATGCGTGCTGTACCGCTGCGCGGGAGCAGACTCGCCCGCGAAAACGAGCCGTGTCACCGCTCGTTCGCGGGCAAGTCCGCCCCCACGAGCGCAACCCGGGCCCGGCAAGTCGTCGATTCGACGCCCCTGGCGCTTGACGACCCCGCCGCACACCCGCTATATTCGCGCGCTCTGTTGGTGATGTAGCTCAGACGGTTAGAGCGATGGATTCATAACCCATAGGTCGGCGGTTCGATTCCGCCCATCACCACCAAAAAAATCCAGCAAAAAGGCCGACCCTGCGTCGGCCTTTCTGCTTTGGATCCGCGGGGCAAGTCGATTGCCCGGCTTCGCGCGACGATACGGATGGCCACCGTGCCGGTGCAGTCGATGAACAGCCGTGCCCGTGCGTCCGCATGCAGCCCAGTGCAACGGATCCCGGGCCTTCAAGCGAACGTGCGCGCAGGAGCCCCGGGTCCCGCAGCCCATGCGAATCCCCTGGAGATCCGCGCCGACCACGCGTCATCCTTGCGGGGCGGACTCAAGCGGGCCGACGTTTTCCGTCGCGCTCCGCAGGCAAACCGCGTCTTCCTCCACGGACGAACTCCCCGTAACGAGGCATGATTGCCTCATGTCCTCCACCCACGCCGCAACCCTCCCCAAGCAGCCCCACCGCCGTCCGCCCCATCGCGACGGCGGGCGGCGCTTCCTGCTGCTGGCGGGGGGCTACTGGAACTGCGAGCGCAAGTGGCAGGTGCGTGCGACGGTGCTGGCGCTGATCCTGCTCACCATGGCGCAGGTGGGACTGGCGATCTGGGTGAGCTACTGGAACCGCGACCTCTTCGACGCCCTGGAGGATCGCGCGCTGTCCGAGCTGCTGCAGCTGGTGGGGGTCTTCGTGCTGATCTTCGCCCTCACCATGGGGGTGACCGCGCTGCACATGCACGTCAAGCGCCGGCTGCAGCTCGACTGGCGGCGCTGGCTCACCGACCTGCTGCTCGAGCACTGGCTGGCGCACGGCCACCTCTACCGCCTGCAATTCACCGCCGGCGAGCACGACAACCCGGACGGCCGCATCGCCGAGGACATCCGCATCGCCACCGACGTGGCGGTCTCGCTCGCCCACTCGCTGCTGTTCGCGCTGCTGATCCTGGGCAGCTTCATCGACATCCTGCTGAGCGTGTCGGGCAGCGCGCCGCTGCCGGGGACCTCGATCGCGGTGCACGGCTACATGGTGCTCGCCGCCTTCCTGTACGCGGGCGTGGGCACGGCGCTCGGGCTCATGCTCGGCCGCCCGCTGATCCGCGCCACCAACCGCCTGCAGACCGTCGAGGCCAACCTGCGCTTCGGCCTGGCGCGGGCGCGCGAGCACGCCGAGCCGATCGCGATGATGCACGGCGAGCCGCACGAGCGCCGCGAGGCGGCGCGCCTGTTCGACGATGTCGGGCGGGGCTGGAACCGGCAGACCCTGGCCTACCTCGGCATCGTGTCCTTCTCCACCGGCTACGGCACCCTGCTGCCGGTGTTCCCGATCCTGATCGCGGCACCGCAGTACATCGCCGGCGCGATGACGCTGGGCGTGCTGATGCAGGCGGCGCAGGCCTTCCAGCGCCTGACCACGGCGCTGTCCTGGCCGATCGACAACCTCGGCGAGCTCGCACGCTGCCGCGCCTCGATCGACCGCGTCGCCAGTCTGTACGAGGACATGCTCGCGCTCGAACGCGCGGAGGCACGCAGCCGTGGCCGCGAGCGCATCGCGGTGTGCGCCTCGCCCCACCCCGAACTCGAGCTGCGCCGGCTGCGCCTGCAGACCCCGGCGGGCGAGCTCCTGCTCGACGACTTCGACCTGCGCGTGCGCCGCGGCGAACGCGTGCTGATCTGCGGCGATCCCGCGGTCACGATCAGCCTGTTCAAGGCGGTCGCCGGGCTGTGGCCCTGGGGCAGCGGCGAGGTGCGCCTGCCGGCCGGGCGCGACCTGATGTTCGTGCCGCGCCAGCCCTTCCTGCCCGCGGGCGGCCTGCGCATGGTGCTGAGCTACCCCGACGACGCCGATCGCCACCCCGACGCCGTGCTCGAGCGCGCGCTCGAATGCGCCGGCATCGCGTGGCTGGCGCCCAAGCTCGACACCCAGGAGGACTGGGGGCGCGAGCTGCCGCTGCGCATCCAGCAGCGCCTCGGCCTCGCGCGCGTGTTCCTGCACCAGCCGGCGTGGATCTTCATCGAGGAGGCCACCGACGCGCTCGCGCCCAAGGAAGAGGTCGACTCCCTGGAGCTGCTGCACCACGAGCTGCCGAGCTCGACCCTGCTGGTGATCAGCCGGCGCGCGCGCCAGAACCATTTCTTCGAGCGCCGCCTGTTGCTGCAGCGCCCGCGCACGGGCGTGCAGCCTCCGGCCGCGCACACTGCGCGGCCGGAAGCCCCGTCCCTACCCGAAGCGTGAGGGCAGCCAGCCGCGCTCCACGCACTCGCGGAAGCACCACGCCGGCGTGGTCTCGGTCTTGTAGCTCCAGAAGAACCAGCCCGCCAGGCGCTCGAACGTCATCAGCTGGCTGTCGCCATAGGCGCGGCTGGCGACGTCCTGCTGGAAGTCGTCCATGTGCTCGAGGGCGTGGTTGAACGGCCCCTCGGCCCACAGCGACACCACCTTCAGGTCCAGCCCCAGGCTCCACTCGCCACACACCGCCGGCAGGCCGAGCTCGGCGTTGATCGCGTCGGCCTCCTCGCGCCAGTCCACCGCCGCCTTGCGGATGTGGCCGTGGATGTCCATGTCGATGTCGCAGCGCTCGAAGCACTGGTAGCGGTGGTAGTCGAACACCACGTTGCGGAAGGCCGGCGCCTGCATGAAGCCGAGGTATTCGCGGAAGCTGCGGAAGCCGTCGTGGAACACCACCGCGACCTTCTCGGGTGCGCAGTGCTTGCGGATGCGCGCGTAGGCCTCGAGATAGTAGGCCTTCAGGTAGTCGGTGGGCACGTCCCAGCGCGGCTCGTTGAGCAGCTCGATGCCGTGCAGCGCAGGATGCGCGTGGTAGCGCTCCGCCAGGCGCTCGAGCACCGAGAGCGAGTGCTCGAGATACTCCTTCCTGGTGTGCCACTCCACCACGTCCTTGATGCCGCCGTTGTCGAAGCCGTTCTGGCAGCCGGGCGCGGCGTGCAGGTCGATGATCACCGCGAGGCCGAGCTCCCGCGCCCAGTCGAGCGCGCGGTCGAGCACCTCGATGCCGCCGGTCACGAAGGGGTGGCGGTGGGCGCCGTACTTGGGGTGGTAGGGGTAGTCGGGGCCGAAGATCCAGTGCCCGATCGGGATGCGCACCGCGTTGAGGCCGCGCGCGGCGATCCAGGCGAAGTCCTCGCGGGTGACGAAGCTGTCCCAGTGCCGGCGCAGGCGCTCGGTGGCGGCGGGGCCGAGCTCGGCGCACCAGGTGGTCTCGTCGGTCGCCTCCAGGCCCTCGAACAGGCTGGGCACCATCCACTTCTCCAGCAGCAGCCAGCTACCCAGGTTTACCCCGCGCAGCTTGGTACGCGTCGTTTCCATGAGAACCTCCCCTGCCCGGATCGGGCGTAATGGACATGGCTCATTCTGGCAGCCAATCGCCCCCGGCGACCGTGAAAAAGCTCGCGCCCCGCCGCACCCCCGCCGAATGCGTCACGGCCCTGTTCGCGCCTGCCGGCGCTCCTGCATAGCACCCACTCGTGGTGTCGGATTGGGGAAGCGACGCCCCCGTGCACGTGGCAGAATCGCGCCCCCGCTTCCCTGCCCGAGTCCGCCCCATGCGCACCGTCGAACACGTCGTCACCCACCTGATCGTCCACGCCCTGGTGCGCGAGCCCGGCACGCCCTCGCGCCTGGTGCTGCGCGAGGCGCCGTGCGCGCTCGACGCCGCGGCGTTGCGCCTGGCCGAGCGCCTGTGCGCGCAGTACGAGAGCCGCAACGCCAAGGGCTTCGGTCGCTTCGAGGATGACGAGGAGAGCTACCCGCTCGCGCGCTGGCTGCGCGAGCACCAGGTCGACGAGACCCTCGACTTCACCACCCTGTCGCGCCAGCTCGCCGAGCGCGTGCAGGCCATCGCCGACGAGGAGGAGCTCGAGGACGGCGGCCACCTGGTGCTCGCGCGCATCCGCGAGGGCGATGGCGACAGCCTGTGGGTGGCCCTGCTCGGCAGCGCCGAGGGCGTCGCGATCGGCGGCAGCCTGGAGCCGCTCGACTGCACCCACGTGGATTTCTCCGCGCTGCACGCCGCCGGCCGGGTCGACCTCGCCGGCTGGCGGCGCGGCGACGAGCGCTACCTCGGCTTCCTGCGCGGCCGCGGCAAGGGCGGCGCCTGGTTCAAGCGCGTGCTCGGCTGCAGCGATGTGATGGTGGCGCTGCAGGAGACCAAGAAGCTGGTTGCCACCCTCGACCGCTTCGTCGACACCGAGCGCCTCGCCCCGGCCACCCGCGACGCCGTGCTCGAACGCGCCCACGACTACCTCGACACGCTCGGCGAGGCCGGCGCGCCGGTGGTCTTCGAGGAGCTCGCGCGCGAGGTCTTCCCCGAGCAGCCCGAGCGCCTGGACGCGCTGCTCAAGGCCGAGGAGACGAGGATCGCGCCCGGCTTCGTGCCCAACCGCCGCGCCATCCGCCCGCTGGTGCGCTTCAGCGCCAGCGCGGAGAACTGGAAGCTGGAGTTCGAGCGCAGCGGCCTGCACTCCGGCGCGGTGCACTACGACCGCGCCACCGACACCCTGGTGCTGTCGGGAGTGCCGGACTACCTCAAGCGCATGCTGGACGAGGAAGACAAGGGCTGAGAGCGTGAGAGTTTTTCTCCAATCTGGCCAGGTTGTGCTGGGACTGGC
>ERZ795053.671-NODE-671-length-43707-cov-11.654495_pt1 | contig 43707 bp, 43 predicted proteins | sample MGYA00375137_ERZ795053 | MGnify/ENA primary metagenome ERZ795053 (study PRJEB30182, sample SAMN05720284) | activated sludge metagenome | isolation source: Anaerobic digester | place: Hong Kong | collected 2014-12-17 ... | reverse complement strand
GGATCGGTTTCGCCGAGGATCCCGATGCCGCGTTCGAGGCGATGCTGGACGCGCTCCTGGCGGGGATGGAGGCGCGCGCGGAGGGCTGAGGTCATTCCGAGATCCGGTGTAGTCTCACGACGTGAGTGCCCCCTCTGTGCCGCGCCGCGTCCTCGTGACCGGTGGTGCCGGGTTTATCGGATCCCACCTGTGCGAGCGACTGCTGGGTCAGGGGCACGAGGTGCTGTGCGTCGACAACTTCTACTCGTCGTCGCGGGTGAACGTCGAGCACCTGATCGCGCACCCGCGTTTCGAGCTCATGCGCCACGACGTCACGTTCCCGCTGTACGTGGAGGTCGACGAGATCTACCACCTCGCCTGCCCGGCATCGCCCATCCACTACCAGCGCGACCCCGTCCAGACCACGAAGACGAGCGTGCACGGATCGATCAACATGCTCGGCCTGGCCAAGCGCACGAAGGCCCGCATTCTCTTGGCCTCTACCTCCGAGGTGTACGGGGACCCGACGATCCACCCCCAGAGTGAGGACTACTGGGGCAACGTGAACCCGATCGGCCCGCGCTCCTGCTACGACGAGGGCAAGCGCTGCGCCGAGACGCTGTTCATGGACTACCGCCGGCAGCACGGGATGGACACCAAGATCGTGCGGATCTTCAACACCTACGGTCCGCGGATGGCGCCCGATGACGGACGGGTGGTGAGCAACTTCATCATGCAGGCTCTCGCCGGCGAACCCTTGACGATGTATGGATCCGGGCAACAGACCCGGTCCTTCTGCTACGTCGATGACCTGGTGGACGGACTGCTGGCGATGATGAACACGCCGCCTGACGTCAGCGGTCCGGTCAACCTCGGAAACCCCGAGGAGGTCACGATGCAGCAGCTCGCGGCAAAGGTCGCCGAGATCGTCGGGGTAGACGCGTCGATCGTGCATGAACCCCTGCCGACCGACGACCCCATGCAGCGCATGCCCGACGCGACGCTGGCTGGTCGCCTGCTGGGGTGGTCGGCTCAGGTGCCCCTGGACAAGGGCCTCGAACAGACGGTCAACTGGTTCCAGAAGCAGTACGGCAACAACATGGCAGGTTCCCCGTGACGCAGCGGCTCAGCACCCGGCAGCCGCGGGTCTCGACGCGCAACGAGTTTCTCCGTGACTACCAGTTGCGGGTGCGGGCGCTCGACGTGGCTGTGATCCTTCTCGCGATCGTCACCGGACTACTTCTCGGCTGGGGCTATGGGGGCCAATTCTTCAGCGATGACCGGCCGCGTCAAGTCTTCTCGGCGGCACTGTTGGTCGTGTGGCCGGTGGCCCTGTGGCAGGCACAATCGACGAAGGCCACGATCATCGCGAACGGGCTGGGGGAGTACCGACGAGTGATCGTGGCGACGATGTGGACCGGGCTGATCGTGATGAGCCTGGCGTACCTGACGAACACCACATACGGTCGGTGGTTCCTCTTCGGTGTGCTGATCACGGGCTTGCTCCTGTTGCTGCTCGAGCGCAACCTCATGCGGCGGTGGTTGCACCGCCGGATGGCTGAAGGCAAGCCGCTGCACAGGGTATTCCTGATCGCCCCGCCATCCCCTCTGGCGAAGTTACAGGACGAGTTGGCTGGCTCCCAAGGCCGGTTCGTCACGGTGGGTGTCCTGGCGCTCGATGATGGGTGGAGCCCACGTTCCGCAGTCGACTCGGCGGTGGCGAGCAAGGCCGATACCGTCCTCTTCGCCCCCGGTGGCGAGATCGATCCACAGGCCACGCGCACGCTGGGCTGGGCGATGGAGGACACCGACCTGTCGCTGATGGTGAGCGCGTCGTTAGTGGAGGTGGCCGGCCCGCGGCTGTCGGTGGAGCCTGTGGAGTCCATGTCGTTCGTGCGCGTGGACATGCCCAAGTTCAGCGGAACGGCGGTGGTGCTCAAGGCGGTCACGGATGTGGTCGGGTCCAGCATCCTCCTGATCCTGCTGGGCTTGCCGATGCTGCTCATCGCCTTCGTGATCCGGCGCGGCTCCCCCGGTCCCGCCTTGTTCAAGCAGGAGCGGGTGGGCCTGGACGGCCGAACGTTCCTGTGCTGGAAGTTCCGGACCATGTACGTGGACGCCGATGCCCGCCGGGACGAACTGCGCGCCGCCCACGGCGACGACGGCGCCACCTTCAAGATGGCCGACGACCCGCGGATCACGCGGATCGGCCGGTTCCTGCGGCGGTTCTCCCTGGATGAGTTGCCACAGTTGATCAACGTGTGGCGCGGCGACATGTCGTTGGTCGGTCCGCGACCGCACCCGCGCGACGACGTCGAGCGGTACGACGACCTGGCCGTCCGCCGACTGCGTGCGCGGCCCGGGATGACAGGGCTGTGGCAGGTGCGCGGGCGCTCGGACCTGTCGTGGGAGGAGTCGGTGCGGCTCGACCTGTACTACGTCGAGAACTGGTCGCTGTCGATGGACTTCGTGATCTTGGCGAGCACGGTCAGTGCCGTCGTGGGTGGCCGGGGAGCTTACTGAGTCCCGTGCTCATCGGCGGGTGATGACTGCCATCCCTCCGGCCGATCCCGGGTCGCGGTACTGGCGCAGAATCCTGGACGGGTAGTAGACGCCCGCGTATTCGGTGCGCAGGCCCTCCACGAACTCCTCCCACAGGGCATCGAAGCGCGGCTGGATGTCTTCGATGACCATGACGCCGGCGGGGCTGATCAGCGGCAGCAGAGCCGCGATCGTGTTCCCGTTCGCCTCCGGGGTGTGTAGACCGTCGTCCACTATCAAGTCGACGGGGGGGCCCAGCAGCGCTGCCAGCCGTGCCAACGAGTCCGGATCCCGTTGGTCGACCTTGTGCGTTGTGTATCGGTCGGTGTTCACCAGACAGCGCTCATCGACGTCGGCGCCGTGCACCTCTGACTCGGGGAAGTACTCACTCCACCCCACCAAGGACGCACCTGGGCTATGCGCGGTCTCCATTCCGCTGCGGGCGGAAGGATCATTGATTCCGATGCCGATCTCGAGGATCCGGGGCCTGCCCTGCCGCATGTGGTCGAGTAGTCGAGCGTAGATGTCCTGGTAGCCGCAGGAACCGGGATCCTGGGTGACTGATGCGAACTTCGACGTGCGGCACCAACGGCCCATCTCGTCGCTGAACGTCTCTCCGGCGAGGATCAGCGGCGGCATCTTCTCCATGACCTCCTGCCGCGAAGGCACCTGCGCGGGCCCGTTGATGGCGCTCTCCTCCGCTGAGAGGGGCGCGGCGAGGCGGTCGATGGCAGCAGCGAACCGGACGGCCTGCTGGCGATCCCACCACCGGCTAGCGAGTTCCGACGTCACTGCCGTCGTTTTGACGAGATGACTCAAGCGAGTTTGATGCAACCGCCCTATGAGAGTCCCGTTGAGATCCACGTGCCCGAGTCTATTCATCGGGGCTGGACCGCTCGGGGCGTCAAGGGCACAGCGTCATTGTGAGTGTGGGCGTCAACTGAGTCGGTAGACCCGCTGCACAGGACTGGTTGGATCCGATGATCCAGTAGGGCCGGTTCGGCATCGACTGTGCCGGTTCGACGATCTGGACCTCGACGTCCGGTGCGTAATGCCTGAACGCGGCAGCGACCCCAAAGGTCAACCCCGGTTCTGTGACAAGCACCTGTCGGGCATCGGAATCGACCACCGTGTCTACGACGGCGCGGCTGTAGCGAGTCGGTTCAATCCGGGAAACGACCCCGTAGGTCTGTGGCAGGGTCACCACCGCGATGAAGCACAGCCATACGAGCATCGTGCTGCTACGCAACCCACTCAGCGACGCGGCGCAAGCCATGGCGAGGATCGGCATGAGCAGGGTGAGGGTGCCCTCCAACCAGAAGCTCGTGCCCATGACACTCAGCAGCCAGATGGCCGCTACGGCGGCGGCACCGCCCGCCAGCCATGCCAGCCCTTGACGGGTCAGAAGAGCCACGCTGATCAGGATCAGCCCGTATGGTCCCCACCGCGTGATCAATGCGGGGACCTTCAGTAGGTCACCCGGGTCGGGTCCTGCGAGCCACCCATGTACCGATGAACCGTGCAAGGTCAGCAGCACGGCGGCCAGCACGACCAGGGGCAGGGCCAATGCGACCGCCCTACCCCATCGGATCAGCCGTGCTTTGACAGGACCGGGCAATGCCAGCAACACCACGGGGTGGATGACCAGGACCATCAGGGCCGACTGCATCAGAACTGCTGATGCGCCCACGCTGAGGCTGTACAGCCAGATGGAGCGCTGCGGTTGGACCAGGACCATCCTGACCAACGCGAAGGTGGACAGACAGACGAGGAACAGCCCGACGGCATAGGCCCGGCCCTCTTGCGCGTAGTAGGCCACCGATGGGGCGATTGCCAGCAGAGAGCCGCCGACGAGCGCCGTCCACGGCCCGTAGAGACGCCTGATCGCTGCCGCGCAGGTAGTCACCGCTGCCACAGTCATCGCCAGGCTGAGTCCCCTCAGCCAGGCGTCGGACGTGAACTGCCCACCGAGGGTCCAGATGTAGACGGTCGCATAGTAGGGCAGCAGTGGCAGGTCCCAGGTGTCCGAGATCAGCCTCCCGAAACCATTCTCAACGCGGCTGATAGTGATCAACTCGTCGGTCCACAACGGCCGCAGCGTGAGATGCGTCAAGCCGATGACGAGCGCTGCCATCGCCGGAACGACGAGGGCGAGTGTCGCCAGAAGACGCGAAGGACGTTCTGGTGCTTCCAGCACTTCCGCCACGGACATGGATCTCATCATGGACTCCTCCGATGGGTGCGTGTCCGGAAAACGCCGCGGGACGCACCGACCCGGTCGGCGACGGTGGCTACATTGGGTGCCATGGATGGTCAGTCCCCCGTCAGTGCGGTGATGAGCGGGCCGGGGATGGCTGGATGACGGCCTTCGCGGCGCCTGTGCAGAGCCGGGAGACCTCAGGATGGGATGACCGGCCCGTACTTGCGACCATCGCCACCGCAGTGTTCGTGTGGGCGCTTCTGATCACGACTTTCGACACGTTCGGGTTTGCGAGCACCTATGTCTCGCGCACCCGCGAGCTGATGACCTTCTACGTCGTGATGGCGGTGGTCGTCTCCGCGCTTCCATGGCGCCGCTGGACGACCACGACCAAGTGGCTCATAGGCGCGTTCCTCGTGCAGGTGGTCGTCGGCTTCGCCTTCTGGTCCGCGCAGGACGGTTCCCGAATAGCCATCAACTACTGGTCGCAGTGGTTGCTCGCCCTGGCGTTCTTGCTCCTCGGTCTGACCTTCTACCGGGCCTGCTGGTGGCTGTGGGGGCCCATCATTATCGGCTACGCCCTCGTCATCGCCGGCGTGTGCCTCACGGGCCTGTTGTTCTGGCATAGCCCTCCTGCGCAACTCAATGGCCCCGCCGAGTTCTACGGCGACCGGCCGGTGGGCGCCCCCGCCGCCTTGATGATGGTGCTCGGCCTGGTCCTTGCTGCCGGGGAGGGCCGCTTGTCGTCGCGCGTCCGCACGGCCGTGGTTGTCGTGCTCGGCGCCACTGTGGTGCTGGCTCAGCACCGCAGCGTCTGGATCGCGCTGCTGGTGGCCCTCGTGCTCTTGATGTGGGACGGCAAGTGCCGGGGGGTGTCGTTCCGGCAGATGACGGGATTCCTTGCGGTGGCGGCCTTCTTCGTTCTTTCCGCGGTGATGCCAGTGCTCACACCCTGGTCCATCCTGCCCAGCGGCCCATCGGCGCAGGCGGGACCGTCGCTGCCGGATTCCTTCGAGTCGGTGGGTACTTTCAGTTGGCGTTTGGACATGTGGGAGTCGCGACTGACGCAATCGCGCAGCCTCATGGAGTGGCTCACCGGGGGTATGTGGGGACCCACCCCGGTCTGGGGTCCAGGGAGCAGTGTGATGAACCCGACCATCAGCTCGCACAGCATGCTGGTCGATCTGCTGTCGATGCTCGGGCTGCTGGGACTCGGCGTCTTCGTTGTGTTGTTCCTGCGTGCGACGGCGTATCGCTGGCTCGTGCCGCCCGTTCTGCCGATCTGCCTCATCGCAACTGCGGCCTTCGGCTTCTTCTACGCATGGCCGTCATGGGCCTGGGTCTTCCTCGGGGCCGGGCTTTCCGCGCGGGGGGACGCAGACGTCCCGTGAAGGTCGCCATTGTGCATTCCTTCTACCGCAGCGGTCAGCCCAGCGGCGAGAACCTTGCGGTGACGGCGCAGATCGAAGCTCTGAGTCAGGCCGAGGTGGAGGTGGCGCTTGTCGGACGATGGTCGGACCGGGAGGTACGGCATCCCTGGGATCCGGTCAGGGTGGCAATGATCACCGCCACCGGCCGGGGGGGCGATCCCACTGCGGAACTGCGGCGTCTCCGACCTGACCTGGTGCATGTCCACAACCTGTTCCCGTCGATGGGTACGCGATGGCTGGGGCAGTGGCAGGGCCCGATCGTAGCTACCGTCCACAACTATCGGCCGTTGTGCGCCAATGGCCTTCTGCTGCGCGACGGGCATTTCTGCACCGATTGCGTCAGCCATGGAACGTTGAATGCGGTCAGGCACGGCTGTTACCGCGACAGCCGGATGGCCACTATTCCTCTGGCTGTCGCCTCAGCCGGCGGAGCGCGTCGCAACCCTGTCCTGCAGCGTGCCGAAGCGGTGGTGTTCCTGTCGCAGAGTCAGCGGGAGATCTACGTGGAGGCTGGCATGGATGGGGGCAAGAGCCACGTCATCCCCACCGGCATCCCGGATATCACCGCCGACGCCTCGTCCCCCCGGAACGGATGGATGTTTGCAGGACGGCTCACCCCTGAGAAGGGTCTGGCGGCGCTGCTGAATATCTGGCCGGACACGGAGCCGCTCGCCGTCTGGGGTGCGGGACCGTTGGCCGCACAGATGCAGGCGATCGCCCCTGATGGCATCCGGTGGTATGCCGGCGACCGGGCCGACGTAGCAAAGGCCCTCGCGGGCGCGGAGGGGCTGGTGTTCCCCAGTCTCGCAATGGAAGTCCATCCGACCGTGGTGATCGAGGCCTTGCGAGCGGGTACCCCGATCGTCGCCAGGGAGGCCACGGTCTCCGCCGCCCTTGTGGAGCGCTTCGGCGTCGGGGCGGTCTATGACGGTGGAGCCCCGTCGTTGCGCTCTGCGCTCGCGTTCTGCCGTCAGGGCGGCAGCGATCTGCGTACGGCGGCCCGTGACTGCTATGAGCGCAACTTCACCGAGGAGCGATGGGTGAAAGACCTGAAGTCGTTGTATTCCGCTGTCTTGTGATCACCAGCCCTGGTCGCGCCACCATAGTTCCGCGGTCAGGAGTCGGTATGCGCTCTGTGTGCGCATCGGTGCCTTGCCTGTCGCGGCCGAGTCGAGCAACTCGCGGACTTGCCGTGCATCCAGCAGCCCGCGTTCGACGAGGTGCCCCCGCGCCAGCAGGTCCTGGCACTCAGGGTCCTGGATCCAGCGCAGCGTGGGGACGGGGAACCCCCGCTTCGGCGCACGAGCTGGTTTCTGCGAGCGCAGCACCCTCCCACCGACCGCGCGCAACGAGTCTTTGCCTCTACCTTCGGCGAATCGCTGCGCCATGTCGCTGCTGCTGACCTCCTCGACGATCCGGTAATCGAGAAAGGGTTGCCGGGTCTCTACCGAGTGAGCCATGGACATGCGATCCCCATAGTGCAGCAGACTGCGCAGGACATCATTGACGCAGGCGTGCAGAACCTCCGCGGCCGTCATCCCCGGACGCGTGAGAGGTTCGACCCGGACGTCCAACTCTCCCGTCAGGCACGCGGCGTTTCCTCGGCGCCTGCCGTACATGTCGTGTGCTCCGGGGACAAGACGCCTGATCGAATGCTGCAGTGCCTGACGGGTGCCCAGATCCCAGGTCAGACCCAGCCAGGCCCGCCGTGCTCCGGTCAGGTCGCGGTGCATGAGTCGGTCCTTGAGCCAGAAGGGCCCGACGATCGAGGAGTACCCGCCGAAGATCTCGTCCGCGCCCTGGCCCTCCAGCACAACCCGCCTGCCCGCGGCGGCGGCAGTTCGCATGATGTACCAGACTGCGTTGGCTGCTGGGCTGGCGTTCGGTCCGTCAAGTTCGGAGATGCGGGCAGCCAGGAATTCCGGTCCGAGACGGGTGGGGAGGTCCACCCCGACCCAGGGCATGCCCAACAGCCCGGCGTACGTGGCCGCCTCCTCACTTTCGGAGTTCGATCCGCCACCGGATGCGGTGAATGCCATGGAGGCACCCTCGTCTTCGCTCATCAGCGTCGCAATGAGAGATGAGTCGAGCCCACCTGACAGCGTGACTCCCACCGGGACGTCCGATCGCAGACGAACGTGGACGCTGTCCCTCAGCAACCACTCCAGACGATCCGTGTCGATCCGTCGTCCCGCTTGCGGGAGGGGTAGATTCCAGTAGCGGCCCTCCCGACGACCTTCCGTACTCACCTGCAGCCAAGTTCCCGGATTGAGTTCCCGTACGCCCTCGTAGAACGTGGACGAATCGAGGTGGGAGGCTGCGGTGACGAGGTAACGGCTCAGGTGTTGCATGTCTGGGCGCAGCGGGGTGTCCATCAGGGTCTGGAGGGCCGTGACGGTCGACCCGAAGACGAACCCACCAGAAGTCTCCGCCGCGACGTACAGGGGTTTGACGCCAAAGCGATCCCGAGCCAAGAGGAGTCGTCGTCGCGCCACGTCCACCAACGCCAGGGCCCACATGCCGTTGAACCGAGAGAATGCTTCAGTCCCCCATGTGACCAGTGCCGCGAGTACAACTTCGGTGTCCCCGGACGTCGAGAACCGCCAATGCTGCTGGAGTTGGCGGCGTAGTTCCGGATGGTTGTAGATCTCGCCGTTGTACGTCAGGACGTAGTTGCCGTCGGCGCTGATGAAGGGCTGGTTGGAGCGTTCGTCAAGATCGACGATGGCCAACCGTGTGTGACCCAGCGCCGCCCACTGTCGGCGCCACGTGCCCTGTGCATCGGGTCCTCGAGCGCGCAACGACGTCAGAGCGGCAGACAGATCGAGTTGGGACAGATCTGTACCGTCGAAGTCGACCCGTCCGACGATGCCGCACACGCTTACCCCTCTGCACCAGGTGTTCTTGAGGCTAACGGCACTCCATCGCCGGGGGCACGACCGGCCATGCCCTGACTGCCGATGGGGCGAGACCCGCGGTGCAGAGGCGGACAGCGCTTAGCATGACCTCGTGCCGAGGCAGCGAGTGGCGGTACTGATGACCGTCCACAACCGTCGTGAGACGACGCTGGACTGCCTGCGCCTGCTGGACGGCCAGACCGGCCGCGGCAGCGACTTCGATCTGGGGGTCTTCCTCGTCGACGACGGCTCCACAGACGGTACCGCCGAGGCGCTGGCGAAAGAGTTCCCCTCCGTGACTGTGATTCACGGCGACGGCAACTATTTCTGGGCGCGGGGGATGTCGGTCGCGGACACTGCGGCGGCCAGGACCCAGCCATACGCGTACCTCTGGCTCAACGACGATACCCGGCTCTACGAGGATGCGGTGGCGCGGCTGATGGCTGTGGTGAGGGCACACCCCGGTGCCATCGCTGTCGGAGCCACACGGGCCAGCGATGTCGAGGAGATCACCTACGGGGGCCGTCGTCGCCTCGGCCCCCATCCCCTGCGACTGGGGCCGCTGCTGACCCCGCGGACCATGCTCGAGTGTGACACCTTCGAGGGCAATGCGGTCCTCGTGCCGGCCGCAGTCAGGGAGGTGGTCGGTCCGATCGACGGCGCTTACCCGCATGCCTACGCTGACACGGACTACGGTCTGCGAGCACGTGGTCAGGGAATCCACATTCTGCAGATCCCGGGTTTCGTCGGGGTCTGTGACGTGGGACCGCGTGTCAAGCAGCGGATGTCGTTGCCCCGGGCTTGGGCCGACCTCAACTCACCCAAGGGTCTGCCCTGGCGCGCGCAGATGAAGTTCCTGCGCAGGCACGGCGACTGGCGTTGGCCGTGGTGGTTTGCCACTGGTCAGGTCAGCCAACTGAGTCGGCGCGTGGGATGGACCCGATGACCACGCTGCTGGTCGTGCAGTCATACATACCGGAGTACCGGGCCCCGTTCTTCGAGGAACTGGACACCCGTCTGCGGGCACTAGGAGTGAACCTCGTGCTGGGCCTCGGGCGTGACACCACCGAACGCGGCGACGCGGTGGGAACCTCCGTCGCGACCATCGCCATGCCCGACCGCTTGGGACGACTGACAGGTGATCGCCTCCGATGGCGACCCATGCCCCACCGCGGCTCGCGTCCGGATGCGGTGATCACCGAGTTCGCGGCCAAGAATCTTGAGACCTGGCCCATGGTCGTGACCCGTGGCCCGCTGGCGGTGTGGGGGCATGCGAACCTCGGCTGGGACACGAGTCTGCTGTTGCGTCGTGCCGACTGGTTCTTCGCCTACACTCAGCCTGTCGCCGAGGCGGTGACGAGGGCGGGCTTTCCTGCCCAGCGCGTCACCGTGGTGAACAACAGTATCGATACGCGGTCACTTCTTCGCCATCTCCACGAACTGGACGCCAGCGATGTTGAGGAGTTCCGGGCCCGGCAGGGGCTGACACAGGGGAGAACGGCCCTGTTCGTAGGAGGTCTTGATGAGGCTAAAGGGGTTGACTATCTCCTCCGGGCCGCTGCTGCCGCGGGACGCCTCGACGAGGACTTCCGCTGGGTGGTCGCAGGAGAGGGTCCATCAGCCGCAAAGGTCCGGCAGGCACGTACGGAAGGCATCCCCGTTGTGCCGGTTGGGCGGATGACAGGTCGGGACAAGGCGCTCGTACTCGCGTCGTGCGATGTCATCGCGATGCCCTCCGCCGTCGGCCTGGTGGCCGTGGACGCACTGGCGGCCGGACGTCCGGTGGTGACGCGCGAGAACTGCGGGCATGGTCCCGAGGCCGACTACCTCGACCGCGTGCGACAGAGCGTGTTCGTGCCCCGGCAGACCTCGCCTTCCGCTTTCGCCCGCGACCTCGTCACCTTGCTTCACGACCATGACCGCCTGGCGACGATGAGTGCGGCTTGTCGGGCCGACGCCACCCGATACGGGGTCCAAGAGATGGCCGATCGCTTCGCTGCCGGTGTTCGGGGGTGGCTGGGTGTCTGATCCGGAAAAGCGAACTGTCGCCTCCAGGAGCGCTCGCGGGGGCCTGCTCACCGGTGTGGCCGCCGTGTGGGGTGTGCAGGTGATGGGCATGCTGCTTCAACTTGTGTACGCGGGCGTGACCGCACGCACATTCCCCGCCGCGGTCTTCGGCGCGTATGCCGCGGCAATGTCCACCATCGCGATCGCCGCTCTCTTCGCGGTCAGCGGCGCCACGAAGGCATCTGCCCGCAGTCTGGACGAAGATCCCCACCAGGGCCGCGCCCTCATTTCTGCTTCGCTACTCATCGCCACGGCACTCATGTTGGTGGTGATGCTGCTCGCCGGGCCCATCGCCATGCTGTGGGGCGTACCTCAATCTGCATCGATGATCCGGTGGCTGGCCTTCACTCTTCCCGTATCGGCTTATGCCGGCGTGCTGCTCGGCGTACTGCGCCGGCGGCGGCGGATAACCGCCTACAACCTCGTGACGGCGACAGCAACGGTCACCGGCATCGTCGTCGGGGTGATGGCCGTGCAGAGCGGTGCGGCGGTGTCGCTGGTCGTCATGCCCATCACCGTTCAGGTCGTCTCCCTCGTACTGGGCGTGGCGTTGCTGCAGGGCCAGGCGATGCCTGCCTTGAGGGTGTCCGGCGCCAGACGTGAGGTGGTGTTCAGCCTTCGCTCATCAACCAATTCGGCCCTGACGTACGTTGCCACAACTGTGCCGTTGGTGGTTCTTGCCAGATCGGTCGGCCCGAGTGCCCTGGGGAGTTGGAACAGGGCGACCAGCCTGACCCAGGTACCTGTGGAGTCGGCGACCAGTGCCTGGACGACGATCTTCTTCTCAGTGATGCGAGGCGAGCGGGAGGGTTCACGGCAGCGGAACCTGCTGTGGAGCGACATGGTTGTCGCCTCGGCATTCGTGGTGTTGCCCACGGCAGGGGCCTTCCTGCCTGCTGTACCCGCGGCCGTTTCCTTGATCCTGGGGCCGGGTTGGTCCTTGTCCGGACAGATGGCGGCGTGGCTGTGGGTGTCTGCATGCATCGTCGCTGTGAACGTGGTCCTCTTCACCGCACTGGAGGCGACCGACAACTTCCCAGTCCTGTGGACGGTTCAGGCCTGGCGGATCGCCGCTCTCGCAGCTGCGGCCTTGGGGGTGGCCCTGACCGGGAATTGGCTGTGGCTGGGTGTGGGGATGGTTGCGTCGGCCCTGTTGGGGCTGCTCGTCACCCTGATCACTGCGGCCCGGCGTGATCTTCTGCAGGGTAGGCGCGTTGGGAGGCTGCTGACGACTGCATTCGTGCTTGCTCTAGCCCTGTGCCTGCCGGGGCTGCTGATCGCCGGATCCGGTCGCGTCATCACCCTCACCGCGTGCGCTCTCGTCGCCGTCGCCTACCTAGGGTGCCTATATGCGGCCCGTCGCCGACTGCCGGCATTGGACCGTCTGCTGGCGCGGGACTAATCGAGTACGGTCCCGTTTACAGCGTTCCAGAGATCAGCGCGTTCCGGGTCGGGCGGATGGATGCAGGACCGCTGGCCGAGGTAACAGGCCCACCATGAGAACGTGCTGGCGGAAGCCACGACGAGGCGTGATTGCGCCAGGGTGCGGAAGTCATCCATCACGGAGGCATCCTTTGTGTACTGGACATCCGGCAGGTTCAGTTCCTGCTGGCACCACTGCGGGTCATCGCTGACGACACGTACCGGCGCCCCCGGCATCCGCCGGGACGCTTCCCTCACGGCTCGCGCGTACCACTGCGAGTCTTGTGAGATGGTCAGGTCCACGAAGTCGCCACGGCGAACATGGACGGCGATTTCTGCCCGTGGCTCGTCCGGAACCGCGCACATTCTGCCCAGTTCGTCCCTGGCCACACGCGCAAAACGCTCCTGCTGCCAGTAACCGGCCCACCATGCCCCGCGCAGTGGGGAACCGGTCGATCGCGCTCCGGTGGTGCTGGTGTCCAGAACGACGTCCCCGGGACCGAGACCTCTGCGCATCAACGAGGCCACTTCACCGAACCGGCCCAGTGGGGTGGGCCAGAACCGGCTCGTGCGGATACACGAGGCGGTGACGGCGGCCTGCAAGGGGTCGGCCACGCCTTCGCGACGGACCGAAGAGACATCGAAGCGCACCTGATGTCCCTGAGTCTCAAGCCAACGGGCGAAGGAGTATTGGAAGAGTTGATTCCCCAACCGGCCCATGAGCAGCACGACTGAGCGCTTCATGGCGTGGGTAGCCTGTTCCAGGGTTCCTGGGTCGGGGCTGCCACCGAATCGACCAGGGACGACAGCATGTATCGGTAGGCGTTGCGGTGGCTCATCCGGAACCTGGCCCAGGCATGTGCGCTCTCGCCCAGGTCGCGCAGAGTCGCGTCCGGCAGCGCGGCGAGTTCAATCGTCCTATCGACGGCGGCAGTGACGGTAGCCTCCGTGAATACGCCTTGGTCCTCAGCGGGGATCCACGCCATCCCAGGGTGCAAGGTGGACACCTGCGCTCGTCCGGCGATCATCGTGATTGCAAGTCGGTCACTGGTGTAGTCGCGCGTGGCGGGGTAATGATCCCAGTTCGTCAATAGCCGACACGAGCGCAGAAAGGGGACCTGGTCGGCGAACGGGATGGCACCCTGCGACCAGCCCGGGGGCCAACCGGGACCTGCCACTGCGAAGCCGGGTAGGGAGTTTCGCACACGCCGCACGAGCGTGAACCGCTGCCAGGACCCCGGTAATCCGCTGATGAGTGGTGCGCGCATCAGGTTGCTGCCGACGAAACCGGCGCTTGCTGAGGGAGCGCCCCAGTCGAAACTCCTCTCGGCCTCGGCGAAGAGGACATGGTCGTACGTGTGGACGATCAGGCGGACGTCACCTGCTCCCACCCGCCGCAGCAGTCCGGACTGCGGCTCGCCCCCCACACTGAAGACGATCGCGCTCAGTTCCATCCACGCGTGCATCGCATCGGAGACTCTCTTCCCACGGCCCCACGGGTCCCCCTCCCAATAGAGAACCGGGCGCCCGGCGATGGCCCGCGCCATGCCGGGCATGTCCGACACAGCATCCTTCAGGGATAACACGAGCAGGATGTCGGCGCTGGACGCGCGGACTTCCCGCACCACTCTCTCGGCGCGGATGCCAGCCGGCTCACGACCTACGCCTGCATGTATGACGCTCACGTCGCCGATCTCGGACGAGGCGGACAGTTCCTGCAGCGCCGCCACCACCCCTGGGCAGCGCGCGGTGCTCGTTTGGTTGCTGATGAGCAGCACCGAGGGGAGCACTCGTCGACCGTAGCGAATGCTAGTGTTCTGCATCATGTTCTCCCGGCTCAGGGAACCTGGCCCCTCCCGCCTGGCCTCGAAACGAGCGATCAACGCCTATCGCCGCCGCTCCGACGCCGTCTACCTCGTGAGCTTTCCGCGAACCGGTAGTCACTGGCTTCGGATGATGTGCGAACAGTACGCCCAGCGCCCGACTCTCGTTCGCGCCTTCTACCCGCACGACAACACCGACTACTTGTTCATGCACATCCATGACGTGGATCTCGACTTCTCCGCCTCGAACGTCATCTACCTTTACCGGGATCCTGTCGAGACGGTGTACAGCATGCTCAAGTACGCGCAGGCTTCGGGTGACGACCAGGTGCGCCTTTGGTCGGACAGGTACGCGTCACACCTTCGGAAGTGGCTGCTGCAGGAGGACTTCACCCACCGGAAGGCCGTAGTCCGGTACGAGGATCTGCCGGCCGCCCTGCACGTCGTCGTGGAATTCCTGCATGTCGACTGGGACCCTTCCCGTTTCGAGTCCGTGAAGGCAGAGGTCACCCGCGGCCATGTGAGCGAGCGGACGGTGCATGATCCGCAAGTGGTCTCGAGCGACCCGGACTACGAGCTCCAACGGTCTACCTTTCGGCAGGAGTACTCCGATCTGGTGTTAGAGGTCGTCCTGTCCGACGACAGACTTCGCCCCTATTTCGCGTAGAGGGGCATCGGGCGTCCGCTGCCAGCACTCCCACACCATGTCGAAGCACCATGCCTGTTGGTGGGTGGCTGACAGGAGTGCGCGGCATTCCTCCAACGAGGTTGATGTCGAGGTCCCCACGTCATGGAACTGGACATGAAGCCGTTGCACACGGGACAGGATGCCCGCCTCTGCCATGGCGCGCAGCACCTCGTACTCCGCACCCTCGATATTGATCGTCATCACGTCCACGCTGGGGGGCAGCTCGTTGATGACGGTCGCGACCGCGCGCAGTTGCACAGGAACGGTGCGGCCGCCGGAACTGCTCCCGCCCGTGGCGTCAGCGGCCAACTGGAAGGTTGTTTTCGCGTCCACGGCAGCCAGACCGTAGGGATGCAGTCTGATGCGGGGGTCCGTCCCGAACCGTTGGCACAACTGCGCATAGAAGTCGTCCACCGGTTCGAAGACGTGGACGGTGCACCCGTAGCGTTCGATGATGGCGGCGACGTAGGCGCCCTGATACCCCCCAACCTCAATCACGACGGAGTCGGTGGACAGGCCCAGGTTCTCGATCAGCAGGTCATCATGTCCGGCAAGGAGATAGGCCTCCTGGGTGGTGCGCCAGGCCGCGGGCTTGCACCTCGCGTAAGCGCGGCGAACCGAGGATCGCAGCCCCCGCCCGCTGAGCATGATCATCGCAGCAATTCCATGTCTGCATCCACCATCAACCGCGCCAGCTCCGGCACCATCGTCTGCGCCTTCCACCCGAGCTTCTCCTGCACCTTGCTGGGGTCGCCGACCAACTCATCCACCTCGGTGGGCCGCAGGTAGCGCTCATCGAAACGCACGTACTTCTCCCAATCGAGCCCCACGTGACCGAACGCGAAGCCGAGGAAGTCCCGCACCGAATACGCGGTCCCCGTCGCGACCACGTAGTCGGCAGGTTCGTCGGCCTGCAGCATCAGCCACATCGCCTCCACGTACTCCTTCGCATACCCCCAGTCCCGCCGGGCATCGAGATTGCCCAGGTAGAGGTGTTGCTGCTCCCCGGCGGCGATCCGGGCGGCGGCCATCGAGATCTTCCGGCTCACGAAGGTCTCACCCCGGCGGGGGGATTCGTGGTTGAACAGGATTCCGTTGACCGAGAACATCCCGTAGGCCTCGCGGTAGTTGCGGGCGGTCCAGTACGAGTACACCTTCGCCGCCGCGTAGGGACTGCGCGGTTGCAGCGGGCTGGACTCGGACTGCGGCGGCGGTGTACTCCCGAACATCTCCGAGCTCGAAGCCTGGTAGAACTTGACCGGCACCTGGGCCGCGCGGATGGCCTCGAGGATGCGCGTGGTGCCCAGACCGGTCACATCCCCGGTGTACTCGGGCTCGTCGAACGAGACCCGCACGTGGGATTGCGCTGCCAGGTGGTACACCTCGTCCGGCCCGACCTTCTCCAGCAGTGTGGTCAGGCGCGACGAGTCCGTCAGGTCTCCGTAGTGGAGGAACAGGCGTGCCTCCGGATCGTGCGGATCCTGGTACAGGTGATCGATCCGGTGGGTGTTGAAGGTCGAGGCGCGACGGATCAGGCCGTGGACGGTGTAGCCCTTGTCCAACAGCAACTCGGCCAGGTAGGACCCGTCCTGCCCGGTGATTCCCGTGATGAAAGCCGTCTTCATTGCGGCCAACGTTATCGTCAGAACGTGCTCAGTGACTCCCTCGTCTATGTGGCGGGCCATCGCGGCCTCGTCGGCTCTGCGGTCTGGCGGGCCCTGCTTGAGCGCGAGATCGAGACGGTGGGCTGGTCCTCGGCCGAGGTCGACCTGCGGAACCGTGACGCCGCTTTCGACGCTGTCCTGTCAGCCCGCCCACAGGTCATGGTGATGGCGGCTGCCCTGGTCGGCGGGATCATGGCCAACGCCACGCACCCCGTGGACTTCCTCAACGACAACCTGCGCATCCAGACCAACCTCTTCGAAGCCGCGCACGCCGCCGACGTGGAGCGGGTCGTGTTCCTGGGCTCGAGCTGCATCTACCCGAAACTCGCACCGCAGCCGATCCCGGAGTCCGCATTGCTCACCGGACCGCTGGAGCCGACCAATCAGGCCTATGCCATAGCCAAGATCGCGGGGATCGAGGCGGTGAATTCGTACCGGGAGCAGTACAACAGGCGCTGGATCTCGGTAATGCCCACGAATCTCTACGGACCCGGGGACAACTTCGACCTCAACTCCAGCCACGTCCTGCCTGCCATGATCCGCAAGTTTCACGACGCCGACGACGTCGTGACTCTTTGGGGCACCGGCACTCCCCGCCGGGAGTTCCTGCACAGCGACGATGCCGCCTCGGCGATCCTGCATCTCATCGAGCACTACGATGGCGATCAGCACGTCAACATTGGTACCGGCGAGGACATCAGCATCCGGGAACTTGCAGCCTTGGTAGCGGAGGTCGTCGGATTCGACGGCCGTGTCGAGTGGGACACCAGCAAGCCGGACGGGACCCCGAGGAAACTGCTCGACGTCTCCCGGCTGAAGGGCCTCGGGTGGGCTCCCCGGATCGGGCTGCGTGACGGTGTGGCTGCGACTTGCGAGTGGTTCACAGCGTCCCGTCAGCCTCCGACCCCAGCATCCCCTTGACGTCGTAGAGTACGCCCTCGGTCCCCACCAGGTCTCTGAGCGCTGGTCCGACCCCTGCGAACTGGTCGTGCGCCACTGCGAGCATCGCCGCCTGGTACTCGCGACCCCAGACCGAGTCCAGATCGACGAGATCCACTCCGAGTTCCTTGGCCTGCTCCGCGCCCACCCACGGGTCCGCTACCTCCACGACTGCGCCGTACTCCCGCAGTCTGCCGACCACGTCGACGACGCGGGTGTTCTTGGTGTCCGGGCAGTTCTCCTTGAACGTTAGTCCCAGCACGAGGATGTGTGCGCCCCCGACCCGCAGGCCCTTCCGCGTCATCAACAGGACCAACTGGTCCGCGACGTACGAGCCCATCGAATCGTTGATCCTGCGCCCCGCCAGGATCACCTCGGGGTAGTGACCCACTTCCATCGCCTTGTGGGTCAGGTAGTACGGGTCGACCCCGATGCAGTGCCCGCCCACAAGACCTGGCCGGAAAGGCAGGAAGTTCCACTTCGTGCCGGCCGCCTCCAGGACGTCAGAGGTGTTCAGCCCGAGCTCGTTGAACAGGATGGCGAGTTCGTTCACCAAGGCGATGTTCACGTCGCGCTGGGTGTTCTCGATGACTTTCGCCGCCTCCGCCACCCGGATGGAGGGTGCGCGGTGGACGCCGGCGGTGATGATCCGTTCGTAGAGTTCGGCGACCCGTTCCGTCGTCTCTGGGCTGGATCCGCTGACGATCTTCGTCACGTCCGGCAGTTTGCGTTGGCGGTCTCCAGGGTTGATGCGCTCCGGCGAATACCCCACGGCGAAGTCCGTGTGCAGCCGCAACCCTGAGACCTGTTCGAGCGGGGGGATGCAGTCCTCCTCCGTGCATCCGGGGTAGACGGTCGATTCATAGATCACGAGGTCACCCGGGCGCAGCGACTCGCCCACGATTCGGGAGGCCTCCAGCAGCGGTCGCAGGTCGGGACGCTTGTGGGCGTCGACCGGTGTGGGGACGGCCACGATATAGACGTTCGCGGGATGTAGGTCCTCGGGGTCGCACGTGAATCGCACGCCGCCGAGATCCTCCCCAGCAACCTCCCGTGTCCGGTCCGTGCCGCGTGTCAGCTCATCGACGCGCTCACAGTCGATGTCGAATCCCAGAACTGGGAAGTGCCGCGCGAACTCCACAGCCAGGGGCAGGCCGACATAGCCCAGACCCAGCACGGCGATGGTCGGCTTCATGAGGGTCAGGCTAGTGGCTGAGTGCCGATGACGTTTCGCGGCGGGATCTGACCCCGATGGGGGTGGCTGTGGGTACGGTGGAGCGTGCGATGGGAGCAGCGGTGACAACCTTCGGGATCGGCCGGATCCCGCTCGCTGCGTTGCCCTTCGACGAGGCTGTGGACGAGGTGGTGCGCCGTGCGCAGACCGGGCGCCCGACCGCGGTGCACTTCGCCAACGCCTACACGATCGCGCTGGCTGACGCCGACCCCGCCTATGCAGCGCTGTTCGATGCGTCGGATGCGCTGAACCTCACCGACGGCATGCCGGTGGCCTGGATCGGTCGCAGGGCGTACCGGCGCACGAGCGATCAGTGGCCCCGCGTTTACGGCCCGGATGTCATGGAGGCGGTACTTGCACGCGACACCGGTCTGCGGCACTACCTGCTCGGTGGGGACGAGCGGACCTTGGACGCGCTGCAGCAGGTGATCGCCCGTCGCTTCCCGACCGCGGTAGTGGTGGGGGGTGAGTCTCCCCCGTTCCGGGAATTGACCGCCGCCGAGCGTCGGGCACAGGATCGGAGGATCCGGGCGTCCGGAGCTCAGATCGCCTGGGTCGGCCTCGGCACCCCCAAGCAAGATTGGGAGGTTGCGCGACTGGCTGAGGAATTGCCGGTCGTCGCGATGGCGGTCGGCGCGGCCTTCGACTTCCTGGCCGGGACGAAACCGCAGGCACCGGTGTGGATGCGGCGCACCGGAACCGAGTGGTTCTACCGCCTCGCCAGCGAACCGCGACGCCTGACGAAGCGCTATCTCTGGGGGAACCCGCGCTTCATCCGGGCAGCGGTTCGCAACCCCGGGCTGAGGCGCCGATGAGCCAGTTGACAATCGCTTCCCCGGACGTGGGCGCTGCCGGACGCGGCGCGAAGTGGCTGCCCCGCGTCGGTGTCGGCTACCTGCTGCTGGCTCTTTTGGTGACGTTCAATTCCGTCCTGGTGGCTTGGGGTACTCCGGCGCCCGCACTCGACGGCTGGGTTCGGGCCGAAGGGCGGCTCCCAGGTGCCGGCGGCCTCGCGTTCCTTGCCTGGATAGGCCTGGTCGTCATCGCGATCGGGGCCCTGTCCGGGCGGATCTCCGGGCACCAGTGGGCTCTGATCGGCACTGTTGGCGTCTGGATAGGCGCCACCGCGGTGTCGATGCTGGTGCACGGCACCATGCGCGACTCCCGGTTCTGGTACGTCGCGGCCGCGAGCATCGGTGTTGCCGCTGCAGGTGCACTCATCCCCTTCGAGGTGCTGAAGAAGTTGATGTTCGGACTCGGCTGGTTCTTCGGCTGGGGAAGTCTCCTTGCGGGCGTCAGCGACCTGCTCTTCGGGTGGCCGTTGGTTCTGATCGCGGATCCGCGCTACGAGCGGTGGCTCTCTGTGCTGGGCTTGCAGGTGAGCCAGGTCGAGAGCCTCAACGGAGTCACACCCGGACGGGTGTACGTCGGCTTGACGTGTGCGGTGCTACTCGTTTTCCTGCTCAGAGCCGTGCCAGGTAAGTGGACCTGGGTCGTGGCGGTCGGACTGGTGGGTGCGACGCTGTGGAGTTTCAGCCGAACGGGGATGCTCGCCGTCGCCATCGGTCTGCTTGTGACACTCATCCCCGTCGAGCGCCTCCGGCGCGCGTTCGGCTGGACGTTGGCGGGGCTCTTCGCGCTCATCCTGTTGCCACTCGGGCTGTCGGGTTGGCTGGCGACCACGCCGATCACGGACGGCACAACGACCTGGCGCTTTGACCTGTGGCAGGACTACCTGGGCAACGTCGCGGTCTGGACACCTTTCGGCATCGGTCCGAAGCCTTCCTCTCCGAACTACGCCGATCACGCCCACCAGCAGTTCCTGGAAGCGCTGGCAGTCGGTGGTTGGCTCGGGCTGGCGGGGTGTGTCGCTTTCGTCGTGCTGGCCGCATGGGTCGCGGTCCGCGTTGCAGGCCTCGACAACCGGGCCACCTTGGGGGTGGTGTTCGTGATGGGTGCGATCTTCCAGGTCGACGTGGTGACCTTCAGCGCCACGTATGCCGCCCTTAACAACGCCTTTGTCCTGATCGTGGCCGTGATCGCATCGTCGGCGGGTCTGGTGACCCGGGAACCATGACGTTCGCCACCCGTACCGAGGCCGGCGAACAGCTCGCGGCCCGGCTCGCCGCACTCCGGCCCGCCGACCCCGTGGTGCTGGCCCTGCCGCGTGGTGGGGTGCCGGTGGCGGTGCCCATTGCGGTGGCGCTGCACGCTCCGTTGGACCTTGTCATGGCCCGCAAGATCGGGGTGCCGGGCCACGAAGAGGTGGCGGCGGGAGCGGTGGTGAACGGCGACGACCCACACATCGTCGTGAATCCATCGGTGCTTGCGGCTGCCGGGATGAGCGAGGAACAAGTGCGTGCCCTCGCCGAACAGGAACTGCTGACGATCCAGCAGCGCCGCGAACAGTACCTCGCCGGGCGGGCGCCGGTGGACCTGCACGCCCGCACCGCCGTCGTCGTCGATGACGGCATCGCGACCGGTGCCACGATGCGGGTGGCGCTGCAAGCCGTGAGGCGGCGTGGGCCGGGGCGAGTGGTCCTGGCTGTTCCGGTGGCGCCGCCGGAGACCCTCGCGTCGTTGCGGCCGGAGGTCGATGACGTCGTCTGCCTGCTCAGCCCGCAGCACTTCTACGCGGTCGGGGAGTTCTACCGCGACTTCCATCAGGTGTCGGACGCCGAAGTCATGGCCGAGGTGGAAAGGCTGGATCGTCCCCGGAGCATCGGTTAGTCCCGCGTCCAGCGGTTAGTCCCACGTCCATCCGTTAGTCAAATACGGCCGCAAACCTCTAACCGGAGTGCAGAACCTCTAACCGGAACCGCAGAACCCCCTCGCCGGAAGGCGGATCACCAGCGCATCTGCGCCTGTTCGGCGAAGCCCCGGATCCCGTCGACGGCGTACTCGACGCCTTCAGCGCGCACCGTTCCCGTCCAATGCCCGAAGCACTGGTGCACCTCCGTGAAGATGACACCCACGTTGGTCTTCGTGGCCCGTTCGAACCGCGGGTGGAAGGTGACATCGACGTCATCCCCGCGGACGGTCCAGGGCTCCAGCCACGGCCCGTAGGTCCACTCGAGTTCCTGGCTGATCTTGCTGACCCGGCCGTCGATGCACAGCGCGTTCTCAGTCATGCCGGTGCCGACGGTCCATTTCCCGCCGAACTGCAGGCCGATCACGTGGTCACCGACAGCGCCCGAAGCCGACGCCCAGTTCCAGGTCGTGTCGTAGGGCCACTTTCCCCGCCCGTGGTCGAGCACAGCCCAGGTCTGCCCATCCGGCAGCGGGTAGTCACGCCCATCGACGACGACCGTGCCGCTGGCCGGCAGGGTGTTGTCCTTCTCGGTGTACTGGAACCGCTTGTCGCTCCACGGGATGACCACAGCCATCGACTCGTGACCGGCCGGCCGTGTGATCTGCACATCCGCATCGACGCGATCGGTGCGCGCGACCAGGCGCACCCCTTGGGTGTTCGGCACCAGGTCGATCGCGAGCTTCTTCGTCCGAGTTCGGGCCGGACCGCCACCACTGCGGTCGGGCAGTACGGGTCCGCGGGCAAGGGGCACTATGGCCCCCGTGTCGATCTGCTCGCCAGTGGTGAAGTCGACGAACCAGACCTGGTGCAGAGCGAGGTAGTCGATGTGGCTGATGGTCACCGAGAGGGCCCAATCGGGGGCCTGCACGCACCAGTACTCCCAGCGCTTCGAGCGGCCCCATCCACGTAGGTTCGCACGGTGCAGCGGGTGTCGCGTCCACCCGACGGCATCGCGGTTGAGGGTGCCGTCCGGCAGGCACAGGTCCACCGGTGTGGTGATCTCGGGCTCCATGGCGCAAGCCTATGGCCGGTCAGACGTCCACGTGCTCGTGCCTGTGGCGCACAGTGCGCACGATGATCGGAATCCCGAGCAGCAGGACCCCTCCGATCGTGATGGAGGTGGCCAGCCAGGACGGTGCTCCGAGCAGCGCCAGTCCCGCGGAGCCGACGAGCACCAGCAGCAGCCACCGCAGTTCCTGGCCGTTGTACCGGCTGGAGATGCGCGCTCCGATGAACACCCCGGGGATCTGGCCGAGCAGCAGCGAGAAGAGGACAGTGGGGTCGATCTCGCCGAGTCCGGCATGCGCGATGGCCCCGACGACGAGCATGGGTACCGCCTGCACCAGGTCGGTGCCCACGAGGCGGCTCGGCAGCATGGCCGGGAACAGGATCATGAGGCTCGCAGCGATCAGCGTCCCTGAGCCCACGCTCGTGAGCCCCACCAACGTGCCGACGAACAAGCCCACCGCCGAGGCCAGGGCAAGCTTCCCGCGCGAGAACGTCAGCGGCTGGTCACCGTGCTCCTCGGTGTATTTGCGCAGGCGCAGCCGCAGCAGCGTCACGACCACAGCGACCAGCAGCACGACACCGATCAAGCGCCGCAGGGTGGCGTCGCCGCCTTCCTCCCCGACGATCACCGAGAAGAGCCACGTCCCGAGCAGCACCCCCGGCACTGACCCGAGCGAGAGCCACAGCACCACGGGGTAGTACGGCGTGCGGCGCTTGATGTGCACGCCGGCGCCCACGGGCTTCATGACCGCAGCCGAGACCACGTCGGTGGAGACCGCCACCGGTGCCGGGACGTTGAACAGCAACAGGAGCATCGGCGTCACGATCGCCGCCCCACCGAGGCCGGTGAGTCCCACCACCGTGCCTGCGAACAGTCCCCCGAGGGTCAGGAACGGGTCGATGCTCACCGGGCAAGTCTGCAACATCGAGCGCGCGACTCCCGGCAACGGCGCACGACGGGTCTCGCAGCGCCCACAGCGACTACCCTCGCGTTCATGAGGTACGGCGCGCAGTTCGGTCCTGACATCACGTTCCTCGGCGTCGACCCCGCCGATCTCGATGACCCCGACACGTACCGCGATGCCGACGTGGTCATCCTCGGGGCGCCGTTCGACGGCGGAACGTCGTACCGGTCCGGGGCCAGGTTCGGCCCCAAGGCACTGCGGGAGACGTGTTACCTGGCACATGACGGTTCTCGGCCGTCCTTGGCGATGCGCGTGGACGGGCTGCAGGACCTACGCGTCGTGGACGTTGGCGACGTGGAGATGTTCTCCGGCGACGCGGCCCGGTCCTGTGCGGACCTCGAGGCGGCGGTGGAGAAGGTGGCAACGACCGGTGCCATCCCCCTGATCCTCGGCGGTGATCACACCGTGACCTGGCCGGATGTGACGGGAGTGGCCCGCGGTGGGGACAAGTGGGGCAGGGTCAGTGTCATCCACTTCGACGCCCACGCGGACACCGGTGACATCGAGTTCGGTTCCCTCATCGGGCACGGTCAGCCGATGCGCCGCCTGATCGAGTCGGGCGCCGCGCGGGGCGACCGCTTCTTGCAGATCGGGCTGCGCGGGTACTGGCCACCGCCGGACATCCTGGATTGGATGGCCGAGCAGCGTATGCGCTCCTTCGAGATGACCGAGATCGTGACCCGGGGCCTCGACGAGTGCCTGACGGAAGCCTTCGAGATCGCGCTCGACGAGTGCGACGGGATCTTCTTGAGCGTGGACATCGACGTCTGCGACCCGGGCCACGCTCCCGGTACGGGGACGCCGGAACCGGGGGGTCTCAGTAGTCGACAACTCCTCGACGCGGTCCGTCGTATCTGTTACGAACTGCCGGTGCTCGGGATGGACGTCGTCGAGGTGTCACCCCCCTACGACCAGGCCGACATCACGGCGCTGCTGGGCAACCGGGTCGTGCTCGAGGCGCTGACGGCCATCGCTCGTCGGCGCAAGGACGACCGTGACGGCACGACCTGGGATCCCCGGCAGCCACTGTTGGACCGCTGAGTCGAGCCATTGTTGCGTTGTGGGGATGACACGCCGGCGTGTCTCACAACAACGCAACAGGAGCAGGTGGTTGGTGGGGTTCCGTGTCGGCTCAGTCCGCCAGTGGGGGCCACGCGATCCCGAACACGGATCCGCCGCCCTCCCGGGCGACCACATAGACCCGGCCACCGTTGGCCTCGGCCACGTCTTTGACGATGGCAAGTCCGAGCCCGGACCCTGGCAGGCTGCGGGAGGCGACGGGACGGTAGAAGCGGTCGAACAGGTGGGGCACGTCCTCGGCGGGCACCCCCGGCCCGCGGTCCATCACCTCGACGATGCCCTCGTGGACATGGATGTCGATCGGCGCACCGCTCGGGTCGAACTTGGCGGCGTTGTCGACCAGGTTCCACACCGCGCGCTCCACGGCCGCTCGTGGCGCGACGATCTGGGACGCGTCCGCGTCCACGGTGATCTGTCGCTCGGTCCGGCGGCGTGCACGGGTGGCCACCGACTCGGCGACCGTGGCCAAGGGCACCGGTTCCGGTTCGCCGTTGGCGCCCTGGCCGCCAGCCAACGCCAACACCTCGTTGACCAATCCCGTCAGTTCCCGGGACTCTCCGCGCAGATCGGCGAGCACCCGGGCGCGCACGTCGGGGTCGAGCTCCTCGAACCGTTCCAGGAGACTGATGTTGGTTCGCAGTGATGTCAGCGGTGTGCGCAACTCGTGCCCGGCGTCCTGCACCAGTCGCTGCTGATCGGCCTGCGACTCTCCCAGCCGTCCGAGCATGGTGTTGAATGACCCGGCGAGCCGTCCCACCTCGTCGGTGCCGGCGCCGGGCACCTCGACATCGAGTTGCCCCGTGGCACTGACGCGCTCGGCTGTATCGGTGAGCAGGACGAGGCGCTTCGTGATCCGGTTGGCCAGCCACCACCCGAGGGCGGCAGCCAACGCCGTCAGTGCCACTGCGCACACGGCCAACACTGCTGCCAGACGACGCAGAACTGAGGCGGCCTCCGACCAGTCCCGCGCCACCATCACCGCTCCCCTGCCTTCGCCGGGTGAGATCGTGAGGATGCGGTAGGGGGTGCCGTCCACGGACTGGGTCCGCGCCTCCACGCTCGGGCGTTGCGCAGCGGCTGCAGCGCGGTCGGCGTCACTGACCGGCAGCTGCACGACACCGTCGCTGCGCACGACCTCGCCGGTGGGTGACAGCACCGCGATGGCGTCCTGCCCGCGTTCGTCACGGCGCTCGTCACCACCGGGGCCCTGTGGACGGCCCCCGCCGCTGAGCAGCGCCTGATCCGTGGCGCGTTGCAGTTGTTCGTTCGTGGCGGTGTAGCCGATCACTCCCATCAGGGCCGCGACGAGCGCGGCGATCCCCGCGAAGGAGATGGCCAGTTTCGTGCGCAGGCTCATGATGACCGCATGGTGTAGCCCACCCCGCGGATGGTGCGGATCACCTCCGGTGGTCCAAGCTTGCGGCGGAGGTATCCGACGTAGACCGCGAGGTTCTTGGAGTCCGGCCCGAAGTCGTAGCCCCAGATGCGCTCGTAGATCACGTGGTGCTCGAGGACGATGCCGGAGTTGATCATGAGCAACTCCAGTAGGTCGAACTCCGTCTTGGACAACTCGATCTCGTGGTCGGCCCGCCAGACCCGCCGCGATGTGGGGGACAGCCGCACATCGCCGACGACGAGATCATCGCCAGTGGGGGTCTGCTCGGCGCGTCGAAGGAGAGCGCGCAGGCGGGCCAGGACCTCGTCGATGTCGTAGGGCTTCGGGACGTAGTCGTCGGCACCGGCGTCGAGGCCCGCCACGCGGTCGGCGGTCTCGACGCGGGCCGTGAGCATGAGGATGGGGGTGCGGTCGCCTTCGGCGCGCAGCACCCGGCACACGCCGAGGCCGTCCACGCCGGGCATCATCACATCGAGTACCAGGACGTCGGGGCGGTCGCTACGGAACGCGGCCAGCGCCTCGACGCCGTCCTTGCAGGCAGTGACCTGGTAGCCGTTGAGTTCGAGCGCCGTCGTGAGGGACTGCCGGATCGCCCTGTCGTCATCGGCAACGAGAACCTTCATGGCTGCGAGTCTGCCGCAGCCTGCAGCCAGATCGACGGTTGGTCAGGGCGCGCCCCGGGAACGGGGGATGCAACACAGGGCGCGCCCATGACCGTCACGCGGCGGTCGACGTCGCCGTCGGCTGCTGGTGACGACCGAAGTCCATGGCCTTCTTGCCGGTCACCTTGAAGTCGGCGTTCATGACGACGACCACCATCGAGTCATCCGCCTTCTTGACCATGGCGTAGAACTTCTTGCCCTTCTTGTGCACGTCCATGACGGTGCCGCCGGGGAACTCCTCCAGCGCGGCCGCCTCGGCCTTCTTGAAGTTGGGCCCGGTCACGTCATGACCGAGAGGTCCATGCCCGCGCTTGCCGTGGGGACCCCGCTTGCGCGGGTTCTCGACGGACTGGATCGTGTAGTTCTCATCGAGCAGCACGACCTTCTTCTTGCCGTTGTCCGTGCGCATCAGCACCGCGTAGCCCTCGCCGTCGCGCACGAAGACGTGCAGGACCGTGGCGGCCGGGTACTCCGCGAGCACAGCGTCAGTGGCCTTCTGCGTCTGTTCATCGGTGGCGGGTGTGCCAGGACCGTGGCCGGGACCGCCGGCCGGCATGTCTTTCTGCTCCACGAGGGCGAAGTTGGCGTCGAGCACGACGAGGGTGTGTGTGTTGTCGCTGGTCGTAACCATGACAAGGTAGTTGCCGCTGGCGTCCTTGTGGACGTGGTCCGCGGTGCCTGGTACCACGGCGAGCGCGGCGTCGATGGCCTTCTGGGCTTCCTCGCCCGTCACGATCTCGCCGGGACCGCGGTGGCCCATCGGGCCACCCATCTGGCCCGGTCCGTAGCCCTGGGCAGGGGTGGTCGGGGTGGAATCCGAGTTGCTGTCCGCGGTGGCGATGGTCAGGCCTCCGGCGAGCGTGGCGCCCACGGCGAACGCCGCGATGCTGGCTCCGGCGACTGCGCCGATCTTCTTCATGACGTGGGTCCTTTCGTCGTTGTCACCAGAGTCCGACGTCCCCGCGAGAGCCCAACGTGAAGCAGGTAAGAACCAGGTGAGAGTTCTCAGGCGCAGGGCCAGGTGAGCGACGCTCGGGCGCCGTCCAGGAAGGCGGTGATCGCCGTGGCGCTCTCCTGTGGCGCTTGGAAGAGCACCGAGTGCCCAGCGGCCGGAACCCGCAGCAACTGCGCCTTCGGCAGCAGATCGGCCAGGGCCCGGCTGTTGGCCGGTGGTGTGATGACATCGCGCCGCCCCACCATCACCAGCACGGGCGACTGCACGGTGCGCAGTGCAGCGGCGTTGCGGTTCGATCGCAGCCAGGGGTCCTCGGCCGCGACCATCGTGTCGTACGTGGCGGCCGGGACGGTGGGCTCCGGGTAGCGACCTGACGCGACCGCCTCGTCGAGCCGGTTCAGGAATGCTCGGCCACGATCTTGTGCACATCGTGTGTGGGGGTAGTTCGTCCGAAGGTACGTCGCGAGTCCCGCATCCGGATCGCTGTCGGCGCGCTGGACCCAGCGCGGGCCAAGGCGGGCACGGTCACCGCCCGGATTGGTTCCGACCAGTACGGCCCGGTCCACGCGCGCAGGATGCCTGCGCAGCAGTTCCTGCACCACGAACCCGCCCATGGACCAGCCCAGGACATCGGCGCGCGGCACGCCGATGTCAGTCATCAGCTGGGAGGTGGCGGCAGCCATGCCCGCGAACGTTCTGCGGGCCGGGGCCGTCGAATCGCCGAGGCCCGGGTAGTCGAAGACGATGACCCGGCGCTCGGACGCCAGCGCCGCGAGGAACGCGGGATCCCATTCGGCCATCGGTGAGCCGGTGCCGTTCAGCAGCAGTAGGGGGCGGCCGGTCCCCAGTTCGGACCAGGCGATCCCGTGGGCGCTCACCTGCGGATCGATGCGGGGCTCGGGTGGCGCCGCCGGTGCCGATCCGCATGCCGCCAGCAGGAGGATCGCCACCCACCACGCACGCATGTGCCCACTGTGACGCAGGCGGCCTGCTGTGCGCGCATCGCCAGGTCGCCTGAGCGTTCGCCTAGAGCGGCGGTCCGGGTTCGGAGTCCGGATACAGCGACGCCTGCTGGACCGGCAGCGCGGTCAACTCGTCCACTTCACGGACCGACATGCTGATCCGGGTCGCTTCCGCCGATGCCAGGACCGTCTGCGGCCGGCTGCTGCCAGGGATCGGGATGACGACTGGGGACTGCGCGAGCAACCACGCCAAGGTCAACTGTTGGGGGCTGACGCCGCGGGCATGCGCATGGTCGGCGAACGTCTCCGCCCCGGTCAGGGGGGACCACGGCAGGTAGGCGATGCCGTGCTCTGTGCAGATGTCCAGGACGTCGCTGTCGGCTCGATATCGCGGGGAACGCTCGTTCTGCACGGCGACGATACCGCCGTCGGCAGGTCCACCGGCGATCTCGAGGGCTCGCTGCAGCATCGGGGAGGTCACGTTGCTCAGCCCGATCCGCGCGGCCAGGCCACGCTTCTGGACAGCCATCAGACCGGCGATCTGATCGTTGAAATGCACCGTCGGATCGGCGCGGTGGAGGAAGTACAGGTCGATACTCGGGACGGCCAAACGTGTCGCCGAGGCCTCCGCCGCCCGCAGCAGGGCATCCGGTGTGCCGGCGCGGCCCCACACATCTGCGTCGGTGCCGGGGACCCGCGTGATGCCACCCTTCGTGGCGATCACCGGCCGCCGCCCGGCGTACGACGAAACTGCCTCGGCCACGAGTTCCTCGTTGTGTCCGATCCGCGCAGCATCCGGGGCGTAGATGTTCGCGGTGTCCAGCAGCGTGATCCCGGCGTCGAGTGCTGTGTGGATCGTGGCGAGCGCCTGTTCGCGGCGGTCGATCATCCTGCGGCCGGACAACTGCATGCAGCCCAAGCCGAGCGGGAAGACGTCGAGATCGCCGATTCTGCGGTTGTCCATGGCTTAACTGTCCCCCGCGCGAGCGGGATCAGTCGATGGAGTTGAACAACTCCAACGCCTTGGGGGAGTCCCACTTCACGGCGTCCTGACCGGCCACGAAGTACGTGCCCTCGACCGTGGGTACGGTCGTCGACTGGCCCATCCCCATCGAGATCATCCCCATCGCCACCGCCAGTCGCATCTCATCGACGATGCCGGTGTTCTTGTCGACGGTCAGGCTGTTGCCTGCTGCTGAGGCGGCTCCGAACGAGCGCCACGGGAAGATCCAGGTGAGGGGGCTCATGGCGCGCTTGGCGACCGACGAGATGAACTCCTGTTGGCGCTCGACACGGCCGAGGTCACCGCGCGGGTCCGCATAGCGCATCCGGACGTACGCCAAGGCGTCCGCGCCGTCCATGGTCTGGCAGCCCTTCTTCACCTTCAGACCACTGTTGACGTCGTTGAACTTGCGGGTTGGGCACAACTTCACACCGCCGAGGGCATCGGTGGTGTTCGCCACCCCGGCGAATCCGATCTCGACGTAGTTGTCGATCTTCAAGCCGGTGGTCTGCTCGACCGTGGTGGTCAGCAGTTCGGGGCCGCCGTAGGCGAACGCCGAGTTGATCTTGCCCTGGCCGTAGCCGGGAATGCCCACCCAGGAGTCGCGTGGGATCGACACCAGTGTCGGGGTCCCGAAGAGCGGGACGTGCATGATCATGATCGTGTCGGTGCGCTGGCCTTCGGTGGACCCGGTGTGCAGTTTCTTCTGCTGGGCCTTCGTCAGGCCCTGGCGACTGTCACTGCCCACGATGAGGTAGTTGCGTCCCCACGAGGACGCGTCACTGGCCGGCAACGCTGCCGTCTTCGACACCGATGTGGCGAAGACCGTTGCCACGGCGAGCAAGTACACGGTGAAGACCGCGACCGCGGAGAGGATGATCCGCTTGGCCCCCCATTTGCGATGACGGCGGCGGCCCTTGCGAGACGGTGCGATCGTGCGAGGGATCGGAGGCTGCACCTGCCGTGGCGGCGCCCCGACGGGCCGCGGCGAGGAGCCCACGCCGGCGCCCACCGGTTGCCGGGGTTCGGGCGCGCCGAGGCGCTGCGTCGGTTGCTCACCTGGCTCCGGGCGCATCCACGACTCGAACTCCGGGGGCACATCCCCACTCTTGCTCACTCATACATGGTGCCCGACAAATACCTCCATGCGCAGTGATCCTCATCTCAGAACGTCATACGATCGGGCGCCATGACGGTAAGGATTACGCAAGATGGCCTAACGACAGTGGTCACGATCGATCGGCCGCATGTGCGCAACGCTGTGGACCGGGCCACGGCGCAGGCCCTCGCGGATGCCTTCCGTGGCTTCGAGGCGGACCCGGGAAGCAAGGTCGCGGTCCTGACCGGGGCGGGCAGCACGTTCTGCGCGGGCGCGGATCTGCGGGCGATCGCGGGGGGTGAACCGAACCGGTTGCAGCCCGACGGCGATGCGCCGATGGGACCCTCCCGCATGGTGCTGTCGAAGCCGGTGATCGCCGCGATCAGCGGGTACGCGGTGGCGGGGGGACTCGAGCTCGCCTGTTGGGCGGACCTGCGCGTTGTCGAGTCCGATGCCGTGCTCGGTGTCTTCTGCCGCCGGGTGGGAGTACCGCTGATCGACGGTGGCACTGTGCGACTGCCCCGCATCGTGGGGCTGGGCCGTGCTCTGGACCTGATCCTCACGGGTCGGGAGGTGCACGCCGACGAGGCCCTGCGGATCGGACTGGCCGACCGGGTGGTGCCGCCGGGGCAGGCACTGGCGGCGGCGCTGGAGCTGGCGCGGCAGATCGCGGCGTTCCCACCGGCGGCGATGCTCGCCGACCGGGCCAGTGTCTATCGGGGGCTCGATCTGGATCTGGCGCAGGCGTTGGCCTCCGAGTTCCAGCACGGCATGCCCGCGGTCGTGGAAGGGGCGGCCGGAGCGAGGCGCTTCGTGGGGGAGGAGCGGTGAATGGGTGGCCCGCGTCCATCGGTTAGTCCCGCGTCCATCCGTTAGTCGAATACGGCCGTGAACCTCTAACGGGAGTGCACAAGGTCTAACGGGAGTGGCACGCCGACGACCGCTGCCACCCACCTAGACCACGCGGTCGATCAAGTGCGGGAACTCAAGCAGCATGAACATCTGCAATGCACCCGCGGTGTCCAGCACCGACCCGTCGTCGTACCTGCCCGCCAGCGTGAACCACCCTGCGTGGTCGCGACCTTCCTGATCCAGCATCGCCGCGTACTCGCGGACGGTCTCGCCGCGGCCGACCAACAGTTGCGCTTTGGCGTACACCGCGTTGAAGCAAACGGGCTGCTGCCACAGACGCTCCACCGTGAAGTACTCATTGCCGGCCTCGGAGGCCTCCCGGGCGAGCACCGGGTGGCCGCCTCGGTAGGCCGCTGCGATGAGCAGGCCCTGGTTGTAGGAGTAGACCGCCGGCTCGATCGAGCCGTCAGCACGTACATGGTCCTGAACGAGGCCGTCGCCGTTGCGCAGCGCGGCGAGGAAGTCCAGGGAGCCGTCGACGCGACCGCCGAGCAGCCCGTGGAGCAGCGCGCCGGCACCGGTAGAGCAGGCGTTCTGCGTGTCCCCGTCCTCCACCCACTGGATCCCGCCGGTGGCCGGATCAAGGCCGGACTGTACGAACTCGTCGATGTCGCTGGCTCGCTGTCGCGACGCCCTACCGGTGCTGAATGCATGGCGTTGCAGGAACGCGAGGCCGAGCCACGCGTTGTCGTCGTAATAGCGCTTGCCGCGCCCGATCGACTCCCGGTAGGCGCCGCGCGGATCCCGGTAGGCGGCAAGGCCGCGGACCAGTCCCGGGAACCGCGCGGGTCCCGAAACCGAATCGGACAACGCGTAAGCGTGGAGCACCTGTGAGAACGGCCAGCAGGTGACCGCGACCGGCGATCCGGGCTCGTGGACCCAGGTGACCCGGCCGCCACCGGCGAGGCTGCGCCGCAGGGTGGCGCGTGTGCTCTCGTACCGGTTGGGAGCCCGCATCGCACAAGCGTATTCGGCGTCACCTTCGTCGATCCACAGGCCGATCGGCCCTTTCCACACCTTCGGCGAGCAGGTGTGGCGACGTCGCACCCCTGGGGCACGATGGAGGCACCGATCGGGAAGGTGCGTCGATGCTCGAAACGCTCAGCAAGCTGCTCAACCAGGCCGAGAACGCGGCGACGGAAGCGGAGGCGGAGGCCTTCTTCGGCAAGGCGCAAGAACTCGCGACGTTGCACGCGATCTCTTTGGCGGAGGCACGGGCACACTCCAAGCGGTCGCAACGCCGGGAAGAGCCCACCCATGAGCAGGTCACCATCGGTCTGCCGCGCCAGCACATCAACAGTCACCTGTGCCTGCTGTCGGTGGCGATCGGCGAGGCGAACAGCTTGCGGACCAACATCGCCTCCAACAACACCTACGTCATCTGGTTCGGGCTGCCCAGCGACATTGAAGCCGCGACGATGCTTCTGCACTCCGTGTCGCATCAGATGGCCCGCGCGGCCGACGCCTTCGTCCGGGGCCGGAGTTGGGCCGGTGAACGCGACCTGGAGAACGGCGGTACTGCGATGACGGCGCAGAAGGCCCGGAAGACCTACTACACGACGTACGTGCGCGTGATCGGGCAGCGTCTGATGCAGGCTCGGAAGGCGGCCGAGGCGCACTACGACCGCACGTCGGAGTCGGAGACCGGTGCAGCGCTTGTGCTTCGTGGCAAGGAGATCGAGGTGCGTGACTACTACGCCGCGAATTCCACGGCGCGGGGATCCTGGCGTGGGAGCCGGGCCAGCTTCTCCTCGGGACGTGCTGTGCAGCGCGCAACGGCCGATGCCGCGAAGGCCAGGCTGGAACCGGCCCGGGAGATCGGCGGCAGCCCCCCGGCCGTGGCCTCGTGAGCGACACCCGTCGTGTCTACGACTCCGAGGACACCCTGCTGTTCATGCTGGACAACGGCGGCACCGTGCAGTTCATGGGTAGCTCGTTGACGATGCCCGTGGAACGGCGTTTCGGCGACCTCGAGGGTGTGCGGCGCTATCTGGCGGCGGTCCGGGAGCGACCGTGGGGCTTTCCGGACGTGCCGGCGCCCGAGGTGCGGTTGCGGCGGGGCCACACCAAGGCGCACTGGGAGGACGGTGTCATCGCTTTGCCCGACGGCATCGGTCGCAAGGGCTGGGCCATGCGCGAGGTTGTGGTGCTGCATGAATACGCCCATCACGTGACGTGGCACACCGCCGGCGTCACCGGCCACGGCCAGCAGTTCCAGCAGGTGTATCTCGGGTTGCTCGAACATGCGGTGGGTCCGGAGGCGGCGTTCGTCGTGCGGGCGGGGCTGTCGGCCTGATCAGTCGGCCAGTTGCACCTGACCGACCAGCGGGATGGAGATCGTGAAGGTGCAACCGTCGCTGCCGTTGTGCACTGCGATGGTGCCGCCGTGGCCCTGCACCACGCGCTGGCTGATCGTCAGACCGAGACCCACGCCGCCGTCTCCGGGGGTACGGGCACTGGTGCCCCGCCATCCGGCGTCGAAGACGCGGTGCAGTTGCTCCTCGGGTATCCCGCCGCACTGATCGCGCACGGACAGTCTCGCGTCGTGCCCGTCGTGCTCAACGGACACCGCCACGAACCCGTCGGGCCGCGTGTGCCGCAGGGCGTTGACGATGAGGTTGTTCACGGCGCGGGCCAGTTCCTTCGTGTCCCCTTGCACGATGATCGGGCCGTCGGCGGTCCCTTCGAGGGTGATGCCGAGCCGGTGGGCCAGCGGCTGGTTGCCCGCGACGAGGTCGGAGGCGAGGTCGCCGAGATCCACGGGCTCGTGAACCATACGGGTGGCCGGGCTCTGCAGCCGCGACATGGTCGTGATGTCTTCGACGATGAGGCCCAGCGCGTCGACCTCCCGCAGCATGCGGGTCGGGTAGTCCTCGGGGGCGAGGCCGTCCTCGAGGGCCTCGGTCAGCACCCGCATCCGGGCCAGTGGGGTGCGCAGGTCGTGACCGAGCCACGCGATCAACTCCGAGCGGCGCTCCTCGATCGCCCGATCCCGCTGCTGCTCCGCGGCTTGGGCCTGCAGATGGGCGACCCGGCCGCCGACCAGCGCCCCGAAGCCCACCGCGATCGGTGTGGCCACCAACAGGACCACGGCGATCACGAAGACCTGGTCGGGTTTGAGCAGCATGGTCTCGCTCGCGGTGGCCACACCGGCGGCCACGCTGGAAACGGGCACCAACGGGGCCAGGCGGATGGCCCAGGGGATGGACCGTCGACTGATCGCGAAAAGGCACGCCGTTGCCAGGGCGCCCAAGGCCACGGCCGCCACCAGCGAGAGCACGAGAGGCCCTGTCACGATGTCGGCTCCCACCGATAGCCCACGCCCCACACCGTCACCAACCGCGACGGCTCCGCAGGATCGGGTTCGACCTTTTCGCGCAGTCTCCGCACATGCACCGTGACGGTCGACTTGTCACCGAAGTTCCACTCCCAGACGTCTTGGAGGAGTTGGTCGCGGCTCAACGCCTCCCCCGGGTGGTCCAGCAGGTAGGCCAGTAGATCGAACTCCCTGGTCGTCAGTCGCAGGTCGGCACCGTCGCGCGTGGCCCGCCGGGAACTCAGGTCGACGGTGAGGTCGCCGTCGGTGAGCACCCGCCCTGAGGCCTGCGCAGGTCGAGCGGAGCGGCGTAGCACTGACTGGATCCGCAACACGAGCTCCCGCGGACTGAAGGGTTTGACCACGTAGTCGTCGGCGCCGGCGGTCAGTCCCGCGATCCGGTCGATCTCCTCCGACCGTGCGGTCAGCAGGATCACCGGCAGCCCGGGCTGGACGGCGCGGATCTGCGCGCACAGCGACATCCCGTCGCCGTCGGGCAGCATCACATCGAGCACCAGCAGGTCGGGCTGCATGGTGTCGAGTTCGGTCAGCAGATCCGCCGCGGTCTCTACATGGCGGCCGTCGAGTTCGGAGCGCTGAAGGTACTTCAGGAGCACCTCGCCGACCGTCCGGTCGTCGTCCACCACCAAGATCCCGCTCACACGTCCACGGTAGGTGTTCGCGGCGTCCGCGGACAGTCCGCACAGCCCCGGTAAGACTTCCGTAACCGCCCTCAACCTTCCGCTGGCCGCGATCTTGGTGTCTCCTGAGGACAGTGACGAGAGGAAATGACATGAAGCGAATCCTGGTCCTCGTGGCTTCCGCGGGGGCCCTCACCCTGCTCGCCGCCTGTGGTGGCAGTGAGACCTCGACGCAGGATCCAAGCCCCGCCGCATCCGTGGCCGCGACCACCGAGGAGCCCTCGACCGAGCCGAGCACGAAGGCTCCGGCAGTGCCCGCCGGTGCGTATGTGGACTACGCGGACTACCAGGCCGACCAGCAGGCCTATGCCGCCGGCGATGTCGTGCTGTTCTTCAACGCGACCTGGTGTCCGACATGCCAAGAGGCGACGAAGAATCTGGAGGCCGCGGACTTCCCCGAGGGCTTGACGGTCGTGAGCGTCGACTATGACTCCAACCTGGACCTCCGCAAGAAGTACGGCGTGACGACCCAGCACACGTTCGTGCAGGTCGGCCCCGACGGCGAGCAGGTCAAGAAGTTCACCGGGTCGACGACGATTCCCCAGATCCAGGGCGAGCTGGCCTGATGTTCGAACTCATCGGCGCACTGGTGGCCGGCGTCCTGACGGTGCTGGCGCCCTGCGTGCTACCGCTGCTGCCGGTGATCGTGGGTGGGTCGGTGGCTCAGCAGCCCGCAGTGAGCGGCGGTGGGGTTGCCGTGACGACCCGCACGCAGATCCGTGCCCCGCTGGTCATCACTGCCTCGCTCGGGATGTCCATCGTGGTGTTCACCCTGCTGTTGAAGGCGACCACCGCGTTGATCGGCATCCCGCCGTCGGTGTGGGAGTGGGTATCGGGGTTGGTGCTGATCGGGCTCGGACTGGTCTTCGCGTTTCCCGCCACCTGGGAGCGGATCAGCGTCGCTCTGCGACTGCAGTCGCGAACCGGTACCCGTTTGACGGCTGCTCGGCAGCGCGACGGCGTCGCCGGATGGGTGCTCACGGGCGCAGCGCTGGGGCCGGTGTTCACATCCTGTTCCCCGCTCTACGGGTACGTCGTCGTCACTGTGCTGCCGGCGGAGCCCGTCCGCGGACTCGTCCTGCTGCTCACCTACGTCCTGGGACTGTGCGCCACTCTGCTGGCCATCGCACTGCTCGGTCAGCGGGCCGTCTCCAAGTTGCGGTGGGCGGCAGATCCGGACGGCTGGCTGCGGCGTGGGCTCGGTTTCGTCTTCATCGCCGTCGGGGTCCTGGTCCTGACCGGCTGGATGAAGGACATCGAGACGTGGTTGATCGCCAACAGCCCGGTGCAACCGTGGAATCTCGATCGTGGGTTCCTGCCCGAATGACACCGTCGAAACCTCTAAGGTTGGGAGCAGTCAATCGTTGGAGGAAATCGTGCGCCGCTTTGCCGTTCTCGCCACCGCAGCCGTCGCTGTCGGCCTGCTCGCCACCGGGTGTTCATCGACGGATGAGGCGCAACAGACGACCGAGAACGCCAACGCGGCGGTCTGTCTGTCCCTCGAGGGTCTCGCGGCCACGGTGGAGGGTCTGTCGACCGGGGTGACCGGGACTGGTGACGTCACCGTCAGCCAGGGCCAGGAAGCGATCAACCAGGTCGACGGCGCGTACCAGGCGGTCCTCACGAACATCTCGAAGCTCGATGAGGCGGTCAGCGACGAGGTGAGCACCGCGCAGTCGCAGTTCGAGCAGGCGCAGATGCAGATCAAGGAGGGTCTGACCGGTCTCGACGGCGATTCGAGCCTGTCGGACGTGCCGGAGGAGGAGAAGCAGGCGATCGCCCAGCTGAGCACCAGTTACGAGGAGATGAACTCGAGTCTGGGCTGTGGCGATGCTTCTTAGCGACGGAGGCATCCGCGCCGAGATCGAGAACGGCCGGGTCGGGGTCGATCCCTATGACGCCGACATGGTCCAGCCGTCGAGCATCGACGTGCGTCTCGACAGGTTCTTCCGGGTGTTCGAGAACCACCGCTACCCGTTCATCGACCCGTCGGCCGAGCAGGCGGAATTGACCCGCATGGTGGAGTCCGCACCCGAAGAGCCGTTCATCCTGCACCCCGGGGAGTTCGTGCTGGCCTCGACCTACGAGGTCATCACGCTGCCCGACGATATCGCCGGGCGACTGGAGGGTAAGTCGTCGCTGGGCCGGCTCGGCCTGCTCACCCACTCGACGGCCGGATTCATCGACCCGGGCTTCTCGGGGCACGTGACCTTGGAGCTGTCGAACGTCGCGACGTTGCCCATCAAGTTGTGGCCCGGCATGAAGATCGGTCAGTTGTGTCTGTTCCGGCTGGAGTCCCCGGCGGAGCATCCGTACGGCTCGGAGGTGTACGGATCGCGGTACCAGGGGCAACGCGGACCCACCCCGAGCAGGTCCTATCTGAACTTCCACCGCACGCAGATCGGCTGAGTCACACTCGGGTGGTCTTGGTCACCCTTGCAGGCAAGACGGCTGCGGAAGCGGTTCGTCAAGTTACACTTGAGAAACCGCCGCAACGCCACGCGCCTGCTTGCGAGATCTCGGGCGCTGCCGACGAAGGATAGTGAATGTCAATCGACAACGAGACCTCCCGGGTGCTCGACGCCCTTGAGGCTGAAGCCATCTGGGTCTTCCGGGAGACCGCCGCCGCATTCGAACGACCTGTGCTGCTGTACAGCATCGGCAAGGACTCGACGGTCCTGCTGCACCTTGCGCGCAAGGCCTTCCACCCCGGTCCCATCCCTTTCCCGGTGATGCACATCGACACGGGCTGGAAGTTCCGGGCCATGTACGAACTGCGCGACCGGACCGCCAAAGAGCTCGGGCTCGACCTGCGCCTGGCGACGAACCAGGAGGCGCGTGATCAGGGCGTGACGCCGTTCAGCCACGGCGCCCAGGAGTTCACCCGGATCATGAAGACGGTGGCGCTGCGCGCAGCCCTGGACGAGGGTCAGTTCGACATCGCCGTCGGTGGCGCGCGGCGCGACGAGGAGCGCAGCCGCGCCAAGGAGCGCATCTTCTCGCTGCGTGAGGCGGGTCATCGTTGGGAGCCCCGCAACCAGCGCCCGGAGTTCTGGCACACCGTGAACAACTCTCTGACCAACGGGCAGACGATGCGGGTGTTCCCGCTGTCCAACTGGTCTGAGCTCGACGTGTGGCGCTACGTCGCTCGCGAGAACCTCGAGGTTGTGCCGCTGTACTTCACCGAGGAGCGTCCCGTGGTGCGCCGCCAGGGCACCTGGATCATGGTCGACGACGACCGCATGGAACTCGAGGCCGGTGAGCAGATCGAGATGCGACGCGTGCGCTTCCGTTCACTGGGCGACTACCCGCTGTCCGGTGCGGTTGAGGGTGAGGCGTCCGACGTCTACGACATCATCCGGGACATCGAGGTGAACCGGCAGTCCGAGCGGGCCGGGCGGCTCATCGACGGTGAGGGCGCCCAATCCATGGAGCGCAAGAAGGCGGAGGGCTACTTCTGATGAAGGCACTGATCCGAGTCGTCGTGTGCGGCTCCGTCGACGACGGCAAGAGCACCCTGCTGGGCCGGTTGCTTGCTGAGACCGGCTCCATCCCCGAGGACCAACTCGAGTCCGCGCGGTTCACCCGCCGTCCCGGCTCGACCATCCCCTTGGGCGAGGTCGACTACAGCCTCGTGACGGACGGCCTTGAGGCCGAGCGCGAGCAGGGCATCACCATCGACGTGGCCTACCGCCACCTGATGCTGCCCAGTCGCAGGCGGGCGATCCTTGCCGACGCGCCGGGCCATGAGCAGTACACGCGCAACATGGCGGTCGCGGCCTCCACGGCCGACGTGGCGATCCTGCTCATCGACTCGATGCGCGGCACCAAGCGCCAGACCCACCGCCACTTGACCGTTTGCGGTCTGATGGGCGTGAAGCACGTGGTGCTCGCCGTCAACAAGCTCGATGGTGTGGGTTACGACCAGGGGATCTACAACGAACTGGTGGCCGAGGTCTCCGACACCGCCCGCCGGATGGAGATCGAATCGGTCATCCCGGTTCCCGTCTCCGCGCTCGTCGGCGACAACGTCCTTGCGCACTCGCCCAACACCCCCTGGTACCACGGGCCGACATTGCTCGACGCGCTCGACGCCGCGGAGATCCCCGAGCACATCGACGGCGAGGTCCGGTTGCCGGTGCAGACCATCATCCGCGGCAAGGAGTTCCGCGGATACGGCGGAATCGTCGCGCAGGGTGCGGTCAAGGCCGGCCAGACCATCACCGTGGCCCAGTCCGGCCAACAGGCCAAGATCGTCAAGTTGCACGGACTCAAGGGCACCGAGCCTTTCGAGCCCGAGCAGGTCATCACCGGTGAGTCCGCGACCATCGAGCTCGACAAGGACATCGACATCGCACGCTCGGACCTGCTGGTCACTGGCGAGCCGCCGCAGTTGGCCGACCGGTTCGCCGCGGACATCGTGTGGATGTCCGACCAGCAACTGGCGCACGGCCGCTCGTACACACTTCGCTGTGGGCCGCTGGAGGTCCCTGCGACCGTGACCAACGTGCGTCATCGCCTCGACGTGACCAATGGCAACACGATGGCCGCGCGGTTGCTCGAGATCAACGACGTGGGTCGTGTCGAGATCGCCACGTCCCGCCCGGTGACCCTCGAGGCCTACTCGGAGTCCCGGGAGACCGGTGGGTTCATCCTTGTCGACCGGATGAGTGGCGAGACGCTGGCGGCAGGACTGACCCGCTTCGCGCTGCGCCGTGCCACGAACGTCGTACCGCACCACTTCGAGGTGGACCGGGAGGCTCGCCAGGTCCTCAACGGGCACCCGGCGAAGGTCCTGTGGCTCACCGGTTTCTCCGGGTCGGGCAAGTCCACCATCGCCGACGCCGTGGAGCGCAAGTTGCACTCGCTGGGCATCCGTTCGTTCGTCCTCGACGGCGACAACCTGCGCAGCGGGTTGAACAAGGACCTCGGGTTCACCCCGGAGGACCGTGCCGAGAACGTGCGACGAGTGGCCGAAGTGGCGCACCTGATGTACGACGCAGGCATGGTGGTCATCGTGGCGCTGGTCTCGCCGTTCCGCGCCGACCGGCAGGCCGCCCGGTCGCTGTTCCCCGAGGGTGAGTTCCTCGAAGCCTGGGTCGATACCCCGATCGAGGTGGCGATGGAGCGCGACACCAAGGGTCTGTACGCGAAGTCCAAGTCCGGCAACCTGCCCAACCTCACGGGCGTGGGTCAGCAGTACGAGGACCCGGAGAGCGCGGAACTGCACCTGTCCGGGACCGACCCGGTCGAGCAGAACGTGGACACCGTCCTGCGAATGCTGCTGCCCGACGCGGTCGACTGACGCGCGGACTGCGCACACGCTCTCTAGCCTTGGGAGCGTGGCGGAGGGAATGTTCTCCCTTGATGGTCCGCGACCGCTGTCCACCGCGGTCAAGGGCTGGACGGCGGCCGTCCTCGGCGGATATGCCGCAGTCGTCGTTGCTGCCTACTTGCGCGCCGATGAGGACATGCAGGCATTGCCGGCCATGGCTCTGGCCCATGCGATGCTCGCCTCCTGTTTCAGTGCCATCACCGCACTGCTCATGGTGGGGCACGCGCGCAACACCGGCCGTCGCGGCTACCTCCTGATCGGTGGGACGTTCGCCTACCTGGCCGGCGTTCTGGTCTTCCTGCCGCTCTATTTCCCGGGCGCGGTGTTCCCCGGGCGCAACATCTGGGGCGACCTTCAGAGCGCAACGAACCTCTACTACGCGTGGCACTTCGCGTTCCCGATCGGCATCGCGGCCTCGGCCGTCCTCATCTACGTCGATCAGCGCAACCATCGGAGGCCCGGGTTGTCCCGGGCCCAGCAGTGGGGTGGCCTCGTGGTCACCGCCTCGGGTGTTGTGGTCACGCTGCTGCTCGCGACCTTCGGGTCGGACCTCCTACCGGCCGTCCTCGGGCCGGACGGTTCGAAGACCCCCTACGCCATGGCACTCGACATGGTGCTCGTCGTGATCTGCGTGGCCACCGTCGCGGTCACTGCCTTCTGCGCGCGCAACGGCTCGCTGATCGGGATGTGGCTGACCGCGCTGGCGTTGCTGGTCCTCGGCGAGGCAGTCGTGAACCTCAATGCCACCGAGCGCTTCACGGTCGGCTGGTATGCCAGCAGGTTCCTGTGGCTGATCGCCGTGGCCGCGCTGCTCACGGCCTTGGTGTGGAACCTGTCGCGCATCGATCGTGCGAACAGCGAGTTGGCGGCGCACGACTCCTTGACCGGGTGCGCATCGCGGATAAGCCTGCTGGACACCATGCGGCGCGAGATCGCCCGCAGTCGTGATCTCGGGACGGAGATCGCGTTGTTGTGGGTGGACCTTGACGGGTTCAAGGGGATCAACGACCAACTCGGACATCAGGTGGGTGACGACGTTCTGCGTCAAGTGGTCGAGCGGCTGTTCGGCCAGGTGCGACCGGGTGACCACGTGGGTCGGCTCGGTGGGGACGAGTTCGGGGTGCTGCTGTGTGACGACGTTGCAGAGGGCCGGGTCGATGCGGTGGCTGACAGGGTGCTCGCCGCGATCCGGGAGCCCATCCGCAGTGCAGACAGCCTCCTGCACGTCACGGCGGCCGTGGGGGTCGCGCGTGCCCCTACTGATGCCCGCGCGGCTGAGGATCTGCTGCTGTGCGCGGACCTGGCGATGTACGCGGCGAAGAACCGCGGGGGCGACAGGTTCGAGCGCTTCAATGCCGTCATCGGCACGGAGGCCGTCACGAAGGCCAGACTCCGCCACGACCTGGCGAGTTCCCTGCGCAAAGAGGAGTTCTGCCTGCACTACCAGCCCATCTACGCCTCCGACGGGGTGCGGATGGCGGGTGTGGAGGCGTTGGCCCGGTGGGTGCGTGACGGGCAGCCGGTGTCGGCCGGCGAGTTCGTGCCGTTCGCCGAACAGTCCGGGCAGATCATCCCCCTGGGCCGGATTGTCATCCGGACACTGGGCAGCGAGTTGCCCACATGGATGGCGGAGGCCTCGCCGGACTTCTTCGTGAGTGTCAACCTGTCGGTGAAGGAACTCGCGGATGGGCCGCTGGTCGACGAATTGCTGGAGAGCGAACTCGGTACGCACCTCGAGCGGCTCGTTGTCGAAGTCACCGAGTCGTTGGAACTGCAGGAAAGCTCGGAGGCCGAGCGCAATCTCGAACGGTTACGCGCCGCCGGGGTGCGGATCGCCATCGACGACTTCGGCGCGGGGTTCTCCAATTTCACCCGACTCGAGCACCTGCGCCCGTCCTTGATCAAGATCGACCGGAGCCTCGTGCGCCGTGCTGGTAGCGAGAAGGAGGGCGGAGTGGCGTTCCTGACCGCCGCCACGAGTGTGGCCGCGTCGTTGAACTGTGACGTCGTGGCCGAGGGCGTGGAGACACAGGCCGAAGCCGAGGTGGTGCAACTGCTCGGGATCGCGTACGTGCAGGGGTTCCGCTACCGCAAGCCTGGACCGATCGAGGAGTTCCGACCCGAGATCGTAGGTTGAAGCGCGCCTCAGCCGACGATGACCTGCCGCTGTGCCCGCAGCGACATCACCAGGGCGATGATCCACCCGACGATGGTCCAGCCGAGCAGCAGGTTCAGCCAGAACACGCCCCAATGCGGCACGTCGCGCACCGCGGCGATGGCCCACGGCAGCATATAGCCGGCCGTGAGGATGGCGACGATGACCGCCACCACCTTGGTGATTGTCCAGGAACGGTCGGCGGATTCGACGTGCATGCTCATAGATCAATGGTACGCGGATAGCCAGAAGCGGCCCGTTGACGTCTGCCCGATCCCACAACTGGGCCGGACACCCCTCGGGGGGAGTCTCAGGCCCAGTTGTGGGCCAGATATGTCCGGTTCGTGGCCTTTGCGGGGTCATTCATTCCCCGTAAGTGGGACCGGCGAGGCCCTCAGGCCCCAGTTGTGAGGAGAGCGGCGAAGGCCCCCACCCGATCGGATGGGGGCCTTCGCCGTGTAT
>ERZ795053.669-NODE-669-length-43719-cov-10.571249_pt1 | contig 43719 bp, 51 predicted proteins | sample MGYA00375137_ERZ795053 | MGnify/ENA primary metagenome ERZ795053 (study PRJEB30182, sample SAMN05720284) | activated sludge metagenome | isolation source: Anaerobic digester | place: Hong Kong | collected 2014-12-17 ... | reverse complement strand
TAACAGGCTTGCTTAACGAGCCCCATGGCTTGAAACCATTCCAGGTGAAACCGTGTTGTATCGGGGAAATTTTGCTTAGCTCGGGCGGAATGAATACCGTAAAGGGCATCTTCGGGAATTTCCATTGAACCAAGGTAGTCGTTTTCAACTCGCATTGATGTTTTGTTTCAGTATTGTTATTTGCGCTCAATAAATTTTACTTCGAAAAGTTTTGGCCAGTATTTCCCGGTAAGGTAAATTTTGCCGTTATCGGGATTGTACGCAATGCCATTCAGCACATCTTCGTTTCCGGTTCGGTCGGCTTGCTTAAGCAATCCTGCCATGTTTATGTTTCCGACAACTGCTCCGGAAGTAGGGTCGATAATTACAATTTTATCGGTAAGGTAAACGTTGGCGTATATTTTTCCGTTGATGTACTCCAGTTCGTTTAGCATTTTTACCGGGCCGTTGCTGTCGTAAACTTCAATCCGTTTCACTTCGGAAAAGCCTTGGGGTTCCATAAAGTGAATAACATTGGAGCCATCGCTCATAATTAGCAAATTACCATCGGTTGTTAAGCCCCATCCCTGCGTGTTATAGTTAAACGAATGAAGCCTACTGAAGTTTTCGGCATCGTAAACAAATCCTATTCCGCTAGTCCAGGTAAGTTGGAATATTTCGCCGTTTATCAAGGCAATTCCCTCGCCAAAGTATTCGTCGCTGATATTTATACTTTGAATGACTTTCCCTGTTTGCAGGTTTACTTTGCGTAAACTCGATGCGCCCGGTTGTCCTGTGCCTTCGTACAGAATGTTGTTGCTTATAAACAATCCTTGAGTATATGCCTTGGGGTCGTGAGGGTATTCCTTTATGACTTTGTAGGTAAACGTTTTGGGTGTAATATCCGATTTAACTATTATGTTGATTTCCGCTGTTTGTCGTTGTCCGTTATACCAAGCCGTTGCTCCGATTTTATTGCTTCCCAACGGTAAATCGGATGTTTTTGCTTCGGCTTTTAGGTTGCCAACTAATCCGCGACTTTTCCCGTTTACTCGAAGAATAATGGAATCCGGCTTAATTGTATCGGTTAGTGCAAATGTAACGTTTACAATTTCGCCTCGAGTAACGGTAAATCCTCCAATAGGCTTGTCTATTCTAATCATGTATATCGGTTTGGGCGAAGGCGCGCTATCTTTTTTGCTTGGAGAGTTGGTATTGCCGTTGGAGCACGATACAAGGAGTAAACTGGCAATAAGCAAATGCTTTATTTCGATGTTCATTGATTTATTTTTTAGTTCTAAAAAAACGTTGAATCCGATTTGGTTGCCTATACTTTTTTAAAAGTTTTTTTTGATTTAGTTCAGTTTTGTCCGATATAAGTGCCTCGATAATTGCGCCCCAGCCCGGGAAACCTCCAAAATTTCTATCATCAATAAAAATGTCAACATCTAACTTTCTTGGACTTGTTTGATCGAATTGCTCTTCGGGATAGTTATTGTTTACAGCGTAAAATTCCAATCCGTTTTTACGGCAAAATTCAACGGCTTCTTCAAGTAAATTATCAGTTCGTACTGTCCAAAGAATTAAAATGAAGCCTCTTTTTTGAAGTTCGCGAAGAGTTTCGAATGCAAAAAGCATGGGCTTGCCTATTGCCGGATAGGCATTTTCAACAATTGTTCCGTCAAAGTCAATAGCAATTCGTAGCATTGGCAAAATTTTTCACTCAAAACTAAGGAAATTTTATAAAACATTAGCAATCCGTAACTTTTAAGAGTAAAATGTTTTACCCCGAAAATTTTTTAGCATTGCGAAATAACCGTAATTTTACGCAACTATTAAACATTACTGTTTATGCCAAGCGAAAAAAGAATTGCAAAACATTTTCCTAATGTAATTACGTTGCTAAATTTAGTTTCAGGATGTTTGTCGATTGTTTCGGCATTCGAGGGTCAACTTGAAGTTGCCGGTCTTTTTATTATTCTTGCCGGAATTTTCGATTTTTTCGACGGGTTCACTGCACGTCTTATTGGCTCATATACGCAGTTGGGAAAGGAACTTGATTCGCTTTCGGATGTGGTAAGTTTTGGCGTTGCGCCAACATTTATTGTTTATCATCTTATGCGCAATGCAATGGGGCTAAACCCAAGCGATGGAATTTTTTCGGGATATTGGCTATTGCTTGTGCCTTTTATAATGGCAGCATTTTCGTCGTTAAGGTTGGGATTGTTTAATATCGATGAGCGGCAAACGTCTTCGTTTATAGGGTTGCCAACACCTGCCAATGCGTTTTTAATTGCCGGATTGGTTTTTGGCTTGGATAGTTCATGGGCAGGGATTTTCCGTTACATTACCTCATCGCCATGGGTAATGGTAGGAATTGTTTTGGTGGAGTCGTTTTTGTTGGTTTGCGAGTTGCCCATGTTTTCGTTAAAAATAAAGACACTTGCGTTTAGCAAATCGTACAAGCAGTTTGCGTTGGTTATTGGCGCAATTATACTGCTTATTGTTTTCTCGAAAGCTTCGCTGTCGTTAATTATTTTATGGTACATACTCCTTTCGGTGGCGTTCTATTTTACCGACAAAATAGCCTCGCCAAAAGGAAAAAGTTTATAGTAGTTCGGTAAAAACAGCTATTTTTGCCAAAAATTAAATTCATTTATAATGAAATTTCAAGCTGCAATTAATGTAATGCCTTTAAAAGCATTGCTCGACCCACAAGGTAAAGCTGTAAACGCAACCCTTAAAGGAATTGGATATCCGGAGGTTTCCAGCGTTCGTATCGGAAAGCATATCAATTTGGAAATTGAGGCTTCGTCGAAAGAGGCTGCCATGGAAAAGGTAACTGAAATTTCTGCTAAAGTGCTTTCGAATCCTGTAATGGAAGGTTTCGATTTTGTGCTAAACGAAGTAAAGGAGTAACTATTCCCCGTTAGTATCGGGTTTTCCTCTGAGAATTTCGGCCTGTCGTTTTATGGATTCCTTGTGAACCAAGCGTAGCAGGCTTTTTATGTATTCTTCGCTCAATCCTAATTTTTGACCGCATTCAATTCGCGATTCCAGTATTTTTTCCCACCTGCGAAGTTGAATTATTGTAACGTTTTTATCACGTTTATACTCTCCAATTTTTTCAATCAACCGCATTCTGTTGCCTAGCAACTCGAGTATTTGCTGATCGATTGAATCTATTTGGTTTCGGATGGTTTCCAGTTGATCGGTAAAATTCGAATCGCCTGTTGCCAGTTTATGGAAATTAAGGCTGTTGAGCATGTGCTCAAATTCCTTAAAGTCGAGTTGCTGGCGGGAGTCGCTTAATGCCGTAGGCGGGTTTGGATGAACTTCGACCATTAATCCATCGTACGATAAATCTATGGCGTGTTGAGCAATTTCCTGAACAAGTTCCCTTTTCCCTGCAATATGGCTGGGATCGGATATAAGCGGAAGTTTTGGTAATCGGCTCTTTAAATCGATGGCTAATTCCCATTTTGGAATATTGCGTAAGCGGGAACGCTCGTAAGGGAAAAAACCTCTATGAATAGCAGCCAGTTTGGTAATTCCAACTTTATTAAAGCGCTCTATGGCTCCAATCCAAAGTTCTATATCCGGAGTAACCGGATTTTTAACGAGCACAGGAATATTAGTGGATTTCAACGCTGCGGCTAACTGTTCAACCGAAAAGGGATTGGCTGTTGTTCGGGCGCCAATCCAAACCATATCGATGTTATTTTTTAGCGCAAGTTCAACATGAGCAGGCGTAGCAACTTCAATTGCCACTTTTAGCCCGGTTTCATTCTTAACGCGGTTAAGCCATTTTAATCCTTCTTCACCGGCACCTTCGAAATTCCCTGGACGAGAGCGGGGTTTCCAAATGCCCGCTCTTAATACGGACACCTGTTTGGTTTTTGCTAAACTCTTTGCTGTGGACAGAACCTGCTCTTCCGTTTCAGCGCTACATGGCCCTGCAATAATTAACGGGTAGTTTATTCCTTCAAACCAATTATTTAACGGTTCTATTTCTAAGAGGGATTCCACAGTCTTTCCTTAATTTTAGAACACAAAGTTAATCAGAACATGGTATTTATATGACTTTATTTTCGATTTTTCGAAAACGGAAAATTGTTCAATGTATTTCGAGACTTGTGTTTTTGAACTTGAATTTATAGTTTATGAAACTTTAACAAAAGAGGCATAATATTTGTTTTGAGCAAAGGGTGAACTCAAATAGGTATATTGCTAATTGTTTAATCAAATAGAAAATTTCTTAACCAATTGAAAAACAACCTAAACTCTAAAAAAACGGAGGCCTTATGAAATCAAAAGTATTTTTAATACTAACTGGCATTTTATTGTTTTTGGGAAGTTCCGCTTTTGCACAACTCGACGAACTGCCTAAAAGCGATTCCGCTAAATTTACCGGAGGTGCCATTATAGGAGCGGTAACGGTTGATGGTAAAAATTACCAACAAGTTGCCATTCGTACCGATATTCCTATTGGAAAGTTCGGGTTTGGACTCGACATGCAAATTCTTCTTGATGAAAATGGAAATATTCGCAAAGAAGATTGGGATCAATGGCAGGATTATCTTGATAAAATTTACTATATCCGCTTTGGCAAGAAAACCGACCCATTTTACTTTAAGCTGGGAGGATTAGATTACAGTTACATTGGCTATTCTAACATTTTTAACGGATACACCAATATGCTGGAATATCCAACACGTAAGCGTTACGGGGGCGAATTGTCGTTTTACATTCCTTCGGAGAAATGGGAAGGAAAGCCGCGTATGGGTGCAGAATTTTTGTTTAGCGATGTAAAGGAGTTGTTTTTGGAAAGTCCGGCAGAGCCTTCGTTACTATTTGGTACCCGCGTTTTCTTCCGCCCATTAAAAAAGTTGGAGATAGGAGTTTCGCTTGGTGCGGATTTGAATGAGTATAATGCTTTTTTGGATAGAGATGGAGACGGAGTTCCCGATGCAATTGATAATTATCCTAGTAACGGCAACTGGGCTACCGATATGGATAAAATTAGCACATCGGACTGGAATCATCTTTTAGATGATTCGTATTGGGGTGCAACTCGGGCAGAGGCGTATCAGAATTTGTTGGCAGCAGGTTTGGTTCCTTCCGACACGACTCGTATGTCCGATTTGTTTAACCTTGCAGGACAAACCTCGAGAATGTATGCTGCTAGTGTTGACATAGGAATTCCCGTTATTGAACGCGAAAAATTTCAATTTGATATTTATTCCCATTTTACCCAATTAAAGGGGGAGAAAACATACGGCTGGGGTGTTGCACTTCCGGGTATGCGTTTTATTATAGGAACAGGAAGTGTGAATAATTTTTTAACGTTGAAAGCAGAGTACCGCCGTTCTTCTAAAGAGTTTATGTTTGGATACTTTAATAACACTTACGATATTGAACGTGCGCAGTTTACCAGCAATGGACAGGTAATAACAAAACAACAGCAGCTATTGGCTATAACCCATGAAATGAATGGAGTTTATGCCAGTGCTGAGTTGAACCTGTTGAACTATGTGGTGGTATATGGCGGATATCAGGATTTGATGGGAACCGGCGATGATCACATACGTTCCATTCATGGAGAGTTACGTATGGGCGAAACGTTGAAGAACATGCTTCACTTTGCCGATGTAAAGGGGTATTATATTCAAAATAACGTTCAGGATTTTAAGGAATGGAAAACGCCTAGTTCGTTGGTTGGATTTTCAGTCGGATACAACTATAAAGGCGCTATCGTAGGATTAGATTACCGATGGACATTTCAGGACTTGGATGGAAACGGCATAATTCGTGGTAACGATGAAACTATAAAAACCATTAGTTTTCGTACTGCCGTTACATTTTAGCATAGTTTGGGGTAAAATGAAAGCCGTTGGCGTTTAGCTAACGGCTTTTTGATTCCGTACTATTTTTGCGTTAAAAGAAATCGTACTGACTGCTATATTTTTCGGCCAATTCAATAGGCTGTTTTTTGTAACTATGAAATATTTTCCGAAGAGTTTTTCCTGCCCACTTTGTTCGTTTTAAGTATTGGCTGTAAGTTTCTTTTTGCCATTCAAAATCTTTAGCAATAACCATTTCGGGCGATACGTATTTGTATGTTTCCTCAATTATGGAACTTAACGGGTTCCTTTTTTTGTACGAAGGATTTTGCGTGTTGGCCAGCAATAAAACATTATTCCTTTTGCACTCCGCTTTTAATGAATCTATAACATTGTAATACTTTGTGATTATTTCGGGAGAAATAGCATTGTAATTTTCTCCACCAATATCCATTACAGGTCTTACCTGTAAGGTGTTTACCCCATACTTTCCGAAGACATCAAAAAAGTTTGCTAATTCAGTATAATTATCTGCGTTTGCTGTAAAGTTTACTCTTAAGGAAGTTTTAAATCCGCTCCGCTTTCGTTGCTTATTAAACTCATTTAAAATTAAATGAATTTTATCCCATTTTGCTCCGGTCATTAGGTATTCGTATGTTTCCTTACACGTTCCATGAATCGAAATGGTAAGTTCGTTTAATTCTGCATTAAGCAAATCGGAAATGTTTTCACCGGAAAGAAGTTGCCCGTTGGTTACCAGTCCAACATGCGGTACGTTATGAAGTTTTGCCAACTTCACAACTTCAACAAAATTTTTGTACATGGTAGGCTCTGCTCCGCAGCCAACCATTACCTGTAATGCTTGGGAAAATATGCTTTTGGCCAGTAATTTTAATTCCTCTAAAGTAAACTTTGAAGAGGATGGTTTTCTGCTTTTGCTAAAATAGCACATACGACACCTTAGGTTACATGCAAAAACAGGGTCAATTCGAACGGAGTAATAGCGTTTGTGGGTTAATTGTGCCATTACAATTAAGAGCAACTTTATTCTGTTGCTCTTAATCATACGGTTTACCTTTAACAATCGGTATATCTGAAACATTTTAAAGTATTCTAGTTGTCCTTTGCCTCAGGATTTTTCTTCTCCCATATTTTAATGGCCCATATCGAAAGTTTATAGCTGAGGTAAATAAGTATTGGCCAACTTATAAACCAAAGTATTTCTGTCAAGTGTTTCATAGTTGCGGTCTTTTTAGTAAACGTGCGATTCGTTATTTATTTCTTCCTCGTTAATCTTTTTAACATTTATGCTTTTCCATGCATACCAAATGTATGCAATTACAAATGGAATTAATATCGATACAATGCTCATTGCAGTTAGCGTAAACTTGCTTGAAGAGCTGTTGTATATGGTTAGCGAGCTTTGCAGGTCGAATGTGGAAGGGTAGTATGCGGTATTATTATATCCGGCAATTAGGAAGAGAGCCAAAACAGCCAGAACTGTACCAAATCCTGTAAACCAAATCCCTTTTGTATATGTTTTTAAAAGTGAAGCGGCAATTCCCCAAAGCACTAAAACTACTCCTGCTAAGAAAATAATTAGTACAATTGGCATTTGTATAAGATTATGGAAATATTTAAAGTTTTCCATGAACACCGTACCGTCGCTTGGGTTTACGGCAAAGCCTTGTCGAAGCATTAGCCATATTACAAAAGTTAGAAAAAATACAAGAAACGGTATTGCGTTGTAAAGTAATTGCTTCCGCGAACGTTTAAAAATTTCATCATTATCAATAGTATTCATAAAATACAGAGTTGCAAGTACCCTTGCCAGAAAGAAAACAGCTAGACCTAACGACAGGTTATGCAAGTTCAGTGCGGCTTCGAGCCCGTGCCAAGGTGTTTCCCACGACGATATTACAGTGTTTGCACTGTTTGCAAGGTTCAGTTTGTTAACGGAAAATTCGGAACCGGTGAAAAAGGTTGCTACTGCTATTCCCAGTAAGATTGTTCCTAAAAATCCATTAACAAAAAGAAACGCATCGTAGGTTCGTTGTCCTAGAAAATTGCTTGGTTTACTACGATATTCATAGGATATGGCCTGTATGATGAAGCAAAACAAAATGGCCATCCAAACCCAGTATGCTCCGCCAAAGCTGGTGGAGTAGAATAGAGGAAACGATGCGAAAAAAGCACCACCAAAGGTAACTAGTGTTGTAAACGTAAATTCCCATTTACGGCCTAACGCGTTTACAAGTAATGTTTGTTCTGTTTTGTTCTTTCCAAGGGTGTAAATAAGCGTTTGGCCTCCTTGAACAAAAAGTAGAAATACCAATATGGCTCCTAGTAGCGAAATTATAAACCACCAGTAATGCTGTAGAAGTATATATGTTGTATCGGTCATGGTTATTTTCCTCCTTCTTTAGGTCCAAGTTTAATTTGTTTGAACATAATTTTTAGTTCTGCAATTAGCAGCGTAGTAAAAATGATTAGGAATAGGAAGAATGTTACCTGTACAGCCCCCGAGTCGATTCTGGAAACAGCTGCTACCGATGGAAGAATATCCTGTATTACCCAAGGTTGTCTGCCAACTTCAGCAACAATCCATCCTGCCTGGCTGGCAATGTATGCCAAAGGAATCATAAGTATCGAGATACGAAGTAGCCACTTTTTAATTTTGAACTCTTTGCGAAGGGCTAGGTATAGTAGAACAGCAAAAAAGAGTATAAACAGAAATCCAAGCCCTACCATTATGTGAAAGCTGTAGAATGTTAGCGGAATGTTTGGAATTATACTTTTGGGATTGTTAAGGTAACCATATCCAAAGTATTCGAAATTACTATCAAGCAAATTTTTATGGTAGGCCATGGCTGTGGTATCCTTTGCATCGGAAGCTGCCTTGTAGTCGGCAAGTGCCTGTATGGCAATTTTTCCACGTTCCATTTTTTGTTCCAACGATAATGCTAATTGTTCTTTCCCTTCCTTATTGGTGTAAATGTAACCTCCTTCAACCAAGTTTTTAACACCCGGAACAAATGCTTCCCCTGAACGGTATCCGAGAAATGATAGCAAACGGGGAATTTGAACGCGAAATACGAATGGATTTCTACTGTCGTTGTATTCTTTTCCGGGGGTTAAGGCGCCAACTACAACTAAAGGTGCGCCTTCGGAACCTTCGTATAATCCTTCCATTGCAGCAAGTTTCATCGGCTGTTTTTGCGCAACCTGATATGCAGAACCGTCGCCTGTTAGCACTAAGAATAGCGATGTTACTAACCCGAATACTGATGCGATAATTATGCTACGTTTTGCAAGCAACAAATGGCGTCCCTTTAGTATGAACCAAGCGCTCACGCCGATAACAAATATTGCCGATAGCACATAACCGGAAGATACCGTATGTAGAAATTTATTTATTGCAACCGGAGAGAACAAAACATCCCAGAAGTTATTCATTTCGTTTCGGGCTGTTTCGGGGTTAAAGTGCATTCCTGCAGGATGCTGCATCCATGCGTTGGCTACCAAAATCCATAATGCCGATAGATTTGCCCCAATGGCTACCAACCATGTAGAAATAAGGTGAAATTTTTTGCTGACCTTATTCCATCCAAAGAACATAACGGCAATAAAGGTAGATTCCATGAAGAAGGCCATTATTCCTTCAATAGCTAAAGGTGCACCAAAAATATCACCGACAAACCAAGAGTAGTTGCTCCAGTTAGTTCCAAACTCAAATTCGAGAATAATGCCAGTTGCTACGCCAATGGCAAAGTTTACTCCGAAAAGAGTCATCCAAAACTTGGTTATCCGTTTCCACTCCTCGTTTTTCGTTTTGTAGTATAGCGTTTCCATGAACGCAATAATAAATGCCAAACCTAGGGTTAGTGGAACAAAAACCCAGTGGTACATGGCAGTTAGGGCAAATTGTGCCCGAGACCAGTTAACCAGCGAAAGATCGAAATGTTCCATAGTCGGTTATTTTGATTTAGTTGTTAGTTGCTCAATTACATAGTTGCTGCGGTCGGAATCCGAGTCGAAATTTCTTTTTAGAAGATTTGGGAAGAAGAATATTTTTAGAATTGCAAACATTATGAAAAGTTTTATAAGAATTATTAACCACAGGCTCTTGCCAACGGTCATGCTTTTAAAACCTTCATAGTAAAATAGGAATACTTTTTTTAGAGGGTTCATGTTTGCAGTTGTTACATCAAATTTAATTAAATTTCTTAAACAATGAAAAAGCAACAAGGTTTAGAGGAAAATGAAAAAGACTTCGCTAATGCGAAGTCTTTCCTATAACTTATAATGGTTGTTTTTATTCTTCAACAATTACAATTTTCTCTATTTTATCGCCTGCCCTTATTTCATCGATAACATCCAAACCTTCATAAACTTTACCAAAGCAGGTGTGTTGCCTATCGAGGTGCTTTGTGTTTTCCCTGCTATGGCAGATAAAAAATTGCGAGCCGCCCGTATTTCTACCGGCGTGAGCCATAGAAAGCACACCACGATCGTGATACTGATTGTTCCCGCTTAGTTCGCAGTTAATTTTGTAACCGGGGCCACCGGTTCCCACGCGGGGATCATTCATATCCTTTGAAAAGGGGCAGCCTCCCTGTATTACAAAGTTCGGAATAACTCTATGAAATGCCAATCCGTCGTAAAATCCGGATTTAGCCAGTTTTACAAAGTTTTCTACCGTGTTAGGGGCATCTTCTTCGTAAAATTTTACTTTCATTACACCTTTCGGGGTGTGAATTTCTGCTGTTCTCATCAAGTCGTGTTATTTAAATTTTTACAAATGTACGAAATGTTTATGGTCTTAAACAATCGCAAAACTCGGTTAAAAGGTATCGTAGGTTGCTCGTTTACTTGTCGAGAAAGACGGTTTGTATAATCATAAAAATTGCCATAGCAACAAATACATACCCCACAACTTTACTGATTACTTTCTCGGAAACTTTAACTGAAATTCGCGAACCAACTTGTCCGCCAATAAAAACAACTCCGGCCAATATAAGTGCCAATGTCCAATCAATATTGGTGTTTATTAAATGGCCTGCAAGCCCGGTAATAGCGGTAATGCTAACCATTAGCGCAGATGTGGCTATGGCAATTTTAACCGGTATGTTAAACCAAAGTATCATTACCGGAACTTTTAGCATACCACCTGCAATGCCCAATAATCCCGATAAGTAACCTGAAATAAATGTTATCGGAATCATTAGAAAAATAGGGATGCTGTAACTTTCGCCGTTGAATTGTCGGACCCAGTGTCCGAATCCCTGTTTCAGTACGCCCTTTTTAGCATTGGATGTTTTCCCTTTTATGGTTATAAAGGCCAGAACAAGCAGAATGATCGAGAACATGATTTTAAGTAACATCGGATTAAAATGTACCGAGGTGATGCCTCCGGTAAAGGAGCCCATATCGGTAAAAATTTCCATTACTATAGCCAACTTCCAATCAACCAGATTGGCTTTGCGGTATCGTAGAAAAGCCGAAAAGCCTGTAATTGCAATTAAAAAAAGGCTAACAGGCGATGCTGCGTGAAATGAATAGCCCATTAACAGTAAAATGGGAACATATATTACACCTCCGCCAATTCCTATTAGCGATGCAACTGCCGCTACCAGCAAAAAGATAATTGCAATAAAAACATATTCCATGGGTTAACTTTAATGAACTTTTTTTGAGAATGGAAAACAGGTAATGCAAAGTAGCAAATTTTCGGTAATCAACCTTTATTTAATGTAAACTCATAATTATTGTAAAGTTGCTGCCATTTGTTACGATAAAAAAGGAGGTTGTTAGCCTCCTTTTATTACTCTATTTTAAGTTGAAATTTCAATTCTAATAAATCTACTCTTCTTCCTCTTCAGCTTCGTATGCTTTAAGCAGTTTTTCCTGAACATCGGAAGGAACTTGCTCGTATGCAGAGAATTTCATGGTATAAGTTGCTCTGCCGCTTGTGAGAGACGAAAGAGCTGTTGAGTATTTATTTAATTCGGCGAGGGGCACTTTTGCATTAATAATTTCGAAGCCCTTATCGTTTCCCATACCCATAATAATTGCCCTGCGGTTTTGTAGGTCGCTCATTACGTCGCCCATTCTATCCGAAGGAACAAGAACTTCAACGTCGTAAACAGGTTCCATAATCTTAGGTCCGGCATCCTTAAATGCGTTTCTGAATGCGTTACGTCCTGCTAGTTTAAAGGAAATTTCGTTGGAGTCAACGGGGTGCATTTTACCGTCGTAAACAGCAACTTTAATGTCACGAGCATACGAACCGGTTAATGGTCCTTGTTCCATTTTTTCCATTATGCCTTTTAAAATAGCTGGCATAAAACGGGCATCAATAGAACCACCAACAATACAGTTGTAAAATACAAGTTTACCACCCCATTCAAGTGGAATTTCTTCCTTACCTCTAACGGAGAGGTTAATTTCTTTTCCGTTTACTTTATATTTAGACGGATCAGGCGTTCCTTCAACATATGGTTCAATTACCATGTGTACTTCACCGAATTGTCCTGCACCGCCCGATTGCTTTTTATGGCGATAATCGGCTTGAGCAATCTTTGTAATGGTTTCACGGTAAGGAATGCGTGGAGGAATAAATTCTACTTCAAGTTTATTTAAGTTAGTTAACTGCCATTTTAGTATGTTGAGGTGATGTTCGCCTTGTCCCGATAAAATTATCTGTTTAAGTTCTTTAGAATGTTCAACAAGAATTGTTGGGTCTTCCTGATGAGCTCGGCTAAGTAATTCGCCCAATTTTTCAACTTCGGCTTCATTCTTAGGTTTAATAGCAGTACGGAATTTGGGCTCGGGGAACTTCATGGCATCAAATTTAAAGTCTAAACCCGATGCGCAAAGTGTTTGGTTTGTTTTAGAGTTTTTAAGTTTAACCGATGCGCCAATATCGCCTGCTGCAAGTTCGGTAACCTTTGTACGATTTTTTCCTGCTGTAACAAATAGTTGCGATAAACGCTCCTTGGTAGTGTTGTTTGCATTTGTAAGGTCCATACCTTCGGTAACTTTTCCGGACATTACTTTAAAGTAGCTAATTTCGCCAAGGTGAGATTCAATATTCGATTTGAAGATAAACAGGGAAGTTGGAGCAGAAGCATCACATTTAATTTCTGTTTTGCTGTTGTTAGGCAGCATAGGCATTTGGGCAGGATTTGGACATACGTTAATAATGAATTCCATAAGCCTTTTTACACCAATGGTCTTTTTACCCGACAAACAGAATACGGGGAATAATTCCCGTTTTTTAATACCCATTGTAAGACCCGACCGCATTTCCTCTTCCGTTAAAGAACCCTGTTCGAAAAATTTTTCCATTAAGGTTTCATCGTTTTCGGCAGCCGATTCAATAAGAGCGTTATGAAGTTCGGTTGCATGGTCTAACTGATCTGCAGGAATATCTAATTCTTCACGAACACCTGTATCGCCCTGAAACTTGTACATCTTCATTTTTATAACGTCGATAATGCTATCGAAATTGGCTCCAGAATTTACAGGGTATTGGGCAATGGCAATTTTGCTGCCAAAGGTTTGCTTAAGCGATTCGATGGTTTGGTCGAAGTTTGCTTTATCGTGATCCATTTGGTTTACTGCAAGAACCATAGGTTTTGCTAACTTCTCCGCATGACGGTTAAAAATCTCGGTTCCAACCTCTACACCATACTGACCGTTAATAACCATGACCAGCAAATCGGTTGGGTACATCGAAGTAACTACCGCGCCGACAAAATCGTCGGAACCCGGGGTATCTATAATATTCAGTTTATGGTTGTTAAATTCAGTGTACAGTAAAGTTGAAAAAATAGACCGTTGGTTTTGTTGCTCAATTTCCGTGTAATCCGATACGGTATTTTTTCCTTCGATAGTACCTTTACGGTCGATAACTTTGCCCTCGAACATCATCGATTCAGCCAAAATGGTTTTTCCTGAGCCTGTATTTCCAATCAGGGCAATATTTCTGATTTGTTCACTTAAGTAGGTTTTCATTTGCGTTACGCATTTTTATTGGGTTAAACAAATAATAGGCTAAAATAGCCTTCTAACGCGATTGTTTAAATTATTCGGTTAGGTTATGATTGCCCCCAAAAATAGTAAAATTTTGTTTCAAACAACTTTTTATCAACTAAATCGGTATGTTTTTAAGCATAAATGCCGATTAGCGTAAGAATCTTTAAAGTGTCTAATAATCAGTGTTGTTTTTTAATAAAAAAGATGTTACCTTTGCGCCCGCAAAAGCAAAGAGCGGGGAAACCCGCTGGTAAACAGATAAAAAAGTAAACGGGATTGCGATAGTATTGAAAAAAACAATACCTTTGCAAGCCATTTTTAAATTAAATTAACCATAAATTGTATTTATGCCTACAATTCAGCAGCTAGTAAGAAAAGGAAGGTCTCGGCTGGAGGATAAAAGCAAAGCGCCAGCGCTTGATGCTTGCCCACAGAGACGAGGGGTATGTGTACGTGTGTACACCACTACACCTAAAAAGCCAAATTCGGCTATGCGTAAAGTTGCCAGGGTTAGGCTTACTAACGGTAAGGAGGTTAACGCCTACATTCCTGGAGAAGGTCACAATCTACAAGAGCACTCAATTGTGCTTATTCGTGGAGGCAGGGTAAAGGATTTACCCGGTGTTCGTTACCACTTAGTGCGTGGAACGCTTGATGCATCTGGTGTTGAAGGACGTCGTCAGCGTCGTTCTAAGTACGGAGCCAAGAGACCTAAGAAATAATTAAGTTAACCTCAATTGACGCTTTACTACAATGAGAAAAGCTACACCAAAAAAACGAATTATCTTACCCGATCCAAAGTTCGGTGACATAATGGTTACCCGCTTTGTAAATAACTTAATGCTAGAGGGTAAGAAGAGTACTGCTTTTAATATCTTTTACGATTCGCTCGATATAGTTGGACAGCGGATGAAAGAAGATGAAAAATCTCCTCTTGAAATTTGGAAAAAGGCACTCGAAAATGTTACTCCACAGGTTGAAGTTAAGAGCCGTAGGGTAGGTGGTGCAACGTTCCAAGTTCCTATGGAAGTACGTCCAGAACGTAAAATTTCCATTTCCATGAAAAACCTAATTCTTTTTGCTCGCAAGCGTTCAGGAAAAGGCATGAGCGAAAAGTTGGCTGCAGAAATCATGTCTGCTTACAACGAAGAAGGTGGTGCTTTCAAGCGGAAAGAAGATATGCATAAGATGGCTGAAGCTAACAAGGCTTTTGCACATTTCCGTTTTTAATTTTTGCAATTAAGTAGAAGGTAGGATTACTAAATGAGTAGGGATTTAAAATTTACGCGTAACATTGGGATTATGGCCCACATCGACGCCGGTAAGACAACAACTACCGAGCGTATTTTGTACTACACCGGGAAAACCCATAAAATTGGCGAAGTACACGATGGCGCTGCTACAATGGACTGGATGGTGCAGGAGCAGGAGCGTGGTATTACCATTACCTCGGCTGCTACTACAACCTTTTGGAACTACAATGGCGGTCATTATCAGATTAATATTATAGACACTCCGGGCCACGTTGATTTTACTGTTGAAGTTGAACGCTCGCTACGCGTACTCGATGGGACTGTTGCAACTTTCTGTGCAGTAGGAGGAGTGGAACCTCAAAGCGAAACTGTTTGGCGTCAGGCCGATAAATACCGGGTGCCAAAAATTGCTTTCGTAAATAAAATGGATAGAGTTGGTGCCGATTATCTTTCTGTTGTTCAACAAATAAAGGATAAATTAGGTGCTAATCCTGTTCCTATTCAGCTGCCTATTGGTGCAGAGGATTCTTTCATAGGAGTAGTTGACCTTATCGAGAATAAGGCCGTTGTTTGGTACGACGATGCTAAAACTCAGAGTGTTGATTACCGTTTGGAAGATGTTCCCGAAAACATGAAGGCTGAAGTTGAAGAGTGGAGAGGCAAGTTAATCGAAGCCGTTGCATCGTACAACGACGATTTGCTCGAACGATTCTTTGACAATCCAGATTCTATTACCAAGGAGGAAATTATTGAAACTATCCGCAAGGCAACAATAGACATGTCGATTGTTCCTGTACTATGTGGAGCTGCTTTCAAAAATAAAGGTATTCAACGCTTGTTGGATGCAGTAATAGCATTTCTTCCAAGTCCGTTGGATAAAGGTAGCGTTGAAGGAACTAATCCTAAAACTGATAAAAAAGAAATACGTAGGCCAACAGTAGATGATCCATTTTGTGGTCTTGCATTTAAAATTGCTACCGACCCATACGTAGGTCGTTTGGCTTTTGTTCGTATATATTCTGGTAAAATCGATAGCGGTTCGTACGTTTACAATATGCGTACAGGGAAAAAAGAGCGCATCAGTCGTCTTTACCAAATGCATGCTAATAAACAAAATCCAATAGAATCTTGCGAAGCAGGCGATATATGCGCAGCTGTAGGATTTAAGGATTTACGTACTGGCGATACCCTGTGCACCGAAAATGCTCCTATAGCATTAGAGTCTATGGTATTTCCTGAACCTGTTATTGGGTTGGCAGTTGAACCGAAAACACAAAAGGATCTCGATAAGTTAGGTATTGCTTTAAATAAGTTAGCCGAAGAAGATCCTACTTTTCAGGTTAGTTCCGACCCCGATAGTGGACAAACTATTATTAGGGGTATGGGTGAACTTCACCTCGAGATTATTGTCGATCGTTTACGTCGTGAATTTAACGTTGACATTAACCAAGGTGCTCCACAGGTTGCATATAAGGAAGCCATTACTAAGACAGTTTCGCATCGTGAGGTGTTCAAGAAACAGTCGGGTGGTCGTGGTAAATTTGCCGATATAATTTTTGAAATAGGTCCTGCCGATGAGGGCGTTACCGGATTGCAGTTTGTCGATGAAGTTAAAGGTGGAAATGTTCCAAGAGAATACATTCCATCCGTACAAAAGGGTTTTGGGGAAGCAATGAAGAATGGTGTACTAGCCGGATTTGCATTACCAAGTATGAAGGTAGTGTTGAAGGATGGTTCGTTCCACCCCGTTGATTCCGATGCTCTTTCATTTGAGATTGCAGCACGATATGGGTTCCGTGCAGCTGCTCCAAAAGCAGCCCCAGTTCTTTTGGAACCTATTATGTCGGTAGAAGTGGTAACTCCCGAAGAGTACATGGGTGATGTGATTGGCGACTTAAATAAACGTCGTGGTCAAATATCCGGTATGGAATCGAAGGGTGGTGCACGTGTAGTGAAAGCCAAAGTACCTTTGTCGGAACAATTTGGTTATGTAACTGTATTGCGCACTTTAACTTCCGGACGAGCAACTTCAACAATGGAATTTTCGCATTATGCCGAGGTTCCGGCTAGCATTGCTAAGGAAATTGTTGAAAAATCGCGTGGCAAGGAAGTAAAGGAGATTGATTAATTACTTTTACTAATATGTACAATGAGCCAGAAAATTAGAATTAAACTCAAATCGTACGACCACAACCTGGTTGATAAATCGGCCGAAAAAATCGTGAAGACGGTAAAGGCTACAGGCGCTGTGGTGAACGGACCTATTCCGCTTCCAACTCATAAGCGGATTTTTACGGTTAACCGTTCTACTTTTGTGAACAAAAAATCGAGAGAGCAATTTGAACTTAGCTCTTTTAAACGATTACTCGACATCTACAGCTCCACTCCGAAAACTATCGATGCTCTTATGAAGCTCGAATTACCTAGTGGAGTCGAAGTAGAAATTAAAGTATGAGTGTGAATTGTAAATTGTAAAGACAATGCCACAAGGATTAATTGGAAGAAAAATCGGAATGACTTCCGTGTTCAGTGCCGAAGGGAAAAACATCCCGTGCACTGTAATTGAGGCTGGTCCTTGCGTCGTTACTCAGGTTAAGTCAGCGGAAACCGATGGTTACACTGCTGTTCAGTTGGCCTACGACGACAAAAAGGAAAAGAATACCAGTCGCCCAATGTTAGGGCACTTTAAAAAAGCAAATACAACACCTAAGCGTAAACTTGTAGAATTCCGCGATTGGGATGAGAGCGTTAACTTAGGCGATGTTGTAACAGTTGACTTGTTTAAGGACGACAACTGGGTAGATGTAGTGGGAACAACAAAAGGAAAAGGTTTTCAGGGTGTTGTAAAACGCTACGGATTTGCCGGTGTTGGTGGAAGAACCCACGGGCAACACAACCGTCAGCGTCATCCAGGTTCTTTGGGTGCATCTTCGTTCCCTTCACGTGTTTTCCCCGGAAAACGCTTAGCCGGTCGTACTGGTGGTGACAGGGTGAAGATTATCAACCTAAAAGTGCTTAAGGTTATATCTGAAAGCAACTTACTTCTTGTTAAAGGTTCCATACCCGGAGCAAAGGGTTCTTACTTAATTATTGAGAGATAATGGAAATAAAAGTTCTTAATATATCCGGACAGGAAACTGGTAGAATGGTACAGTTAGACGATAGCATTTTTGCCATCGAACCTAACGATCATGCTATTTATCTTGATGTAAAGCAATACCTTGCCAATCAACGTCAGGGTACGCATAAGTCGAAACAGCGTAACGAGGTTTCCGGTAGTACACGTAAGCTGAAACGCCAGAAAGGAACAGGAACTGCTCGTTCTGGTAGCATAAAATCACCATTATTCCGTGGAGGTGGACGAGTTTTTGGACCTGTACCCCGCGATTACAACTTTAAGTTGAATAAAAAGGTGAAGCAGTTAGCTCGTAAGAGCGCGCTTAGTTACAAGGCTAAGGATAATGCCATTACGGTTGTTGAAGATTTCAACTTTGAAACACCTAAAACAAAGGAATTTGTTTCAATTTGCAATAATTTAAACATTGCCGATAAAAAAGCGCTATTCGTGTTGGGCGAGTCAAATAAAAATATATATTTGTCGTCCAGAAATTTACAGCGCCAAAAAGTTGTAAATGCTTCATCTGTAAATACTTATGAATTACTCAATACCAACGCATTGGTATTAACAGAGAGTTCGGTTGAAGTAATCAATAGAATGTTTAAAGTATCGTAGCAATGGATATACTGATTAAACCAGTTGTAACTGAGAAGATGGAGCGTTTAACCAACAAGGTAAACCAGTTTGCGTTTATTGTTGACCGTAGGGCTAACAAGTTACAGATAAAGAAGGCCGTAGAGGATTTATATAACGTTACCGTTGCCTCAGTAAACACAATGCGCTATGCTGGTAAGGTTAAAACGCGTTACACTCGTACAGGATATGTAGCGGGGCGCACCAGCAATTATAAGAAGGCGATAATAACGCTGAAAGAAGGAGAAACTATTGATTTTTATAGCAACATCTAAATAAAATGGCTGTACGGAAATTAAAACCTGTTACACCAGGACAGAGACACAGAATTATAGGTACATTCGATGACATAACTGCATCGAAACCTGAGAAATCGTTGCTACGCCCCCTGAAAAAAACTGGTGGACGAAATAACCAGGGGAGAATGACCATGCGATATATAGGGGGTGGTCATAAGCGGAGGTACAGATTAATTGACTTTAAGCGCGATCGTGAAAATGAATCTGCGGTTGTTAAAACCGTTGAGTACGATCCAAACCGCTCAGCTCGTATTGCATTAGTTGAGTATTCCGACGGAGAAAAACGCTACATTATAGCTCCAGAAGGAATAAAGGTTGGACAAAAAATTGAATCCGGACACGGTGTTGCTCCTGAGGTAGGAAATACACTCTACCTATCCGAGATTCCTCTTGGTACCGTTGTTCACAACATCGAGTTGTATCCAGGACGTGGCGCCTGCATGGCTCGTAGTGCAGGATCGTATGCTCAGCTTCTTGCTCGTGAAGGTAAGTATGCTATTATTAAACTGCCTAGCGGTGAAACTCGCATGGTGCTTGCAGAATGCAAAGCTACCGTAGGAACCGTATCAAATTCCGACCATGCGTTGATAAAATCGGGAAAGGCTGGCCGTTCAAGATGGTTAGGTCGTCGCCCTCGTACTCGTGGTGTTGTTATGAACCCAGTCGATCACCCAATGGGTGGTGGTGAAGGACGCGCTTCGGGAGGTCATCCTCGCTCACGCAAAGGAATACCTGCTAAGGGTTATAAGACTCGCTCGAAGAAGAAAGGCAGCAGCAGATTAATTCTTGAACGTAGGAAAAAGTAATACGTAAAACATTCAAGCTATGAGCAGATCACTGAAAAAAGGTCCCTTCATCGATTATAAGTTGGAAGATCGTGTTATAAAAATGAACGAAGCCAACAAGAAAACGGTACTGAAAACCTGGTCGAGAAGTTCTATGATTTCCCCAGATTTTGTGGGACACACTATCGCAGTTCATAACGGAAACAAATTTATTCCAGTATATGTTACTGAGAATATGGTCGGACATAAGTTAGGTGAATTTGCACCTACCCGTACTTTCCGTGGACATGCAGGAAACAAAAAGAAATAACTGGATTGAAAAAAGACGCTAACAAATGGGTGCAAGAAAACATATAATGGCCGAAAGGCTAAAAGCGGAGAAAAAGAATAAAGCAGTTGCCAAGTTACGTAATTGCCCTTCGTCTCCCCGCAAGATGCGCTTGGTTGTTGACTTGGTGCGCGGTAAAGATGTGAATACCGCTTTGAACATACTCAAGTATAGTTCTAAGAATGCAGCTGCCGATGTACATAAACTGTTACTATCGGCTATTGCTAACTGGAAGATAAAGAACGAAAGTGTTCGTATCGAGGATGCTAACCTTTATGTGAAAGAAATTTTTGTTGATGAAGGCCGCATGCTTAAACGTATTCGCACTGCTCCCCAAGGACGTGCACACCGCATCAGAAAACGCTCCAACCATGTAACCGTGGTTTTGGATAGCGTAGTTACTAACGAATCTAACAACTAACAGCTCAATGGGACAGAAAGTTAATCCAATAGGAAACAGACTTGGAATCATCAGAGGATGGGATTCTAACTGGTACGGAGGTAACAAATACGCTCAAAAATTAGTTGAGGATAGCAAAATTCGTTCGTACCTAAACGAACGACTATCGAAGGCTAGCCTTGCAAAAATCGTTATTGAGCGAACCCTCAAGCTGATAACCGTTACTATTCATACTGCACGTCCGGGCATCATCATTGGAAAAGGTGGCCAGGAGGTTGACAAGTTAAAGGAAGAATTACGTAAAATCACCAACAAGGATGTTCAAATCAACATTTTTGAGGTGAAACGTCCAGAACTTGATGCTGTTATCGTATCGAACAACATCGCTCGCCAGTTGGAAGGACGCGTATCGTACCGTAGAGCTATTAAAACAGCCATTGCTTCAACCATACGTATGGGTGCTGAGGGAATAAAAGTTCAAATTGCAGGTCGCTTGGGTGGTGCCGAAATGGCTCGCTCGGAAACCTACAAAGATGGACGTATTCCTCTACATACATTTCGTGCTGATATTGATTACGCTTTAGCAGAGGCACATACCAAGGTAGGCGTAATTGGAATTAAGGTATGGATATGCAACGGTCTTGTTTACGGAAAGCGCGATTTATCGCCAAACATTGCCGGAACTGGTAAAGGTCAGAATTTTCCTCGTTCGGCACAGGCAAAACCGCGTCCAGCACGTAAGAAGAAAAAATAAGGTGTAGAAATTAAAAAGCATTCTAAGAAATGTTACAGCCCAAAAAAACAAAATTTAGGAGGCAGCAAAAGGGCCGCATGAAAGGAAATGCACAACGTGGACATCAGTTGGCATTTGGCTCTTTTGGAATTAAGACTCTCGAATCGGCTTGGATTACCAGCCGTCAGATAGAGGCTGCCCGTCAGGCCGTGACCCGTTATATGAAACGTGAAGGTCAGATTTGGATCCGTATTTTCCCCGATAAGCCCATAACAAAGAAACCTGCAGAAGTTCGTATGGGTAAAGGAAAAGGTGCTCCTGAAGGTTTTGTAGCTCCGGTTACTCCGGGACGCATGCTTTTTGAGTGTGATGGCGTTCCCTACGAAGTTGCAAAGGAAGCATTGCGTTTAGCTGCTCAAAAGCTCCCTGTAATCACCAAATTCGTGGTTCGTCGCGATTATGTTGAATCTGAAAGTTAACGAATTATGAAAACAGCAGAGATCAGAGAGTTGACCGATAAGGAAATTGAAGAGAGAATTGAACTTGAAAAAACGAACTTGGTTAAGATAAAACTTAATCACAGTATTTCTCCTCTTGATAATCCTATGAAAATTAATGAGACCCGTAAGAATATTGCAAGATTAAAAACAATCTTGACTCAACGGAAGTCTAATCAGAACAAGTAATCTCCAGGAGCAATGGAAGAAGTTAAAAGAAACTTACGTAAAGAGAGAATTGGGGTTGTTGTTAGCAGTAAAATGGACAAGTCCATTGTTGTTGCTGTAAAACGTAAAGTAAAACACCCTATTTACGGTAAATTTGTAAATAAAACTACCAAGTTCTACGCTCACGACGAAAGTAACACTTGTGGTGTAGGTGATTTGGTAAGAATTATGGAAACTCGTCCTCTTAGCAAGTTAAAACGCTGGAGACTAGTAGAAATCATTGAAAGAGCTAAGTAGCCATGATACAACAGGAAAGCCGTTTAAAAGTTGCCGATAACAGCGGAGCCAAGGAAGTGCTCTGCATTAGGGTGCTCGGTGGATCCGGTAAACGCTATGCCCGAATTGGCGATAAAATAGTCGTTGCCGTAAAGAGCGCATTGCCTTCGGGCGAAGTAAAGAAAGGTTCCGTATCGAAAGCAGTGGTTGTTCGTACTAAAAAGGAAATTCGTCGTTCGGATGGATCGTATATCCGTTTCGACGATAACGCTTGTGTACTTTTAAACAACCAAGGTGAGATTAGAGGTACCCGTATTTTTGGCCCAGTGGCCCGCGAACTTCGCGATAAGTATATGAAGATAGTTTCGTTGGCACCCGAAGTATTATAACCCCAAATAAATAAAGAACTATGGCAAACAAGTTACATGTTAAGAAAGGGGATTTGGTTTACGTTATCCGGGGTGAATCCAAAGGGCAGCAAGGGAAAGTATTAAGTGTGCTGGTAAAGAAGGAACGTGCCCTTGTCGAAGGCGTGAACATGGTATCGAAACATACTAAGCCAAACGCCAAATACCCACAAGGTGGCATCATCAAAATGGAAGCGCCCATTCATATTTCAAACTTAATGGTTGTTGATCCAACTACAGGTAAACCCTCACGTATTGGTCGTAAACTCAATAGCAAGGGTAAACTCGTTAGATACTCAAAAAAATCAGGAGAGGAGATTAAGTAATGGAATACGTACCAACCCTCAAGAAAAAGTATAAGGAAGAGATTGTCCCTGCACTCATGAAAGAGTTTGGCTATAAAAGCATTATGCAGGTTCCTCGGTTGGAAAAAATTGTTATCAACCAAGGAGTAGGACAAGCTGTTGCCGATAAAAAGATTATAGAATCGGCTCAGGAAGAATTATCCAATATTGCAGGTCAAAAGGCAATTCAAACTTTATCCCGTAAGGATATTTCGAATTTTAAGTTGCGTAAAAGCATGCCTATTGGTCTTAAGGTTACCTTACGTCGCGAAAGGATGTACGAATTTATGGAACGCTTAATTAACGTTTCATTGCCTCGTATCCGCGATTTTAACGGAGTTAACAGCAAGTTGGATGGTAGAGGCAATTATACATTAGGTATTCAAGAGCATATTATCTTTCCTGAAATCGACATCGATAAAATCAGTCGTATTTTAGGAATGGAAATTACTTTCGTTACTACCTCTGACAACGACGAAGAAGCATATGCCTTACTTCGTGAATTTGGATTACCTTTTAAAAACGCAAAAAAGAACTAGTTTATGGCAAAAGAGTCAATGAAAGCCCGCGAGGTTAGACGCGCAAAATTAGTAGAAAAATATGCCGAGAAACGTGCAAAACTTAAAGCAGAAGGCGATTTTGTTGGATTACAAAAGTTACCCCGTAACTCTAATCCCATTCGCCTGCATAACCGTTGCATGTTAACTGGTCGTCCTCGTGGATATATCCGTCAATTTGGCATCAGTAGGATTACCTTCAGAGAAATGGCTTCTAAAGGATTGATTCCAGGCGTAAAGAAAGCTAGTTGGTAAATAATTAAATATCAGAAGAAAAAATGATTACCGACCCAATTTCAGACTATTTAACCCGAATTCGCAACGCCGTGATGGCAAACCATCGGGTGGTAGAAATCCCCGCTTCTAACGTAAAAGTGGAAATGACCCGAATCCTTTTCGAAAAAGGGTACATTTTAAATTACAAATTCGAAGAGGACGGAAAACAAGGGATAATCAAAATTGCGCTCAAATATCATCCCGAGACTAAGAAGAATGCTATTAAGCATTTAGAGCGTATCAGTCGCCCAGGTTTACGTAAGTACAGCAATGCAAACGAATTGCCACGCGTACTAAACGGATTGGGTATTGCCATTATAAGTACTTCGCAAGGTTTGCTAACCGATAAGGAGGCACGTGTGAAGAAAATAGGTGGTGAAGTTCTTTGTTATGTTTATTAATATATTAAAAAATTAACTAATGTCTAGGATCGGAAAAAAACCTGTAAACTTGCCACAGGGTGTGAGCGTTAAGATTAGCGCTGGTAATGTGGTGAGCGTAAAAGGCCCTCTAGGGGAACTTTCCCAGAAAGTTGACCCTGACATAACCGTTAAGGTAGAGGGAGATGCAGTTGTTCTCACCAGACCAACTGATAACAAACGGCATCGTTCGCTTCATGGGTTATACCGTGCGCTTATAGCCAATATGGTTGAAGGCGTATCGAAAGGATGGGTAATTCAACAGGAATTGGTTGGCGTTGGCTACAAAGCTGAGGCTAAAGGGCAAATACTGGAATTAAGCCTTGGCTATTCGCACGACATTCACTTTCAACTTCCTAATGAGGTTAAAGTTGAAGCAAAAACCGAACGTAAGGGTAATCCAACCATAACGCTTACCAGCATTGATAAGCAGTTAATTGGTCAGGTAGCCGCTAAAATTCGTTCACTTCGTAAACCAGAACCTTATAAAGGCAAAGGTATTCGCTTTGTTGGTGAAGTTGTTCGTAAGAAAGCTGGTAAATCAGCTAGTGTATAACCTGTAAAATCAAGAATGAGATATGGCTTTAAGTAAAGTAGAAAGAAGGCTTCGTATTCGCAGGAGAATACGTAAAAAAATTTCGGGTACTGCCGAAAGGCCTCGTTTATCGGTTTTCAGGAGCAATACTAATATATACGTTCAGTTAATCGACGATGTTAAGGGTAAAACTCTTGCCTCTGCTTCATCGCAAGTTAAAGGAATTGCCGAGAAAACCAATATTACCAAAACTGAACAAGCTCGTCTTGTTGGTCAGTTAGCCGCAAAAAACGCTTTAGAAAAAGGAATTACCGAGGTTGTTTTCGACCGTGGTGGAAACCTTTATCATGGAAGAGTTAAGGCTCTAGCCGATGCAGCAAGAGAGGGTGGACTTAAATTCTAACGACGATGTCAGCAAATACTAACATAAAACGAGTAAAATCCAGCGATCTTGAACTTAAGGATCGATTGGTTAGCATACAGCGTGTAACTAAAGTAACCAAGGGTGGACGTACCTTCAGTTTTTCTGCTATTGTTGTTGTAGGAAACGAAAATGGAGTTGTAGGTTACGGACTTGGAAAGGCTAGTGAAGTTACTGCTGCTATTTCAAAGGGAATAGAAGATGCCAAGAAGAACTTGGTTAAGGTACCCGTATTGAAGGGAACTATTCCTCACGAACAAGTTGCTAAGTATGGTGGAGCAAATGTATTGTTACGTCCTGCATCTCACGGAACAGGTGTTAAGGCAGGAGGTGCTATGCGTGCTGTTCTCGAGAGTGTAGGCATTACCGATGTGCTTGCCAAATCGAAAGGTTCTTCTAACCCTCACAACCTTGTAAAAGCTACCGTTATGGCATTGTTGGAACTTCGCGATGCTCATACCATAGCCGAACAACGTGGTGTAAGTTTAGACAAAGTGTTTAACGGATAGAATTTGAAGATTATGGCAAAGATTAAAGTAACACAAGTACGTAGCGTTATCGGTCATCCGAAACGTACGCGTAACACTTTGCGCTCACTAGGTTTGCGTAAAATTAACCATACCGTTGAAGTTGAGGGAACTCCACAGGTTCTTGGTATGATTGCTAAGGTTAAGCACCTTGTACGTGTTGAATAGTAATAGAATTAATTAACGATTTTCGTCATGGAACTACATAATTTAAAACCCGCTGAAGGATCGACTAAAAACCGTAAACGTATTGCTCGCGGACCTGGATCTGGCCATGGAGGAACTGCTACCCGTGGACACAAAGGAGCTCAGTCTCGTTCCGGTTACTCCAGAAAAAGAGGTTTCGAAGGTGGTCAGATGCCTATTCAGCGCCGTTTGCCTAAATTTGGATTTAAAAACCCATTCCGTACGGAGTATAAAGCAATAAATATTGGTATCTTGCAGCAAATTGCCGAAAAGAGCGGATTATCAACAATTGACGTTGACGCTTTGCGCAGTGCAGGATTTGTTTCCCGTAACGATATGGTAAAAATTTTAGGAAACGGAACTCTTACTGCTAAGCTAGAAGTTAAGGCTCATGCCTTTTCAAAAAAAGCAGTTGAAGCAATTGAAGCAGCTAACGGAACCGTAGTAAAACTATAACCGAATGAAAGCCTTTATAGAAACCATCAAGAATATCTTTAGAATAGAGGATCTGCGTAAGCGGATACTCTATACTTTAGGTATTCTGCTAATTTACAGGCTCGGTAGTTTTGTTGTAATACCGGGACTAGACCCATCGCAATTGGGCGCACTTCAGGAGCAAACAAAGGAAGGTATAATGGGACTACTCGACATGTTTTCGGGTGGTGCATTCCATAACGCATCAATTTTTGCGTTAGGTATTATGCCTTACATCTCTGCTTCTATTGTGGTGCAACTTTTGGGCATTGCTGTACCATACTTTCAGCGTCTGCAAAAGGAAGGTGAAAGTGGCCGAAACAAAATTAATCAGATTACCCGTGTATTAACCATTGGTATTCTATTCTTTCAAGCTCCGGCTTACTTAGCAAACCTTCATGCCCAACTTCCAGAATCAGCCTTTGTAATTAAGGGAACTAGTTTTACGTTATTTGCAACGTTAGTCCTAATTGCCGGCACAATGTTTATAATGTGGCTTGGTGAAAAAATTACCGACAAAGGAATTGGAAACGGCATATCGCTTATCATTATGATTGGTATTATTGCTCGTTTACCATTTGCGTTTGTGGCTGAATTCTTTAACCGTGCTGAGGAACTTGGTGGTGGATTGGTTATGTTTTTTGCAGAGTTAGTGGTTCTTTTTGTTGTTTTCATGTTTACCATTCTTTTGGTTCAGGGAACTCGAAAAATTCCGGTACAGTATGCAAAAAGAATAGTTGGCAATAAGCAGTATGGAGGTGTTCGTCAGTATATTCCGTTAAAAGTTAATGCAGCAGGGGTTATGCCTATCATTTTTGCGCAGGCGTTGATGTTTATTCCTATGCTGTTTGCACGATTCGATTCTACTGCTGGAATTGCAGCAGCATTTAACTATACAGGATTTCTGTATAACTTTACATTTGGTTTGTTAATCATACTATTCACTTACTTTTACACAGCCATTATAATCAATCCTACGCAAATGGCGGAGGATATGAAAAAGAATGGCGGTTTTATTCCTGGCGTTAAACCTGGTAAAAAAACAGTAGAATTTTTGGATAGCATAATGTCCCGAATAACGTTGCCTGGTTCAATATTTTTAGCAATTATTGCAATATTGCCGGCATTTGCAGTTTTAATGGGAGTTAATAACCAATTTGCACAATTTTATGGAGGAACATCGTTGCTCATTCTTGTAGGTGTAGTTCTCGATACTTTACAACAAATCGAGAGTCACTTGCTAATGCGTCACTACGATGGTCTTATGAAAACTGGAAGAATTAAGGGAGCAGGTGGATTTTAATTCATCGGCTTCCTCTTAAATAATCGTTCTTTATAATGTTAGTACCAAAAACTCAGGAGGAAATTGAACTATTACGGCTAAATAACGATCTTGTATCGCGAACATTAGCCGAAATGGCAAAAATTATCCAACCGGGTATAACTACAAAAAAGTTGGACCGTGTAGCCGAAGAGTTTATTCGTGATAACGGTGCCGAACCAGGTTTTCTGGGATACGGCGGTTACCCTGCAACTCTTTGCACTTCGGTTAACGATGAAGTAGTTCATGGAATTCCTTCGACGTACGAATTACGCGATGGCGACATTGTATCGGTAGACTGTGGTACCTACTTGCACGGGTATTATGGCGATTCTGCTTACACTTTTACTGTAGGTGAAGTTTCGCCCGAAGTGCAGCGGCTGTTAAAGGTTACCAAGGAGTCTCTTTACAAAGGAGTGGAGGTGGCTATTGAAGGTTTACGTATTGGCGATATTGGTTACGCTATTCAATCTCATGCCGAAGCTCACGGATACTCTGTTGTACGCGAATTAGTAGGGCATGGTTTGGGCCGCGATATGCACGAGAGACCAGAAGTGCCAAATTACGGGAATAGGGGAAGAGGTCCCAAACTTGTTAGCGGATTGGTAATCTGCATTGAACCTATGATTAATCTAGGGAAAAAGCATGTTTATCAGGAAGACGACGGCTGGACAATACGAACCCTCGACGGAAAACCATCGGCTCACTTTGAATTAGCCGTTGCTGTAGAAAAGGGTAAGGCCGATGTTTTGTCAACATTCCGTTACATTGAGGAAGTTTTACAAAACAAAAACTGAAATTAATTTTTTAGCTGAATGTCAAAACAAGCAGCAATAGAGAAAGATGGAACTATTATCGAAGCATTGTCAAACGCAATGTTTCGGGTTGAATTAGAGAATGGACATGTAATTGTAGCCCATATCTCCGGTAAAATGCGTATGCACTATATCAAAATTTTACCTGGCGATAAGGTTAAGGTTGAAATGTCTCCGTACGATTTAACCAAGGGACGTATAACTTTCCGTTATAAGTAATTTATTAAACTAACATAAGATGAAAGTAAGAGCCTCAGTTAAAAAACGCAGCGACGATTGTAAAATCGTTAGGCGAAAAGGACGCTTATATGTGATTAATAAAAAAAATCCTAAGTTCAAGCAGCGTCAAGGGTAAAATTGTTTAATTTTGTGGTCTAAAAATTTTAAGTAAACAATATGGCACGTATAGTAGGTGTAGATTTGCCGAAAAATAAACGAGGAGAAGTTGCCCTAACTTATATTTACGGGGTGGGTCGTAGTACTGCTCGTACTATTCTGGAAAAAGCAGGCATAAGCTACGATAAGAAAGTATCGGATTGGACTGACGATGAGATCACTACAATTCGTACTATCCTTAACGAAAATTATAAGGTAGAAGGAGAACTTCGTTCTATGGTTCAGCTTAGCATTAAACGTCTTATGGACATTGGATGCTATCGCGGAATTCGCCACCGCTTGGGATTACCTGTGAGAGGTCAATCTACCAAGAATAATGCAAGAACCCGTAAGGGTAGAAAGAAAACTGTTGCCAATAAGAAAAAGGCTACTAAATAGTAAATAGGCTATGGCAAAGAAGAAAGTAACAGCGAAGAAAAAAGTTGTAAAGGTTGATCCTGTTGGACAAGCACATGTTCATTCATCGTTCAACAACATTATCGTAACGTTAACCAATAGTACCGGACAGGTTATTTCGTGGTCGTCGGCAGGTAAAATGGGCTTTAAGGGTTCTAAAAAGAACACCCCGTATGCCGGACAAACTGCTGCTGCAGATTGCGCAAAAACTGCGTTCGATATGGGCTTGCGTAAAGTAAAAGTGTTTGTAAAGGGTCCTGGCGCTGGTCGCGAGTCAGCAATTCGTACCATCAACGCTGCGGGCATCGAGGTAACAGAAATTGTAGATGTAACCCCATTGCCTCACAACGGTTGCCGCCCTCCAAAACGCCGTAGGGTATAAACCTTTGTAAAATATTAATTAGGAATAATTTAAATTATTAGGTAATGGCAAGATATATTGGACCAAGTACTAAAATTGCCCGCAAGTTTGGTGAGCCAGTTTTCGGACCCGATAAGTATTTCGAAAAGAAAAACTATCCTCCAGGAATGCACGGGTTAATGAAAAAGCGCAGAAAGTTATCGGAGTATGGAACTCAGCTTCAGGAGAAGCAAAAAGCAAAGTACACCTATGGACTTTTAGAGCGTCAGTTTTCCAATGCATTCGAGAAAGCTGCTCGTATGAAGGGTATTACCGGTGTAATTTTGCTTCAAATTCTTGAATCGCGCTTAGATAACGTGGTTTTCCGTTTGGGTATTGCACCGTCTCGCGCCGCTGCACGTCAGTTGGTTAGCCATAAGCACATAATGGTTAATGGCGAGTTAGTAAATGTTCCTTCGTACCACTTACGCCCTGGCGATGTTATTGGCGTTCGCGAACGTTCAAAATCGTTAGAAGCAATAACCGATTCTCTTAGTTCAAACCGCCACACCAAGTATTCGTGGTTGGAATGGAATAACGATGAATTTACAGGTAAATTTATGAATGTTCCTGAACGTTCGGAAATACCCGAAAACATTAAGGAGCAATTGATTGTTGAACTTTACTCTAAGTAATAAATCCCGTACCGAATGGCTATACTGGCATTTCAAAAACCCGATAAGGTTATTATGCTTGAATCTACCGATAATCTCGGTAAATTCGAGTTTCGTCCTCTTGAGCCAGGTTATGGTATCACGGTGGGCAATGCGCTAAGGCGAATACTACTTTCGTCACTCGAAGGCTATGCCATCACCTGGATACGTATTCGTGGTGTTGATCACGAGTTTACAACTATCCCAGGTGTTATGGAGGATGTTACCGAAATAGTATTGAATCTGAAAAAGATTCGGTTTAAACGCATTGTTGACGGTGTTGACGAGGAAAAGGTTACCATTACAATTACCGGACAAAACGAGTTTAAGGCAGGCTACCTCTCGAATTTCTTATCGAATTTCAAGGTGCTTAACCCTGAGTTGGTAATTTGTAGAATGGAACCCGATGTGAAAATTGAAGTTGATGTTCATATTCAGAAAGGTCGTGGTTACATACCTGCAGAAGAAAATAAACCTGAAGAAGGAGAGTTTGGTATAATTCCAATCGACTCAATCCACACGCCTATTCGTAATGTTAAGTATGCGGTCGAAAATTACCGTGTAGAACAAAAAACAGACTACGAAAAGTTGGTGTTGGAAATTGAGACCGATGGTTCCATTCATCCAAAGGACGCCTTAAAGGAAGCTGCCAAGATTCTTATTTATCATTTCATGCTTTTCTCCGATGAAAAGATTACCCTTGAAACTGAAGATAAATTTGAAACCGAGGAGTTCGATGAGGAAGTTCTACACATGCGCCAGCTCTTAAAGCAAAAACTAGTTGACCTTGACTTATCCGTTAGGGCGCTTAATTGCTTGAAAGCTGCTGATGTAGAGACTTTGGGCGAATTGGTTCGCTACAACAAAAACGACTTATTGAAATTCCGTAATTTCGGTAAGAAATCGTTAACAGAGTTGGAAGATTTACTCGACAGCCTAAACCTTTCGTTCGGTATGGATATTTCTAAGTATAAATTGGATAAGGAATAATAGCGATGAGACATAACAAAAAGTTTAACCATTTAGGTCGCAAGAGCGCTCACCGTAAGGCAATGTTGGCAAACATGGCTTCTTCGTTGATTTTGCATAAACGTATAGCAACTACAGTTGCAAAGGCTAAAGCTCTTCGTCCATACGTTGAGCCGCTAATTACTCGCGGTAAGGATGATACAACTCATTCGCGTCGTGTAGTATTTAGTTACCTTCAGGATAAGTATGCTGTTAGCGAGTTGTTTCGTGAGGTTTCTCAGAAAATTGGCGATCGTCCGGGTGGATATACCAGAATTTTAAAAACTGGTACTCGTTTGGGTGATAATGCCGACATGTGCATTATGGAACTGGTTGATTATAATGCTACTTACGTTAAGGAAGCCGCAAAACCTGCAGCAAAACGTACACGTAGGGCTGGTTCTAAAGCAAAAAAGACCGAAGAACCTGCAGCCGAAGTTACTCCGAATGTTGAACAGCAAAATGAAGAGCCTAAGGATAATACTTCAGATGAAAAGGCTGAGTAATATTTTTTAAAATACTAAATTTAGGGGATAAGCTTACTGCTTAATCCCTTTTTTTATCTAATAGTTAACTTAACTTTCATATTATGGGACAAATTGTAAGTATTGTTGCAAGGGAAATCCTCGATTCAAGAGGAAATCCTACCGTAGAGGTGGATGTAGCAACTGAAAGTGGATATTTTGGAAGAGCCGCTGTACCCAGTGGAGCATCAACGGGTATTCATGAGGCTGTTGAACTACGCGACGGCGATAAAGGTCGTTATCTCGGGAAAGGCGTTTTGAAGGCTGTAAATAATGTTAATAAAATAATTGCCGAGGAAATTGTAGGAATGAATGTGTTGGAGCAGCAACTTATCGATGAAACTATGATTAAGTTGGACGACACGCCAAACAAAGGAAATTTAGGTGCAAATGCTATTCTAGGCGTTTCGTTGGCTGTAGCTCATGCTGCTGCGCAGCTAACTAACCAGCCTCTTTTCCGTTATGTAGGCGGTGTTAATGCCAGAACCCTGCCAATTCCGATGATGAATATTTTGAATGGTGGTTCACATGCTGATAATAGTATCGATTTTCAGGAGTTTATGATTATGCCTGTAGGTGCCGATTCTTTTACAGAAGCAATAAGAATGGGGTCTGAGATATTTCATAACCTAAAATCGGTGTTGAAAAAGAAAGGTTACTCTACCAACGTTGGCGACGAAGGTGGTTTTGCTCCAAATTTAAAATCCAACGAGGAAGCCATTCAAGTTATTCTTCAGGCTATTGAGAATGCAGGGTATAAACCGGGTGAGGATGTTTACTTGGCTCTTGATCCGGCATCGTCGGAATACTATATTCCGGAAGAAAAGGTTTACCATTTACATAAGTCAACCGGAGATAAGTTAACCCCTGCTCAAATGGTTGATTACTGGAAGACTTGGGTTAATAAATATCCTATTATATCCATTGAAGATGGTATGGCCGAAGACGATTGGGATGGCTGGAAGTTAATGACTGACACCCTTGGTAAAAAAATTCAACTGGTGGGCGACGATTTGTTTGTTACCAATGTAGAAAGGTTGCAAAGAGGAATTGATGCAGGTGTAGCCAATAGCATTTTAATTAAAGTAAACCAGATAGGAACTCTTACCGAAACTATAAATGCTGTTCGTTTAGCAGAAACTCATTCTATGACATCCATAATGAGCCATCGTTCGGGAGAAACGGAGGATACTACCATTGCACATCTTGCAGTTGCCCTTAACACAGGGTTAATTAAAACCGGTTCGGCATCGCGTTCCGACAGGATTGCTAAGTATAACGAACTTATGAGAATTGAAGAAATGTTAGGTAGTTCTGCAATATATCCTGGAAAGAATTTTAAGTATATTAAAAAGTAAAAAACAGTATAAAAATTTGGAAAGGCTCGGAATTAACCGAGCCTTTTTGCTATTTTTAGGAAAATATTTGTTTATGGCATTTTCTTCTCTAGCACATTTTGTGCAGACATTAGAGCAACAAGGAGAACTTATTCGCATTAAAGAATTTGTTGACCCTGTTTTAGAAATTGCAGAAGTTACGAGTAGAATTTCCAAACAGCCAAAAGGCGGTAAAGCACTTTTATTTGAAAATACAGGGACGTCGTTTCCTGTATTAATCAATGCGTTTGGTTCTGATAATAGGATTGCATTAGCGCTTGGTGTGCATAATTTAGAAGATATAGGAGGCAGAATACATTCGTTGCTTAATCAACTTACATCGCCTAAAAATTCAATTTGGGAGAAATTAAGCGTTTTACCAACACTGGGAAAAGTTTCCAAATGGATGCCTGTTGTTGTAAATGGAAGAGGTGTTTGCCAGGAAGTTGTCGATATGCAGCCGAACTTCAACTTATTGCCTATTTTAAAGTGTTGGCCGTTCGACGGAGGACGGTTTATTACATTGCCAATGGTTAATACTAGGGATGAGGAGTCTGGAGTACGAAATGTAGGAATGTACAGAATGCAAGTTTTTGAGGAAAATCTCACAGGTATGCATTGGCATAGGCATAAAGTTGGTGCGAGACATTTTGAGCAGTATAAGAAAAAAAATAAACCGATGCCGGTAGCCGTTGCGCTTGGTGGCGATCCTGCTTATACATATGCCGCAACTGCTCCTATGCCCGATAACATGGACGAATACTTATTGGCTGGTTTTTTAAGGCAGAAAAAGGTACGCTTGGTAAAGTGCTTAACGGTAGATATTGAGGTTCCCGAAGACGTAGATTTTGTAATTGAGGGTTATGTCGATCCTTCTGACGATTTAATTTGGGAGGGGCCTTTTGGCGATCACACAGGTTTCTATTCTTTGGCCGATTGGTACCCCAAATTTCATGTAACGTGTATTACCCATAGGAAAAATGCTATATATCCGGCAACGTTGGTTGGCATACCGCCAATGGAAGATGCGTATATAGCAAAGGCCACCGAGCGAATTTTTTTGGAGCCAATTAGGGCTACAATGCTTCCTGAATTGGACGATATGGTATTGCCAGTGGAAGGTGTAGCGCATAATATTGCCCTGATAAAGTTAAAAACAATTTTCCCGGGTCAGGCATACAAGGCCATGAACGCTCTTTGGGGTGCGGGACAAATGATGTTTAATAAATTTATGGTTGCACTTCCTTCGTGGGTCAATTTAAACAACAATTTACAGGTGCTAAAGTGTATAAGCGATTACGTTGAACCTAAGCAGGATTTCTTTTTTTCGAAAGGTCCGCTCGATGTGCTTGATCACTCATCCGATACCTTTGCATTTGGAGGAAAACTTTTTATCGATGCTACCCGGAATGTAGTTTCTAGAAAAGTAGAAGATATCGAAGTGGAAAAAATCGTTGCATTTTTAAATGAGTATAAGGATATAAAAGGATTTAATTTGGAGTTGATTTCCAAGCATCAAATTCCTATTGTAGTTGTTTCCGTTAGTAAGTTTGAAGGTGTTGTAGTGAAAAATGTTTTAATGGATTTGTGTTTGCATCAAAAAATGGCACAGGTTAGAAGTATTGTTGCGGTAGATGTCGATGCTATATTGAACGATATGAATATTATTGCATGGTTTACGGCAAGCAACGTTGATCCTAATCGGGATATCTGGATAGTTGATTCGGAAATGGACGATGGAAAAGTTGCAATAGACGCAACACGCAAAGCTTACGCATCTGATAATTTTCTACGTCAATGGCCAAATGTAGTTGTAATGGATGGTCAAACTATAAGTAACGTAAACTCGAAATGGGATAAATTGGGTATGGGGCCTTTTATTGAATCTCCATCTGCAAAATTTCAATGTTTGTCAATGGGTAAAGGAGCAATAGCAGAGGTTAGAGAGTAGTAAACGAATTATTTTTTTGTATCTTAGCCTTACATGAATAGGTTGAAAAATTTTGGAATATTGTTTAGCCTGCTTTCCTTACTTGTAGCGGGGACAATATCTAGTTTATATGCTCAACGTATTGATGTGGAGTTTTTCAATTCCAACAATGGATTACCTCAAACACATATAAACAGTTTATTTATCGACCATAAAGGTTTCATATGGTTGGGAACAAGGGAGGGTGTTTGTCGTTATGACGGTTACGAGTTTGTTAATTTTACTTTTAATCCTTCGGATTCGCTGAGTTTGTGTAATAACTATGCTAAGGCTATTGCCGAAGATGAGGATGGGAGTTTATGGATTGCAACAAGTTTTGGTTTAAGTCGATTTAACCGTAACACTGGCAAGTTTACAAATTACTTTCACAATTCTTTAGTTCCTAGATCTATAGCGTCGAATATTGTGCTAAACGTATATGTAGATAGTTTTCATCAGGTTTGGGTGTTAACTTCCGGTGTGTTGCATCGTTACGATAGAAAAACTAACGATTTTACCCGTTTCCCTTACTTTAACGATTTCTTTACAAGAAATTTAGATTCGGATACTAATCCGATTTTTGAGGATTCGCAGCATCGAATTTGGATAGGAACAAAAGATGGCCTTTTTCTTTTTGATAACGAACATCAGGTTTTTAAGCAATTTAGGGAGTTGGGAGAAACGTCTTACAGGGTACTTTCCATTTATCAGGATGTTAATAATGTTTTCTGGGTAGGGACAAGTAAAGGAGTAAAGACATTTGAGTACAATAATCGAAAAGTAACGGTTATTCATAAGTATCAAAGTGCATTAAGCCAAGTAAAAAGTCAGGTGCGATGCATATCGTATAGTTCGGATTCCTTGCTTTGGTTTGGGCTAAACAGTGGTTTTGGTAGTTTTAGCCTTTGTACCGGAACGTTTCATCGGTTTAGCGATTTATACTTTAATAACGAACCTGTTGAATTAGTAAATGTAAACGCGATACTATTCGATAAGGCAGGCGTAGTTTGGATTGGTTCCCAAAAGGGGCTGCTTAAGTTGAATCCATACGGAAATCGCTTCAAGGGACTGAGTAAGTTTCCCGATGCAAAGAACTTGTTTGGCAACAATATAATTACGGCAATTGTTGAAGACAAAAGTAAAAATCTTTGGGTAGGAACATTAGGTACAGGTTTATATAAATGTCATAGATTTAGTTCAAAAGTTACTTCCGAGAAAATTTCAGTTGAAAATTATTTGTCAGGGGATTATGTAACTTCCTTATACTATTCTTTGGATGATGGATTGTTAGTGGGGACGAGGAATGGTGTTTTTTATTATGATGAACGGTTGGATAAATTTCGAAATTTTTTCGATTTAAAGGAAGTTTATGTAGGCGACGTTTTCAAGGAAAATGGGGTTAATGCTATTGTGAAGGATGCTAACGATCGCTTTTGGTTTGGAACTAGAACTGGCGCACATGCTATCACACCGAAGGGATTGGTAAGTTTTTATTCTAAGAAGAACGATTCGCTTTCAATTCCGGGAAATGAAGTTTACGATATACTAGTCGATAAGCAAGGGAAAATTTGGTTGGCAACCAATAGTGGGATTTGTGTTATCAATAAAAATCTTACGAGAATTTATATTCCCAAGGTTGTAAAAGGATTTGGTACCTGCCGTACATCGTCAGCCGAGGTATTTTGCTTAACGCAGTCTAAAAACGGTCTTATTTGGGCGGGTACGGCCAATGGAATTGCCGGAATCAACACCAAATCCAACGCTTTTATTCCTTTATCGGAACTTGGAAATTTTCCAAGAAACTTAATTAACGCGATGGAGGAGGACGAAAAAGGTCGGTTGTGGATTAGTACTAATAGGGGATTATTCATGTTTAATCCTTATGTTAAACTGTTTAAGGACTACACAACTGTCGATGGGCTTTTTAGCAACGAGTTTAATGTAAATGCTAGTTTTAAATCGAATTCGAACCGGATATACTTTGGCTCTGTTGCAGGAGTAAATTATTTTAATCCAGATTCTTTGCCTATAAATTTATCGGTACCTAATGTTTGTATTTCAAAAATTGAGATTCTCGATCAGAATAGTTTAAGGACAATTTATCCATTCAACCTCAAGGTGCTTAAAGTTAATTCAGATGTTAGTTCGATTACAATCGATTTTGCAGCGCTGGATTTTGTTAAACCTTCTAGGAATACTTTTAGGTATCAGATGGAAGGGTTAGACAATAAATGGGTTGAATTGGGAAATAACCATGCTGTTACGTTTACCAACCTAAAGGAAGGAACTTATTTTTTTAGGGTAATGGGAGCCAATAACGATCAAATTTGGAATTCGGAATCTGAAAATTTAAAAATAGTTGTTGTTGCGCCATTCTTAAAATCAAAAATAGCCTACATAATATACATTGCCGTTGTTCTGATTATAGTCCTTTTATACTTTATTCATCGTTCCCGTATTGTAAGACGAATAAATAAGTTGCTTTTCGAGAGGGAACAAGTCTTAGAGGAAATGGAGGAACAAAAGGAGGAGTTGGAAACTAAGAATAAGAATATTACCGATAGTATTAACTACGCCAAACGAATACAGGATGCTATTTTGCCTCCAATTAATAAGTTTAAAGATATTCTGCCGGATTCGTTTATTTTGTTTATGCCGAAGGACATTGTTAGCGGCGATTTTTACTGGATTAACGAAACGAAAAACAAAACATTTGTAGCTGTTGTCGATTGCACTGGGCATGGCGTGCCGGGTGCTTTTATGTCGATAATTGGTATTGAATTGCTCAGAAATATAACCAGTGTAGAAGGGGATGACGATGCAGCGCAAATTTTGAATAAGCTTAGTGCAAATATTCACGAAACTTTTACGGGAAGTGGCAATGTGGAATATTCGGGAATAAAAGTTAAGGATGGAATGGACGTATCTTTCTGTGTAATCGACAGGGAGTATAATATACTGCAATTTGCTGGGGCTTTTTCTAATTTGTATATTGTTAGGAATGGTAAGATTATCGAGTTTAAAGGCGATAGGTTTTCGGTTGGTATGGCCGATGATACTGGGCATTTACTGTTTAGTAGTTATTATATTCCGATAGAACCTAACGATATGATATATATGTTTACCGACGGTTATGTAGATCAATTTGGGGGAATGGAAGGGAAAAAGTTTAAGTTTCGTCGTTTTCGATATTTGTTATTGAATATCCACATGGAACCGCTCGAAGTACAGCGGCAACGGCTTAAAGAAACAATAATGGAATGGAGGGGAGGTCTTGAGCAGGTTGACGATATACTAATAATTGGAATTCGTGCAGATTTAAGTTGTATGTTTTAGAAATAGTGAAGTATGAGGCCTTGCAGAGTTTTGCTTGCTATTTTGCTGCTTTTTACTTTTAAGGTTGAAGCGCAGCAGGTAAGTTTGGTGTTAAGCGGAGGGGGCGCAAAGGGTATAGCCCATATTGGTGTAATTAAGGCTCTTGAGGAGAACGATATTCCAATCGATAATATTTCAGGAACATCAATAGGTGCTATTGTTGGAGCATTGTATGCCATGGGATACTCTCCCGAGGAGATGATACAGCTTTTTAAAACCAGTGATTTTTATAACTGGAGCCACGGGTTGGTTGATAACAGTTTGCGTTTCAATATAAACGATTTGTCTCTTTACGATGCAGAAAACATAAGTGTGGGGTTATCTATTGGAAAGTTGGGTGTGAAACCGCGAATTGCATCCAACCTAATTTCATCGGTAGGCATGGATATTGCTTTTTCGGAGTTGTTTTCGCAAGGAACCGCGGTATGCAATGGAAACTACGATAGTTTGTTTATTCCCTTTAGGTGCAACGCATCCGATGTTGTAAATAAAAAAATGATTTGTTTTAAAAATGGCGATTTAGGTAGAAGTGTAAGAGCCTCAATGACATTTCCTTTATATTTTAAGCCAATATTTATTGATTCTTTACTGCTATTTGATGGCGGAATATACAACAACTTTTTGTGGGAGGAGGCTTACAAAACCTTTTCTCCCGGCTTCATTATAGGAAGCAAGGTTGCATCGAATAGTAAGGTTCCGAACGATGACGATCCGCTATTACAGCTCGAAACCATGATAGTTGGTTTAACCAACTATAGTATTCCGGATTCGTTGGGTTTTGTTATCGATACTCATTTTGAGGATGTAGAATTATTGGATTTTGATAAAGTTGATGAGATATACATGATTGGGTATAACAATGCGCAAAAGTTTATACCTTCTCTTAAGAAAAAAATTGCTAGAAGAGTACCGCTTGCTCAGTTGGAAGCTAAACGTAAAGTTTTTAGAGAGAAATTACCTCCGTTTTACATTGGAAGCATAACCCTTGATGGGCTGAATAAAAAGCAAATTAAGTATATTAAGAGGTTGGTATTCAATAAATACTCAATAATTACAATAGATAAATTCAAAAAGGACTACTATAGGCTAATGTCCGACAGGGCTTTTTCGCGTATAGAACCATTTTTTACTTATAATAAAAGTACTGGTTTGTTTGATGTTAAGTTGAAACCAAAGTTGAAAAGGACTATCGATTTAGGCCTAGGCTTAAGTTTATCGTCCGATATTGGTAATGAGGGTTTTGTTTCTACTAATTATAACTGGATTTCACGCACGTCGAATACGCTGTACAGCAACATGTATTTTGGGAAACTTTTTAATAGTGTGAGACTTTCGGCTGTCAAGACGTTTCCAACAATAGTTCCGGTTTCATTAATAGGAACGGTTCTTGCAAATAGGTTGGATTACCATCGGAGTAATCCATTGCCGTTTTACGAAGATTTGAAACCTGCCTATGCAATACAGAACGAGGTTTTTGCTATGGGCGAGGTGAAAATTAGTCATACTAGTGCGTTTAATTCAACTTTGTATGTAGAAAGAGGGCAAAAACTCGATGAGTATTATCAAACTGAGCAATACTATTCATTCGATACCCCTGATAAAACTTTATTCGATTATGTGAAAGGGTCGATAAGGCTGGAAAAATATACGCTGAATTCGAAGCAGTATGCAACTAGAGGACGGCATCAGCAATTAAGCATTTCGTATTATCAAGGAGACGAAACGCACCGACCAGGAACTACTGCGCCACAAACGGTTAAGCAGGTGTACGACCATAAATTTTTTACAGCATACTTTTATAACGAAAGTTACCATCGTTTGCTTGGAAATGCGCTTTGGCTTGGTTTTAATTTGGAGGGGTACTATTCAAGTCAAAAACTTTTTAATAACTACTATGCTACGTTATTATCGACTAATCAGTTTTCGTCAACGGTTTATTCCCAGTCGATGTTTTTAAAACGGTATCGCAGTCCACAGTACTTTGCAGTTGGATTAACTCCTGTTCTAAACATTGGTAAAAACTTTCATTTAAGAGTTTCAGCCTTTTTATTTCAACCTATGAAAACTATAGAGCAGGATGATAACTTGAATGTGTACTTTGATGAGACTTTTAGTAAACGCTGGTTAATTGGTGATTTTGCCTTGGTTTATAATACACCTTTTGGTCCGTTTGCCGCATCGGTTTCGTATTTTCCGTCCAATGGCGGTAAAGAGTTGTATTTTAACGTGACCTTTGGCTACTCAATATTTAATCCAAGGGTTTTCGATAATTAGACGAAGAAGTTACTGTTTGTGCTCAATAAGGTTTCGCATCTTTTGAATAAGCACCTCTATTTGGAATGGTTTGCTAATGTAATCGTCCATGCCGGCAGCCAAACTTTCCTCCCTATCCCCAAGTAGTGCATTTGCGGTAATGGCAATTATCGGGGTGTGGCTATTAGAACTTGCTTCAATTTCACGAATCTTTTTCGAAGCAACATATCCGTTCATAATTGGCATTTGAATATCCATAAGTATAATATCGTACTTGCTGGTTCCAAATTTATCCAGTGCCTCTTTTCCGTTAGCCGCTACATCAATATTTTTAACAATATTTTTAAGGCTAAGAATAACAATTTTCTGATTAATCAGGTTGTCTTCAACAAGTAAAACATTTGCGCTTCCAAGTTTGTGTTCGTAGAGCGTTGAAGTTTCGGTATTGGTATGAATTTCGTTGGTTTTGCCCGGGGTAGAAGCAGGTTTTTCCGATAGCGTGATTTCCGATTCAATTTTTGCTGAAGTTTCTGTTTTAGGTATTTCAAGAAAATACGAGAATGAAACGTTAGCGTTGTCGTTGGAGAGTTTAATATTTACTTTCCCTCCATTTTCTCTTACCAACTTATCGGTAATGTGAAGATCGAGCATTTCAACGTAAAGTTGAGTGCTTAACGAGTTTGCTCCTTCCCCAATAGTCGATTGAGTATATCCGTTGCGGATATTCAACATTAAAGGAAAAGAACTCTTTACAGAAAATAGAACTTCTATTTTACTAGAACTTCGTGTGTCGGTTGAAACAAAAACATCGAGCACTACCTTGTTATTGGTGCTTTTATTTTTTATGATGTTTTCGAAAATGTTCAGAAAAATTTGTTTAAGCCTAACAGGATCTCCGATAAGTTGTTTGGGAATTGTTTCGTCAATTTTAATGTTGAAGCCTACAGCCTGCGATGTAGTGGCAAATAATCTTATGGTATTGTTCAGTGTGGACGAAAGGTTAAATGGAACGTTCAGCGATGCTTCCCTTTGCTGTTCGTCGGCTTGCATTTCAATCATGGAGTTTAGCGCTCCCAAGAGGTTATTTGTTGAGGCTTGTATAGTATCGATTAAATCCTTGGTCTTTTCTTCAATATTAGAGGACGAAAGAATGTTGGAAATAACCATAATATTATTTAACGGCGTACGTATTTGATGGGAAAGTTTTGCTAGGTTTTCATCCCTAAGGTTATTGTGATTCTTTAAGTCGATTATCGACTTTTCTGCCTTTTCAACTCTAAACTTAAAGTGTTGAAACAGAATGTACGATGTTAGATGAATTACTAGGTATATCGCTACAAAAAGAATAGCAACATAAATGGTGCTAGTTGTACTCATTCCCATTTTATTGGGGATGAAATAAATAAAGTATGCAGTAATAAGCCCTGTGATTATAGAAATTGTATGTGCAACCTTATTGCCTGTTCCTGTAAATGCCAAAAAAGGAAATAATCCTATTCCAACGATGAAAGCAAAATTTGCATCGGAAAAGTATTCCGTAAGTATTAATACAATTGACGTAAGCGGAACTACAATATTTCCTATCGAGGTTATTGATTTTTGCTTACTTATGTATAGTAATGTTAGGATAATTAGCGAACCTAGAAAAGGTAATAATCCAACCAGAAAAGATTTTTGAATAAAAAATACAATACCTGAAAGAAATAGGTAAAGACCAAAAGCCATTGTTATAATAAAAAAATGGCCAAAGAAACTATTTGCCTCATTTGGGCTGTTTTTCCCATTAAAATTGCAAATAGACAGTAGTTCGTTCACAAAATTCATAAAGCCTTGAAATATTGAAATGCTAACAATATCATCAAAGATAGTTTAAAAAACGAAAAGCTTACCTAAAATATAGAAAGAATTTTGGGTAAATGCAAATCGATATAAAATCGTTTAAATCGGAGAGTTTATACTTAGTGTGGGAACTTTAGAATCATCCAATCCAAATTTCTTTAATGACATTTATTATTGCTAAAATGCCCAAAATAAAGATGATTGCGCCTGAAATTTTATTTATCCACCAAAGCTGTTTCAATCTAAATTTATGTCTAAAAAAGTTTACCAAGCTCGATAGAATATACCACCATAAAGAGCCACCCAAAAAAACGCCTAAAAGCGCTATTGAAGTTATTCCAAAATGCTGATCGTGAGCAACAATTCCTGTTGCGGCAAACAGTGCAACAAAAACAAAAATGGCAAAAGGGTTGGTTGCTGTTAGGAATAGAACAGAGAAAAAATCTTCGATTAGTTTATTCTTTTTTCTTTTATGGCGTTTTAATTGACTTACCGGATTGGTGTAGAATGTTTTTAAGCCGAGCAATGCAACAATAATTCCACCAATAACTTCAATTATAAGTTGTTTTTCTTCAATAAAACTGATAATAAACGAAAGGCTAAAACCTGCAATTGCGGCGAAGAAGGTATCGGCCGAAGCAGCTCCTAAGCCAGATACGAATCCGCTGGATCGACCTTTATTTATAGTTCTTTGAATGCATATTACCCCTATTGGGCCTAGGGGTATAGATGCAAGTAAACCAATAACTATTCCTTTAACCAGCAGGATTAATAGCATTTTACTTTTTTAAATTGAGGTGCAAATATAGCAATTTAAGATGTATTGGGAAAGCTAAACAACGCAACAGAAATTATTAGGTTGAATGATTTCCTTGTTTCGATTCAAAAGTTGATGA
>ERZ795053.667-NODE-667-length-43789-cov-19.429620_pt1 | contig 43789 bp, 32 predicted proteins | sample MGYA00375137_ERZ795053 | MGnify/ENA primary metagenome ERZ795053 (study PRJEB30182, sample SAMN05720284) | activated sludge metagenome | isolation source: Anaerobic digester | place: Hong Kong | collected 2014-12-17 ... | reverse complement strand
CGTGCGCCAGTCCGTGGTGTCCACGCCGGCGGGCGGCCGCGCGTCGTACTCCACGTTGCCGCCCACGGTGAGCGTCAGCGCGTCGCTCAGGGCCACCTCCAGGGCCAGCTTGCCCATGGCGCGCCGGTCCGAGAGGTCGCGCCACAGGGGCTGCACGAAGAAGACCCCGGTGAGCTTGGCGGTGGGCGACAGGCGTCGCCCCACGTGCAGGAAGGCCGACAGGCGGTGGTCCGTGTCGGAGCCGGCCACGTCCTCGATGCGCTCCACCTCCACCATGTGGGTGGCGCCCACGGCCAGGCGGCCGTCGTCGTCGGCGCGCAGGTCCCAGCGCAGGCCGGCGCCGGTGAGCCAGCGCGAGCGCAGGCGCTGGAAGGGGTTGTGCTGGATCTGCACGAAGCCGATGGAGTGCAGGCCCGAGCCCAGGGCGTGGTTGTGGCGCAGGTGGCCCACCACGGCGCGGGAGCTCTCCACGCCGTCGGTCTCGGTGCGCTCGATCTGGCCCTGGAGGCGCCAGAGGTCGCGGTCGCCGCGGCGCAGCACGCGGCCGCCGGCGTTCAGGGACCACAGCTCCGTGTTGCCGCCGGTGGCCTCGAAGCCGCCTTCCACGGCGCCGCTCCAGCCGGGTTCCGCCAGGCCGCTGCCGGCCAGGGTGTCCAGGATCACGCCGGCCGCGGCCGGGGCGGCGGCGGCGAGGGCGAGCAGCAGGGCGAGGGCGCGGAGCGGGGAGCGGCGCATCAATCGGATCCCTTCACGAAGCGGAGCAGGCGGCCCAGGATGCCGTCGCGCTCCAGGACCACCTCGCGCTCGGCGGCGCGGTCGCGGGCGGACTCCTCCAGGGCGGCGCGGTTCTGGGCGGCGCGGGCGGCGGCCAGGTCGCTGAGGCGGGCGGGCAGCTCGTCGTGGAGCGAGAGCAGGGCGCCGAAGGCGGACGCGTCGAACTCCAGCACCTCCGCCGAGGCCGTCACCGTGAGCGTGGCGCTGCGGCAGACGCCGGTCAGCAGGCTCATCTCGCCCACCACGGCGCCGGGCTGCACCTGGAAGTCGATCTCGCCGCCGTCCTTGGCGATGGCGCCGGCCAGCGCGCCCTTGACCAGCACCCAGAACACGTCGCCGTCGTCGCCCTGGCGGCAGAGGGTCTCGCCGCGGGCGTAGCGCAGGCGCCGCACGCGGGGGGCCACCTGGCGCAGGTCGTCGTCGTCCAGCAGGGGGAGGCCCTGGTCGTCGGTGACCAGCTCGGTGACCAGCTTGCTGCGGCGCAGGTCGGCCACCACGTCGTCGAGCTGCCGCTCCGAGGGTGGGATGCGGCGCTGGTTGTAGACCACGGCCATGAAGTCGTTGAGCAGCACGTCGCTCATGGGGAAGGGGATCTCGATGCCGCGGCGCTTGAACTGGTACCAGATCATCCGGTTGACCTCGCCGTCGATGATGACGTGGCGCGGGTAGTCCGTGGTCCAGTAGAGCAGGCGGTAGTTGATGCCGAAGTCCAGGTAGGAGGTGATGTCGGCGCGCGGCGCGGGGCTGCGGCGCACCTCGGGCACCTCAAGGGCGGCCTGGACCAGGGCCTCGATGACCTCGTCCGGGGCGTCGCTGTAGCTGGCGCCCACCTCGATCTGATGGGCGCGCAGGGGCGTGGGGTCCTGGTAGTTGTTGATGCGCGCCTCGGCCACCTTGCCGTTGGGGATCACCCACATGTGGCCGCGGCGGTCGCGCAGGCGGGTCTCGCGCCAGTTGGTGGCGGTGACGCGGCCCTCCAGGTCGTCGATGCGCACCCAGGCGCCCGGCCGCAGGCTGCGCGTCAGATGCAGCGACATGCCCGCCAGCAGATTGCCCAGCACGCCCTGGAGCGCGAAGCCGATCACGGCGGTGAGCAGGGCGGTGGACGCCAGCAGGGGCCCGATGTCGATGCCCAGCTCCGCCTTCAGCACGCCGAAGGCCAGGGCCAGCATCAGCACCGCGCGCAGGATGTCGTGCAGCAGGTCCGGCAGGGGGAAGTCGCGGCGGCGCCAGGCGAAGAAGGCGTGGACCAGGCCGTCCAGCAGGCTGAGGGCGGCCACGCCCAGCCAGAACATGCGCCAGGCGTCCAGGTGGTCGGCGTGGGAGGCGCGCCAGGCGGCCAGCGGCGCCCAGGGCCGCGCCGCCACCAGCGCCAGCTCCGTGAGCAGGATCACCAGCAGCGGCCGCGCCGCGTAGGTGAGCAGGGCGCCCAGCATGCGCGTGCCGCGCGCGCCGGGGCCCAGGTGCTTGCGGTGCTGCAGCGGTCGGGTGAGGCCCACGGACAGCAGCCAGATCAGGGCCATGGCGCAGGCTTCCAGGATCAGCGGCAGGTACTCGTTCACGAGGCGTCCTTTCGGTCGCGGGCCGCGGACGGCAGGAGGATGGTCTCGCCCTCGCGCGCGAGGGCGGCGGCGGGGGACTGGGCGCGCACGGCGGCGTCCATGGCGTCCAGGGCGTCGTCGTCGCGGTCCGGGGCGTGATGGACGATGCGCACGGCGCCCACGCCGGCGGCGGCCGCCGCCTCCAGGACCTGCTCCGGCGAGCTGTGGCCCCAGCCGGCGAAGTCGGGCAGCGCGTCGGCGGGGAACTGGCCGTCCATGGCCAGCAGGTCCGCCGGGTGCGGCGCGGCGCAGAGCTCCACGAAGCGGGCGCGGCGGGCGGGCGAGGCGCCGCTCCACTCCACGTCGGTGGCCTGGACGAAGGCGCCGCCCGCGGCGTCGTCCACGCGCCAGGCGGTCACGCCGCCCGGGTGGGGCATGGCGAGGCCGCGGACCGTGAGGTCGCCCGTCGTCCAGGGGGTGCCGTCGTTTGGCACGTGGAGGACGTCGATCTCGGCGGGCACGTCGTCCAGGCCGATGGGCCAGAAGGGCGGGCTCATGAGCCTGTCCAGGGCCTCGCGCAGCTCGTGGGACGGCAGGGCCGAGGCCACGGTGATGCGCGCGCCGGGCCGGTGCAGCAACGGCAGCATGGGGAAGCCCAGCACGTGGTCCAGGTGCAGGTGGGTGAACAGGACGGTGAGCTCGTCCACGTCCGGGCCCAGGGCCGCGGCGGCGCGCTGCACGCCGCTGCCGCAGTCCAGCAGCAGGCGGTCGCCCGCGGCGCCCGTGGCCAGGACGCAGGTGCTGTGCCCGCCCCAGCGGGTCTGGCCGGGGCCGCCGCGCGGAGCGGAGCCGCGCACGCCGGCGAAGAGGATCTCCATGCCCACCTACTTGCTCGTCAGGTTCCAGTGGCCGGTGAACGGTTCGCCGGCGTCCAGGGCCTCGCGGCAGCGGCGTGCGAACACCGCCGCCACCGCGTCTCGGTCGGCCAGGGCCGCGAAGGCCGCGGCCGCGGCGTCCAGCTCGCCCGCACGCAGGCGGGCCAGGGCCGCCGCGAACTCCGGATGGCCCGGCGGCGGCGCGTCGCCCGCCAGGCCGGTCAGCTCGTGGACGGGCACCGGCTCCTTGCGGCCCACCACCGCGGCGGTGCCCAGGTCGCGCACCTGCACGGCGCCGGCGGCGGCGGCCAGGGTGGCGCCGCTGATCATGGTGGCCGAGCCGAAGGCCTTGTTGGCGCCCTCCAGGCGCGAGGCCAGGTTGGCGGCGTCGCCCAGCACCGTGTAGTCGAAGCGCTGGCGCGAACCCATGTTGCCGACGACCACCTCGCCGGTGTGCAGGCCCACGCGCATGGTCAGGTCGCGGCCGCAGCGCGCGCGGAACTCCGGCCGGCGTTCCGCCAGACGACGCTGGCAGCGCACGGCGGCGCGGCAGGCGCGTTCCGCGTGGTCGGGCTGCGCCAGGGGCGCGTTCCAGAAGGCCAGGATGGCGTCGCCCTCATACTTGTCCAGCGTGCCGCCTTCCTCAAGGATGATGTCGGTCATGTCCGTCAGATAATCGTTGAGCAGGGTGGTGAGGGCCTCGGGGTCCAGCCCTTCGCTCAGGGACGTGAACCCGGCCAGATCCGAGAACATGATCGTCAGCTCGCGGCGCTCGCCGCCCAGCTTCAGGGCGTCGGGGTCCACCAGGATGCGCTCGATGACCGCCGGGCTCAGGTAGTGGCGGAAGGCGGTCTTGAGGAAGCGGCGCTGGCGGCCCTCGGTGGCGTAGTTGCGCACGAAGCCGCCCAGCACGGACGCGGCCACCGCGGCCTGCAGGGGCACCACGGGCCAGCCCAGGCCGGCGGCGTAGGTGGCCAGGCCCAGGCCGGCGGGCGCGAGCAGGGCCAGCGCCGCGCCCAGCGCGCCGCGTCGGGCGTCGGGCGTGCGGGTGACCAGCAGGGCGGCGCCCACGGCGGCCAGCAGCACGGTCAGGGCGGCCGGCAGGGCCGGCACGGGGGTCAGGAAGTCGTCGGCCAGCAGATCGTCGGCCACGGTGGCGTGGACCACGGCTCCGGGCGCGGTGGGGGAGAGGGGCGTGGCGCGCAGGTCCTTGAGGCCGGGCGCGCTGTAGCCCACGAAGACGATCCTGCCGCGCAGCAGCTCCGGATCCACGGTGGGCGCGCCGCCCTCGAGCAGGCGCAGCTCCGACTGGATCACCGCCGCCACGGAGTAGGCCGGGTAGGTGCCGGGGCCGCCGCGGTAGCGCAGCAGGGCGGCGCCGTCGGCGGCCACGGGCACGGCGCGGTCGCCCACGCGCAGGCGCCCGTCGCGCAGCTCGGGCGGCGCGTCGGCGCCGGCGTGGAGCATCCAGGCGGCCAGGCCCAGGGAGGGGATCAGCTCGCCGTCCAGCCGGCGCACCAGGCCGGCGCGGCGGAAGACGCCGTCGGGGTCGGGGGTGTCGGTCACGTTGGCCAGGCGCGCGGCGGCGCCGGCCACCTCGTCGATGGGCAGGGCGCCGGGGGCGGCGTCCAGCGCGCCCGGCTCCAGCACCAGGGTGCGCGCCCCCACGAAGCGGCCTTGGTCGGCCACGGCCGCGCCCAGCGCGGCGTCGTCCTCCACGCCGTAGGTGCTGGCCTCGGTGAACAGGATGTCGAAGGCCACCACGCTGGCGCCGCCGCGTCGGCAGAAGTCCAGCACGGGCGCCCACACCTGTCGCGGCCAGGGCCAGCCCAGGCCGTTCTCCTGCTCGCCCCAGTCCAGGGAGCCCTGGTCCAGCAGGATGAGGGCCACGGCGTCCGTGGTGGGGGCGGGGCGGGCCAGCGCGCGCACCCGCCAGTCCCAGGCGGTGCGTTCGATGCCGTCCAGCGCGCCGGCCGCCCCGAGCCCCAGGCTCAGGGCGGCCGCCGCCATTCCGATCAGCAGTCCGTGGCGCGTGGCCTGGGTCATGGCGTCAGCGCTTGATGCCCAGGGCCTGCGCGAAACGGGCCTGGCGGACATCCACCACGTCGGCCTCGCCGGCCGCCTTGCCGCCGATGTCCGCCAGACGGTCCTGGGGCGACGGGTGCGTGCGCGCGAAGCCCGGGCCCTTGGGGTCCCAGTGGGCCGCCATGACCTGGAGCATGCGGTTCAGGGCCAGGGGATCGTAGCCCACGCGCTCCAGGATGATCCGCGCGGCCTGGTCGGCGGCCGTCTCCTGGCCGCGGGCGTAGCCGCTGTTGACCAGGGTGCCGGTCACGTCCTGGATGCTGCCGTCGAACTGGTTGGCCAGATCGCGCAGCTGCTCGCCGCCCAGGTGCCGGGCGCCCTCCACGCTCAGGGTGGTCAGGGCGCCGGTCAGGCGGCTGGTCTTGATGGCGCGCAGGCCGTCGCGGTTCTGCACGTGGGCCACCTCGTGGGCCAGCACCGCGGCCAGCTCGTCCTCGGTCTCGCACATGAGCACCAGGCCGCGGCAGACCAGGATCAGGCCGCCGGGCGCGGCGAAGGCGTTGAGCTCGTCGCTGTCCAGCACCAGGAAGTGGTAGCCGCCGAAGGTCTCCGGCCGGTCCGACGCCATGGCCAGCGTCTGGCCCAGGTCGTTCACGTAGCCGTTGAGGACGGGGTTCTCCAGGGGCCGGTAGCTGGTCAGCAGCGACGCCGCCACCGAGCGCCCGATGTAGTACTCCTGCTCCGGGGTGACGTCCTCGAAGGTCTTCTCCAGCACGTCCACGCTGCGGTTGATGGACTGGGTCTGCTGCTCGGTGAGCACGCCGGCGCCCTGCCCGAGCTGGGCGCCCATCTTGGCCACGGAGCCGCAGCCGGCGAGGACGAGGGCCGCGAGGGCCGTCAGGATGAGGATCCGCTTCATCGCGCACCTCCCGGAACCAGCTTGCCGGCGGACACGAAGGCGGCGGCCTGGTCGGGCGTCACCGTCCAGGTCTCCATGCGGTCCACCCAGGCGAAGTCCACGTCGGGATTCGCGGCGCGGTAGGTCTTCTCCACCTCTTCGTTGAAGCCCTTGCCCGCCAGGGCGATCTCCTCGCCCGAGGCGCCGGCGGCCACGTCGCCCTGGCCGGCCTTCAGCACCACCTTCTTCTCCGTGAGGGCCGAGGCGTGGATCCAGCCGCTGCGGCCGGAGCCGTCGCGCACGCGGGTCCAGCCGGCCGTCTCCTCCAGGACCTCCATGCGGTCGCCGTAGGCCACGTCGGCGGTGATCTTGCCCAGGAACGACGGCGACTGCCGCAGCTTGCCCTCGCGCACCTGCACGCTGCGCTGGGGGCCCGCGGCCAGCACCGCCGCGGCGATCAGCAGCAGCAGGGCCAAGGCCCCCGCCCGCTTACGATGTCTCATGATCCCCTCCTGAATGGTTCTGACGCGTTGGTCTGCCGACAAGGCCGGGAGAGCCTAGCACCCGACGGCATCCCGGGCCACCTGGAGATGCTCGCGCCGCGCGGACGCGATCGTTCTTGCGCGCGGGTTGATTGATGGTATGATTGATTTCATCCTATCAGAAAGGGGTCCCCGATGCGAACCACCGTCTTGCGCGCTCTGCTCCTGCTCGTCCTCCTCCTGCTCGTCGTCCCGGCCGCGCTGGCCCAGGAGGAGCAGGAGGGGCACAGCCACGATCCGTTCCTGGACCCGGCCGTGTCGCCCGTGGTGGTGCCCACCACCCTGGACTTCGTGGACCTGGACAAGGCGGGCGACGCCGCCGCCGCGGCCAACGTGGGGGTGAGCGGCTACGTGGAGGTCACGTCGGACCAGAAGCTGGGGCTGCTCACGCCGTTCTACCGCTTCAACCCCAACCTGTCGCTGAAGGCGCGCGTGCCGCTGATCTTCGACCGCACCGCTCACTTCTACGCCGCCGACGCCTCGGCCAGCGGCCTGGGCGACGTGGCCCTGGACGCCCAGTACGAGCGCCTGGCCGGCCCCGGCGCGGTGTGGCGCCTGATGGCCTCGGTGAAGCTGCCCACCGGCGACGACGAGAACACGGTGGAGGTGGACGGCTTCGAATACGGCGTGCCCCTGGGCACCGGCACCACGGACCTCATGGCCCGCGGGCAGTACGCCAAGAGCGCGCCGGACTTCGGCTGGGTGGCCAGCGTGCTGTTCCGCAAGAACGGCGGCTTCGAGTCGTACACGTACGACTACGGCACCTACCAGGAGACCACCACGCAGACCAACGGCAACCAGCTCATCGGCTCGGTGTTCGCGCGCAAGCGCGTGAGCCCGTCGTTCTGGGTGCACCTGGGCCTGTCGGCCACCAAGCTGGCCAACGGCAACTCCAAGACCGAGTACACCAACGACACGCCCACCTACGAGTACGACATCGAGACCGCCGGCACGCTGCTGGACGTGTTCCCGGGCATCAGCTACGCCCTGGGCTCGCTGCAGCCGTTCGTGGGCGCGCGCATCCCGCTGAGCACCAGCTTCGACAACGAGTTCGCCAGCACGGACCGCGATGCGGCCTTCATCTTCCAGTTCAGCTACAACCCGGACCGCATGGGCAACTGACCCGGACCCCTTGCGGGCCCCGGAATCCGCGGAGTATCCTGAGGGGGCGGCCGTTGCGACGGCCGCCCCTTCGATCGTCCGTCCAGCCCCCGTACGAGAGGTCCACCCATGCTGCGAGCCACGGCCACCGTGCTGCTGACCTGCCTGCTCCTGCCCGTCCTGGCCGCGGCCGCGGACGATCCTCTGGCCGACATCCGGCAGGCCCTGGCCCACCGCGGCGAGGAGGCCGCCGCCAAGGCGCGGCTGGCCAAGCGCTGGGTGACCGAGCGGCCGGCCCTCACGCCGGAGCAGGACGCCTACGACGTGCACCACTACGACCTGGCGCTGGAGCTGGACCCCGTGAACGAGGTCCTCTCCGGCACGGTGACCACCGCGGCCACGGTGACGGCTCCTTCGCTGGACAGGGTGGTGCTGGACCTGGATCGCGGCATGCTGGTGAGCGCCTGCCGCGTGGACGGGCTGCCCGCGGCCTTCTCCCGCGCCGCGGATCTGCTGACGGTGGATCTGCCCGCCCCGCGGCCCGCAGGCGCCGCGGTTTCGGTGAGCGTGGACTACCAGGGCGATCCCGCCGGCTCCTACTTCGGTTGGAGCAGCCGCAACGGCCATCCCATGATCTGGACCCTTAGCGAGCCGTTCGGCGCGCGCGAATGGTGGCCCTGCAAGGACGTGAACACGGACAAGGCCGACAGCGTGGACGTGCGCGTGACCGTGCCGTCGTACCTGATCGTGGCCTCCAACGGCCTGCTGATCAGCGACGTGACCGACGGCGCCTCGCGCAGCTTCCACTGGCGCACGCGCTACGCCATGGCCACGTATCTGGTCTCTCTCGCGGTGCACCCCTTCTCCGAGTTCTCAACCTGGTACGCGCCGCTGGGCGGGGGCGACCCCATGGAGATCCAGCACTACGTGTTCGCGGATCAGTTCGCGGAGGCCCAGACCGCCTACGCCGTGACGGACGAGATGATGACGGTCTTCGCCCAGGCCTTCGGCGAGTATCCCTTCATCGCCGAGAAGTACGGCCACGCCTCCTTCCCGTGGGCCGGCGGCATGGAGCACCAGACCATGACCAGCATGGGCGGCCTCTGGCACGACGTGATCAGCCACGAGCTGGGCCACCAGTGGTGGGGCGACATGATCACCTGCGCCGACTTCGGGCACATCTGGCTCAACGAGGGCTTCGCCACCTGGTGCGAGGCCTACTACCGCGAGATGACCCAGGGCCGCGCCGTGTACGACCAGTACATGGACTGGGCGGCCTACTACGGCCCGGGCACCATCTTCGTGGAGGACACCACCGACTTCTGGGGAATCTTCGATTCCAACCTCAGCTACAACAAGGCGAGCTGGGTGGTGCACATGCTGCGCGGCGTGCTGGGCGACGCGGACTTCTTCGCCGGCCTGGCGGCCTACCGCGCGCAGTACGGGTTCGGGTCCGCCACCACCGAGCAGTTCCGCGACGTGATGGAGGCCGTGTCCGGCAGGGACCTGCACGCGTTCTTCCAGCAGTGGATCTACGGCGCCTACTACCCGATCTACAAGGCGACCTGGAGCCAGGCCGGCTCCCTGCTCAGCCTGACCATGGAACAGACGCAGGCGCAGGGGGGGCTGTTCACCATGCCCGTGCCCGTGCGCATCGTCACGGATCAGGGCGTGGTGGACGTGACCCTGGACATCGCCGCGGCGAGCCAGGAGTTCCGCATCCACGTGGACGGGGCGGTGCAGTCCATCGTGGTGGACCCCGACGGCTGGATCCTCTGCCGCGTGGATGCGGCGGTGGAGGCCGCCACGTTCTCGCAGGGGCTGCTGCTGGTCAACGCGGTGAACTGGAGCACGGGCGGCGCCGAGCTGACGGCCTGCTACCAGGATAGCGTCTTCTCGGGCCTGGAGCCCTTCGCCTTCTGGGACGTCTACTCCGAGCCGGCCGGCGGCTACGCGTCCGAGCTGCCCGCGCCCCTGGGCCACGGCGCCGTGCCCTGGGACATCCTGCAGGACTTCTCCGCCGTGGTCTGGGTGGGCGGCGGCGACGTCAACGACCGCACCGCCTGGTTCACCACGCTGGTGCCCGAGTACCTGGACGTGGGCGGCAACGTGCTGCTGATGGCCCATGAGCTGGACGCCTACCTCTTCGGCGGCGCGGCCGCGCGTCTGGACGTGAGCTTCTTGGTGCGCGACGCCCTGCTGGCCGGCGCGCTGCAGGCAACGGCCCCGGAGCTGACCGGCCTGCCCACCGCCGCGGCCCAGGACGCCATGAACGGCTTCGTGATCGACGGCCCGGCCACGGAGCCCCTGTACGCGGGCCTGCTGGACGGCACGGCGTACGACGTGGCGGCCTGCTACATGGCTCCCGCCGGGGGGGAGCGGCGTCCCGACGGCGGCCGTTTCGCCGTGCTCGGCGGCCATCCCCACCGCTGGGAGCGCACGGCCCTGCGCGCCAACGTGCAATCGCTGCTTTCCGTGCGCTTCGGCGAGCCCTACACTGCGGCCACGCGGGTGACCGACGCGGGTCCGCCCTTGCGGCCGCGTCTGGGCGCCAATTACCCGAACCCGTTCAATCCGCAGACGGTGCTGCCGTTGGCCCTGGCCCGCGCCCAGACCGTGGACCTGGCCGTGTACGACGTGGCCGGCCGCCGCGTGCGCACGCTGCTGAGCGGCCCCCTGGCCGCCGGAGACCACGAGGTGCGCTGGGACGGTCGCGACGACGCGGCCCGTGAGCTGCCCTCCGGCACCTACTTCGCCCGGCTGCGGACCCGGGCCGGGCCGGAGATCCGACCCCTGACCCTGGTGCGCTAGGCGCTCGCGCGCCCGGCGCGGGAGACCATGCGCGCGATCATCCTGCTGCTGACCCTGCTGACGGGCGTGGGCGCCGCCGTTCCGGCCGGCGCCGCGCCGGCGTCGAGCCCGTCCCGCCTGGTGACCCTGGCGCCCAGCGTGACCGAGCTGGCGGCGGCCCTGGGCCTGGGCCACCGCGTGGTGGGCCTCACGGATTGGTGCGCGTGGCCCGCCGGCGCCGAGGCCCGGCGCGTGGGCGGCATCCTGGATCCCAACCTGGAGCTGGTGGCCTCACTGCATCCGGACCTGGTGGTCCTGGAGGAGGCCAACGGCGACGTGGCCGCCTCCCTGGAATCCCTGGGCCTGGCTGTGCTGCGCGTGGATCATCGCGATGTGGAGGGCATCCTGGAATCCGTCACCCGGCTCGGCTTGGCCTGCGACGTGAGCGAGCGCGCGGCCGACCTGAGGTCGGAGCTGGAGGCCCGGCTCGCGGATCTGGCCCGCCGCGCGCCTCCGGCGGACCGGCGTCCCCGCGTGCTGGTGACCGTGGGCCGCGACGTGGGCGCCGCCGGTCTACGCGACGTGTACGCCGCCTCCCGCGGGACCTTCCTGGGCGAGCTGCTGGCCGCCGCCGGCGGCGAGAACGCCCTGGACCAGGACATGGTGCGCTACCCCACCCTGGGCCGCGAGGCCCTGCTGCGGCTGCGGCCGGACCACGTGCTCGCGCTGGCGCCGGAGCTGGCCGACGACCCCGACGGCCAGGCGCGCCTGCGCGCGGCCTGGGAGGAACTGGGCGTGCCGGCGTCGCACGTGCACCTGTTCACCGACGACGCGCCCACCATCCCCGGTCCGGGCTGCGTGGCCACCGCCGAGCGCTTCGCCGCGGCCATCGCCGCAGGGGAGGACTCATGATCCCCGCCCTGGAGATCCGCCACCTGCGCCTGGATCTGGGCGGCGCCCCCATCCTGCGCGACGTGTCCCTGGCCGTGCCCGCCGGCTCGCGCCTGGCGGTGGTGGGGCCCAACGGCGCCGGCAAGACGAGCCTGCTCAAATGCCTCTGCGGCATCCACCGCGGCTGGAAGGGGCGCATCAGCCTGGACGGGGTGGACATCCACGGCTTCGGCCAGCGCGAGCGGGCGCGGCGCATCGCGTACGTGCCGCAGCCCGGCGGGCGGCTGTCGCCCTACACCGTGCGCGAGCTGATCATCATGTCGAGGTATCCGCACCTGTCGCACTTCGGCACGCAGAAGATGACGGACCACGAGCTGGTGCGCGACCTGCTCGCGCGTACGGGCCTGGGCCCCTTGGCGGACCGGCCCCTGGCCACCCTGAGCGGCGGCGAACGCCAGAAGGCCCACCTGGCCGCGGCCCTCGCCCAGGAGGCGCCGGTGCTGCTGCTGGACGAGCCCACCACCTTCCTGGATCCGCGCCACGCCTTCGAGATCCGCTCCCTGCTGCAGCGCATCAACCGCGAGGACGGCGTGACCATCGTGGAGGTGAGCCACGACCTGAACACGGCGGTCATGGACAGCGACCGCGTGTACGCCCTGCGCGAAGGCGCCACGGCGTTCTTCGGCCCGGCGGAGCGGTTCCTGGACGAGGACGTGCTGGGCGCCATCTACGGCCGCTCCTTCCTGCTGGCCGACCATCCCGTGACCGGACGCCGCGTCCTCGTGCCGGAGCCGGTGGAGCGGTGAGGCGCGAGGTCGTCCTGCTGGGCCTGCTGCTGCTGGCCCTGGCGGTGCTGGTGCTGGCGCCCTTCGTGGGCATGCAGGCCATCACGCCCGCCGACGTGCTGCGTTCCGGCGGCAACGGCGTGGACGAGGCCGCGATCTTCTGGCGTCTGCGCGTGCCGCGCGTGCTGCTGGCCTTCCTCGCAGGGGCCTCGCTGTCCCTGGGCGGCATGATCTTCCAGGCCGTGTTCCGCAACGATCTGGCCACGCCGTTCACCCTGGGCGTGAGCAGCGGCGCGGCCCTGGGCGCCACGCTGAGCCTGCGCCTGGGCCTCTCGTTCTCCCTGCTGGGGTTGGACGGGCCCACGCTCTTCGCCCTGCTGGGCGCCCTGCTCAGCATGGCGGTGGTGCAGGGCCTGGCCGCACGACGTCCCGACGCCACCGGCGCCACCCTGCTGCTGGCGGGCGTGGCCGTGAACTTCACGCTCTCGTCGCTGATCCTGCTGGTGCACTACACCAGCGACGCGGCCCAGTCCTTCAACATCCTGCGCTGGCTCATGGGGCGCCTCGACGTGGTGGGCATGGGCTCCGTGCTGCTGCTGCTGCCGCTCTTCGTGGTGGGCGGGCTGGCGGCGCTGCTGCTGCATCGGGAGCTGAACCTGATGACGGTGGGCGAGGAGTTCGCCGTGAGCCGCGGCGTGGACGCGGGACGCACCCGCACCCTGCTGTTCCTGGGCACCAGCCTGCTGGTGGGCGGGGTGGTGGCCGTGTGCGGGCCCATCGGCTTCGTGGGCATGATGACGCCGCACGTGGCGCGGCTGCTGGTGGGGGCGGACCACCGGCGCCTGGCGCCGGCGTCGATCCTGCTGGGCGGCATCCTGCTGACCCTGTGCGACCTGCTGGCGCGCACGCTCCTGGCCCCGGCGGAGCTGCCCGTGGGCGTGATCACCGCGCTGCTCGGCGGCCCCTTCTTCCTCTGGCTGCTCACGCGCAGCCGCTCCGGCGTGCGTTGACACTGCTCCGCGCGGACCGTACCGTGGCCGGACGCGCAACCTCGTCGGACCGGGAGGCCCCATGACACCCAAGGCGAAGAAAGGCATCCTGGCCGGCGGCGGCGTGCTCGCGGCGCTGCTCGCCGCGGAGCTCGTGCTGCGCCTCACGGGGTACGGCGCGGTGGTGCCGGAGCTGAGCTTCGGGGTGAACGCCCGTCAGGGCATGGAGCGCGGCGCTCTGGTGGCGCATCCGGACCTGTTCTGGACGCTGCCGGCGCCGGTCTCGGAGCTGGACCGGGCCCTGAACGCCGTGAATCCCGCGCGGCCGCTGCCTCCCAAGGGCGACCGCACGCGCGTGCTGGTGCTGGGCGACTCCTGCTCCCGACTCTCGGTACGCGGGCTGCCGTACAGCGCCGCCCTGCAACGACGGCTGGGCGCGCGCTACGAGGTCCTCAACGCCGCCGTGCCCGGCTACAGCAGCTACCAGGGGCTGGCCTGGCTGCGCCTGCAGCTCCTGGAGGCGCGGCCCGACGTGACGGTGATCTACTTCGGCTGGAACGACCACTGGCGCGCCACCGGCCGCACGGACGTGGACCTGGCCCGCCGCGCCGCGCCGGGGCGGCTGCGCCTGCTGGATCTCCTGGACCGGCCCGCGGACCCCGCGCCGCTGCGCGTGCCCCTGGACGACTACCGCGCCAACCTGGAGACCATGACCGCCGCCCTGCGGGAGATCGGCGGCCGCGTGGTGCTGGTGGCGGCTCCGGAAGACATCTCCGCCGGGGCCCGCGCCCAGCTGGTGCGCACGGGCTATCTCCTGCCCGACGACGATCCCCGCGATCTGCACGCCCGCTATGCCGAGGCGCTGCGCGCCTGCGCCGCGGCCCAGGACGCGGACCTCTTCAGCGCCGACGAGCTGCTGCGCCAGGTGTCGCTGAACCAGCCTCTGCTGCACCGCGACGGCATCCATCCCACCGACGTGGGCCACGAGGTGCTGGGCGCCGCTCTCGCCCTCCTGATCCGCGACGGCGAAGGCGCCGACGGCATGCTCACCGGCCCCATGCTCAGCACCGCCATGGCCGCCGGCGCGGCGGCGGGAGATCCCCGGTGAGGCGTCCGATGCTGATCGTGACGACGGCCGCCGTCGTCCTGCGCGTGCTGGCCTGGACGCTCCTCGCGCGCACGCCCTTCTTCGCGGTGCCGGTGGTGGACGCCTCCAGCTTCGACATCTGGGCCCGCGACCTGCTGGACGGCGGCGGCATGATGACCGACGCCTGGTTCAAGCCGCCCCTCTATCCCTATCTCCTGGCCGGCCTCTACGCCGTGTCGGGCAAGTCCATGGCGTTCGTGCAGGCGGTGCAGATGCTGGCGGGCGTGGCGTCGGCGGCGCTGTCGCTGGTGCTCGCGCGGCGCCTGCTGCGGCCCGGCCCGGCCCTGGCCGCGGGCCTGACCGCCGCGCTTCTGCCCATCCTGCCGTTCTTCGAGGCGCAGCTCCTGGCCGAACCCTGGACCACCCTGCTGACCCTGCTGGCCCTGGAGCGGCTGCTGATCGACGGCGCAGGCTCGTCGCCCCCGCGCGGCCGCGTGCTGCAGGCCGGCCTGCTGCTGGGCGTGGCCGCCCTGGGCCGTCCCAACCTGCTGGCGCTGGTGCTGGCCGTCGGCGTGTGGCTGGCCTGGGAACGCGGCCGGCCGCGGGTGCCCGCCAGGGCCTGGCCGCTGCTGCTGGCGGCGGCGCTGCCGGTGCTGAGCGCCACCGTCCGCAACCTGGCGGTGAGCGGCGAGCCGGTGCTCATCAGCGCCAACGCGGGCGCCAATCTCTGGGCCGGCAACCGGGACGGAGCCGACGGCATCAGCGCCATTCCCGTGGGTCTGCTCTGGGACGATCTCCAGCTCGAGTGCCGTCAGGCCGGCGCGGTCTCCGCCGCCGCCTCCTCGCGTCACCTGACCCGGCGCGCGCTGAGCTGGATGGGGTCGCACCCGGGCCGTGCCGCCGAGCTCGCGGGCCGCCGCATCCTGGCGCTGCTGAGCGGCTGGGAGATCCGCAACAACATCGACCCGGGCTGGCTGGCGCGGGAGCACGGCGTGTGGCTGCTCGCCCGCTGGTGGCCGGGCACGTGGCTGGTCATCCCCTTCGCGCTGGCGGGCGCGGTCTTCGCCTGCCGCGGGCGCGCCTGGGCGCTCCTGCTCACGGCGGCCGCGGTGCAGGCCGCGGCGCTGCTGCCCTTCTTCGTCAACGCGCGCTTCCGGCAGCCGCTGCTGCCGCTGCTGGCTCTGTTCGCGGCGGCGGGCGGGGCGTGGCTGCTGGGCCGTTGGCGCGCGGGCGGACCGCGGGCGGCGCTGCCCGGGCTGGTGGTCCTGGCGTTGGCGGCGGCGGTGGTGAACGTGGACTGGCTCGATGCCGACGCCCCGCGCCGCAACGCCGAAGACGCGTACAACGAGGCCTTCATCGCCATGCGCGGCTACGACGGCCGGCCGGTGGACGCCGCCGCCGCCGAGGCCGCCCTGCGGAAGTCCCTGACCCTGGACCCGGATCACCTGGACAGCCTGGAGCGCGCCGGGGCCCTGCGCCTGTCCCGCGCGCAGGCGGGCCTGGGCCGGCTGCAGACGCTGCTGGCCCGGGGCGACACGCCCCAGGCGCGCGGCCTGGGCGATCAGGTCCTGCAGGTGCTGGAGGAGGCCGCCACCTACCACGGCCGCGCCTTGGCGCTGCTGCCCCGATCGTACCGCTCGGCCGCCAACCTGGGCGCCGCCGACCTGCTGGCCGGCGAGGTGCACGCCGCCTTCGCCGCGGCGGCCGCCGATCCCGACCGGGCCGTCCGCGACCGCGAACAGGCCCGCCGCGCCTACGGCGCCGCCCGCGAGGCCCTGGGCCGCGCCCTGCGCCTCAATCCCGACTACGCCGAAGCTCGCAGCAACCTGCGTCTGCTCCAGGCTCGCCTGGACGCGCTGCCCGGCGGCGGTTGAGCGTGACGTCGCTGATCCTCGCCTCGCTGCTGTGGGCGTTCTCCTTCGGACTGATCAAGGACAGGCTGACCGGCCTGGATGCGGGGGCGGTGGCCGCGGCGCGCCTCGCGCTGGCGGCCCTGGCGTTCGCGCCCTGGCTGCTGCGGGGACCGCGCAAGGGCCGCGACCGCGCCGCGCTGCTGGCCCTGGGCGCGCTGCAGTTCGGCGTGATGTACGTGGCCTACATCCGCGCCTACGCCTACCTGCCGGGCCACGCGGTGGCCGTGCTCACGGTGGGCACGCCGGTCTTCGTGGCCCTGGCCGACGGGATCCTAGCGCGCCGGCTGGCGCCGCGGGTCTGGGCCGCGGCCGCGTTGGCGGTGCTGGGGGCGTTGGCGCTGAGCTGGCGGACCCTGCCGGCGGCGGACCTCTGGCGCGGCGCGCTGCTGGTGCAGGCGGCCAACCTCTGCTTCGCGGTGGGGCAGGTGGTCTACCGCCGGCGCGCTGGCGGCGGCGCCGATGCGGCCAACCTGGCGTGGATGTACTGCGGCGCGGCCCTGCTCGCGGGACTCGCGGCTGCGGCGCGGGGCGCGTGGAGCGCGACGGGCTGGGACCGCGGCGCCGTGCTGGCGGTGCTCTACCTGGGCCTGCTGCCCACGGGCGTGGGCTTCTGGCTGTGGAACCGCGGCGCCGCGCGCGCGCCTGTGGGCGTGGTCGCGGCGCTGAACAACCTCAAGATCCCCCTGGCGGTGGCGGCGGCCTGGATCGTGTTCGGCGAGCGCGCCGATCCCCTGCGCCTGGGCGTGTCGCTGGCCCTGGTCACGGGCGCCACGCTGCTCGCCGGCGGAGGCCGCGGGCCGGTCCGGAAAAGCCGCTTGTAACCCCTACGGCCGCACGTTAATTTTGCGCGGAGTCGAGGTGCGATCCTACTCGAGCATCGCTCTCTGATCCAAGACCTGGGACCCTCGCGAAGGAGTGAGCCGATGAGCTTCGAGGCCCGCCTCAAGACCCTGCTGTCCAACCGCAACGTCCGCAAGAATCTTCCGCGCGAGAAGATGATCGAGGCCGCCGTCAAGAACGGCGAGGCCCTGGTCAGCGCCTGCGGCGCCCTGGCGACCTGGACGCCCACGGACTCGACCGGCCGCAGCCCCCAGGACACCCTCATCGTCAGGCGCCCGTCCAGCGAGAAGACCATCGACTGGACCGCCGCCAACAACATCCCCGTGGATCCCAAGACCTTCGACATGATGGTCACCGACGCCCTGGCCACGCTGCGCTCCAGCAAGAACGTGTACGTGACGGACCGCGTGGTGGGCGCCGACTCCAGCTACGCCCTGCCGGTCAAGACCGTCTCCAACCGCGCCCTGCAGGCCCTGTTCACCGACAACATGTTCCGGCCGGTGCCCAAGGACATCAAGAAGAGCATCTTCGCCGCGCGCCCCTTCACCATCCTGGTCTGCCCCCTCGACAAGCTGGATCCCAAGCGCTACCAGGGCCGCCTGCGCGTGGACCCGCGGCTGGGCCACACCAGCACCATGGCCATCGCCCTGGACTTCGACCGCCGCATCGGCGTGGTCTACGGCTCGGGCTACTGCGGCAGCGTGAAGAAGTCGCTGTTCACGGTCATGAACTACATGCTGCCGGCCGAGGGCATCCTGCCCCTGCACTGCAGCGCCAACGAGGGCAAGGCCGGCGACACCGCCCTGCTGCTGGGCCTGAGCGGCACCGGCAAGACCACCCTCTCCGCCGACGCCTCGCGCGCCCTGCTGGGCGACGACGAGCACGGCTGGGGCGACAAGGGCATCGCCAACTTCGAGAACGGCTGCTACGCCAAGCTGATCGACCTGAACCCGGAGAAGGAGCCGGAGATCTTCAAGGCGTGCTTCAGCAAGAAGCCGTACAAGCGCCACGGATCCATCATCGAGAACGCCATGATGTATCCCAACGGCGAGTTCGACCTCTTCGACGACCGCCTCACCCCCAACAGCCGCGGCTCCTACCTGCTCAAGGACCTGACCAACATCAAGAAGAGCAGCAAGGGCGGCCATCCCAAGGCGATCCTCTTCCTCACGGCCGACGCCAACGGCGTGCTGCCCCCGGTGTCGCTGCTGACCCGCGAGCAGGCCATGCTGTGGTTCATCATGGGCTACACCAGCAAGCTGGCCGGCACGGAGACGGGCGTCACCGAGCCCAAGAGCGCCTTCTCGCGCTTCTTCGGCGCGCCCTTCATGCCCCGCAACCCGGACGACTACGCCAGCATGCTGGGCCAGAAGCTGGACCAGCACGGCGCCCAGGTGTACCTGGTCAACACCGGCTGGAGCGGAGGCCCCTACGGCGAGGGCAAGCGCATGGACATCATGCTGACCCGCGCCATGGTCAACGCGGCCATCAGCGGCAAGCTGCTGAACGTGAAGACCAAGGCCGACCCGTACTTCAAGGTGCTGGTGCCCCAGACCTGCCCGGGCGTGAAGGACAGCTCGATCCTCAACCCGCGCAACACCTGGAAGAACAAGAAGGCCTACGCGGCCCGCGCCGAGAAGCTGGCCCAGGAGTTCGCGGCCCAGTGGAAGAAGGCGTACGCCGGCAAGGGCATCGACAAGGCCATCCAGAACGAGTGCCCCGGCCTCTAGGCCCCGCGGCGACGGACGGAACGGGAACGGGCGCCTCCGCGGAGGCGCCCGTTCCTGTGTGAAGGAGAGCGGCGCGGCGGGTCAGGCCGGCCCGGGCCAGCCCAGGCCGGGGCCGTCGGCGGGATGCAGCCAGCCGTCGCGCAGGATCACGGCGGCGGCGGTGGGGTCGTCGCGCAGGTCCAGGTGGCCGTCCAGATCGGCGTAGTGCACGTTGGGGCGCGCCAGGGCGAAGTGCAGGCCGGCGGCGATGGCCAGGGCCGCCTCGTCCATGCAGCCCACCATGACCTCCAGGCCCGCGGCGCGCGCCACGGCGTCGATGTCCAGGGCGCGCGTGAGGCCGCCCACCTTCATGAGCTTGATGTTGACCATGTCGGCCAGGTCGCGCCGCGCGATGCGGAAGGCGTCGCGCAGCGTCATGAGGCTCTCGTCGGCCATGATGGGCAGGGCGGACTCGGAGGTGACCGTGCCCATGAGCTCCGGCAGGTCGCGGGGCGTGGGCTGCTCGATGAGCTCCAGCCGCGCCGGCGCCGCCGCGGCGGTGAAGCGGCGGAACTGCTCCAGGTCGTAGCCCTGGTTGGCGTCGAAGCGCAGCTCCACGCGCGGGCCCAGGGCCTCGCGCACGGCGCGCAGGCGGGCGGCGTCGTCGTCGGGGTCCAGGCCGCCCTTGATCTTGAGGCAGAGGAAGCCGGCGGCCACGTGGTCGCGGCAGCGGGCCACCGTCTCGTCCAGGGGCAGGATGCCCACGGTGATGCTGGTGCGGATGCGCGTGCGGAAGCCGCCGAAGAGCCGCCACAGGGGCAGCCCGGCCACGCGCCCGGTGAGGTCCCAGAGGGCCATGTCCACGGCGGCGCGGGCCGAGGGGTGACCGTCCAGCAGCGGCGCCAGGCGGCGCAGCACCGCGGCGGGGCGCAGGGGGTCGGCGCCCTGCAGCGCCTCGGCCACGGGCCCCGCCAGCAGCGCGAGCGTGTCCTGGGGCGTCTCGCCGGTCACGGGCAGGTCCGGCGCGGCGCAGCCCCAGCCCGTGTGCGGGCCGGCGTCCACGCGCAGCAGCACGTTGCTGGCCGCGTCCACGGTCTCGTAGGCGATCTGGTAGGGCTCGGCCAGCGGCATGTCCAGCCGCTGCGCCGAGACGGCGCGGATCCTCATCTCAGTACCGCCGCTGGTGGATCTCGTCCAGGGACAGCCCCTTCAGCTCCTCCACGAACTCCGTCAGGTGGCGCACCATCACGTCCCACATGCGCTCGCCCTTGGCGGCGTCGGCGCGGGTGGGGTCGCCCATCACGCCCGACTCGCTGATGCGCGAGGTGTAGGCGTTCCAGGCCACGGCCCGGTTGCCGGTGAAGTCCAGGAAGCGGCTGGTGAAGCGCGGCACCTCGGAGCGGGCCTGGTCCATGTCCACCAGGTGCGGCCGCAGGGCCAGGGTGGTGCTGGTCTCGATCTCGCCGGCGTGCACGTCGTTGGGGGTCTCGGCCAGGGCGTCGATGTCCACGTCGCTGGTCTCGCCCGACTCCACGCAGGTGAAGATGTGGGCGTCGCGGTTGATCATCTGCGCCGCGTGGGCCAGGGCCGGCCCGTTGCCCCCGTGCCCGTTGACGATGACCAGCTTGGTGGCGCCGCAGCGAGCCACGCTCATGCCGATGTCGTAGATGATCTGCGCCATGGTCTCGTTGCGCAGGCTGATGGTGCCGGGGAAGTCGTCGTGGTGGTAGCTCACGCCGAAGGGCAGCAGCGGCAGCACCAGGGGCTTGGGGTCGCTGCAGCCCTCGGCCACGCGGTGGGACAGCCATTGGGCGTCGAAGGCGTCCACGTCCAGGGGCAGGTGCGGCCCGTGCTGCTCCACCGCGCCCACGGGCAGGATCACCAGGTCCGTCTCGCGGAAGCGGCGCTCGGCCTCGGGCCACGTGAGCTCGCCCAGGAGCCAGGGCCGGCGGCGGGGAGCGTCGCCGGCGACCGGCGCGGGCGTCGGCGCGGGGCCGGCGTTCTCGTAGCGCGCGGGCGTGCCGAAGTCGGGATGCGTGAACGGGCTCCTCGGAACCCAGCGCCGCTGGGTGCGGAACACGGCGCCGCCGGCGTGCTCCAGCAGCAGCCGCAGCACGGGGCCGCGCAGGTCCGTGGGCAGGGTGGTCAGCGGCGCGTGGTCGCGGTCGAAGCGCAGGTCCAGCACCTCGGGGTGCGGCGTGGGCGCGGGCGCGTTGGCGGGCCAGAGCCCGCGGCCCTTGAGCAGGTGGGCCATGTGCTCGGCGCCGGCGTCCTCCTGATGCACGCCCTCGCGCAGGAGCGCGGCGATCTGGCGTTCGCGGTCCGCGGGGTCGTAGCCGCACGTCGACGGGTCGGCGCCCAGGGCGGTCAGCATGCCCACGATGCGCCGGCACTTCTCGCAGCGCCCGCAGGGCACGATGCGCCCGTCCTCGCCCTTGTGGGCCGCGTGGCAGGACACCTGCTGGTGCAGCAGCTCCGGGTAGCGCTCGCAGAGCACCTTCTCGATGAGCAGCTCCGAGCAGTGGCGCAGGGCCGAGAACTGGTGCACGCCCCAGCCCTTGCGGTGGAAGTAGCGCGAGAGGGCCAGGTCGAACCAGCGGCTCTGGTCGTAGAGGCCCTCGTAGTGGGGGATGTCGTGGGTGCGGGCGCGCAGCGTGGTGTCGTACTCGTCGCCGATGAGCAGGCGGCCCACGCCGCGGCGGCGCAGCAGGGGCAGGGCCCCGAAGAGGAACACCGCCACGCTCCACAGGCGGACGGGGTAGATGTCCGCGCGCACATCGGCGAAGTCGGGCCGGATGAAGGGCAGACGGCGCAGGATCCAGGTGTACACGCGGTCGCAGTCCGTCCACACCCGCGCGGTGCGGGGCACGGTGTCGCGGAAGTGGCGGTAGGAGTTGAGGGCCGTGAACCAGTGGCGGCCCGACTCGTTGATGAAGACCGGATGGGTCTCCACGCCCAGCTCCGCCAGCAGGCCGTAGGAGAGCAGGCTGTCCTTGCCGCCGCTGGAGAGCACGGCGCAGGCGCCGCGGCCGCCGTCCCAGGCGTCGGTGCCGGCGCGGTCCACGGCGTCGGGGAAGACCAGCTCCGCGTAGAGGTAGTTCTCCCGCGGCACGGGCTTCAGCTTGGCGGCGTCGCCGATGAGGAAGGGGTTGGGCTCCAGGAACTTCTTCACCGTGATCTCGCGCGCGGTGTTCTCGGCCATGCGCTGCAGGAGGTCGCGGTCCGCGGCGTCGTAGGGGCCGTGGAAGACCAGACGGCGGGCGAAGAGGCCGTAGTTCAGGGCCACCTGGGCGGCGATCATGGCGGCCAGGTTGGCGTCGGCCGGCGCGTCCGGCGTGAACACGGGCTCCTCGTAGCGGTAGGTGAGCTCCACCGTCTCCGTCTCGCCGCCGCGCTTCACCGTGTACGGCGCCACCAGACGCGCGGGCTCCAGGCGCACGGGGCCGATCTCCAGGGCGTCCCAGACGCGCAGCGGAGCGTAGGGGTCGGTCCTAGGCATGGCCGCCTCCGGTGCGGCGGCGCGCCCCGGCCGCGGCCAGGTGGGGGGCGAGGGCCTCCAGGATGGGCTCCATGCCGTCGCGCAGGGCGTCCACCGCGGGCAGGCCGGTGGCGGCGGTGATCTCGGCGCAGGCGGCGGGCACCTGCTCCGGGGCCAGGTCCTCGTGGTTCACGGTCACGCCCACCACCGGCCGGCCGGAGAGCAGCTCCACGGCGCGGATCTGGGTGGGCAGGTCGTGCAGGGGGTAGCCCGGGAAGCCGTCGTATTCGCGGCGGGCGGGGGCGTGCTGCAGGATCACGGCGTCGGGGCGGCCGGCGGCCAGCAGCTCGTGGCCGCCGGGGTAGGCCGGGTTCATGAGGCTGCCCTGGCCCTCCAGAACGATCACGTCGGGCGAGGTCTCCCGCCAGCAGCTCCACACCGCGTGCTCGATCTCGCCCGCCACGAAGTCGTTCACCAGCGAGTCCAGCACCAGGGAGAAGCGCGCGCCCTGCAGCCAGGCGGTCTGGCCGGTGCCCACCAGTTCCGCGCGGAGGCCGGCGCGGCGGTACGCGTCCACCAGCACCCAGGCGGTGGTGCGCTTGCCCACGGCGGAGTCCGTGCCCAGCAGGGCCACCTTCAGGCTGTCCACCTGCTCGATGCGGCCGTCGAAGAAGTGCAGGTCGCGCCGGTGGGGCGGCCGCCGCACGTCCGTGAGCGTCACGCCGCGGGCCGCGGCCAGGGCCGCCAGCTCCTCGTCCTCGCCCAGGAACTGGTGCAGGCCGCATACCACGTGCAGCCCCGCGCGCAGGGCCGCCTCCACGGTGGCGCGCATGACGGGGGGCAGCTTGCCGCCGTCGGTGGCCACGCCCACCACGTAGTGGGTGAGCGGGGCGCCGGCGGCCGCGGCGGCGCCCAGGGCGTCGTCCAGCGTGGCCAGCACGGGGATGCCGTTGGCGCGGCCGTCCAGGACCGTGCCGGCGTCCTGCCCCGCGAAGCGCGGGTCCAGCACGGCGGACACGTCGTAGCGCTCGCTGCGCCGGACCAGGCCGTGGGCTGTCTTGCCGTAGGTGGTGGTGTAGGCGCCGGTGGCGTCCACCACGGCGCGGCCTTCGGGCCAGGTGCTCATCAGCGTCTCCCGGTGAGGATGGCGACGTAGCGGTCGCCGGGCAGGGGCTGCTGCTGGTGGCGGCCCAGCAGGGCCAGCAGGCCGGCGGTGGAGGCGGGCAGCACGCTCAGGCCCTCGCGCTCGCGCAGGTCGCGGGCGGCGGAGGTCATGGCGCGGTCGCTGCATTCGTCGGCCCAGCCGTCGGTGGACTGGATGGCCTCCAGGGCCAGGTCCCCGTCGATGCTGTGCCAGTTGATCAGGGGCTCGTTCACCCGCGACTCCTTGATGAGCTGCGGATCCAGGTTCTCGCACGTGGTGAGCTTGCGCCGCCAGGCGTGGATCACCGGATTCTTGCCGTGGCTGGAGCCGCCGATGAAGCGCGGGATGCGCGACGTCTTGCCGCGCCGGTACAGGCTCACGAACCCGTGGTGGATGCCGGCCAGGGTGGTGCCGTTGGACACGGGCACGGCCACGGCGGCCGGCGCATCGCGCAGCTCGTCGTAGATCTCGTAGGCGATCTCGCCGTAGGCCCGCAGCTGGATCAGGGTGTTGGCGCCGCCGGGGTTGGCGTCGTAGATCTCGTCGCGCTCGGCGCGGATCTGGGAGGCGTCCACGGCGGCCTCGTAGTCGCCCGGCTGGCGCACCAGCTCCACGCCCCAGCGCTCCATCTCCTTCACGCGGGCGGAGTGGTACTGCTCGGGCATGTAGACGATGCAGCGCAGGCCCGCCGCCGCGGCGGCCAGGGCTGTGGCCACGCCGTAGTTGCCGCAGGTGGCCACGGTCACGGCGTCGTAGCCCAGGCGCAGGGCGTCCAGGGCCTGGGCGAAGGCGATGCGGTCCTTCTGGGTGCCGGTGGGGTTGGAGCCCTCGAACTTCAGGTAGAGCTGCCGCATCCCCGCCTCGCGCTCGATGTTGCGGGCGCGGGTCAGCGTGGTGTCGCCCACCTCGGACTCCAGGAGGTCCTCGTAGGCGGCCAGACGCACGTCCAGCTCCTGGTCCCGGTCGGCCGCCAGGCGGCGGCCCGCGTCCAGGGGCATGGGATCGGTGACCTGCGGCGTCACCCCGTCCAGGAGGGTGAGCCCGACGGGCTGGGAAGGCGGCTCCTGGCCCTCGGGCGGCAGGGAACGGTCGGTCACGATGCACCTCCGGTGCGGGAAGTCGGTTCGGGGGTCAGGAGACCACGCGCCCGGAGCCGGACGCAAGCCCCATGTTGGCCCGCCGGCGCCGGTTTTCCCGTTGCGGAGCGGGCCTCCCACACGCTACAAACGCCGGATCAGGAACGCCGGGCGCGAACGCCCGCGAGGAGGTGCAGCCATGTCCCCGTCGACCTTCGGCCTGGAGCCCGGCACGCTGCTGGCCGACAAGTACCGCGTGGTGTCCCGCCTGGGCGGCGGCTGGGAGGGCGAGGTGTACCTGGTGCGCGAACGCGGCACCGGCATCGAACGCTCGGCCAAGCTGTTCCACCCGCGCCGCAACCCGCGCAACCAGGTGGTGCGCTTCCACGCGCGCAAGCTGCACAAGCTGCGCCGCTGCCCCATCCTCATCCGCTACCACGCCCAGGAGCAGGTGGTGATCGACGGGCAGGACCTGACCATGCTCGTGTCGGACTACGTGGACGGCGAGATCCTCTCGGAGTTCCTCAAGCGCCAGCCCGGCGGCCGCCTGGATCCGTTCCAGGCCATGCACCTGCTCCACGCCCTGGCCAGCGGCATCGCCGTGATCCACGACCTGGGCGAGTACCACGGCGACCTCCACGAGGACAACGTGCTGGTCACCCGCCTGGGCCTGGGCTTCGACGTGCGCCTGGTGGACCTCTTCCACTGGGGCAAGCCCAGCGCGGCCAACATCCAGGAGGACGTGCTCAACCTGGTGGGCATCTTCCACGCCGCCGTGGGCGGGCCCAGGCGCTACGCCTCGCAGCCGCCGGAGGTCAAGGGCATCTGCCGCGGCCTGCGCCGCGACCTGATCCTGGAGCGCTTCCGCACCGCCGGGCACCTCAAGCGCCACCTGGAGACGCTGGAGTGGACCTCGCGCTGAGCGCCGTGGCCGATCCCGCGCCCCCGCCCTACCATGGGCGCAACGAAAGGACCGCCCATGCGTCGTGAGGAGCTCCAGTCCGCCGACCCCGCCCTCTTCGCCGAGCTCGCCGCCGCCGTTGAGGTGGGCGAGCTCGCGCTGGTCACCGCCGACGGCACGCCGCGCGTGATCCCCCTGAACTTCGCGGCCCTGGGCGAGACGGTCTACTTCCACGGCGCCCTGGCCGGCGAGAAGCACGACCTCTGCCGCGACGGCGGCGCGCCCTGCAGCTTCGCCATGACGCGGCCCTACAGCCTGATCCCCTCGTACTGGACGGCGCCGCGCTACGCCTGCCCGGCCACGCACTTCTTCAAGTCCGTGGAGATCCGCGGCCGCTGCGACCTGGTGGCCGAGCCCGCGGAGAAGGCGGCCGCCCTGCAGGCGCTCATGGAGAAGTATCAGCCCGAGGGCGCGTTCGATCCCATCACGCCCGAGGACCCCGTCTACGCCAAGGCCCTGGCCGGCGTGGGCGTGTTCCGGGTGCGCGGCGCCTGGACGGGCAAGGTGAAGTTCGGCGTGAACGAGACTCCGGCGCGGCGCCGCCACTGGGCGGCCAAGCTGCGCGAGCGCGGCGCGCCGCGGGATCTGGAGACCGCCCTGGAGATCGAGAAGACCCTGGAGGACACGCCGTGACGCTGAAGCAGACCCTGGCCGCCCTGGAGAAGGCCGGCACCGCCCAGAACCGCAAGGTCTACGCCCGTCACGGGGTGGGGGAGGACCAGTACGGCGTGAGCTACGCCGAGCTGGGGAGGCTCAAGAAGGCCATCGGCACCGATCACGCGCTGGCGCTGGAGCTCTGGGCCACCGGCAACCACGACGCCCGCATCCTGGCCTGCATGGTCGCCGACGCCTCCGCCCTGGGCGCGCGCGAGCTCGACGCCATGGCCCGCGAGCTGGACAACTACGTGATCGCCGACGCCTTCGCCGTCCTGGTCGCCCGCTCGCCCCACGCGGAACGCAGGTTCGCCGCCTGGCGCGGCCGCAAGCACGAATGGACGGCCGCCGCGGCCTGGAACGTGCTCTGCCACCTGGCGGGCGACGCCGCCGACCGCCCCGACGCCTTCTTCCTGGAACCCCTGGCTTCCATCGCCGCCGACATCCACGGCCGCCCCAACCGCGTGCGCCACAGCATGAACCAGGCGCTCATCGCCGTGGGCGTGCGCAACGACGCCCTGCACCGCGCCGCCCTGGACGTCGCCGCGCGCATCGGCCGCGTGGAGGTGGACCACGGCGCCACCGGATGCACGACGCCCGATGCGCGGGCCTACATGGAGAAGACCCTGGCGCATCGGGCGAAGAAGAAGCGCTGACGCGCCCCTAGGACGTGCGGTCCACCTCGTAGCTGGACAGGGCCGCCATGTTGACGATCTCGTCCACCGTGCTGTTCCGCGCGATCATGTTGATGGGCTTCTTCAGGCCGAAGAGCAGCGGTCCGATGACCTCGTTCCGTCCCAGGTGCCCCATCAGCTTGTAGGCGATGTTGGCGCTGGTCAGGTCCGGGAACACCAGCACGTTGGCCCGGCCGCTGAGGCGGCAGTCGGGCACCCGCGAGGCCGTGGCGCCGCGGATCACCGCCGCGTCGGCCCGCATCTCCCCGTCCACCTTCAGCTCCGGATGCTCGCGGCGCAGGATGCCCACGGCGTCGCGCACCGCGCGGCTCTCGGGCCGGTCGTTGTCGCCGAAGGTGGAGAAGCTCAGCATGGCCACCTGCGGGTCCAGGTTGAAGTGGCGAGCCACCTCGGCCGCGCGCAGGGCGATCTCCGCCAGGCGCCGGCTGTCGGGGGCGAAGTTCACCGTGGTGTCGGCGAAGATGTACACCTCTCCGTCGATCAGCAGCACGTGCAGGCCCACCACGTGGCCCACGCCCTCGCGCAGCTCGGCCAGGGGGAGCACGATCTTCAGCGTGTCCACGTAGGAGCGGTCCGCGCCGCAGACCATGCCGTCGGCCTCGCCCGTGCGCAGCATCATGCTGCCGTGGTGGATGGTGCGACCCACCATGCGCCGCGCCTTCTCCAGGCTGTAGCCCTTGCGCGCGCGCAGGCGGAACAGGAGCTGGGCCTTCTCGTCGAAGTCCGGGCAGTGCGCGGGATCCTTCAGGACCATGCCGCCCAGATCCACGCCCAGGCGGTCGGCGGCGGCGCGGATGGCCGTCTCCTCGCCCAGCAGGATGGGCTTGGCGAAGCCCTCGGCGGTGACCACGCGGCAGGCCTCCAGCACGCGGTCGTTGTCGCCCTCGGTGAAGACGATGCGCTTGGGAGTGGTGCGGGCCTTGGAGCGGATGGTGTGCAGCACCTGGAAGCTGCGGTTGGTCATGCTGCGCAGCCGCTCCAGGTACGCGTCCCAGTCCGTGATGGGCTCGCTGGCCACGCCGCTCTCGCAGGCCGCGCGGGCCACGGCCAGGGCCACCTTGGACAGCACGCGGCCGTCGAAGGGCTTGGGGATGATGTACTCGGGCCCGAACTCGAACTGCTGGCCGCCGTAGGCGTCGGCCACGTCCTGGGGCATGGGCTCGCGCGCCAGCTCCGCGATGGCGTGCGCCGCCGCGAGCTTCATCTCCTCGTTGATCGCCGTGGCGCGCACGTCCAGCGCCCCGCGGAAGATGAAGGGGAAGCCCAGCACGTTGTTCACCTGGTTGGGATAGTCGGAGCGGCCCGTGGCCATGATGATGTCCGACCGCGCCGCCGTGGCGTCCTCGTAGGTGATCTCCGGATCCGGGTTGGCCATGGCGAAGACGATGGGCCGGTCCGCCATGGACTTCACCATCTCGGGCTTCACCAGGCCGGCCACGGAGCAGCCCACCAGCACATCGGCGCCCTTCATGGCGTCGGCCAGGGTGCGGCGCTCGGTCTCCACCTCGAAGTAGGCCTTGTACTCGTTCATGCCCTCGGTGCGGCCCTTGTAGACCACGCCCTTGGAGTCCACGAGCATGAAGTTGGCGCGGGGCACGCCCAGCGACTCCATGAACTTGGCGCAGGCGATGGCCGACGCGCCCGCCCCCGACACCACGATGCGCAGGTCCTCCAGCTTCTTGCCCTGGAGCTGCGCGGCGTTCAGCAGGGCGGCGCCGGAGATGATGGCGGTGCCGTGCTGGTCGTCGTGGAAGACGGGGATCTTCATGGTGCGCTTGAGCGTCTCCTCGATGTAGAAGCACTCGGGCGCCTTGATGTCCTCCAGGTTGATGCCGCCGAAGGTGGGCTCCATCAGCTGGCAGGCCCGGATCACCTCTTCGGGATCGTGGGTGTCCAGGTTGATGTCGAACACGTCCACGTGGCCGAAGCGCTTGAAGAGCACCCCCTTGCCCTCCATGACCGGCTTGCCCGCCAGGGCGCCGATGTCGCCCAGGCCCAGCACCGCGGTGCCGTTGGAGACCACGGCCACCAGGTTGCCGCGGTTGGTGTAGCGGTAGGCGTCGCCGGGCCGCGCCGCGATGGCCTCGCAGGGCACCGCCACGCCGGGGGAGTAGGCCAGGGAGAGGTCGCGCGCGGAGAGGCAGGGCTTGGTGGGGACCACCTCGGTCTTGCCGGGCCGTCCTTGCTCGTGATAGTCGAGGGCATCCTGGTCGCGGAACGCCATGGGAACACGCCTCCGTCGAGGCCGTCGCGGAAAAGGGGTAGGGGAGTCCGGACCGGCCGCGGTCGGCGCGACGGAGTCGGCGCGCGGCGAAGGGGATCCGCTCCGCCGCAAATGTGCCTGTCGGGGGTCGGGAGTTCAAGCCCAACCTGTTAAGACCGTTAACGTGTTGAAAATGAACGAGGGCTCCCGTTGGGGAGCCCTCGCACGCGTCCGGCTGCGGGCCGGCTCAGTCCATGCCCAGGTGGTGCCAGAGGAAGGCCCACTGGTCCGCGGCCTCCTCGATGATCTTGCTGGTGGGCTTGCCGCCGCCGTGGCCGGCCTTGGTCTCGATGCGGATCAGCACCGGTTCCTTGCCCGCCTGGGCCTCCTGCAGGCGCGCCGCGTACTTGAAGCTGTGGCCGGGCACCACGCGGTCGTCGTGGTCCGCGGTGGTCACCAGCACGGCCGGGTACTCCACGCCGTCCTTGAGGTTGTGGTAGGGCGAGTAGGCGTAGAGCGTGGGGAACAGCTCGGGGTCCTCGCTGCTGCCGTAGTCGCTCACCCAGGCCCAGCCGATGGTGAACAGGTGGAAGCGCAGCATGTCCATCACGCCCACCGCGGGCAGGGCCGCGGCCCAGAGGTCCGGGCGCTGGTTGACCACGGCGCCCACCAGGGTGCCGCCGTTGCTGCCGCCCTGACAGGCCAGCTTCTCCGGCGAGGTGTAGCCCTTCGCGACGAGGTACTCGCCCGCGGCGATGAAGTCGTCGAAGACGTTCTGCTTGTTCTTGAGCATGCCGCCCTGGTGCCAGTCCTCGCCGTACTCGCCGCCGCCGCGCAGGTTGGCCAGCGCGAACACGCCGCCCATCTCCACCCAGGCCAGGCGCGTGATGGAGAAGTAGGGCGTGAGCGACACGTTGAAGCCGCCGTAGCCGTAGAGCAGCGTCGGGTTGGAGCCGTCCAGCTTCAGGCCCTTCCTGTGCACGATGAACATGGGCACCTCGGTGCCGTCCTTGGACGTGTAGAACACCTGCTCGGTCTCGTAGCCGCTCAGGTCCACGTCGATCTCCGGCTCGCGGAACACGCTGCTCTCGCCGGTGGTGAAGTCGTACTTGAAGATGGTGGGCGGGTAGAGGAACGACGTGAACACGTAGAAGGTCTCCGTGTCCGTGCGGTCGCCGCCGATGCCGCTCACGGTGCCGATGCCCGGCAGGGCCAGCTCGCCGATGCGGTGCCCGTGGATGTCGTGGCGGTAGACCACGTTGTGGGCGTCCTTCATGTACTGCGCCACGAACTCGTTGCCGTTGATCATGCCCACGCCCTGCAGCGTGGCCTCCTCCTCGCCGATGAGCTCGAACCACTCGTCCTTGGCGGGGTTCTCGATGTCCACGGCCACCAGGCGCTTGCGCGGGGCCTCGTAGTCCGTGGTGAAGTAGAAGATGGTGTGGTCGTGGCCCACGAAGCCGTAGTCGGCCTCGAACTCCGGCAGCAGCTCCTGCACTTCCGCGCCGGGCGTGCGCAGGTCCTTGTAGAAGACCAGGTTCATGGGCGACGTGCCCTTCCACACGCTGATGATCAGGTAGTCGCCGCTCTCGGTGACGGCGCCCCCGAAGCCCCACTCCTTCTGGTCCGGGCGCTGGTACACCAGCGCGTCGGCGCTCTGGGGCGTGCCCACCGCGTGGTAGTAGAGCTTCTGGAAGTAGTTGGCGCCCTCCAGCTCCTGGCCCTCCGCGGGGGCGTCGTAGCGGCTGTAGTAGAAGCCCTTGCCGGCCTCGTCCCAGCTCGCGCCGGAGAACTTGCTCCACTCCACCTTGTCGTCCAGGTCCTTGCCGGTGTCGATGTCGCGCACGTACCAGGTGCGCCAGTCGGAGCCGCTCACGTTGGTGGCCCAGGCCAGGAGCCTGCCGTCGCGGCTGATGCTCATGCCGCCCAGGGCCACGGTGCCGTCGTCGCTCAGGGTGTTGGGGTCCAGCAGCACGCGGGGCTCGCCGTCCAGGCTCTCCTGCACGTAGAGCACGCTCTGGTTCTGCAGGCCGTCGTTCTTGGTGAAGAAGTAGCGGCCGCCGCGCTCGAAGGGGGCGCCGTACTTGGGGTAGTCCCACAGCTCGGTCAGGCGCTTCTCGATGCGGTCGCGCGAGGGCAGCGACGCCAGGTAGGGCATGGTCAGCGCGTTCTCCGCCTCCACCCAGGCGCGGGTCTCGGGGCTGTCGGGCTCCTCCAGCCAGCGGTACGGGTCCGCCACCTGGGTGCCGTGGTAATCGTCCACCTGATCCACCTTGTGGGCGTCGGGATAATCGAAGGTCATGGTCTGCGACTCCTGGGTGCCGCCGCAGCCGCAGAGCAGGGCCGCCGCGGCGAGCAGGGCGAGGATGAGGGACCTGGGCATGGGAACGCCTCCCTTGGGGGACCGGCGGGACGGGGCCGCCGGAGCATTGGGTTGATTCGGGACGATCCGCTTCCCTACGGGCGCGGCGAGGGCGGGTTGCCGGTCGCGGAACGGCAGGAGATGGTACCAGCCCGGGCCGCGGCTGTCACGACGGGATCAGGCCGGGGACTCGGGCCCGAACATCTCCTTGCGCAGCCAGGATTTGGCGCTGCGCCAGGAGCGCTTGACGGTGATGGGGGAGCAGTCCAGGGCCTGGGCCGTCTCCTCCACGGACAGGCCCGCGAAGTAGCGGCACTCCACGATGCGGGCGGCGCGGGGGTCGAACTCGGCCAGGCGGTCCAGGGTGAGGTCCAGCAGCACCACCTCGTCGGCCTTCTCCTCGGACATCACGTCCACGTTCTCGTCCAGGGGGAGGTGCACGTCGCCGCCGCCGCGCTTGACGCGCTTGCGCCGGCGCGCCCGGTCCACCACCACGCGGCGCATGGCCATGGCGGCCACGGCCAGGAAGTGGCCCCGCCCCTGCCAGGACACGCGGGTCTGGTCCACCAGCTTGAGGTAGGCCTCATGCACCAGGTCCACGGTGCCCAGGGTGGGCTGGCGGGCCTCGCTGCTGAGCAGGCGGCGGGCCAGGCCGTGCAGCTCGTCGTAGACCAGGGGCAGCAGGTCGTCCACGGCCTTGGCGTCGCCGTCGGCGCTGAGCTGGAGGAGGCGGGTCACGTCGTCGCGTTGGTTCACGGGCGGTCCTCCTGGTCCACACGGGCGATCATGGCGCGCAGGCGCGCGGCGTCCTCGCCGTCGGGGTCGTCGGCCTGGTACGCGTCCAGGGCCCGCCGCATCTGGACGAGCCCCTCGTCGGTGCGGCCGTCGGCGGCCAGCAGACGGCCCAGCTCCTCGCGGTCCTGGGCCACGAAGGGATGGTCCTCGCTCAGGGCCGTCGCGTCCAGGGCCAGGGCGTGACCCATGGCCTCCACGGCCCGCGGCAGGTCGCCCAGGCTCTCGGCGTTGAGCGCCAGGTTGAACCACCCCGCCGACAGCCGCGGATGATCCGCGCCCAGGCTGCGCGTCCAGATCGCCAGGGCGCCGCTGATCAGGGTGTCGGCCTCGGCGTGGGCGCCGCGGTCGCGCAGCAGGCGGCCCAGGTTGTTCATGGTGTTGGCCACGTAGGGGTGCTCCGGGCCCAGCAGCTCGCGCCGCAGGGCCAGGGCCTCGCGCCAGAGGGGCTCCGCCTCGTCCAGACGTCCTTGGGAGTACAGGCCCGAGGCGATGTTGTTCAGGCTCTGGGCCACGTCGGGGTCGCGGTCGCCCTTCAGGGCCCGGCGCATGTCCAGGGCCTCCTGGTCCAGATCCACGGCCTCCTGGTCGCGGCCCTGGTCGCCCAGGCACCAGCTCAGGTTGTTGAGGGATTCGGCCAGGTCCATGTGGGGCGGTTCGTAGAGCTCCCGCCGCATGGCCAGCGACTCGCGGAAGAGGGCCTCGGCGCCCTGGTAGTCGCCGCGGCGGTGCACCACCGTGCCCAGGAAGTCCAGGGCCGACGCGATGGCCGCGTGCGGCGGCGCGAACAGCTCCCGCCGCAGGGCCAGCGACTCGCGGATCAGCGGCTCGGCGCGGTCGTACAGGCCAAGGTTGCCGTAGAGGCGCGCCATGAGGTGGCAGACGGTGGCCTTCAGCTCCGGCTGGTCCGCCAGCTCGGTCATCAGCCGCTGCTCGTTGAGCTGCAGGAAGTCGCGCACGCGCAGGGTGTCGCCGCGCTCCACGCTGCCGTAGATGGGATCCGACACGTCGAACATGTCCACCAGAACGCCGGTCACGTCCTCGGCGCGGTCGCGCTCCAGGGCCAGGCTCTCGGCCTGGCGGTTGATCAGGCGCGCCTGCCGGCCGCTCGCCACCGCGAAGATCAGCGTCACCAGGAAGAGCCCCGCCACCAGGCCCAGACCCAGCCGGTTCCGGCGCACGAACTTCCAGGTGCGGTACTGCATGCTGTCGCGGCGCGCGGCGATGGGATGGCCGCGCAGGTGCTGGCGCAGGTCGTCGCTCAGGGCCTCCGCGGAGTGGTAGCGCCGCCGCGGGTCGGGGTGCATGGCCACCTGCACGATGGTGTCCAGGTCGCCCTTGAGCTTGGAGCGCCAGGGCACGGCGGCCTGGCTGGGGCGCGGACGCGGCAGGGCCTCCACCGCGGCGGCCAGCTCGTGGGGCGGCACGGTGGTCAGGTCGTGGGGGCGCGCGCCGGTGAGCAGCACGTGCAGCAGCACGCCCAGGCTGTAGATGTCGGCGGCGGTGGTCAGGGTCTCGCCGCGCACCTGCTCGGGGCTGGCGAAGTCCGGCGTGAGCGGGCGCAGCCCCGTGAGCGTCATGCTCTCCTCGGGGTGGGCGCGCGCGTCCAGCAGCTTGGCGATGCCGAAGTCCAGCAGCTTCACCGTGCCCTCGCCGTCCACCAGCACGTTGCTGGGCTTCAGGTCCCGGTGGACGATGAGGTTCTGGTGCGCGTGCTGCACCGCCGCGCACACGTCGCGCATGAGGTCCAGGCGCTCGCGCAGACCCAGCCCGTTCCGTTCGCAGTAGCGGTCGATGGGCAGGCCGTCCACGTACTCCATGGCGAAGTAGGGCACGCCGTCGTCGGTCATGCCCCCGTCGTACAGGTGGCCGATGTTGGGGTGCGCCAGCGAGGCCAGGATCTGGCGCTCGGCGCGGAAGCGGCGGATCACGCGGTGGGTGTCCATGCCGCGCTTGATGACCTTCAGGGCCACCTGGCGGCGGAAGTGCCCGTCGTCGCGCTCGGCCAGGTAGACCATGCCCATGCCGCCCTCGCCCAGGGTGCGCACGATGCGGTAGAAGCCCATCTGGGTGCCGGGGGCCAGCTCGGGGTCGTCGGGGGGGAGGTCATCCAGGGAGCCGGCGGCCTCCTCCAGGAAAGCCGTGTCGTCGGCGGCGAGCATGGCGCGCAGCTCGGCGGCCAGGTCCGGGTCCTCCGCGGCCAGACGGCGCAGCTCGGCCTCGCGCTCCGCCGCGGGGCGTTCCGCGAGGTCGTCGAACCGGTCCTGGAGCTGCCGCCAACGCTGAGGATCCACCCCTGGTCCCTTCCTGTCCGTTGTCGTCGGGCCTCAAATGATACCACGAAACTCGGTGATGGCATGACCATCGCGGTACGATCCGTGCAGGCCTCGCGGACGGTGACGCGTCCATCGCCTGCGCCGCACCTCAACGAAATGCACCCCAACGACTTCGGCACCGAGGTGGAGAACATGAGGATTCCCGTGCGGGCGACCTGGAGCGTCGTCCTGGCGATTTGCACGACCGCCGCGGCCTGGGCCGCGCCGGTGGACGCGGATCTGGCCGGCCGCATGGCCCGGCGCTGGGCCGAGCGCGACGGCGCCGCGGTGGTTTCCGTGACGCCCCTGGACCCCGCCGATCCCGCGGCCGGCTGGCTGGCCGCCCTCGCGCCGCAAGGCTGGGTGCTGATCGCCGGCCGGACCGAGCTGGCCCCGGTCAAGGCCGCCGGCGACGGCGAGCCCCCGCGCTCGGACGACGCCGGCGGCGTGCTGGCCGTGGCCCGCGACGACCTGGCCGCCCGCCTGCCCGCCCTGGCCGACGCCGCCCCGCACCCCGCGTGGGAGCGCTGGACCGCCGCGCCCATCCCCGACACGACCGTCGAGATCGGCCCTCTGCTCGCCACGTCCTGGCGCCAGGACTGGCCCTTCAACTCCGCCTGCCCCACCGGCGACGGCGGCCTCAGCTTCCCCGGCTGCACGGCCCTGGCCGTGGCCCAGATCATGGCCCATCACCAGTGGCCGCCCCGCGGCCTGGGCTCCCATGCCTACTGGTGGGACGGCGACCAGGCCTGCGGCGGCGGCACCGCAGGCGCCTGGCTGGAAGCGGATTTCACCGACGATTTCGCGTGGGGATCCATGCCCGACGCCGTGTCCTGGTCCGCGCCCGACTCGGTGAACGCCGCCGTGGGCGAGCTCTGCTACGAGGTGGCCGTGGCCCTGGAGATGGACTTCAGCGCCTGCGGCTCCGGCGCCTCGGTCAGCCGCATCCCGTCGGCCCTGTCCCAGCGCTTCCGCTACGCGGCCGGCGCGTACGAGACCTCGCGCTTCCGCAAGACCGACGCCATGTGGTCCGACCTGCTCCGCGCGGAGGTGGAGGGCGGTCGCCCGGCCGTCTACGCCTCCATGATCCACGCCATGGTCCTGGACGGCTGGCGCGAGGTGGACGGCGTGGTGCAGATCCACCTGAACTACGGCTGGAACGGCGACTCCAACGGCTGGTACACCCTGGACGCCGTGGCCACCTCGCTCAACCCGGACACGGAGAAGGCCGTGCTGGGCATCCTGCCGGATCTGACCACCCCCCTGGAGCCCGGCGTGCCCCAGGCGCCGGCGGCCCTGGCCACGGACCTGGGCGCCCCCTGGCCCAACCCGGCCAACCCCTCGGTCTCCGTGCGCCTGGAGCTGGCGACGCCCGGCCCGGTGCGCGCCGCGGTCTGGGATGTGCGCGGCCGCCGCGTGGCTTCGCTGCACGACGGCCCGCTGCCCGCCGGCGCCCACGTCCTGCGTTGGGACGGCCGCACCGACGCCGGCCGCCACGCCCCGGACGGCCTCTACCTGCTGCGCGTGGACGGGGCCGGCGCGCCCCTGGTCCGACGCTTCTCTTTGGCGCGCTGAGCCGATGAGGCTAGATTGGTGCCCATGCGCACCGAGCCCCTCACCGTGCTCCACGAGGACAACCACCTGCTGGTGGTGTGCAAGCCCGCGGGTCTGCTGACCCAGGGCGACGCCTCCGGGCACGTCACGCTGATGGACCTGGCCAAGGCCTACCTCAAGGAGCGCTACGCCAAGCCCGGCAACGTGTACCTGGGCCTGGTGCATCGCCTGGACCGCAACGTGTCCGGGGTGGTGGCCCTGGCGCGGACCAGCAAGGCGGCCGCGCGGCTCTCGGCCCAGTTCCGCGAGCGGAGCATGCGCAAGAGCTACCTGGCCGTGGTGGAGGGCCGACCGGCGGCATCGACGGGCGAGCTGGTGCACCACATGGGAGACCGGGCCGACGGCGACGGCCGCACGCCTCTGGCCGCGGCGCCGTTCCCCGGGTCCAAGGAGGCCCGGCTGCGCTGGCGCCGCATCGCCACCGCCGACGCGGACCGCGCCGTGCTGCTGGTGCAGCCGATCACCGGCCGCCGCCACCAGATCCGCGCCCAGCTCGCCGCGGCGGGCTGGCCCATCGCGGGCGACCGCAAGTACGGGGCCTCGGTGCCCCTGCCGGACCGCGCCCTCGCGCTGCACGCGTGGCGGCTGGAACTGAAGCACCCGGTCGGCGGTACTGCGCTGACCTTCACCGCGCCGCCGCCGTGCCGGGATCCCTGGCCGTCGTTGCCGCAGCTCGAGATGCTGGACACCTGACCGGCCCGCGGGCCATCCCGAACTGGAGACCCGATGAACCGCATCCTTCCCGTCGCCCTGCTCCTGCTGATGCTGTCCGCCGCCGTGGCCGCGGCCTCCGAGTCCGCCGCCGACGGCATCCGCTGGTTCTCCTACGAGGACGGCTTGAAGCGCGCCGCGGAGACCGGCCGCCCCATCGTCATCGACTTCCACGCCGACTGGTGCAAGTGGTGCAAGGAGCTGGACAAGAAGACCTTCACGGACCCGCGCGTGATCCAGGCCATGAACGAGCGCTTCGTGCCGGTGAGCGTGGACACGGAGGCCGACAAGGCGACCGCGGCCAAGTACCAGGTGCAGAGCCTGCCCACCATGTGGTTCCTGACCCACGAGGGCGAGCGCATCGACGCGCTGCCGGGCTTCGTGGACGCGGACAACTTCACCATCATCCTGGACTACATCGCCTCGGGCAGCTACAAGACCACGGACTTCCAGACCTTCTACGAGAGCCGGTCCTAGGCCGGACGCGGGGGGGAGCATGGTCGGCATCGACGTGACCGTGGTGGGCGGCGGCATGCTGGGCTGCGCCACCGCCGACGCCGCGGCCCGAGCCGGCCGCTCCGTCGTGCTGCTGGAGAAGGGGCCCCACCTGGCCGGGGGCGTGACCTCGCGCAACAGCGAGGTGGCCCACGGCGGCATGTACTATCCCACCGGCACCCTCAAGGCCCGCTGCTGCGTGGAGGGCCGCCGCCTGCTCAAGGCGTTCTGCCTGGAGGCCGGCGTGGCCTACCGCGAGCGGGGCAAGCTCATCGTGGCCGTGGATCCCGACGAGGACGAGGCCCTGGAGCCCCTGCTCGCACGCGGCCTGGCCAACGGCGTGGAGGATTTCCACCGCGTCGACGGCGCCGCCCTGCGCGCCATGGAGCCCGAGGTGCGCGCCGTGTCCGCCCTCTTCTCGCCGCGCACCGGCGTGGTGGACGCCGAGGGCGCCGCCCGCGCCTTCGCCCGCCGCGCCGCCGAGCACGGCGCCCTGGTCATGGAGAGCGCGGAGGTGATCGGCCTGGACCGCGGCGCCGACGGCTGGACCGTGCGCGTGCGCCGAGGCCAGGAGACCTGGGAGCACGTCAGCGCCGCGGTGATCCTCTGCGGCGGCCTCTGGGCCGACGACCTGGCGCGACTGGCCGGCCTGGACCCCGACGCCCTGGGCCTGCGCCAGCGCTGGGTGAAGGGCAACTACTTCGGCGTGGACCCGCGGCACGACGGGCGCGTGAACCACCTGGTCTACCCCACGCCGCCGCGCCACCGCGACACCCTGGGCGTGCACGTGTGCCTGGACCTGGCGGGCCAGATGCGTCTGGGACCGGACTTCGAGCCGGTGACGGATCGTGAGGACTTCCGCGTGGACCCCGACCGCCGCGACGCCTTCCACCGCGGCGCCGTGCGCTTCCTGCCCTGGCTCGAGCCCCAGGACCTGCAGCCGGGCATGAGCGGCATCCGCCCCAAGCTGGACATGGACGCCCCCTTCGCCGACTTCCGCATCCACGCCACGGGCGACGGCCTGGTGGCCACCGCCGGCATCGATTCGCCCGGCCTCACCTCCGGCCCCGCCCTGGGGCCCATCCTGGCCGGCGTGGCCGCGGGCGATCCGCCGCCGGAGGCCGCGGCGTGATCGTGGGCCTGGTCACGGCGGGCCTGCTGGTCCTGCTGGCCGTGGTGGCCGCCGGCGCCGGCGTGCGCGCCTACCGCTCCGAGCGCGGCCCGCGTCCCTTCTCCCGCACCGGACGCCACTACCGGCGTCTCTGCACCCGCCGCTCCTTCCTGCGCCTGGGCGCGGCCACGGTGGCGGCCGCCGCCCTGGCCAACTCCGGCGTGGACCAGGCGGTGGCCGGCGCCTACGCCGCACGCGTCCACGGCCCGCGCGTCGACGCGTTGTCCGCCGGCTGGAAGGGCTTCGGCGAGCGCTTCTGGTTCTTCGTGTGGGGGGTGTTCGCCATGCTGGACGGCCTGCTGGTCAGCACGCCGCTGCTGCGCTGGGGCCGCGGCAACTTCGAGGCGATGATCGTGGGCCTGCCCGTGCTGTGGACGGCGCAGCGCGTGGGCGGCGCCTCGCGGCCCAGCGAGGAGCGCGGCGCCCGCTGGCGCCCCTTCGCCGACGACAACACGGCCTCCGGCCACACCTTCATGGCCGCCGTGCCGCTGCTCACCCTGCGGGCCGACATCCGCCACCAGGTGGGCCGCGGCGCCCTCTGGCTGGCGAGCTGGGGCACGGGCTGGTCGCGGCTGCACGACCGCAAGCACTTCCTGTCGCAGGTGATCTACGGGCACGCCATCGCGGCGGCGGCCGTGGAAGCGGTGGGAACGGACGTTCGGGATCCGGACGCCTAGACCATGGGCGCCAGCGGCGGGATGGGCACCATGCTGCCCTCGGCCACCAGCGCCCGGATCTCCGCCGACGTGACCGGCCGGCTGTAGAGGAACCCCTGCACCAGACGCACGCCCTGCCCGCGCAGGAACTCCAGCTGCGCCTCGGTCTCCACGCCCTCGCCCACAACCTCCAGGTCCAGGCTGCCGGCCATGGCGATGATGGCCTCCACCAGCGCGCGGTCGTTGGCGTCGTGGGCCACGCCCTGCACGAAGGAGCGGTCGATCTTCAGCACCTGCAGCGGGAAGCGCTTGAGGTAGCTCAGCGAGGAGTATCCGGTGCCGAAGTCGTCCAGGGCCAGACGCACGCCCAGCTCGTGCAGGTGGCGGATGATCTGCAGCGGTTCCTCCGCGTCCTGGATGAGCAGGCTCTCGGTGATCTCCAGCAGCAGCAGCTCCGGCGGCAGGCCGCTCTCCAGCAGGGCGCTCTCCACCACGGTGAGGAAATCCGGATCGCGGAACTGCTGGGGCGAGACGTTGATGGACACGTAGCGGGGCAGGGACGCGCCGTGATTCCACGCGGCGGCCTCGCGGCAGGCGTTGCGCATCACGTAGTGGCCCAGGGCGTCGATCAGGCCCAGGCTCTCGGCCACGGGGATGAACTGCTCCGGCGGCACCTCGCCCAGCTCGGCGCTGTGCCAGCGCAGCAGGGCCTCGGCGCCCACGATGCGGCCGCCCTCCATGTCCAGGATGGGCTGGTAGGCCAGGTCCAGGCCGTTGCGCTCCATGGCGCGGCGCAGGTGGCTGGCGATCAGCAGACGCTCCTCGGCGGCCATGCGCATGGCGGGCGTGAACAGGCGGAACTCGTTGCGTCCGTGGGTCTTGGCCTGGTACATGGCCGTGTCCGCGTTCTGCATGAGCTCCTCCACGCTGCCGCCGTCGTGGGGGAACACGCTCACGCCCACGCTGGCGGTGGCGTGCAGGCGGCGCGAGGCCACCAGGAACGGGCGCGAGAAGGCCTGCACCACCTTGTCGGCCACGGCCTCGGCCTGGTCCGCGTCGGCCAGGTCCTCCAGCACCAGCAGGAACTCGTCGCCGCCCAGGCGGGCGGCGGTGTCGCACTCGCGCAGCACGCTGCGGATGCGGTCGGCGGCCTGCTTGAGCAGCTCATCGCCGGCGGCGTGGCCCAGGGTGTCGTTCACCGTCTTGAAGTTGTCCAGGTCCATGAAGAGCAGGGCCACGCAGCGTTCGCCGCGGCGGGCGCGCCGCAGGGCGTGCTCGATGTAGCTCATCACGAAGAAGCGGTTGGGCAGGCCCGTGAGCTGGTCCTGGTTGGCCTGGGCGCTCAGGCGCTGCTCGTACTCGTCGCGTTCGGTGATGTCCAGGGCGGTGGCCACCAGGATGGGCGGGTCCTCCTGGTCCGAGTACTGCAGCCACACGTCCACCGGATAGCTGCTGCCGTTCTGGCGCAGGTGTCGGCCGCGCAGGAAGACCGTCTCGGTGCGGCCCTCGCTCAGCAGGCGGATCTTGGCGCGCAGCGATTCCTGGTCCACGTCGATCAGGAAGTCCCGCAGGCTGCGCTCGCGCAGCTCCTGCTCCGTGTAGCCCAGGTTGCGCACGGCGCCCACGTTCACCTGCAGGCAGCGCTGGCTCTCCGCATCCATCACGTAGAGCTCGTGGGAACCGTCGTTGAGGATGCGGCCCAGGCGTACGTCCAGCCGCTCCTTCTCCTGCTTCAGATCCGCCACCAGGGCCTTGTTCTCGTACTGGAAGCGCAGCGACGCCTCGTAGTGGTTCACGTGCTCCTTGCCGTACTTGAGCAGCACCACCACCAGCGCCAGCAGGAGCGAGGCCATGCCGTAGTGGGCCGGCGTGCCCTGCAGGAAGTACTGCACGGTCACGGGTCCCAGCAGGCAGAGCACGTACACGCTCTGGGTGGGGACGTCGGGCACGGCCACCATGACGCCGGCCGCCAGGCCGGTGAGCACCAGCACGGACATGAGCTGCTGCGTGGTCATGTGGCCGTCGGTGAACAGGACGCTGACGCTGCCCACCACCACGGCGGACAAGGAGGTCGCCACCTGGTAGCGGCGCAGCCAGCGGTCGGGGTGGTCGGCCCGCTCCGCGTCGCGATGGTGCAGGCGCGTCAGCAGATAGCGGCCGGTGTGCACCACGGCGAGCATGCCGATCCAGGCGCCCAGGATCTGCGGCCGCCCGTGACCCAGCTGCAGGTAGAAGTAGACCAGGCACACGAAGCTCAGCGAGGCGATGGAGAAGGGGGAGCGGGCGTAGATCTGCTCCACGCGGTCGTGACGGACCAGCAGCTCGATGGAGCGCCGGCGCGGCATGGCGTCGGGCGTCCGGGAGGCCGGAGCGGTGGGCTGGTGCTGGCTGGTCGGTTGCATGCGTGCGCTCGTCGTCCCCGAGGCGAGTCGGTGATCGGTGTCCCGGACCGGCGGGCCGCTGCGGCGGACCCGTTGTTTCCCAAGGACTTTCATCGGCAGGCGGGGCGGGGTCTGAACCGGGAATTGAGAGCAAAATGCAGAATTTCTCACCGCTCGGGGAGCGGCCTTGCCTCGGGCACGCTTCTGGCCTAGCCTGCCCGCCATGCCAACCCCTCTGGACATCCTCAAGCGCGTCTACGGCTACGATGCGTTCCGCGGCCACCAGGCCGACGTGATCGACCACGTGGCCGGCGGCGGCGACGCCCTGGTGCTCATGCCCACCGGCGGCGGCAAGTCGTTGTGCTATCAGATCCCCGCGCTGCTGCGGCCCGGCACCGGCGTGGTGGTCTCGCCGCTGATCGCGCTCATGCAGGATCAGGTGGACGCCCTGAAGGAGCTGGGCCTGAAGGCCGCCTTCCTCAACTCCACGCTGGGGATGGCGCAGGTGCGGGCCACGGAGGCGGCGCTGTTGGCCGGCGAGCTGGATCTGCTCTACGTGGCGCCCGAGCGCCTGCTGCAGGACCGCACCCTGGAGCTGCTGGAGCGCGTGGAGGCGGGGCCGGGGCTGGCGCTCTTCGCCATCGACGAGGCCCACTGCGTCTCCCAGTGGGGACACGACTTCCGCCCCGAGTACATGCAGCTGGACATCCTGGCCGAGCGCTTCCCCCGCGTGCCCCGCCTGGCCTGCACCGCCACGGCCGACGAGCGCACCCGCGAGGAGATCCTGGCCAACCTCGAGCTGGAGGGCGGCCGGGTCTACGTGAGCGGCTTCGACCGCCCGGAGATCCGCTACCGCGTGGTGCCCAAGGACAACCCGCGGCGGCAGCTCCTGCGGTTCTTGCGGGAGGAGCACCAGGGGCACGCGGGCATCGTGTACTGCCTGTCGCGCAAGAAGACGGAGGAGACGGCGGCGTTCCTCACGGGCGAGGGCATCGAGGCGGTGGCCTACCACGCCGGCCTGGACGCGGAGACCCGCCGCACGCGGCAGGAGCGCTTCCTGCGCGAGGACGGGCTGGTGGTGTGCGCCACCATCGCCTTCGGCATGGGCATCGACAAGCCGGACGTCAGGTTCGTGGCCCACCTGGACCTGCCCAAGAGCATGGAGGGCTACTACCAGGAGACCGGCCGCGCCGGCCGCGACGGCCTGCCCGCCGACGCCTGGATGTGCTACGGCCTGCAGGACGTGGTGCTGCTGCGCCGCATCGTGGACGAGGGCGAGGGCGACGAGATGCACCGCCGCCGCAACCACCAGCAGCTGGACGCCATCCTGGGCTACTGCGAGGTGGTGAGCTGCCGCCGCCAGGTGCTGCTGGCGTACTTCGGCGAGACCCTGCCCGATCCCTGCGGCAACTGCGACACCTGCCTGGATCCCCCGGACACCTTCGACGGCCTGGTGACGGCGCAGAAGGCCCTGAGCTGCGTGGCGCGCACGGGGCAGCGGTTCGGCGCGCAGCACGTGATCGACGTGCTGCGCGGCAGCGAGAACGAGCGTCTGCTGCGGCTGGGGCACGACCGTCTGAGCACCTACGGAATCGGCACGGAGCTGGACGCCTTCGGTTGGCGCAGCGTGTTCCGGCAGCTGGTGGCGCAGGGGTATCTGGCGCTGGATCCCGACGGGTACGGCGGACTGCGGCTCACGCCGGCGGCGGGGCCGGTGCTCAAGGGCGCGGTGGACCTGCGCCTGCGGCGCGACGCGCTGGAGAAGAAGGCGGTGCGGTCCAAGACGAAGGTGGCCGAGGCGCTCACCGCCGACGTGGACGGCGAGGTGGACGCCTCCACCGCCGCCCTGTTCGAGAGGCTGCGGGCGGTGCGGCTGGAGCTGGCCCAGGCCGCCGGGGTGCCGCCCTACGTGGTGTTCCACGACAAGACGCTGGCGGCCATGGCGCTGCATCGGCCCGTGACGGCGGAGCAGTTCCTGCGCCTGAGCGGCGTGGGGGAGACCAAGCTGGAGCGGTACGGGGAGGCGTTCCTGGCGGTGCTGCGGGAGGAGGCGGGCTCGGCGCCCACCGATTCCCATTCCACTGACTCCGGTCTGTTCTGAACCCGTCGGCCGCGGGCCGCGATTTCCTCGGAACCGCTCGCGATCCGGAACGACCATGGGATGACGCGCCTTGCGAGGCCATGACATCCCATCGGATCATCCCGGAGCCATCGCCATGACGATCGCAATCCGCCGCCCTCGGTTCGCCCTTCTCCTGCTGATGACTTGCGGTGCCGCGATCCTTGTCGGCTGCTCGGGCGGGACCGACCCCACGGACCCG
>ERZ795053.666-NODE-666-length-43828-cov-8.574601_pt1 | contig 43828 bp, 36 predicted proteins | sample MGYA00375137_ERZ795053 | MGnify/ENA primary metagenome ERZ795053 (study PRJEB30182, sample SAMN05720284) | activated sludge metagenome | isolation source: Anaerobic digester | place: Hong Kong | collected 2014-12-17 ... | reverse complement strand
GCAATACCATCTTGCTGGTTGGTTATCAGGCAGAAGGAACCAGGGGCCGGACACTGGAAAATGGAGCTCAGGACCTGAAATTTTTTGGTTCCTATCATCCCGTTCGGGCGACCATCAGGAAGATGGATTATTTATCCGGGCATGCAGATCAGCGGGATATCATGGATTGGTTGCGTCAGTTTAAGCATCCTCCTAAAAACGTACTGATCAATCATGGCGAACCACACGCTTCCGATGCGTTGCGTGCAAAGATCCATCATGAACTGGGATGGAATTGTGAGGTTGCCCATATGCATCAAACCTATCAAATCATCTGATCTTGGAACCAGCCAGAAACAATCATTTGATTATTAAGCGTTTGGGTATAGATACGCAAGAGGAATATTACGTCTACGTACGTAGCGATTGTCAGGTTGTGCGATCCGAAGGTTTTGAGTCCCAGACAAGGGTGTCCGTTCGCAAAGATGGCAAAGCGATTGTCGCAACGTTGAATACCATCCACAATCCCTTGCTGCACCAGGGTGAAGCAAGCCTGTCAGAAAGTGCCTGGTATGCATTAAATTGCCGGGAAGGGGATACGCTTACTTTATCGCACATTCCGCCGGTGGAGTCATTTGGCTTTGTACGCGGGAAGTTTTATGGAAAGCGATTTACCAGGGTTGCGTTTCAGCAAATCATCCGCGATATCCTGGCCGGCAACTATTCCAAGGTACACCTGGCTTCCTTCATTTCGGCATGTGCGGGTGACAGCCTGGATCTGGAGGAGATTACCTGGCTCACTCAAGTTATGGTCGATTCCGGGATGCGTATGGATTGGGGTAAGCGGGTAGTAGTCGATAAACATTGCGTGGGAGGATTGCCGGGTAATCGTACCACACCAATCGTTGTCGCTATTGTGGCAGCAGGAGGCTTAACCATTCCGAAAACCTCTTCACGCGCAATCACTTCTCCTGCCGGTACCGCGGACACCATGGAGGTCATGACTAAAGTAGACCTCACTGTCCAGGAGATCCGCTCGGTAGTCGACAAGGAAGGTGGATGTTTTGTCTGGGGAGGGGCCATTCAACTTAGTCCGGCTGATGACCTCCTGATTAAGGTCGAGCGGGCTATGGATCTGGATAGCGAAGGCCAGATGGTTGCTTCAGTCCTTTCAAAAAAAGCTGCTGCCGGAAGTAATATGGTGGTTATCGATATTCCGGTGGGCCCCAGTGCAAAAGTGCGGACACATCTGGATGCGCTGAAATTGAAATATTACTTTTCGGTCGTTGGTATGGCTCTGGGCATTGACATTGAAGTCATCATTTCCGATGGAAGCCAACCGGTTGGAGTAGGCGTAGGCCCCTCTCTGGAAGCGAAGGATGTATTACGGGTCCTGCGTTGTGACCAAGGTGCACCCATGGATCTGAGAAAACATGCCCTTCAGTTAGCAGGACCATTGCTGGAGCTGGGAGGGCGAGCGGACAAAGGTAATGGAATAGCCATGGCGGAACAGCTGCTTGACGCGGGAATAGCCTATCAAAAGTTCCTGGCAATCTGCCAGGCGCAGGGCGGATTCAAAGAACCAGGAACTTCAAAAATGCAGTTCGATGTGGTCGCCCCGCGAGCCGGTACGGTCCAGGAAATTAACTGCCGGTTACTGAGCAAAGTGGCCAAGTTGGCTGGGGCTCCGGTTGCGAAAGCAGCCGGTTTGGAATGCCCGGTCAAAATAGGGGATAAGGTCAAAAAAGGTGATCTGTTGTATCGAATTCATGTCGAGTCGACGGGAGAGCTGGAATATGTCAAAGGATTTTTAAAATCACAGCAGTCGATTGTTGTGATAAAATAAAGGATATGTACCTGTTGATCGTTTTTCCGGGAAATGAGGCATTGGGCGATCGGCTGGCTGCTCATCCCGGCATTGAGCTGAGTAAAGTGTATTTACACCGGTTTCCCGACGGGGAACAGCTGGTCCGGGTTGAAGAAGAGGTGACAGGGCGGCAGGTACTGATCTTATGCACGCTCCATGAGCCGGACAAGGTTATTCTGCCCTTATTATTTCTTGCCGGGTTGTTAAAACAAAAAGGGGCAATGCAGGTGCTGTTGATAGCTCCCTATCTGGCCTACATGCGTCAGGACAAAGCGTTCCATGCCGGTGAAGCCGTCACCTCGGATTATTTTGCGCGATTGATAAGTCAGTGGTTTGATGTGTTGATCACCATTGATCCTCATTTGCACCGTCACCATTACCTTTCGGAATTGTATACCATCCCCGCATTCAGCCTGCATGCTGAAATGGTCATTGCACAATACATTCATGAGCACATCCACCGGCCTATTCTTATCGGCCCGGATGCAGAAAGTGAGCAATGGGTTTCTCGGATCGCGCAACTAGCCAAATGCGGCTTTATGATCCTGCATAAAAAGAGGCTGGGCGATGAAGAAGTTGAAATACAATTGCCTGCGTCCGATCTCACCAGAAATTTTAGCCCGGTTATTGTCGATGATATCTTTTCTTCCGGGGAGACCCTTGCGGTTACCATCGATCTGGTCTTGAAAGAAGGCTGGCCACCACCTTATTGCATTGGCGTGCATGGCCTATTTGCCGGCAATGCCTGGGAAATGTTACAAAAGAGAGGAGCAAGCCAAATCATTACGACCAATTCAGTACCGCATGTTACCAACGGGATTGATGTAAGCGGTTTGCTCCTGGAAAAACTGGCGCAATTATCGGAACCTTTATAGGCCTTGTCGGTGCGTAGAAGATTGGGCACCCGCTATTACATCAAACATTTCTTCGTCAATACTGCTTTGTCGTAATTGATGATATTCCTGTGTAAGGCTATCCACAATCTCATCAATATTCTTCTCTGCGCGTTCCATGGCAGCAAGCCTGCTGATATTTTCACTGGCCAGGGACTCCGCACCAGCTCGGTAAATGCTTACAAAGAGATACTCCCGTACCAAAGCTTGCATGGTCGAAAGTGGGTCAGGAAGCGCTTCCGGGCGCTGCATGGCAGGCCATTTTTCCTGAGTGATCGAATCGAGCCAGGCCCGGTCCATAGGCAGAAAACGGGTTTGGACAGGATGGTATACCGCGCCCTCTGACGGTTGATTGTGGCAGAGATAAAAGGCAGTATTCGGATTCCCTGCTATTATTTTTTCAACATTTGTCAGGATCAACCGGATCAGGGCGTTGATCGATTCAAGGGCATGGGGAACCTCAAATTGCCGGGTGGGCGTTATGCCCACATCCATGAACCGTGCGTCTAAAAAGGGACCTATCGTCCACACTTCTTTTTTGCCTTGCAGGTCAGCCAATAAATGAATCGATTCACGATAGATCAGGTCGTTAAATTGGCCCGCGAGTCCCTGGCCAGATCCAAATACGATTGCAACGGTGGTATGCTCCACGTTGGTGCTTTGCACTTCTTGCATCGGTAAAAATTGCATGCAGACCCATAATCCCCTGCGGATATTCCCGGTATAGGTATTCATCGCCTTTACGGCATTTTCATATTGTTGCAGGTTGGAGGCAGACAAAGCTTTCATGGTCCTAACCACGGCATGTAACTCTTTTGCCATGCCTAATTTATGGGATATGCCTTCCAACGTCATTTTCATACGTCTTACGGTTTAAATTCAGCAAGTGCTGCTTCGCAGTGTTGGATCAGGGGGGCGATCAAGCGGTCATCCGGAACCTGGTCGCCCCGGATAGCTTCCAGCTCAGATTTAGTTAATTGTCCTGCCGTGGTGGCCAGAGTGCGCTCTGCCGCTGCAATTTGTTCAAGAGGAATGGCATCCAGAAGCCCTTGTTTTAACGCCAAAAGAGTAAGTATTTGTTCGGTAACCGGTATGGGCGCCAGGTTAGATTGTTTTAATACTTCCCGGATTCGTTGACCATGATCCAGAACCTTTTGGGTCCTGGAATCCAGCCGTGTGCCGAAACGGGCAAAGTTCTCCAATTCTACAAATTGGGAGTGATTTAACTTGAGGCCTGCCGTGGCCGTCTGATAGATAGGTAGTTGTGCTTTATCGCCGACACGGGAGACCGACTTTCCAATATCGATGGCTGGCAAAATTCCTAATTCAAATTGGGTGGGTGAAAGATAAATCTGACCGTCGGTAATGGAAATCAGATTCGTCGGAATATAGGCCGAAATGTTTTGAGCTTCGGTTTCTACAATAGGGAGCGCGGTGAGGGATCCTCCCCCGAGTTCATCACTCAGGTGCGTTGCGCGTTCTAACAATCGGGAATGCAGGTAAAAAATATCCCCGGGGAAAGCTTCGCGTCCGGGAGGTCTCCGTAATAAAAGGGATAGCTCCCGGTAGGATCGCGCATGCTGGGTCAGATCGTCATAGACAATGAGAACATCCCTGCCTTGGTGCATAAAATATTCTGCCATGGCGGTAGCTGCATAAGGGGCAATGTAATTGAGTCCTGCCGGAGCGTTGCCTTCAGAAACAACCATAACGGTATAGTCCATTGCTCCCCGTGACAGCAAATCCGCATTAACTTTCGCAACCGATGAGGCTCGCTGGCCAATGGAACAGTAGATGCATAACACCTGTTGATCTTTTTGATTCAGGATCGCATCAATGGCTATGGCTGTCTTGCCGGTTTGGCGGTCGCCCAGAATCAATTCCCTTTGCCCTCTGCCGATCGGAACAATTGCATCAACGACTTTAATGCCGGTTTGAAGTGGGAAATTGACTGGTGCCCTATCCATAATGGATGGAGCGGTCTCCTCAATAGGTTTGGTTTTCGAATAGTGAACCGGGCCCTTATCATCCAACGGATTGCCTAATGGATCGATTACCCTGCCCAATAAACTTTCACCTACCGGAGCTTCGACAACCCGACCGGTACGCTCAACCGGATCTCCGGTACGCAGATGCCAATAATCTCCCAGCAGGACAACGCCTATTTCTTCCTCCTCCAGGTTAAACGCAATGCCGTAAAGATCGTCCGGGAATTTTAAGAGCTCCTCAAAACCGGTCCCGGGTAAGCCTTTCACATGTGCTATACCATTTCCAACGGATTCCACCCAGCCGGCTTCCTCAAGTTGTAACGTTGGTATAAAGGATTCACGAATTTCACTAAGCCCGGCAAGGGTGTTTTCAAGGACCCGGCTAATTGTTTTGTCCGACATCAATTACTGCATTTATGGTTTTGTGGGTAACCGGAGTGTTTTCCGGTGCCTCCACGATATGGTCCAAAAGTTCATGCAATGCCTGCAGGTAATTCTCAACCGACCAGGACAATTTAAATCCTCCAACCTTCAGGATTATTCCGGGTAACGCATCCGGGACTGTTTTGAATAGGACCGGAACATTTGTACCTGCCATATTCACCAGGATTTCCGAGAGCTCCTGTTGTTCTTTGGACGGAACCGGATAGGAACTTTGAATGGATAAATCATGCCCTTTTGATTGCAAGGCTGTACGCAAGGTGGCCCGGTCGGAATCATTTAGCTGCCGGAGTTTTGTCGAGAATACGGTAGTCATTTGGCTTTCCAGGGACTGGTCTGCCAGATCAGCGAGGGTTTTCCGGATGGTCTCCAGGATTTCCGTTTCAACTTTTCTTCTAAGGGTACCGGTTAGCTGCTTATGCTCATTCATCAGAGCCAGTTGGTATTGGTCCTGCAACTTTTGATAAGCATCTCTGGCTTCGTTCAGCATTTGTTCTTTCGCCTGGTTTGCCTCTGTCTGAGCTTGAGTGAGGAGCGTAGCCTTACTCTTGAGCAATTGATCATTCAAATCCTGATACTGTTGTTTCTCAACATCTGCTTGTTCCTGCTTCTTCTTAGCGTCATCCAATTCATTTGCAATACGCAATTCTCTGGCATCGATCGCGTTCAGGATTGGCTTATAAAGGAAGCGTTTAAGCAAATAGATCAGGATCAGAAAATTGATCAATTGCGCGATAACCGTGAACCAGTCAATCAACATAGCTTGACTTTTTAAGATGCAAGGAAATGATTCCAGAAGGGATTGGCGAAGATCAGGATCATTGAGATCACAAAGCAGTAAATTGCAATGGATTCAATCATCGCTAAGCCTACAAACAATGTTCTGGTTATCGTCGATGCAGCATCCGGTTGTTGGGCCAGGGACTGCATGGCATTGGCCACCGAACGGCCTTCTGCCAGGGCAGGCCCAATACACCCAATCCCGGTTGTTATCCCTGCAATTGTCATCGAGATGATCGCTACTAATGTGGTGTTATCCATGTTCTCTGTTTTTTGATTCTTCATCACCGGCGCCGGTTAAAGCTGCGGCAATGAAAACGGTGGCTAAAATGCTAATGATGTAGGCTTGGACAATTCCGGTTAGCAATCCCAAAAGGCTCATGATCACCGGAAAAAACAATGGAGTTATGGCCAGAAGGATTCCCAGGATCATAGAGCCGCTCATCATGTTGCCAAATAGCCGGATGGCCATGGCCAGGGTGCGTGATAGTTCGGAAATAATGTTAAACGGCAACATGACCGGGGTAGGCTCCAGGTAGGTCTTGACGTATTCCAACCACCCACGTTGTGAAATGGCAAAGAATGGCACCGCCAGGAAAACGGCCAGCGCGAGGGCTGCAGTGGTGGAAAGTGAGCTAGTGGGCGGCTCATAGTATGGAAAGATCGTGCACAAAGCTGCAAATGCTACAAAAAGAAATAGCGAGCCAATGAAACCGATATAGGTACGGGGATGCTTTAGTCCGATCTCTTTCAATTGATCCTGAATGGCCAAAACGATGCTTTCCAACCCCGTCTGCCAGCGCCCCGGACGTTTATCGGTACGTAATTTGCGCGTGATCATCCGGGACATGCCTACCAATACGAGCATCAATACCCAGGTCCAGATAATGGTGGCATTAAGTTTAAAAAGACCGTGTTGCCAAATTATGGTATGGTCAGGACTGATGTGCATTTGTCTGGATTTTCATTTTACCCTCAACGGGACCGGGCCGCAACCGGATCAGGATGATACGTGACAACACAAATCCCAGCAGGGCCGCTATCAATCGCTGCCATTGACCTCCGGAAAGCAGGTAAAACCCGGCAACAACGGTCCCGGTGCGAACAAGGTTGCTGGCTAAAAACAGGAACCCGGGATGTTTTGATTTTAACCCTTTTTTTGTCGTCCACCAGAGGCCCTGGTAAAAAAACCAACCAAGCAGGACTCCGACAAAAAGGGTAGCGGTATAGATGATAAGGTCATGCATCTTCCTGATCGTTTAATTCGTTATGGATTGCTTTATTTTCTTTCCTGATCCAATAACCGGCATTGAAGCAACCCAACGCCAATCCGGCGAAAAGAAAAGTTAATGTCCAGGAAACCTGGTCGTTCATTTTTCCATCCAGCCAATGACCGAACCAGGCTCCTAATAAGGAAGGGATCGTCACCGACCAGCCAACCAGTCCAAATAAGCTCACATTCATCCAGATGCTGCGTTTTCCTTTCTTCAGGGCACGCACTTTCCAGGCTTCTTTCGAGGCGATCTTTTTGCTTAGATCTGAGGATTCCGTTGCCTTGGATGAATTCATGAATTACTTTTTAGGGCATTAAAACTTCTGACGAAACTCCGTTCAAGTTTGGTCAGCGCGGTATTCAATTCACTTTGCGCGGCTCTTTTCTCCAGAAAATCCCGTTCTACCGCCTGATGCAGTGATCCCAGGTCGACCCCGGCAATGGCATTATGAACGGTCACAGTTACTTCATCACGGGTCTTCACCAGGATACCCTCATCGACAGCAATGTATTTTTCCTCTTTTTTATCCGTCTCATAAGTCAAAATACCCGGCGCCAGACAAGTCGCACAATCAAGACGATTTGGCCAGATGCCATAGGAACCACCGGTGGTGGTGACCACAATTCGTTTTACCTGAGGTTCATCCACCAACACCGCATAGGGCAGAAGCAGTTTCAGATGCATGCTGTCATGATTCATGATTTTCTGCTTTAGGAGTTGTTGAGTCTGAATTCAATTCGGTTATCGGACCGATCATATAAAATCCTTGTTCGGGTTGATCTGAAAAAACATCATTCAGTATTTGCTCGCATCCAGACAGGGCATCCTGGAGCGGTACGTATTTACCCGAAATACCGCTGAATTGCTCCGTTGTAAAAAACGGCTGGGTCAGAAATCGCTCCAGCTGCCTGGCCCGGGTGACCGTTTTACGATCATTGGCAGATAACTGCTCCAACCCCATCATAGCAATGATATCTTTCAGCTCTTCGTATTGAGCGAGTGTGCGCCGGATTTCCTGAGCTATCCGGTAATGCCGTTCTCCAACGATTCCAGGCGTTGCCATTTTTGAATTGGACTCCAAAGGGTCGATGGCAGGGTAGAGACCTTCACTAGCCCTTTTTCGTGATAATACAATTGATGCCGACAAATGAGAAAAAGTATGAACAGCCGCCGGATCCGTAAGATCATCAGCCGGGACATAGACGGCCTGAATGGATGTGATGGCACCGGACTCGGTGTTGGAGATGCGCTCTTCCAGCTGGGCCAGGTCGGATGCCATCGTGGGCTGATAACCCAGACGTGAAGGCATTTGCCCCAGCATTCCCGAGACTTCCATGCCCGCCTGGATGAAGCGGAAAATGTTATCGATCAGGAGCAGTACATCTTTTTTTTCTTCATCCCGGAAGAATTCTGCCAGAGTCAGTGCAGTAAAACCAACCCGAAAACGACTGCCGGGCGGCTCATTCATCTGGCCGAATACCATCGCCATGTGAGGCAATACGCCGGCTGCTTTCATGGTACTGTACAATTCTTCACCTTCCCGGCAGCGCTCGCCAATACCACAGAATATGCTTACCCCTTTTTGTTGCCCCACAATGTTATGGATCACTTCCGTAAGCAACACCGTTTTACCGACCCCTGCGCCCCCGAACAGGCCTGCTTTGCCACCGCGTTCCAGCGGAGCCAACACATCAATTATTTTTATTCCGGTCTCGAAGATCTCTGTACGGGCGGACCGGCGACTTAAGGCGGGAGGGTGTTGGTGAACAGACCGCCAGGAAATGCCGTCAGGAACCGGGAGATGATCGATGGGCTGCCCGAATACATTGAACATCCTTGAAAGGACATTAATGCCTACCGGCGCTTCCAGCCGGTGTCCCGTATTTTGTACGCTTGCTCCGCGTGCCAGCCCTTCCGTTGGGGTAAGTGCTATCCCGCGAACGACCTGCGTATCAATGAGGGATTGGACTTCAATGATAATGTGCTGATCACGGCCGGCGGAAAGGAGCGTAAATATTTCAGGCAGTTGTTCGGTGAACCGAATATCGATTACACTTCCTCTAACGGCGATAACCCGGCCTTCGTGCATTGCAACCTCGGCCATGATTAGGGTCTCTTTTTTATTAAAGGAGTAAGTAATTCACAGGAGTCACATATCCTATGATATGGATCACTTTCCCTGTAGATGGTCGTAGAGCCCGATGGATTAAAGGCTGCGGATGCTTAAATTTCGACTTGTTTTTACTTTGTATTCATCGGGTCATCCCGAACCTCCACCTCCATGCTTTGTTCCCGGGTGCCTAATTTTACGGTGATTTTGTAATAACCGGGGGCTGCTTCCTGAGTCATTAGTTTGGGCTCAAAAAATGCTTGGCCTCCTGCATAGCCGCTGAATTGCCGAATCATATCGAGCCGGATGGAATGCAATGCCCGGAGCCGGGTAGATGCCTCGAGACGTTCTTCCAGTTGGTTCAAAGTATCCTTCAATTGGGTATTGGCAACCAATCGGTTCAGGTCCTGCAGGTTTTTCTCCAACCCGGCCTTATAAGCAGTTATGGCTTCAGGTTGAAAATCCATCTGGTAATACCAGATAACGCGATTTAGCCCCTGGTGGGAAGGTTTTTTAATTATCTTCTGGCGGGTACCAAAGGCTTCCTGAACAGTGATGCTTACTGAGTCCGGGTCAGATGCCTTTTGCCAGAAATCAATGTATACGCCGCGTTCCGGGTTCTTGCCCCGAAACTCAAAGTCAGGCTGTTTACGGCCGAGATTAATCCGGTCCCACAGCGTGCCACGACGTGACTGGAAAAGATGGAAGTCCTCCTCCTGGATCTCAGGAGTCATCTGGCGCAGCGGGCTTAGATCATCCAGGATCCAGATGCTGCGGCCATGTGTGCCGGCAATCAGGTCTCCGTCCCGCGGATGGATAAGCAGATCGTACATGGCAACAGTTGGCATGCCGGCCATCAGTTCCTGCCAGTGGGCTCCGCCATCCAACGAAACATGAACGGCCTGCTCGGTGCCTACAAAGAGTAAGTTTTCGTTAACCGGGTCTTCACACAATGAATAGACGCTATAATTATCCGGCAGGCCTGCACTTAAGTTTTCCCAGGTCTTGCCAAAATCGCGAGTTCGATACACATAAGGCTGCATGTCATCGTTCCGGTGATTATCGACGGTCACATAGCAAGTGCCGGCCTGATGGTGTGAAGGTTCTACCCTGCTGATCCAGGACCGATCCGGTAGACCTGGAATCCTGGTAGCAGCGTCAGACCAGGTAGCTCCTCCGTCACGGGTTAGCTGTACATGGCCATCGTCGGTGCCCACCCAAATTTCCTGGTCGTCCAATGGAGATTCGGCGATGGTCATGATGGTGTAGTGATTCTCTCCGCCCGTGACACTGCGGGTCAACCCCCCGCTGTTCGTGGGGTCCCGGCGCTCCGGGTCGTTGGAGGTCAGGTCCGGACTGATGATGTGCCATGAATTACCCTGGTCCACGGTTTTAAAGAGGTAATTTCCCCCGAAGTAAAGGGTATTCGGATTATGGGGAGATAAGACCAGCGGACTGTTCCAATTAAACCGGAATTGTGGTGGTAGGGTAGGGCGGTCTTTACGTTCGTAAAAAAACCAGTGTTCACCCGGGTCGATGGTATAACGGATCCTGCCATCCGGGAAATCCGGGTCAAAATAGTTCTTAAAATTGACCACGGTTTCCGGTGTAGGAGTAATGTATTGGTATTCGCGCGTTTCAATATTTACTTTGGCCGCAAATCCCACATGGTTCACCAGATAGGCGGTTCGGTAATCCGTCGGATCTATTTGGGCATGAAATCCATCACCTTCGCCCAGCCAGGTGTTGTGCATATTCAAAATGCCACGGTATTCCCGGCTGTTTGAGGGGCCGATCCAGAGGGCGTTGTCCTGCAGGCCGCCGATTACCCAGTAGGGGTCGCGCATATCCACCCCGATGGCATAATATTGTCCTATGGCCATATTGTTGAACGAAAGGAAAGATTTACCTCCATCAATCGTCAATCGCAATCCCTGATCCGTAGCCATATACATGATCTTATTATCGTTCGGCGCAATCCAAAGATCGTGATCATCGCCTCCCTGGGTATTCCAGTCGCGTTCATGAAAGGTCTTACCTCCATCATTGGATATCCGGAAATCTCGACCGACTACATAAATGTTATTGGCGTCGACCGGATCGATCTCAATCTGTCCGTGATAAAAGGGGCGCACTGCATGTTTAAGCAAGTATTTCCAGGATTTCCCTCCGTCATCCGACCGGTAAACGCCGGTTCCCGGAACACCTGCCGGAAGATTTTCATCGGCCTCGACTGCGGCCACCAGGATCTTTGGATTTGCAAGCTGGATGGAAAGATCAATGTTGCCGGTCTCACCGGTTGGTAACCCATTGGTCAATTTGGTCCATGATTTACCTCCGTCTTTACTCATGAAAATGCCACCATTAGGTCCGCCGCTAGTGAACCAGTCGGGTTCACGCAATCGCTGATAGAAAGCAGCATAAATTACATTCGGGTTGCCAGGATGAATGATGATATCCGAACAGCCGGTCTTGCCATCATCCGGAAGACCATTAGTCAGTTTAGTCCAGCTCTTGCCACCATCGGTAGTCTTAAATAGTCCTCGATCCCCGGAATAACCCCAAAGGTGACCTTCTGCCGCCGCATAAACGATATCTGGGTTCTTCGGATGGATCGCAATGGTTTTGATGTGATTGGTGGTCTTCAGGCCCATATGCTGAAAGGTCTTGCCATTGTCGGTAGATTTGTAAATCCCATCACCCCAGCCGCTGCTGTTGCGGTTGGCAGATTCCCCGGTGCCGACCCAGATGATCTCCGGATGCTCCTGGCAGAGGCTGACCGAGCCGATGGATCCTGCTCCGTATCGATCGAAAATGGCATCCCAGGTCCAGCCGGCATTCGTCGATAAAAATACACCGCCGGATGCGGAGGCGACCACTACATGCCGGTAATCGGTTTGCAGAGCATCAATGGCTGCGATTCGTCCCATCATGTTGGCCGGACCTATGTTGCGCCAGGTAAGATCCCGGGATAAATTATTATCCTGACGCTGTCCGTAAACGAATGGAGTCAGAAGCAATAGGAGGCAAGCAAGGTGTACACGGTTCTTCATTCTTTATCTTGACTTAGAGTGCCGGGAAATAAGGTTTGTTGTATTGACGGCAATGATACGGTTCAAGATACGGAATGCGGGTATTAAAAGGAGGTTAATTCAGCCTGGTATCGCTACCCGGTCCGGAGAATTATTGGAATACCCTGAGCTATTTTTCGGCATTCAACGCTTCTTTCCCTTTTTGAAGGAGCTCTAATTCTTCATCGGTTGGCAAAGGCATCTGGATATTCATTTTTTCCAGCGTATAAGCGATGATATTCCCGATAAGGACGTGGGTGAAAAGCTTATGGTCAGCCGGAATAATGTACCATGGTGCATAGGTCGTGGAAGTGCGATTGATGGCTTGTTCATAGGCCTGTTGGTAGTCGTCCCAGTAGTGTCTTTCCCGGATGTCGGCATAAGAAAATTTCCAGTTCTTTTCAGGGTTGTCAATTCGTTCCAGAAACCGGCTGCGCTGTTCTTCTTTCGAAAGATGGAGGAAGAATTTTAAAATTACAGTTCCATTTTCCGACACCGTCCGTTCAAACTGATTGATTTGACGATATCTGCGGTTCCAGAATGCAGGGGTAATGTCTTTAACCGAATGAATGCCTGGCAGGTTCTCCGACAGGATCAACTCCGGGTGAACTTTGGTGATCAGTACATTTTCGTACACCGATCGGTTAAAGATGCCGATCCGGCCACGATCTGGAAGCCTTATGTAGTGTCTCCAGATGTAATTGTGTTCCAATTCCTGCGTGCTGGGATGTTTAAAGCTGGTGACTTCACAACCCTGAGGATTAATACCGGACATGATGTGTTTGATGGCGCTGTCCTTGCCTCCGCTGTCCATAGCCTGGAATAATATCAGCAGAGCTCTGCGGTTTTCAGCATACAACCGGTACTGCAGATCGCTGATGCGCCCGATGTCTTTCTTTAACTGATGCTTGGCTTCTTTTTTATTGAATCCTCCATCATCACTGGTCTTATAATCGGCTAATCGTATGGTATTTCCTGGGGTGGCGATGTAAGCAGTGGTATCCATGGTTGTTGACTTTAGGTTTCGGGTAAAATTTGTAATGGTAACCGAACTAAGATAAGCTTCCACAGATTGGAATGCCAAATCCCAGGTTACATTCCTGTTTCGGTTTCCTTATAGAAATGACTGCTCCTGTTATGGATTGTCACCGATTTCCATGTAAAAGGATTCCGGTCAGGAGCGGTGACGAAAAAACAAAAAGGGAACCCGGATGCCGGATTCCCTTTATGGAGATATGTGAATGTTCTGATTACATCATTCCTCCACCTGGCATGTGGGGAGGTGCACCAGCCTCTTTCGGTTCTGGCTTGTCGTTGACCACACATTCGGTGGTCAGAACCATTCCGGCGATGGATGCGGCATTTTCCAAAGCAACCCGGGTTACTTTGGTTGGGTCGATGACACCCGCTTTTTTCAGATCCTCGAATTCCCCGGTGCGGGCATTATACCCTTTAGCGCCTTTTGAAGCACGTACTTCCTGCAGAATTACAGAACCTTCCACACCAGCATTTTCAGCGATGATGCGAAGCGGTGCTTCGAGGGACTTGCGTACGATGTTTACACCGATGCCTTCGTCTTCATTGGCGCCTTTCACGGCGTCAAGCGCGTTGATGGCACGAACCAGTGCAACACCACCACCAGGCACGATGCCTTCTTCGATGGCAGCACGGGTTGCATGCAATGCATCATCTACGCGGTCTTTTTTCTCCTTCATTTCCACTTCCGTCGGTGCACCAACGTACAATACAGCGACACCACCGGATAGTTTAGCCAAACGCTCCTGCAGTTTTTCGCGGTCGTAGTCGGACGTAGTGGTTTCAATTTGCTGTTTGATCTGATTGATCCGCGCTTTGATCATCGACTCGTCACCATGGCCGTTAACGATGGTGGTATTGTCTTTATCTACAGTGATCTTTTCGCAGCTTCCCAGGTGTTCCAGTTCGGTATTTTCCAGTTTATATCCTTTTTCTTCGGAAATTACCGTTCCTCCGGTCAGGATGGCGATGTCTTCCAACATGGCTTTGCGACGGTCACCGAAGCCTGGTGCTTTAACAGCAACGATTTTCAGGTTTGCACGCAGCCGGTTAACCACCAATACGCCCAAAGCCTGTGACTCAATGTCTTCGGCAATGATCAACAAAGGACGGCCGGAAGAAATAGCTTTCTCCAGAATAGGCACAATGTCCTGCATGTTGGAGATCTTCTTGTCATGGATCAGGATCAACGGATTTTCATATTCCGTGGTCATTTCTTCGGTATTGGTTACGAAGTAAGGTGACAGATAGCCACGATCAAACTGCATACCCAGTACTTCTTCTACATAGGTGTCGGTACCTTTGGATTCTTCTACGGTGATTACACCGTCTTTGGAAACCCGCTTCATCGCGTCAGCGATCAGTGATCCGATCTCGTCATCGTTATTGGCGGAAATCGCAGCTACCTGCTGGATCTTTTTGAAGTCGTCACCGATGGTCTCTGAGCTGCTGTGCAGATTTTCCACTACAGCGCGAACGGCTTTGTCAATACCACGTTTCAGGTCCATAGGATTTGCACCGGCGGTAACGTTTTTCATCCCGGCGGTAACCATAGCCTGAGCCAGAACGGTAGCGGTGGTGGTACCATCTCCAGCCTGATCAGCTGTTTTTGATGCTACTTCTTTCACCATTTGGGCGCCCATGTTTTCTACCGGGTCTTCCAGTTCGATTTCTTTAGCTACCGTCACACCGTCTTTGGTGATGGAAGGAGCTCCAAAGCTTTTCTGTAAGACCACATTACGGCCTTTAGGGCCGAGGGTGACTTTCACCGCATTGGCCAGGGCATCAATCCCGTTTTTTAGTTTCTCTCTTGCTTCTGAGTTAAAGCTTATTTGTTTTGACATATGTCGTTGAAATTTTGGATTGTTTTGAAATAGATTTCGGTGGCACCTTTAATTAAAGGATCACCAGGATGTCATCCTCACGCATAATGAGGTAGTCATTTCCCTCATAATTCAATTCCTGGCCGGCATATTTGCCGTACAATACCACGTCACCATTCTTTACGGTCATAGCATTACCGTCTTTACCAGGACCTACGGCTACGACTTCACCACGTTGTGGTTTTTCCTTTGCCGTGTCCGGGATGATAATACCACCTTTGGTCTTTTCTTCTGCCGGAGCTGGTTTAATTACAACTCGATCATTGATAGGCCTCATATCGTTTTTGTTTTTTGAAACTTTTGAGAAATTCTTCGATTACTTGTCCTTTGGACACCTTTCCATTAACATTTCTTATGCCATTTGGTTTTTTCTGTCATTTTTGCGCAATCTGTCAGGGTTGTGGCAAATACCGGTGACAGAGGATGTGACAGGATGACAGATTTCGTTCGAATGCGCCCGGATTTCTGACACATCGCACTTCCGGGTATTACCTTTCGAAAAGAATCGACCGAGGGATTTCCGGGTTAAAAAAACCGAAACTGCTTGTGTCCGGAGTGCTGGTTAAAAGACAAATAGCCGGGCAGGAATAGGACAGGAAGCGCTGCAAAAGCGGTGCAGACCTTGCAAACAGACGGGCCATAAATAAAAAAGCTGTACGGACAAAAAGCCACGTACAGCCATCAAGATTATTTTCAAAGGGTTTATTAGCCTGCTGGTGTAGCTGGTACGGCACCGCCGCCCACCATAATCGCACTGATTATGCAGAGTATAAACAATGCTGCTGCAAGTCCCCAGGTTAATTTTTCAATGAAATCGGTGGACTTGGCTGCACCAAACATTTGATTCGCACTGCTCCCGCCAAAAGTGGAGTCAATACCGCCGCCCTTAGGGTTCTGAATGAGAACCACCAACATCAGCAGCACACAAACAAAAGCGGTGAAAACGGTGATAAATCCTAGCATGATTATAGATTTTCGCGAATGATTCGAATTTGGTCCGCAAAGTAACTACTTTTTTCCGGATTTTTCAAGGCTAATCTTTCATACATCTGGATGGCTAAATCGCGGAATCCCTGGTTGTACAATAGTTTCGCCAGGGTTTCGGATCCGATGTGATCTTTGACTTCATTGCTGCTTTTCGCCAGCTCCACGTACGGATTCCTGCCCTCAGTTTCCACTGACTCCTTCACCGTTTGTTCGGTTGCAGGAGCCTGAGTCTCTGGCTTCGTAATCGAAGATTCCCGGTTTTCTGGATTTTCTGTTTCCCGGATTTCGGTCTCGGATACCAAATCCTGAAACTCAATTAGGTCCGGTGCCTGTGCTGTCAGCGGAATATCGTTATCGATTTTATCATCATCCAGTTGGATGGGCTGTTCTTCAAAGGGGCGCCGCAGATCATGCAACCATTTGGAAAAAGCGGAGACTCCATTTCCATTCGGAATGGTAGGTATCGTTCTGGAATTTGAAGGTGCTTTTTGAGCCGGTACCGGCTTATCCATCGATGGGGTAGCAGGGGCTGCAGGTGTTGCCGGCGGTTCGGATGTAGCATGCACCGGAGGTTGGGGTGCCAGTGGTAGCTCGCCTGAAGCCATCATGGTTTTGATGATATCAGGGATCAGGGTGGGGTAGGCGTTTTGTGCCGGAGGCAACGACTCCGGTTCTGTCTCGGCTATCGGAATTTCTTGGACTGACTCGAGCGCAGGTCCCTCCGCATAAGGTGTAGCCGCTGAACCGATTTCCGAAGTTACCACACTGGGCTCTTCCGGCAGGGCATGATCCTCGGCGCCGGTCATGAGGGGTATTTTGGTAGCGTATCGTTGGGCCTGGATTGGCATCTCCTGTTCGACATCAAAAGTATCCCAGGTCTGTTCTTCCACCTGACGGAAAAAATGCGATCGCTGGGTCGCATAGATCACATCGCCCTCTGAAAATGCACCGTCCTGCTGAAATTGTTTTTTAGCATGGAGCAGATGGAGGTTTTGACTGTAAGGATATTTTGCCAGCCAGGCTTCAAGCTCTTCCGGCTTGAGGTTCTGCACGCGACTGAGATCAGTCAGATAATATATCAGGTCCTTTTTGTCCACTACCAGTCTCCAAAAGCTTTCTGGAAAATCTGTTCCAAGATTTGATCAAATATAGTTTTTATTAAATCATCCTGGACATCAGAAAGGATTTGATCCGCTCCAAAATCATCGTAAAAACTAAAGGACTGTTTCCAGTTTTTGGTGTCGTCATGACGGTAGGTATAATTCACTTCTACCGTAATGGTAAGCCGGTTAAAGGCTCCGGAGGTGCCTCCGATGGCTCTGTCATTAGCCGAAGGAGCTTCATAGGAGACGTCAAAACGGGTGATACCGCCGGAAAATTCGATGTCTGCATCCCCATTGACCAGGTTCAGCTTGGTCTCGTTGCGGACTTTGTCTTTCAAGGATTCGGTAAACTGGTTGAAAATCGTAGGAGGTGGTGCATTACCGCCCCGCGTTTGATCCTCAAAGGATATAGCGCTAAAGGTTGACGCCTCATCCGGAATGCTAATGCCTCGAAAACTGTAGCAGCCGGAAAAGAGGGCAATGAATACCATTGGGAGGGCTATGGTCTTGCACTTAATCAAGATGATATTGATTGATTTTACGATACAACGTACGTTCGGAAATACCTAGTTCCTGCGCCGCATACTTTCGTTTTCCCTGGTGTTTGCGCAAGGCTTTCAGAATCAGTTCTTTTTCCATTTCCTCGATCGAAAGGTTCTCTTCAACGACTTCTGTCTTGGCATAGGTTTCCCGGGCAGAATCCGAAAGAATAATAGGTCGGTCATCGTGAGGCCTGCTTTCGGGAAAAGGCTTCTGGGCCTCTATCATTGGCGGAGCTAACGAAGCTCCATCATATTCAGGCATATCCAGATTGTTGGTCGATATCAACCCAAAAACGAGTTGCTTCAGATCCGTCAAATCGCTTTTCATATCAAAAAGCAATTTGTACAAGATCTCCCGTTCCGATAAATTTTCCTTGCTGGAATCGATGTGCTGGACCGGGAGGTTTCGTTTCAGAAATTGCGGGAAAAAACGGACCAGCGTCTCGGCATCGATCTCGTTTTGATCGGTAAGGACAGAAAGTTGCTCAGCCAGGTTTTTCAATTCCCGGATATTTCCAGGCCAGGCATAGTTTTCCAGTATGTTTACCGCATCATCAGTCAATACGATGGAAGAAGTCCTATATTTTTCGCCAAAGTCGTAAGCGAACTTTCGGAAAAGCAAAAAGATATCCTCCCGTCGTTCCCGCAATGCCGGGACATAAATAGGGACAGTATTGAGACGATAATATAAGTCTTCACGGAACTTTCCCTCTTTGATGCGAAGGAGGAGGTCCACATTGGTTGCTGCAACTACGCGAACGTCAGTCTTCTGGACTTTGGAACTCCCTACCCTGATGTATTCACCGGTCTCCAGAATACGCAATAAGTAAGCCTGGGTGTCGAGCGGCATTTCACCAACCTCGTCAAGGAAAATGGTACCGCCATGAACGGTCTCGAAATAGCCTTTGCGGTCGCCCGTAGCGCCGGTAAAAGCACCTTTTTCATGACCGAATAACTCTGAATTGATCGTTCCTTCGGGGATGGCTCCACAGTTTACTGCAATAAAGGGGGCATGTTTTCGGTTGCTCAGACCGTGGATGATTTTTGAAAATACTTCTTTGCCGACCCCGCTTTCTCCGTTGATGAGCACCGTGAGGTCGGTATTGGCGACCCGGATGGCAGTGCTCAGGGCGCGATCCAGGAGGGAGGAACGTCCGATGATCCCAAAGCGTTGTTTGACCGATTGTAGGCTGGTTTCCGCCATGTTATGGATTTACGATTTCTCCCCGCAGGGTGGCGCTGGTAGCTTCTGTGATACGAACCGCCGCGTAATCTCCGGGCTTGAGTCCCGAAACTTTGGGGAAAACGATCATTTTATTCTGTGAGTTCCGTCCTTTAAACGCTGCTGCTGATCTCCGGGAGTCCCCTTCAATCAATACTTCGAACGTGCTGCCGATATCGCGTAGGTTATTGGCCAGGGAAATCCGCGTTTGCAACTGGATGATTTCGTCCAGTCTTTTCTTTTTGGTTTCTTCCGGTACATCGTCAGCCAGTTTCCGGGCTGCCGGTGTTCCCGGGCGTTCAGAGTAGCAAAACATATAGGACATGCTGTATCCGGCCCACTCCATCATGGATAAAGTGTCCTGGTGCTCTTCGTCGGTTTCGGAGCAGAAGCCAGCAATGATGTCAGACGATATGGCACAATCCGGGATGATCCTGCGAATGGCACGGATGCGATCCATGTACCATTCCCGGTCATAGGTGCGGTTCATTAAATCCAGGATCCGGCTGTTGCCAGATTGTACCGGTAGATGGATGTAGTTGCAAATGTTGTGGTATTGGGCCATAGCGTGCAACACCTCATCGGTCATATCCTTGGGATGAGATGTTGAAAACCGAACCCTGAGTTGAGGGTGAACGTCGGCAACCATCGTCAGGAGGCGGGCAAAACGGACCATTTCTCCGGTTTCCGGATGCTCCCATTTATAGGAATCGACATTTTGCCCCAGCAGGGTGACTTCGCGATATCCTTGTTCAAACAATGCAACGGCTTCGGCTACGATGGAAAAAGCATCACGACTTCGCTCCCGTCCGCGCGTGTACGGTACGACGCAAAAAGAACACATGTTGTCACATCCGCGCATGATCGAGATAAAAGCGGAGACGCCATTGGAGTCCAGGCGGACCGGGCTGATATCAGCATAAGTTTCTTCGCGGCTTAAAAATACATTGACGCCGCGGGTGCCTTCTTCTGCCCCTGCCACCAGACCCGGAAGGTCACGGTAAGCATCCGGGCCAACAACCAGATCAACCAGTTTCTCTTCTTCCAACAGCTTGGTCTTAAGCCTTTCCGCCATACAGCCTAATACACCTACCATCGTGCCGGGACGCTGGGTCTTCATTTTGTCGAAAACCCGGAGTCTTTTACGTACGGTCTCCTCGGCTTTTTCCCGGATGCTGCAGGTGTTGATCAGGATGAGATCGGCAGACTCAACATCCCGGGTGGACTGGAATCCGGCTTCACCCAGAATAGAGGCTACAATCTCACTGTCGTTAAAATTCATCTGACAGCCGTAACTTTCTATGTAAAACAAGCGTGCGCCTTCGCTCATTACGGGCTGGGCATCTGAAGTAGTAAATACTTCTCCCTGTTTATCTTCTGCTAATGGAATTCTGGTCGTCGGAATGGTTGTTTGCATTAAATGCGATCTGATTTTTGAAGGAGGACAAAGATAAGCATAAAAACAGAAGTGTGCCATTTTGACAGTATATTCACCGCCAAAATCACAATTTCATGAACGGGCGCCTGTTTGGATTGATTGGCTATCCGCTTTCTCATTCGTTCTCAAAGAAATATTTCACAGCAAAGTTTGAACGGGAAGGATTGCCGCATTGCAGCTATGAACTATTTCCAATCGAACAAATTGATCAGTTTCCGGAATTATTGATGCAGTACCCCAATTTAGAGGGGATCAATGTGACCATTCCTTACAAGCAGCAGGTCATCCGGTATCTGGATTTGTTGTCTCCGGAAGCTGCGGCCGTCGGGGCTGTAAATGTTATCCGCCGGCGGGAAGAACAACTTGTAGGCTACAATTCGGATGTTTTTGGTTTCCGGGAATCGCTACGCGCGCATTTGCATGCATCGCACAGACTGGCCCTGGTTCTGGGGACCGGCGGGGCATCCCGTGCGGTGACTTACGTGCTTCGACAATTGGATATTGGCTTTCAACTGGTGTCCCGCCAGCGCCGAACGGATGCATTGGCCTATGCCGACCTAAACGCTGAGGTGCTCCAACAAGCTACACTGATCATCAATACCACACCGGTGGGTATGACACCTTATACGGAAGCATGTCCTCCGATACCTTATGATGCGGTTGGGCCCGGACATTTGCTGATTGATTTGATTTACAATCCTGAAAAAACGCTATTTTTGCAGCTTGGAGAAGCTCAGGGAGCGATGGGTGTAAATGGTCTGGAAATGCTGCATTTGCAAGCAGAGAAGGCCTGGGAAATATGGAATGAGTGAAAACATCACCCTGAACTTGTATGTGTTAGAACCAGTATGGAAACAGCCGATTTAAATTTAGATTTTAATAATACCCAAATCGCTTTTGCCCACAAACCGGATGGTGAACTCAAGGCGACTACTTTACTATTCAAACTGATGAACCGTCCCGGACTGGTTCAGTGGGGGTCGAAAGCAAGCCTGCTGGCACTTAAGCTGCATTTCCCATTTACAAAATGGGTCATCAAAAAAACAATTTTCAGGCAGTTTTGTGGGGGAACTTCCTTGCGTGAAACCCAGTCCACGGTCGATGATTTGCAGCGACACCGCGTGCTTACCGTTCTTGACTATGGTGCAGAAGGACAGTCGGACGAACCGGACCTTGACAAAGCCTGTGCAGAATTTTTGCGAGCCATCGAATTCGCAGCCTCTAATAGTAGCATACCTGTTGTCAGCACCAAAGTAACCGCACTGGCTAATGATCGTACTCTGGAGCTGGTTGGTCGCCGTACCGATTTGTCTTCTGCGGAACAGGCAGCATTTAATCGCGTGGCGGACAGGCTGGATCAGATGTGTCGTAAGGCCGCTGAACTGGATGTTAAAATATTTGTGGATGCAGAAGAAAGCTGGATGCAGGAAACCATCGATCGCCTGGTGGAAGAAATGATGGAAAAATACAACCGCGAAAAAGTCGTGGTTTACAATACATTCCAAATGTATCGCACGGACAGGCTGGACTACCTGAAGAAATCTTATGACGACGCGCAGCAGAAAGGGTATCTGTTAGGGGCCAAACTGGTACGCGGTGCTTACATGGAGAAAGAACGTGAGCGCGCCGCCGAGAAAGGCTATCCTTCTCCCATTCATGTGGATAAACAAGCGACGGATGCATCCTACGATGCCGGGATCCGGTTTTGCGTGGATCATTACGACACCATGGCTTCCTGCAATGCCTCACATAATGCGGCCAGCAATCTCCTCCAGGCTCAACTGATCGTGGAACGTGGTATACACCGCAATCACCCCAATCTCAACTTTTGTCAGCTTCAGGGGATGAGCGATAACATTACCTTTAACCTGGCTGATGCCGGATTTAACGTGGCTAAATATGTGGTCTATGGTCCGGTCCAGAAAGTGATTCATTACCTGATTCGCCGGGCCGAAGAAAATACTTCAGTGACCGGTGACCTCAGCCGTGAACTCTCCTTGCTAGAAAAAGAACAGTCCCGGAGAGGGATTTGATACAGCCGCAAAATTTGTTACTACCAGAGATTATCCAATAGCTGTTGAAACCTTGTTTATCCGGGATTAAACCTTCCGGCGTTTGGCGGGTCTAACAGAAAACCTACTCGGCATGCTCCGTCCCTTAATCCTGTTGTTTTTTCTGGTTCCCGGAAGTTCTGTTGCGCAAAATTATTACTATCCGCCTGGCGAGGGAAGCGATTGGGAAACAATAGAAGGTTCATCGCTGGGTTGGAATACAATGCTCTATGCCAGCCTCTTCCGGTTTTTAGATGATCATAACAGTAAATCCTTTCTGGTGCTCTATCAGGGACGGATTGCTATCGAATGGTATGCGGATGATTTCGGTCCTGAAAAGTGGTGGTATTGGGCTTCGGCAGGGAAAAGCCTTACCGCCAGTCTGGTGGGGATTGCGCAGCAAAAGGATTGGCTGGACATCAACCAGAAAACATCCGACATCCTGGGTGATGGATGGACGCGTGCTCCGGCTGACAAAGAAGCCCTGATCACCATCCGTCACCAGCTCACGATGACGACTGGTCTGGATGACCGGGTGGACGACCAGAATTGTCTGGATCCGGAATGCCTGAATTACCGCGCAGATGCCGGTACCCGCTGGTTTTATTACAATGCACCTTACCGGCTTTTGGAAGATGTGTTGGCAAAAGCCGGCGGGATGAACATCAACCAGGTGACCAATACGCTTTTGGGCAATCAAATTGGTATGGGAGGCCTGTGGTTAGATTATGTGCGATGGGGTACTGCCAGAGATATGGCACGGTTTGGGTTGTTTGCTTTGAGCGAAGGTAGCTGGGCCGGAAAAGTAGTCCTGGATGACCCGGCATACTTCTATGATATGATTCATTCTTCCCAATCACTCAATCCGTCTTATGGGTATTTGTGGTGGCTCAATGGTTACGATTCGTACATATTGCCCGGGTTCGGTTTTTCCTGGCCGGGGCCGATTATCCCGGATGCTCCTGCCGATCTCTATGCGGCGCTGGGGAAGGATGATCAGAAAATCTATGTGGTTCCCAGCGAAGATCTCGTAGTGGTAAGGCAGGGAAATAAAGCAGTGCCAGAGGCTTTGCTGGCATTGTCACCTTTTGATAATGAATTATGGCACTTGTTACAGGCGATTATTGGCGGTAGTACTTCTTCAAGGAGTCTGGATCAGCGGTCGGATGCGATCAAAGTGTACCCAAACCCTGCCCGGATGGATCAGCCGGTGTGCATCAACAATCCGGGTCCGGCGCTTAATGGAAAACTTGTAGATCCTTCCGGTAAGGTCATGTGGACCGGAATTGTTGCAACTGGGCAAAACCTGTATCATTTTCCGGTTAAGCATTCCGGTCTCTTTTTTTTGACAGTCAACGGTCAGGGTTCCTTGCCTAAAACCTCGAAATTGTTTTTCTATTAATGTTGAGAAGCATGGCGCGCTCCGCTGCTTGGCAAAATTGAAGTCGGTGTATCTTGCGAGTAGGTAATGCACCATTGATTTCTCATATATTGGGTTGGAAGCAATAAGTGAGCATGACCGAAAATTACAAGCTTAAGGATTTCTTTGATATCCGGTTGGTTCAGCGTATAGCCCGCGATGTTCAAAAGGTATGGAAGCCATTTCCATCCATGGATTTTGTAGAACAAATTGTCAAAAAACTGCCGGACCTTGAGCTTAAGGATCGGGCCGGTCTCATCGCAATCCATCTGCACCGATGTTTGCCTCCGGACTATCCGGAAGCATTGGATATTCTGTTGCACGCTCTGCAAAAAGCAGAATTGGAAGAGCCTAAATCAGGAATGAGCGGATTTTATTTTATGCCTCATAGTCTTTTTGTGGCAGAATATGGTATGGGTTATTTTGATCTGTCCATGAATGCCCTATACGAGATTACCCAGCGATTTACTTCAGAATTTGCAATCAGACCGTTCCTTCTCAGGTATCCGGAGCGCTCTTTAGCATTGCTTTCCAAATGGGCCAAAGATCCCAATGAACACGTGCGTAGACTGGTTTCGGAAGGGACACGCCCACGACTGCCCTGGGCCATGCGATTGCCTGAATTCCAGGTATCACCGCAACCGGTACTCCAACTGTTGGAGCAGTTGCGTACGGATACCTCCGCATATGTGCGCCGGTCGGTGGCTAATAATCTGAATGACATCTCGAAAGATCATCCCGCATTGGTTGTTCAAACGTGTAGCCGTTGGATGAAGGAACTGGGAGACCCAATCAAAGATATCTGCGTGCATGCATTGCGTGGTCTGGTGAAGGCGGGTGATCCTTCAGCGCTAAGCGTTTTAGGCTTTGCACATCAGGTGGCAGCAACAGCAAAGATTTTGACCAGTAATGAAGTGGTTAACCTGGGAGAATACCTGGTTTTTGAAGTCGAGATCTCCTCCCTGGAGCAGGAGCCGACTACCCTGATCATCGAATATGTGATCCACTATCTGAAATCCAATGGCACTCACCGGCCCAAGATCTTCCGGCTCGCCAAGGAGCATTTTGGAGCGCTTGAAACAAAGAAATATACCCGGCGCAAGCAATTCATAGACTTCACCACCAGGACTCATTATCCCGGCACCCATTTCCTTGAAATCCAGGTCAATGGAAAGCGCTATGGCAAACAGGCAGTTGAGGTTGTAACTTGAAAAACAATTTGAATCAGTATTTGACCATTTTCAGCACAGTGGTAATATGATTACCGGGTTCACGGAATTGAACGAGGTAGAACCCTGATTGAAGTTCATTTACCATGATGGTGTAAGTAAGATTTTTGTTTGACCACAATTCTCTCCTGATCGGTTGTCCAAAAATGGTAGAAATAATTATTTCCAGAGGTTTGTTTGGGTGTTCTCGCAGTATGGTCATGGCTTGATTCACAGGATTGGGGTATATTTTTATGCCATCAGCGTTTTGTATTACTTGAGTATTAACTGAAGGATTGGTGCCGAATGGGTAGGGAATACCCATGGTAATGATTCCTGCCGAATCGTATTTTACAATTTGAATGCCCGGTGGGCCAAAATTGAGCATCATCTGGACATTATTTCGATTGATGTACTCTATGTGTCCGAATACGGGAACGGTTATGCCTTGTGCTGATAATGATGTATGGGCACTGATAATCATGAAAGCAATCACGATGAACAAGCGATACTCCATCTTATTTTTTGTTTAATGTTTCAATAGTTTCCGTCAGTTGAATGATCTTTTGTTCCTGTTTTTCCACCTTGTCATTCAATTCCTGGATGGCTTTGGTTAAAATGGGTATCAGTGCGCTATAGTTGATGGTTTTGTAAGTTTCGGTTTTTACGTCAGCAGTTGGATTGTCAGGATCCATCGCATGTGGGACAGTATACTCTTTTACCAGTTGAGGATACACCTTCTCAAGATCCTGAGCCAGAAAGCCGATTCGGTCGCCTTCGGGTAATTGAAGTCCTGAATTCCGGATAAAGCGATAAACCTTTGGTTGCAATTTCAAGATGTTATCCAAAGATGCTTCTGCAGGATGAATCGACTCTTTGAGACGTGCATCGGAAGTTTCAGTCAGACTTCCGACCACCAGGTTATTGGTTACCAGGGCATCCCCATAAACGGTCATCCCGTAGACTCCTTGTTCAGCCGAAAACCCATTGGCATCTCCTATCAAACCAATCGAAAACTGACCTGAACTGGGTAGCTGGGGTACATACCCCCAAAATCCGACGGAAGTAATATCAGGATTGGTGGGTATTCCGATGCCTCCATTGTTCCCCTGGGCGTAAATGCCATAATTTAAGCCCGTGGTCAGGATACCTGTAGTGCCCAGTGGATTGTTAAAATAAGCTGCTGCGGTATTATGATCCGGAGTATTGGGGTCGCTGATGGTAACAGCAAAGCCGTGACTGAGCACACCAAGGTGGGAAATATTATAGGCGACTTGGCTTTCGTCTTGCCAGGGCAATTTTCCATTGTAATAAATTAAATTTTGATCTTCAAAAGGAACAGCAGGAGAGCATATTTGGAAAGTCGTTCCTTTATATTCCACCTCGGAAAGATTATATTTTATAGGTATTAGTTCCGGGTAATCCTGGACCGGGATGATGCCTGTATTTCCTTTAATAAATTGGTTGCCGGCAATATCCTGTGCAATGTGCAACTCTTCGGAGCTCTGCAAAAAATCCGCCACATCTTTCGGTAATAATGGATCAGATACCTGGTAACCATTCAAATTCTGAATACGTACTCCTTGCAATAACTCGTTGAGTCGTAACCCTTGGGTAGTTTTTGTCTCAGGATTTAACAATAATAATGCTGATCTGGCTGCAATATCCAGCTGCTGCAAAGAATCAGTTATTGCATTTTCTGGTGGGGCTTTATACCCTCCCCATGTACTGGCATTTTCCGCATTGGCAGCCCATGGGCTTTTAAGGACGGTACCGTTTTCTTCCAATATGGTGCCATTACAGTCTATCTGGATGGTTGTCCTTATTTCATAGCGAGTATCTTCAACAAGGTATTTAAGATCAAATAAACCTTTGAGCACTGTCCCACCACCGATGTAAAAAGAATATTGTCCTACCTCGTTGGTTGTAGTTGTATGACTTTCAATATAGACTTCCTCTTCGTTGTTTTGAAGATCCACGATAACGATAGAAATATTCACATTGGAATTCATACAAGCTTTGAAATCGTGACCGTAAGCAAAACTGGTAGCTGCCCGCCGATTGGAATTGTCTTCCTGTCCATAGACGGTTATCGAAAGGAGAAGAATAAATAATAACGATAGAAAGGTAAAGGATTTCATAAATAAATAATTAGTTGATCATTAAGTACAAAGTTCATTTTTTCAGTACTGAAGCATATCGAATTGCATTTCAATAAAATTATGATTGACAATACTTTACGAGCAATTAATCAGGCTTCACTTTATTGTTCATTTTTTTATTCACATCCTTTTTTTATTATCTTTCATTGGCCATGTCCCGTATCAAACGATTGGAAATTGATGAGTTGACTTACCTGCGTACCAAGCTACGGGCCGTCTATTCCAATCATCATCCGCGAGAGATCCTGCCTCCACAGAATGCCTACCTTCCCAATTATCAGGACATCAAAAACGACATGCATCACCATTTACCGGAAGCGAAAAGTTCAATAAGTGAAAACCGTTTACGAAAGCTGTTTTACTACACGGATCCGGAAATGGTGCCGGAAGGAGCGTTACAGGCGCCGAATTTTGGCATCGATTTTTTAGATGCCTGTTATCTTTATGTAACCAACGGGCAATTTGTGCGTAATGAATTTCGTAGCCAGTCGCCTACAAATCTTAATACTGCTAAAAAGAGGCACTGGCCGTGGTGGCAAGTGACGCTATTTTTTGTTTTTGTTTCAGGTGGTATATGGTTGTTAACTTCAAAAGCGTGGTTGGCAACTAATCAAGATGGGCTACCTGTCAGGGAATCATTTAATGAAGTGACGCCGGAGATGCTAATGCACCGCGGTTGGACCATCCAGGATCCGGACACCACATGGTTGAACATGCAGTTCCGAACGGAATGCTTTACCCTGTACACTTTGCCTGGGTCCTTCTGGGTAAAGCCACAGGAGCCAATTTCAGTACCCAATACGCTGTTATACAAACTACCTTCAGGGGCTGCTGGTGTCAGGGCATGTTTCGATGCGTTTGTCCCTGATCAAAACTGGCAATCCACTGGAATGGTCTTGTTCAATGCTGAACTGGACCGTGAAGATTTAGTCTATATGAGTTTCGGCTATGCTGGATCTTTGAAAGAAGCGGGGCTATCCCCCTGGGTGATTTCTGCGACACGGTTGAGGCGAGGCGTGCCGGACATGCCTTTTTTTACCAAACTGGTTCAAATAGAACAGAACTCTGGTGATAAAATTAGACTCGACCTTAGCTGGACTCATGATGAGATACGGTTTTATTCCGGAGTAAATGAATCAGCAGGTTTCTCCCAGGAGTGGGATCCATTCATGAAGATTGGGGCTATGGGCAAGCCTTTCGAGCCAGCTTATGTAGGCTTGTTCGCCTGTCAGGGCTGGACCAATGACGATCTCCGGCCGTTGCAGGCCGACACCATTCCGGTTTATCTGAATTGGGTAGAAATCTACTGACGTTTCGTTCACTCAGTCAGCAATTCCCAATGACGACCAGTTTGTGCGTTTTCGTGTATATGGAGACAAAATGTTTGTCTTTCCTCGTTCCACCTATCTCATGAATCAATCCCAAACTACCTGGAGCAAGTCAAAATGCTCAACCCCCATACGCTCAAACCTCATTTTGATTTGTCAAACCAGGTGGATCCGTCCATGTCTTTGATGGCTCTAAGAATATCACGGCGACTGATTTGCCCTTTCAGGCGACCAACTTTGTCAGTAACTATGAGCCGTTTGAACTTGGTGCTCAGGAAGATATTTGCTGCATCGACAATATCTGCATCCTCAGTAATTTTACGCATCACATCGGTCATATAGTCGCCAACGGTATGTTTGTGAACGGGCTGGTTGTGGTAGACACTGTCAACCAGGATGTGCAAACAATCTTTATCGTCAATCATTCCTACTACCTCATTCCGTTGATTGAGCACCGGAGCTCCGGTAATTCGTTTATCCAACAAGGTATTGATCGCATCCATGATATCAGTTTCCGGAGTAAATGTGATCAGATTGGTGGCCATGTATTTGGTCACGGATTCTGCCGGCAAACCGGTGATGGTTTCGACAGGCGCTGGTTTCGACATAAAGTTTTTCATAGTCAACGGATTAGAGATTGGAACAATAAATTTGAACTGGGAAAATGAGCCTATGGGAAGATAATCTAAAAAATTGTGATAAACAATAGAAATGCCTTATTAAATCTCGGACTAATCTGGTATTTTAGAATAATATTTTATTTCTATTGATTAACGGACGCTTCTGATTGTTTATTGCCCCGGGATTCGGTGCGGACCGCACCGGATTCAAGGACAGGAATGTTGCCAACCGATGTAGTGCAGGGTAGCATTCTGTTCGATTGGCCTGTCTGCTATGAACTAGCCATCTCCTTAATGGCATTCACGAATACATCCAATTCTGCTTTGGAGGTATAAACGTTTGGACAAATCCGGCATCCTTTTACCCCTTGTCCGTCAATGGCCACCGTCCAGATACGGTATTTTTTCAGTAGGGTATCGGCCATTTCATGGGGTGTCATGGTGGATACGCCGACATTGGCAATTCCACACGAACGAACCGGATCTGCCGGGGTATTCACCACAACATTCGGCAGGTCTCTTACCTGGGAAGTCCAGTAATTCTGGAGGTGCCTCATACGGGCTTCTTTTCGTTGCGGACCGATCATCTGGTAATATTCGATTGCATCCTGGATCGCCAGATCCGAATGACAGGGATGGGTTCCTGTATGGTTCAAGCGGGCAATATTGTTCTCGTCCGGGCCGTAATCTCCGTAGATGGGCCATAGGCCGGCAATTTTCTCCTTCTTTACGTACAACAAACCGGTACCCAGGGGACAACTAAGCCATTTGTGCAGGCTACTCCCGTAATAATCACAATCCAGATCCTTGATGTTAAAGGTCACCTGACCAATCACATGGGCTCCGTCCACCATCACCTCAACCCCTTTGCTGTGTGCCATGTCGCAGATTTTGCGGATCGGTAAAATCTGACCCGTAATATTGATCATGTGACAAACCATCAACAATTTGGTTCGCGGCGTAATCGCAGCAGCATATAAGTTGACAATTTCTTCGTCATTTGCCGGATGATTGGGCACCGACAGGATCTTATTGACTATCCCGTAGCGGTCTGCCATCAGGCGAAACTGGTTGATCATTGCGCCATAATCCTGTTCGGCCATAATGGCTTCGTCGCCTGCCTCCCAATGTTTTCCGGCAATGACCGTGTCGAGGGATTCGGTTGTGTTCCGGGTGACGATGACCTCGCCGTGGTCGGCACCGATCAGGTCTGCCAGCCGGTCTGCGACGGCTTTTTTATTATCCCATTGAACGGTTCGCATGTAATAGGACGCCTGATAATTCATGTTGCGCAGATGATCGATGTAGCGCGTTTCAATATCCTGTGGCATCAGGCAATAGTAACCGTTCTCCAGATTGATGTAATCCGGCTTCAAACGGTATGTCCTCCGGATCGCTAACCAAAAGTCCTCTTGTTCGGCAACTTCTTCAGGACTCATGTGCTCTAACCCAAGTAAATAAGGCTCCAGGGACCGATAGAGGGATGTGGAGAAGAGAGTGCTGCCCGCCAGGCTTTTCAGGAACGTCCGCTTTTTCATGCAATTTTTGTTTTATCCAGGATTAATATACGGACATTCCGCCATTCCCATTCTCAATCGGTTTTGGGTAACCGGATAGTTTATCGAAAGCCGGGCAATCGTGGGATCAGTTGTCTTAATTTCACAACAGCCAGGGCTTGCTTCCGTACTTTATTCGGATTTCACGAAAAATCGCTCAATTGGATTTTGGACGGCTTACCCTTACAGGATCAGCCGGTTGAGAAAGTAGTCGAACCCGCTCGGTCTTTAGTTTTTCCATACCAATTTCTACGGCGCGTTTTAACTGGATGTCTTCACCAGAAAAGGCATCCTCAACCACTTCAATATCTGGGGTGATCCCTTTATTCTCGACGTCCCATTCCCCATCGGTATTAAAAAATCCTCCCCGGGGAGCAGTCATATACCCGCCGTCGATAAGATCGGGCACATCCCAGATACCTACCAGGCCACCCCAGGTACGGGTGCCCACCAGCGTCCCTACTTTTCTTTTTTTGAACATATACGGTAAATAATCTCCGCCGGAACCTGCCGACTCATTGATGAGCATGATTTTAGGGCCCCAGATGCCAGCTCCTGGACTGGTGAATGGTTGTTTCGCCCCAATGGGATTGCTGAAGTAGCCCATCAGCGGTCGATCGAGCAGATCTACGATGTAATCAGCAGCCGAGCCGCCCTGGTTGTACCGCTCGTCTATGATAGCGCCCGCTCGGTCTTTTTGGGCGAAATAATACCGGTTGAAGTTATTATACCCACCATTTGCTGTGTTGGGTAGCCATACATAAGCCAGTTGATGATCACTCCAGGTATCCACTTTGCGCCGGTTGGATTCGATCCAGTCTACCTGGCGGAGGCTGTATTCATTGGAAACCGGAACAATGTTTAATAACCGGGCGCCTTCCTGGCTTGGCTGGTCATTGATGAGTAGCCGGATTTGTTTTCCGGCAGTGAAGTCAAAAAAGCTGTAAAGATTGCGATCACTGGTAATCTCCTGACCATTTATGGCAATCAGATAATCACCGGCTTTTACATCGATTCCCGGTCCAGCAAGGGGGGATGACATTCCCGGATTCCAGCTCTCCCCATTGTAGATCTTTTTGATGCGGTAGCGGCCATTTTCAATCGCGAAATCAGCCCCGAGCATACCGACAGGTACCCGGTCAATAGACGGGTATTCTCCACCACCGGTAAAAGAGTGGCCTACCGAAGTCTCACCGCCCAGGATGTCCAGAAGATAGGTCAGGTCACTGCGATGCCGGGCGTATTTCACCAATGGTGCATAGGCTCGATAGGCCCAGTCCAGATCCAGGCCATGGACATTGCGCACGTAAAAAAAGTCTCGCTGGAAGCGCCAGGCTTCATGAAACATCTGTTCCCACTCCTGGATAGGGTCGACGTACATTTGCATACCTCTCGTTGACAAGGTGCCACTACCTGGTGCCGGTTTCGCTCCGGCGTCTACCAGTGCATAACCTGCACCGGACTGGATCATTATTTTCTGGTGGTCACTGGACAGATAGATGTTCCTCACACCTTCTTGCCATTCCTCCAACTTCTGTTTTTCAAGGTCGTATTGCTCCAGGCTGTAACCGGGAGCATCTTCATTCTGCCTGAGCAGGAAAAACTTATTCTCCGGCCCAGCCACAATGGACTGGTAAGCCCGGACGGGGATATCTAATGGAATAATACGTCTGCCAATGTCATCAAAGTCAATCTGAACCGCCTTACTGGTATCTTCTTTCATATTCCCATCTCCGGACGATTCGTCGTCGCTTTTGGGAGCAATAGGAGATGGTGCATCTTTTTGTAGTACAACCGCATAGACTCCGTTGCGGATGGTGCGCTCGGCGGATGACATATCCAGCCAGCCGACATTGAGTGCATAGTTGGTACTTGCCAGTAGATAGAGGTATTTTCCACTGGCATCCCAGGCTGGGCTGGTACAGTCTGCCATACCATCCGTAACCGGATAGGATTTTTTCTGATCCATAGAATAAACGAAGATCGCGTCATACTCATTGGTTAGACGTTTGGTATAGGCAATCCATTTGGAGTCGGGGGACCACACCGGAAAGATGGTACGTACCGGATGAGCGAATCCCTCGTTATCGATCTGCATGGTCTTGCCAGAGGTCACGTCGGTAACCCACAACGTCCGGTTGGCGTCCGCAAAACTTAAATATTTACTATCTGGAGACCAGGCTGGAGTATAATAGAAAGTCGGAGTCTCCAACTTTATTTTTCGTTTATTACCACCATACTGATCCATCAGATACAATTGATATTCTCCATCTTCATCGCTAAACCAGGATATCCATTTTCCGTCCGGAGACCATGCCGGATCCCGATCCGCTGTGCCGGGACTATTGGTCAAATTGCGGATAGGGCCGTTCTCCGCCGGAACGGTAAATAAATCACCTCGTGCAGCAAAGAGTGCTCGTTTACCGGTAGCTGACAGGGCGGCGCTTTGAATCTCGGAAGAGACATCCTCCCAATGTGGTCTTATCCAGGGGAAGTCTCCATCCACGGTGATGTTCAGTTTGGTGGGTTCCCGATCCATATCCGGGTTTAATGCATATAACTCACCGCCATTCTCGAAAATGAGCATGCCGGCACCTGCGCTCAGATTTTTACAGTCGTATTCGGTGAAATGCGAATGCTGGGTAAGACTACCGTCCATGGTATTATAACTCCAGATATTGGTAGCATGATCCCGGTCGGAAAGAAAATAGACATTCTCATTGATCCAGACGGGGTTACGGTCTGTGGTATTTTCATTGGGTATCGCAGTGACCGTTTTATCCGCTAGATTGGCGATAAATAATGGGATGTTCTGACCTCCCTTGTAATTTCTGAATTCGGTTTCCCAACCCTCAATCTTACGAAAAGCCAGTCGTTTACCATCCTTGTTGTAACTTCCTTCATCTGCTCTGGCCAACGGCAATGCTTGAGGAAATTGACCACTCAGAGAAACAGTGAACAACTTATTCATCGGGTAGGGGGCTCCATCCCGAGAAGATGCAAAGAGGACCGATTGACCATCCGGAGTCCATCCGCGGACAAGGTCGTTATAGGGATGCCAGGTAAGGCGGACGGGCTCTCCTCCATGGACAGAAACAACATAAACATCCTTATTCCCATCGTATTCACCGGTGAAGGCGATCATCTGTCCATCCGGGGAAAAATGCGGTAGCAATTCCTGTCCGGTGAACGAGGTAAGTCTGTTGGGTGTACTTCCATCCCGGTTTGCTATCCAGATGTCATTGGCATAAACAAAGGCAATATGGTCTTCACTAAGAGCTGGTTGCCGCAGCAGTTTGGTTTGGGCATTTGCCGAGTTGAAATAAATAGCTAGTCCGAGCAGGAATGAAATGACTGATTTTTCCATAGCAGAGAATGGCTTTGCTCCAAGATAATGAATTTTAAATTGCACCGTATTGGCTGTTAGCCGTACAAATGGTCAGTCGGATTATTTAAGGTTGTTCTCAATTAAGCATCCCGTCAATGGTCGCTAACCGCCCGGTAAATTGTAATTTAAGCGGTGTAATAAAAATATCGGATGTTCAAGCAATACTTCCTGTTCTGCTGTGCCTATTTCATAGCAGTCGTAGCCCACTCGCAAGCTCAATTGCCCTATCAAGTGTCGATTTATACGCGTGCCGCAGAAGTGGATAAAATGGCCGATACGGCCTGGTTGCATCAAACCTGGACGGCAATTTCATCCCAGTTGCATGTGGACAAGATTTATTTGGAGATTCATCGGGACCGGTTATTTATTGAGCCGGATCAGATGCGAAAAGTGATCAGCTTTTTTAAGAATCAAGGCCTTAAAGTGGCAGGAGGTATCACCTTCACGATCGATGAAAGCAATAATTTCGAGACATTTTGCTATTCCAGGCCGGAACATCTGAAAATGGCTCAGGATATCATTGAACGATGCGCTTCCCTGTTCGATGAGATCATTTTGGATGACTTTTTCTTTACCAGTTGTAAATGCAACGAATGCATCCGCAAGAAAGGACAGCGGACCTGGGATGAATATCGCCTCCAGATGATGACCGGGGTAGCCCAAAATGTCATTGTTGGACCAGCCAAAAAAATTAATCCCAATGTGAAAGTCGTGGTGAAATACCCCAACTGGTATGCACATTTTCATGAACTGGGCTTTAACCTGGAGACAGAGCCAGCGATTTTTGATGGACTCTATACCGGTACGGAAACCCGCGATGCCATTAATAGCAACCAGCACCTGCAACCGTACCTTGGGTTCCAGTTATTCCGCTATTTCGATCACTTAAAACCCGGACGCAATGGCGGCGGCTGGGTGGACACTTATGGAAGTGTCACCTTCGATCGGTATGCCGAACAGCTTTGGTTGACTCTTTTTGCCAAAGCCCCGGAGATGACGCTCTTTGAATATTCAGCCATGGCAAGTCCTTTGCGGCGACCGATGATCGCTCCCTGGAGTAACCGGGAAACGAGCTTTGATTATGGCACCTTTGAGACCATTGATAGGTCGATGGCCGGCGCCGCCCAGCATGCCTTGGATGCCGTAAAGCCATTTATTGGACAATTGGGAAACCCTATCGCAATCAAGAGCTACCGGCCTTTCCATGCCGATGGTGAGGCCTTCCTTGAATCGTACCTGGGAATGATCGGTTTACCGGTTGATATTGTCCCGGAATTCCCGGAATCGGAAGGAATTGTTTTATTAACCGAACAGGCAGCAAAGGACCCTGATATCTTGGACAAAATGGACCGGCAGTTGCAGTCCGGGAAAGACGTGGTGATTACTTCCGGATTGGTAAATGCACTCCGGGGCCGGGGCCTTGACCGGATCGTTGACATCACCTATACCAGGCGTAAAGCAATGGTCCGGGACTTTTTGATGCGCTTCAGGACCATATCCGGAAACCGGGAAATACTGATACCGCAACTGGAGTATTATACCAATGACAGTTGGGAGGTCGTATCTGCCATGGGAAATGGTCAGGGGTGGCCTTTATTACATCGTGGTTCCTATGGAAACGGGAATTTATATGTGCTGACCATACCGGAAAATTACCGTGACTTGTATGACCTTCCTGATGAGGTCTTGAATGTCATCCGGGAAACACTGACACGCGCATTGCCTTTCCGGTTGCAGGGGCCTTCACAAGTTGCCTTGTTCCCCTACGACAACCAAACCATGGTGGTCGAATCATTTTCCGATGACCCGGTGGATGTCCGTCTGATTACCTCACGGAAACCAAATGGACTACTTGATCTGGTTCATGGAGCTACCATGGAAATGACTGTAATTCCGGAAGTTAAATTTTGGGGCAGAATCGTTGTGCCGGAACAATATGCCTTCAACCTACATCTTTCTCCTCATTCGTTTAAAGCGTTTACAGTCAAATGATTGCAGGCGATCGGTTCTTTGAAAGAAATAGCCGGAGCCAGTGGTTCCTTTGGCTTATGATGGTCGCTCTATTTTATCATTGCACCCAGGAAAAAGAGTCGTCACTGGAATTTTCTGTCCTGTCATTTGGAGCTAAAGGCGATGGAATAACCAATGACAAGGACGCCATACAACGTGCCTTTGATGCATGCCGCGGCTCGGGAGGGACTGTCCATTTTCCACCCGGAAATTATCTGACCGGTCAGCTCGTTTTAGGAAGCCGAATGCGCATTCAGATCGATTCCGGTGCGACCATTTTGGGCGTCCAGTCTGACGAAGAAACAGACTACCCGCACACGTTAATTGAAACAAGATACCCAAATCGTATGCTGGATGATTGTCAACGCCGGCTGCTTTTCGGAAATCATGTAAAGGAGGTCACCATTACCGGTAAAGGCATCATTGACGGGCAAGGTGATTTTGAACCCTGGATGCACGTACAGTCGCTCGGTACTGAAAAAGACCGGCCCTCCATACTGGCTTTTGTGGGTAGTAAAAATATCACCGTCGAAGGCATAACCCTGATCGATCCCGCTTGCTGGACACAGGTCTATATCGAATCGGATAGCATTACCATCCGTGGGGTCACAGTGCATACGGGCAATCTCACTCCAAATCGGGATGGCATAGATGTCGTGGATTGCCATCAGGTCCTTATCGAAGATTGTGTTATTCAGTCGGAAGATGACGGCATTTGTTTTAAGAGCGGAAGCGAATACGGGTGTGAGCAAATCACCGTAAAAGATTGCTTGATCGATAAGCTCAATGTCCGGGCAGGCAATTGTTTTAAGTTTGGTACGGATGGCCTGGGCAGATTTGCCCATTTTGAAATATCGGGTTTGACTCTGAAAAATGCGTTCCAAAATTCAGCCATTGCGATAGAGAGCATGGATGGCGCACTGATTGATGATATTCTGATCCGGGATTGTGAAATCAGCCATTGCGGACAAGCGATCTTTATGATCCTGGCAGACCGGGGTCGTTCGGTTCCAGGTCGTGAGACACGTGTCGGGTCCATATCCAATGTAACCTTCCGCAACATCCGGGGCTCGGATTTTACGCAATCCTACCCGTCAATCCTGACCGGGATTCCGGGCCATAACATTCAAAACGTCACTTTTGAAAAGGTGCAATTGGAAATGGCAGGTGGTATCCGGAAGGCGGATGAACCGGTAAAGGAATACGATGGCAATTATCCAGAGGGCAGTTCATTTGGCAATACGCCCGCCTTTGCTTTTTATGTTCGCCACCTGGACCGGATCACTTTTGACCAATGTACACTTACGACCAAGCACGAAGATGCCCGGCCCTGGCTTGCCCGGGAGGACGTCAAAGAGCTTGTCGTCCATTGATTTGAGTCCATTCCTCTATCACTCCCTGGCCGGCTGATATTCCCAGCGCAATCCGATTGAGGTCCTTGGCTTAAAACCTTTCCAGACCTCAAGATTGGCATCCGGACTCAAATCCAGGTATTCCTTGTAGGGTATTCCCTTCAGATAGTATCCCAGGAACGCCGTGACAAAATGCTGATTGATGTTGTTGATGCGTCGCATGTCCCATACCGAATCGGCATACCGGAGGTATTCGTTGATGTTCAATCCGGGCTGCATACTTGCTACCGGCGGTGGATTGGGCGCCACATTGTGACGGGCATTCACATAAGTGAGGAGGTATCTTTCCGCGTGGATGGCACCGTCAAAAATCTTTTTAGTTCCTTGTTCGTATCCTGAAACATCGTCCTGGTCGCCCGCTACAAAGAAGGTCGGCAGATGCAATCCTGTCAGCCCTACGGAGTCCCAAACCCCTACATTCATGCCCCAGGGTGCAAAGGCTACGACCGCTTTGAAGTGTGGATCCTGGGATTTCTGGTATGCTTCCGAATCTGCTCCGCGCATAGCCAGGGCATCACTTCCGGCAGCCATTCCGCTAAACAAGCCGACTGCCCGGCTGCTGAAGCCGGCTCCGGTCGTATTCAGCGCTCCATAGCCACCCATGGAATAACCGATCAATCCGGCGTGATCCGCATCCACCAAACCAGCTAGGAAATGACCACTGTTGGGTTGTGCAAGCCGCCCTATTTCATTCAGGGTAAACAGTTGGTCCAACGGCCGATTCAATAACGTGCTGGTAAACGCTGCTGCATCCTGAAAGGTCGATTCCGTGTGGTCAATGGCAACGACCACGTAACCTTTGGAAGCCAGATTCTCGGTCAGATAGGTCATCAGATAACGGGAACCGGTGTAGCCATGAGACACAATAACCAAAGGATACGGACCATGATCCCGGTCGGGATCGGCATCGCGCACACAACGTCCTGTAAAAGAGAAAGGAATCAATGGCCTGGTTTCATCACCATGATTGCCAAGGACTTGCTGATAGGTCTCTATTTGCTCAGGATCGGTGCCGGGAGCTGCGGGATACCATACTTCCAGGACGAGGGGACGGTCGTATACCGGTGTGACACCATCCTTGCGGTTCAGGATGTCCTGTTGTTGCGGATGGATGATCGTAAACGTGCGAACCCCCACCGCAAATGAGTCGCGTGCGGCCAGTTCGGGAGCATCCGGCAAAAGATCTCCGAATGCAAAGGCCGGAGTATTCTGGGCATGTAACCAATAAGCAGGATGAATTACGATCAGGAAAAGGAAAGGCAGGGTTTTGTAAAAAGGCTTCATAACGAATGAATCTGAAAGAAAGGTGATGCTAAAATAATCGTTACCGGGCATTCCTGCACGATTGGGTTCATCGTACCAGCGTTACGTCACCGGTCAGCCAGGAGGTGGTTCCGTTGCCAAATTCGATCCAAGCCTGGTAGATGTAGACACCGGACGGCGATGCCATACCATGATAGGTGCCATCCCATCCTTCCTGATTACCTGAAACATTTTCCAGTTCAAAAAGGATGTTGCCCCAGCGATCCAGGATCCGGAATACTCTGATGGACTTGACACAGCTTCCCGTAATCGGAACATACAGGTCGTTGATTCCATCATCGTTTGGCGTGAATGCATTGGGGAAATAGATTTTGCGGCAGGGGACGACCTGCACCCTCACCTCATCGATGGCCGTGCAACCGGTAGCTGGGTCGGTTACCGTTACGTGATAGGTTGTGCTGGTGGCGGGTGATGCTTCAGGGATGGGACAGTCGGCGCAGGAAAGCTGGTCGGCAGGGGACCACGACCATTGCAGATTGGAAAGGTCAGGCGCCTCGACCAACAGCTGGATGGAATTTCCATTTTCAATTACCCGGGGATCGCCGGCCTCAATTGCAAAATCGACCGGCTCAAGCAATGTCATGACAATGCTGTCGCAGGAGGGGAAGCCGCGCAGAGTGTCCGCATAAAATCCGGGTTGATCGTAGGCATGGCCATTAAAATTAAAGGTAGAACCCGGGCATAGTCCGATTGTCTGGTGCCCGACAGGAAGTGCAATATCGCTGATCACACGGATGGTGTCGTAGGCAATTTGGATGGCCTGGAATCCTATGTCATCGAGGGCGAAGTCGTTTCCATCCGGATTCAGGTTTTGGTTGAGGATGCAGATGGAAGCCAGGGTATCACTCCCGGAATTCCAAAGTTCATAAAACTGGGTCCACAGACAATTGGTCGTCGTGACCAGAAAGTCGGATCCAAGTTTGACGCCGTTGATCGCAAACTGCAGGCGGGGTGGGGCACCGCAGGTGCAAATGTTTTGGATCCAGCAGGAAAAGGCATAGGTCGTATTGGGTTGCACCCGGATGTCCTGACACCAGACCCGGGCATCCGGCACGGAAGCCCCGTCCACCAGGAGCATACTGTCCCGCCCGGTGGTATGGTCAAAACAAGGGCTGAAACCATTCCACCAGGAGTCAGTCCGCTGGTCGGTCAGATAATAGCGTCCGGACTGGGCGGAAGGATTGTATGAATAGTCGCTGCGAAAACCCTGATTACCCAGGTTGAAATGGGGATTGACAATGAGGTTGTCTAAGACCTGATAGATGGTGCATACATAGATGGATGTGGCGTTCACTTTCGCTGTCGTGGAAGACAGCGAAGGGAAAGCGATGCCCTGCTCGGGGGACCATTGGTAGCCTATTCCTGGAATATCCGTCGAAAGCTCAACCGATCCTCCCGGACAGGTGTGGATGATGCGCTGCGGGTAAGCAGTGGCACTCAATAGAATCAGGGACAAACCTGTGAAAAGGATCCGGGGTAAATTGGTATCTCGATGAATTAAAATCATCCTGGTTGATGCTGACCAGTCACAATATCAGGAATTCTGTGTCAAACACCCTAACGCTGAACCGGAATATAGACTTGTGATTTAGCTGGACGAAAATTTGTTTTCAAATAAACTGATCGGTAGCCAACAATACCAGGTTACATGCATATTCGGTTTCGATACCGGCATCTTCGGCCAGCAACTTTAATTCAGTATTTTCTGTGCCCGGGTTGAAGATGATCCGTTGCGGATGTAGAGCCAGGATGTAATCGTATAGCGGTGGCTGATTTTGAGGCCCGATGTACAGCGACAAGGTATGCACATCCGTAATCCTGGGTTGGTCCGTGCGAATAGGTATGCCTTCAATGGTGCCATCTTTTACCCCGATGGGGAAAACATCATAGCCTTGTTGTGCCAAACGACGGGTTGCTTCGAATGAAATGCGCGACGGATTAGGCGAGGCGCCCAGTACCACCACCCGAACGGTGGCCGGATCGATAACAGATTTATTTCTCATCAGTCAAGTAACACCGGATGGCCCTCACGTGTTCACCACCCCACACCCCATACCCCACCCCCCACATCCCATACCCCACACCCCATACCCCACACCCCACACCCCACACCCCATACCCCACATCCCTTTATCCTTTATCCCTTATCCTCATTCCCCCTTTTTCCTCAAATCTGATCTCGTTTCTTCGTACCTTCGAACTTCGCAAATACACGTAAGTCATGAGAACCTTTTCATCATGGTTCATCCCACTGATCGCCTTGATCATCAGTGCCCAGTTGGGCTGTCAAAAGGCTCCGGCAAAGCCTATGGAGGGCCGGTTAACGGAAAACTTCGACCAAAACTGGCGATTCCACCTGGGCGATGTGCCGGAAGCGAAGGAAGCATCGTTTGAAGATGTTTCCTGGCGGCAGCTTAATCTGCCTCACGATTGGAGTATTGAGGGTGAATTTTCCAGAGATAATCCGGCAGGCGCCGGCGGCGGCGCATTGCCCGGAGGCATCGGATGGTACCGCAAGCAATTTGATGCTCCGCAAGACTCCCTCGATAAGCATCTATTTATCGAGTTTGACGGAGTTTACATGAATTCCGAAGTGTGGATTAACGGACAATCCCTGGGGATACGCCCCAATGGTTACATTTCTTTCCGTTACGATATGACTCCCTATGTACGTTGGGGTAAGGAAAATATCATTGCGGTACGTGTAGACAACGCTCAACAACCCAACTCGCGCTGGTACTCCGGATCGGGAATCTATCGGCACGTGCGCCTGATAACTACCGGGCCAGCCTATGTGGATCTCTGGGGGACCCATATTGAAACCCCGGAGGTCGGTGACAGCATGGCAGTCATTAAGGTAAAAACCCAAATACGCCAGCATTATGCGCAGGCTGAGAACCTGAAAGTCTACCAACGCATCCTGGATCCGGATGGTCAGGAAGTTGTGGTTACCGATCAGAAAGTTCGATCCCACGTCGGTGCCATCCGGGATGTCGATGATGAACTTCGGGTTGCTGCCCCCCGATTATGGTCGGTTGAATCCCCTAATCTATACACCCTCATTACTGAAATCCGGGATTTCAATAGGACGCTCGTGGATCGCTATACCACCACCTTCGGAATTCGTGATTTTCATTTTGATCCCCAACAGGGCTTGATCCTTAACGGTCAGCGATTACGGTTGTACGGCGTCTGTATGCATCACGACCTGGGTGCCCTGGGGGCTGCCGTGAATACCCGGGCCATCGAACGCCAGTTGGAGATCCTGAAGGGCATGGGAGTCAATGCCATCCGTACCTCGCACAACCCGCCGGCACCGGAATTGCTGGATTTATGCGATCGTATGGGTTTTGTTGTGATGGATGAGGCATTTGACATGTGGAAAAGGCCAAAAAATCCTTATGACTATCACCTTTACTGGGATGAATGGCACACCAGGGACCTGCAGGATCAGATCCTGAGGGACCGGAATCACCCATCGGTTATGATGTGGAGCGTAGGCAATGAAATTCCGGAGCAATCGGTGGCTATCTGGCGTAATGACAATGGGACCTGGGTGAACACCGGCACGGTAGACAGCTCCGGGTACTATACGTTTATTGAGCTCAAAAAGACAGTGCTTGGCCTGGATAAGACCAGGCCGGTAACCGTTGCCATCGATCAGGTAAATCCTCAGAATGCACTTTTGGGAACTGACCAGGAGGACCTGATCTGCTACAATTACCGCCATCCTTACTGGGCAACCGCCCAAAAGATGTGGGGTGACAAACCGTTTCTGGCTACGGAAGCTGCTTCGGCATTTGAGACACGGGGATATTATCACATGCCTTCCGATCAGATCACCCGCGCCGGATTTCTCCCTGCGGGAGACGATAGCACAGGTAAGGATATGGTCGCTTCGTCTTATGATAATTTCTGTGCTTCCTGGGCTTCGACGCATGAAGAGTCCCTTCAGGAGTTCTTCCGTCTGGATGATATGGCGGGTACCTTTATCTGGACCGGTTTTGACTATCTGGGTGAGCCTACGCCTTACGGATATCCGGCGCGCAGCTCGTATTTCGGGATCGTAGACCTTGCCGGCTTCCCGAAAGATGCCTATTACCTCTATCAGAGTGTGTGGACCGACAAACCGGTTTTACATCTTTTGCCGCACTGGAACTGGTCGCCCGGGGACACCGTAGATGTATGGGCATACTACAGCCAAGCCGACGAGGTGGAGCTTTTTCTCAATGACCGCTCGCTTGGAGTTCAAAAGAAAATAGGAGACACGTTACATGTCCAGTGGCGTACGGTCTTTGAGCCAGGCGTATTGCGGGCAGTGAGCCGGAAGAATGGGCAGCAAGTTTTGGAGACTCTGGTCCAGACAGCCGGAATTCCGGCACGCATTGAATTATCCGTAGACCGGGATAAGATTCAATCCGATGGCAGTGATCTGAGTTTTGTTACCGTCCGGATCGTGGATGAAAAAGGGATTTTGGTCCCCAATGCCAACAACCATGTCGAATTTTCAGTCAGTGGCCCCGCATTTATTGCCGGTGTTGATAACGGGTTGCAGACCAGCATGGAGCCCTTCAAGGCCGAAAGCCGGGATGCCTTCAATGGCATGTGTCTGGCCATTCTGCAGTCCAGTGGCAGCAAAGGAACCATCACCCTGACTGCAAAAAGTGAGGGTTTGGTTGATGCGAAAATTGAGGTGAAGGCACTGTAGAGGAGGGTGTCAGGGCATTATGGTATTAT